>WNFG01003725.1_pt1 | contig 12780 bp, 11 predicted proteins | sample 5400431 | NCBI WGS metagenome assembly WNFG01 (sample SAMN13153346, study PRJNA577476) | soil metagenome | isolation source: 120 cm saprolite under Douglas fir tree site 2 hole 3 replicate 2 | place: USA:California | collected 2015-04-18
GGCCATCTTCTATCCCGTTTCGGCGGCGTGCTGGCAGCCCTACTTCAAGGGCCATACGATGATGGTCAACGGCAATTACAACGGCTGGCGCCTCGAGGATGCCTGGCTCGATAAATAGGCGGATATTTGGGGGGTAAGACTAGCCCAAGAGGGCGAATCGACCGAGGCCGCCCAAACGTGCTACGCTTCGCGTGACGGGCCTCCGCGCACCGACCGTCGCAGGTCGGCGGCCCGGCGAAGCTGTTGGTTTGACTGCCGTTTCGACGATGTTTGCCGCAATGAACCGCGCGTCGGTCGCGTGACGGGAGCTGGGGAGGACGGCGTTGGGAGCTTATGTGGTGCGGCGTTTCGGCTTGATGCTGGTAACGCTGTTCGGCATCTCGATCATTATCTTCATGCTGCTGCGGCTGACCCCGGGCAACATCGCCGACATCCTGTTCGACGCGGGGGGGTTCGTCGACCCGGCCGACAAGGCGCGCATCGAGGCCGATCTCGGGCTCGACAAGCCTATCCCGGTACAATACGCCCTGTGGATCGGCGGGTTGTTGCACGGCGATCTCGGCTTTTCCTACCAGACCGAGCGGCCGGCGATCCAGGAGATCGCTCCGCGGATTCCGATAACGGCACGGCTCGCGGTCCTGGCGCTGGCCTTTGCGGTGCTGATCGGCGTGCCGCTCGGAGTGCTCAGCGCGGTGCGCCAGGATACCTGGCTCGACTACACCCTCCGGGTGCTCAGCCTGTCCGGCCTCGCGCTGCCGGCGTTCTGGCTGGGTCTATTGATCCTGATGGCGTTCGTCGCGTGGTTCGGCACGATCCCGATCTACAGCAGCGAACCGTCCGGGTTCTGGAATACCTTGCAGATGTACAGCGTTCCGGCGGCGGCGGTTGGTTTCCGCAGTTCGGCATTTCTGACCCGCCTGACCCGCTCCTCGATGCTGGAGGTGTTGCGCCAGGATTATATCCGCACCGCCCGCTCGAAGGGCGCCTCCGAGATGACGATCAATTACTACCACGCGCTGAAGAACGCGATGCTGCCGGTGATCACCGTGATCGGCCTCGAGGCCGGCATTCTGCTGGGCGGGCTCATCGTCACCGAGACCGTGTTCAACATTCCCGGCGTTGCGCGCTTCCTTGTCGAGGCGGTGCGCTGGCGCGATTATCCGATGGTTCAAAATCTCGTGATGTTCATTGCGGTGGTCGTCGTGACGATGAATTTCATCGTCGACATGCTGTACGCATATTTGGACCCGCGCATCAAATACGCCGACTAGGACAGGTTGATGGCCCCCGATCGGGAGATCACACAGTGAGCACGATCGATTTTCATGCCGAACTGGCTGCGGCGGGCGCCAATGTAAAAAGCCGGTGGGGCGCCGTCGGCTTCTTCATCCGGCGCTATCCGCTCGGCGCGGCCGGCGCGGTGATCATGGCGATCTTCCTCTTCGCCGCCGCCTTTGCGCCCTACATCACGGTATACGATCCGCTGTCGACCAACGCGGCGGCCTCGTTGGCCCGGCCGACCACCCAGCATTGGCTCGGCTGCGACTTCATGGGCCGCGACCTCTACAGCCGCATCATCTACGGGGCGCGCATCTCGCTCGAGGTGGCGTGCGGCTCGATGGCGCTCGGCACCACGCTCGGCATCACGATCGGGCTGTTGTCGGGCTACCTGCTCGGCTGGTTCGACCTGATAACCCAGCGCTTTCTCGAAATGATGCAAGCCCTGCCGCTCTTGGTCATGGCGATCATCATGGCGGCGGCACTCGGCCCGTCGCTGCATAACACGATCCTCGCGATCGCCTTCGTGCTGGTGCCCTCGGTCGCGCGCGTCATCCGCGCCACGACGCTGAGCTTGCGCGAGCAGCCCTTCGTCGAGGCGGCCAAGGCGATCGGGATGAGCGAGAAGCGCATCATGATCCGCCATGTGTTGCCCAACACCCTCGCCCCGTTCATCGTGCTGGCGACCGCCCAGTTCGGCGCGACGATCCTCATTGAAGCCACGCTCTCCTTCCTCGGCCTCGGCGTCCCCGAGCCGCACCCCTCCTGGGGTCGGATGCTGTCGGAATCGGCGGCCGAATATGTCCGCACCGCTCCCTGGCTGGTGATCTTCCCGGGAGCGGCGATCAGCCTTGTGGTGTTCGGCACCAATCTTCTGGGCGACGCGCTGCGCGATCTGCTCGATCCCCGGCAACGCAGTTAAGACACCGCCGAACCGACGTACCTTGGAGAGAATCACGTGGTGACAGGGAGCGAGACAAAGCCGGCGGACTACACGCCGCTGACACGCCCCGGTCACAACGCCGAGACCGTGCTCGAGGTCGAGGGGCTGCAGACCTACCTCTTCACCCGGCTCGGCGTGGTCAAAGCGGTCGACGACGTATCCTTCGCGGTGCGGCGCGGCGACACCTTGGCAATCGTCGGCGAATCCGGCTGCGGCAAGACGATGACGGCGCTGTCGCTGTTGCGCCTGGTGCCCAACCCGCCGGGCCGCATTGTCGCCGGATCGATCAAGATCGACGGCAAGGATCTGGTGACGCTCGACGAAGCCGAGATGCGCGACGTCCGCGGCAACGAGATCTCGATGATCTTTCAGGAGCCGATGACCTCGCTGAACCCGGTGATGACGATCGGCCACCAGATCAGCGAGACGATCCGGCTGCACGAGGATGTGTCGAAATCCGCGGCGATGGAAAAGGCCATCGACATGCTGCGGCTGGTGCGCATTCCCGAACCGTCGCAGCGCGCCAAGGAATACCCTCATCAGCTCTCGGGCGGCATGCGGCAACGCGCGATGATCGCGATGGCGCTCTCTTGCAATCCGCGCGTCTTGATCGCCGACGAGCCGACGACCGCGCTCGACGTGACGATCCAGGCGCAGATCCTCGACCTGATCCTCGACCTGCAGAAAAGGCTGGGCACCGCGGTGGTGCTGATCACCCATGACCTCGCCGTCGTCGCCGAGACGGCCCACCACGTCATCGTCATGTACGCCGGCAAGAAGGTCGAAGAGGCCGATGTCGAGGAGCTGTTCGGCGCGCCCTTACATCCCTACACGCATGGTCTCCTCGCCTCGATCCCGCAGCTGGCGGTCATCGGCGGGGACACTGTCGCCGAAGCCGCCAACGTCCTCAATGGGGGCCGGCTGAAGGAAATCCCCGGCTTGGTGCCGGCCTTGACCAATCTGCCGCCGGGCTGCTCGTTTGCCCCGCGCTGCCCGTTCGCCGACGATCGCTGCCGATCCTTCTATCCGCCCTACGAGCAAAAGCGCCCGGGCCACTGGGCCGCCTGCTGGCATTCCGAGCGGCTCTATGGATAGCGACGTCGCCACCATCGCCGGTCCTGAGACGGCGGCCGGTCCCGGCCACAACCGCGCGCCGGTGCTCGAGGTCGTCAACCTGAAAAAGCATTTCCCGGTCAAGAAGGGAGTGTTGCGGCGGACGGTCGGCCAGGTCTATGCGGTCGACGACGTCACCTTCTCGATCGGCGAGGGCGAGACCTTGGGCCTCGTCGGCGAGAGCGGTTGCGGCAAGTCGACCGTGGCGCGGACGGTGCTGCGCCTCATCGAGCCAACCGATGGGGCGATCCGGCTCGACGGGCATGACGTGACCCGGCTCGGCAAGGCCGACATGCGGCCCTATCGCCGCCAGATGCAGATCATCTTTCAGGATCCGTTTTCCTCGCTCAACCCGCGCATGTCGGCGGGTGACATCGTCGGCGAGCCGCTCCAGGTGCACGGCATCGCCCGTGGCGCCGAAAAGGAGACGATGGTCGGAGAATTGTTCGATCAGGTCGGCCTGCGGCGCACCCAGATGAATGCGTTTCCACACGAATTTTCCGGCGGCCAGCGGCAGCGCATCTCGATCGCCCGCGCGTTGGCGCTCAATCCCAAGCTGATCGTCGCCGACGAGCCGGTATCGGCCCTCGACGTGTCGATCCAGGCGCAGGTCATCAATCTGATGATGGATCTGCAACGCGAGAAGCGGCTCAGCTATCTGTTCATCGCGCACGATCTGGCGGTGGTCGAGCACATCAGCCACCGTATTGCCGTCATGTATCTCGGCAAGATCGTCGAATACGCCGACAAGAAGACGCTCTTCACCAATCCGCTCCACCCCTACACCGAAGCGCTGTTGTCGGCGGTGCCGGTGCCCAATCCGAAATTGAAGCGGGAGAAGCGGCTGTTGCAGGGCGACGTGCCGAGCCCGATCAACCCGCCGCCGGGCTGCGCGTTTCACACCCGCTGCCCCTACGCCTTCGAGCGCTGCAAGATCGACGCGCCGACGCTCGTTGAAGTGAGCCCCGGGCACGGCGTCTCCTGCCACCTGCGGGTGAATTAGCGAATAAGTAAATCGTCACCGTAATTCCGTAATTTGCCATCACTGTAATTGCGCAACGGGCGGGGCTTTTTACTCGCGGCTTGAGGAAGACACCGATGCCGCCACGCGAAGATATCAAGAAAATTAAGGCACGACTAGAAGGCGCATTCAGGCCCTTACGTAGTGTCGCGGAGGTTTGGGACTATGAACAGAAGCTACGCTTGAAGGTATTTGATCAAAACGATCAAGGCGTAGTTCAGATTTCCAAAAGCGTACTTCGTCACCTAAGCGATCAAGACATCCAAGACATAATCGAGCAGGTTAGGGCGCAGCTTCAGGCTAAGGGATTTATTTTAATCAATTAGTGCGCAGGCTTCCAGCACCATCTGCACCTCAACCTTGCGGCGAAAGCGATGACTGCCGCAAGCACGATCTGGCACGCTTGCTTCATCTCAGGTTATTATTACTGGGATTACGGTGACAGTCTACTGAATTACCGGGCGAACGGTCAGCGGGAATCTGCTTTTTCAGCCAACCATGTCTTGATCAGTGACTGGTATGGAACATCGCGCTTGTTGGCGGCGATTTTGATGCGTTCCAAAAGCGCCACCGGCAAGCGCAGAGAGATCGACCGCGTCGACGGCTTGAGATTAGGCAGCCGCACCCGCTCGGCCGTGCTCCAGTCGACATACTCGCTCGAATCGTGGCTCTCCCAGAATCGCCGCTCTTCCGCTTCGTCGCGGAATTGCGGTTGGGGCCTAGCTTTCCTGCTCATAGCGGCGTCTTTCCTTGCGGTGCATCGAACGGGCCGAGATGACCCGGATCACGGTGTTGTCGCGGCGCAGGGTGAACGTGACATGGAGAAGACGGCCGTCGTCCGTGCGGCCCAAGGCATGCAATCGGGCCTCGCGATCGCTATGCCTTGCGTCCTCTGCGACCAATAGCGGCTCGTTGAAGAAGACCTGCTCCGCCTCGGCCTGGGTAACGTCGTGCTTATCGACACTCTTGCGACTGTTGCCTTCGTCCCAATCGAACCCTTCGATCCGCGCCCAATCGATCATGACCGTATATCGGCATAATATACGTCTACGCAAGTCGGCCGTAGCGGTGGGCAAGCAATGCCTGCTGCAGTGACAGCAAGCATAGGGCGGGTGAGCGAAGCGCAACCCGCCAGTGACGCCGCAGAGGCCGATGGTGGGTTACGCTTTGGCTCCACCCGCCCTACTGATTGACCCTCACCCTTCCACGCCTTCGGCGTGGGCCCCTCCCTCCCCCCTGAAGGGTGGAGAGGGAATAATTGCACAGCGCAAATGGCGACTCTGTTTTAGCATCTCCCTTACGGAAGAGCGGCGAGGGCCAGGCGATGAGCGTGCAGGCGATCGGGGAGCGGGTGCGGCGCGAGGAGGATTGGCGTCTCTTGACCGGCCGGGGCCGCTATGTCGACGACGTGCCGGCGCTGGGTGCGGCGCGCGGCCATGTGCTGCGCTCGCCGCACGCCCATGCGCGGATTATCGCGATCGACGCGCAGCGCGCGAGCGGGGCGCCGGGCGTTCTCGCGGTCCTGACCGGCGCCGATTTGCGCCGCCGCGGGCTCGGCACCCTGCGTCCCGGGGTGCCCCGCCGGCGCGGCAACGGCGCCCCCGCTTTCGTCTGCCCGCAACCTCTCCTGGCGCAGGACCGGGTGCGCTATGTCGGCGATCCGGTGGCGTTCGTCGTCGCCGAAACGCTGAGCCAGGCAAAGGACGCCGCCGAGTTGATCGAAATCGAGTACGAGCCGTTACCGGCGGTCGTTTCGGCCGAGGCGGCACTCATGCCCGGCGCGCCGGCGGTGTGGGACGACAACCCGGGCAACGAGGCGTTCACCCACGAGGCCGGCGACAGGCAAGCGGTCGACGCCGCCTTCGCCCGCGCCGCGCACATCGTCCGCGACAAGATCACCGTCAACCGGGTGACCGCCAACAGCATGGAGCCGCGCGGCTGCCTCGCCCAATACGACCCGGACGAAGAGCGCTATACGATCCGCTGCACGGTGCAGTCGGTGCATGGGACGAGAGCCGCGCTCGCCGGGCAGATCTTCCGGGTGCCGCATCACCAGATCCGCGTCGTCTGCGACACGATGGGCGGCGGGTTCGGCATGAAGGGCGGCTGCTATCCGGAATACGCGCTGGCGCTGTGGGCGTCGGAAATTGTCGGGCGCCCGGTGCGCTGGACATCCGAGCGCAGCGAGGGCCTCCAGAGCGACGAACAGGCGCGCGGCAGCACGGTCGAGGCAGAGCTGGCGCTCGACGAGCAGGGCAAGTTCCTCGCCCTGCGGACAAGCTGGCACTCGTCCATCGGCGCCTATTATTCGAGCGACCGGCCGACGATCCCCTTGACCATCGGCATGGCCTGCCTCGTCAATACCTACACCTTCGCGGCGGTGCACGCCGAGGTGATTGCGGTCTTGACCAACACGATGACGACCGCACCCTACCGTGGCGGCAGCCGCCCCGAGCCGATCTATGTCACCGAGACGATCATCGACAAGGCGGCGCGCGAGCTTGGCATCGACCCGGCCGAACTGCGCCGCCGCAACACGATCCCGGCGAGCGCGATGCCCTACGCAACGCCGATGCGGCAGACCTATGACAGCGGCGATTTCGCGAAGAATCTGGGCGATGCGCTGGCCCTCGCGGCCTATGACGGCGTCGCCGCACGCCGCGCCGAGGCCCGCCGGCGCGGCAAGCTCCTCGGCATCGGTGTCGCGACGACCGTGGCGGCGACCGGCGGGCGCGATTACGAGCATGCCGAGATCCGCTTCGACCCGGCCGGCGGGGTGGTGCTCCTGACCGGCAGCATGGACCACGGCCAGGGCCACGCCACGACCTTCAAGCAGGTGCTGTCCGACAAGCTCGGCATCGATGCCGACAAGATCCGCTACCGCTACGGCGACAGCGATCTGGTGACGATGGGGATCGGCACCTTCGGCTCGCGCTCGGCCCAGCTCGCCGGCTCGGCGATCGTCGGCGCCGCCGACCGACTGATCGAGAAGGGCCGCCGCATTGCCGCGCACATCATGGAAGCGGCGTCGGGCGACATCGTCTTTGAGCGCGGCCGGTTCACGATCGCCGGCACCGACCGGTCGCTCACGATCGACGAGGTCGCGCGGCACTCCTTCCAAGCGCAGCAACTGCCCGAGGATATCGAGACCGGGTTCACCGAGCGCGCCAATTTCGGGCCCGCCGACGCGGCGACCTTCCCTGCGGGCGCGCATGTCTGTGAGGTCGAGATCGATCATGAGACCGGCGAGGTGGTGCTCTCACGCTACTGCGCGGTCGACGATGTCGGCCACATGCTGAACCCGCTCCTGTGCGAGGGGCAGATCCACGGTGGCATCGTCCAGGGGGTCGGCCAGGCCTTGCTGGAAAACCTGGTCTATGACCCCGAGAGCGGCCAGCTCGTGACCGGCTCCTTCCAGGATTATTGCATGCCGCGCGCCGACAATTTCTGCGCCTTCGAGCTTCGCGAGAATGCGACGCCGACCGACAAAAACCCGCTCGGCGTCAAGGGCGTCGGCGAAGCCGGCACGATCGGCTCGATCCCGGCGGTGATGAACGCGGTCAACGACGCCCTCGCCGGGATCGGCGCACCGCCGGTCGCGCTGCCGGCCACGCCCGAAAAGCTGTGGCGCGCGATCAGGGAGGCGCAGATTTAACCACGGAGACACGGAGGACACGGAGGTCTACCTCATCGTCACCCCCGCGAAAGCGGGGGTCCAGGGCGACCACTGAGCCGGTTGCCCCTGGATTCCCGCTTTCGCGGGAATGACGAAAATCTCCGTGTCCTCCGTGGTGAACTTCTTTTTCCTAAAGGGAGCAGAGCCATGACACTCGAGGTACGCCGCATCGTCACCGGGCATGATCCCGCCGGCAAGGCCATCGTCGCGAGCGATGAGCGGATCGCCGCCATCAGCGCGCCCGCCCGGCCCTACATCTCGCGCGTCGAGATCTGGTCGGCCGACCAGATGCCGGTCGACAATTCGGAGGCGGCCGCGGCGGCGCAGAAAAAGGGCTTTGTCGTCCGCCACAATTACGTCGGTTCGGGGCAGGGCAATGTGGTCCGCATCACCGAATTCGCGCCCGGCGCACCCAAATTCATGCACCGCACCGAGACGCTCGATTACGCGATCCTTTTATCGGGCGAATGCGATCTGGAACTCGACGACGGCAAGACCGTGCACCTGAAACAGGGCGACATCGTCGTCCAGCGCGGCACCATGCACGCCTGGGTCAACAACGGCTCGGCGCCCTGCGTCTTCGCCTTCATCCTGATCGACGCCGATCCGGTCGAGGCCAGCAGCGGGAAGCTCACGACGCATTATCCGGTGGGGTGAGCTTCCAAAAAACTCCCTCTCCCCCACCGGGGGAGGGGGCGGGGTGAGGGGGCATATCCTCTCAGTATTCGCCGGCTGAAACACCCTCATCCGGCCTCGGGCTCCGCCCTCGGCCACCCTCTCTCGCGGCGCGGGAGAGGGCTTCGTTCACGCCCGCTTCTTCTGGGTGCGCCGGGCGGTGATGGCGGCCTTGGCGGCGCGCAGGTCGCCGCCGGCCTGGTCGAGCGCCGAGCGCGCGTCGTCGGCTTCGCTTCCCTCGAGCAGCAGCAATGCCAGCTTCACGCTGCCTCGCGCCTGGCGCAGCGCCTCGCGCACGCGACCGCTTCTGTGGCCAGTCAGCTGCGCGAGGATCGTTTCGCTGCGCCGCACCAGCTTCTCGTTCGTCGCCTGGACATCGATCATCAGCCCTTCATAGACGCGGCCGAGCCGGATCATCACCAGGGACGACAGCATGGTCAGCGCGACGCGCTGCGCGGTGCCGGCCTTCATCCGGGTCGAGCCGGCGATCGGCTCGGCACCGGTATCGAGCCAGATCGGGTGGTCGGCCTCGTCGAGGATTGGCGTCTTCGGGTTGTTGGCGATGCCGATCGTGAGCGCCCCGCGCGCGGCGGCCTCGCGCAGGCACGCAATGGTGAACAGGGTCGTGCCGCTGGCCGCGACGGCGATCAGCGCGTCCTTGTCGTCGATCTCGTGCTGGCGTACCAGGGCGGCGGCCCCCTCCACCTCGTCCTCGGCCCCCTCGACGGCGCGCAGCAGCGCGTCGCGCCCGCCGGCCATCAACAGGACGAGCCGCTCGGGCGGCCAGCCGAAGGTCGGCATCAGCTCGGCGCCGTCCTGCACCGCGAGCCGCCCCGAGGTCCCGGCCCCGGCATAGACCAGCCGGCCGCCGCTGCGCAGCTGCTCCTCGATGCCGAGCGCGGCGCGTTCGAGCGCCGGGCGCGCGGCATGAACCGCGGCGACGGCGGCAAATTGCCCCTCGAGCATGGCGTCGAGGATCTCCGCGGGGTCCCACAGATCGATCGCGGAATAGCGCGGGCTCGGGTGTTCGGTTCTCATGGCCAAGAGTAAACGCGCGCGACCCATTCCCGGTTTCCGGCGTTCAACGGTTGGAGGATCACCCGGAGGCCTGAATGACCATGGTGCAGGAGCTGCACGAGGCGCCGCAGGCGCTCAGCCGCCAGCAGCGCGAGCTTGCCGCGCCATTGGCGGAACTCGTGGCCTGCCTCGCCCGCCGCCCGCCGCAGCTCGTGGTCACCTGCGCCCGTGGCAGCTCGGCGCATGCCGCGACGTTTGCCAAGCATCTGATCGAGCTTTACCTCGGCATTCCGGTCACCGCTGCGGCGCCCAGCATTGCCAGCGTCTATCACCGCCAGCTTCGGCTCAAGGACCAGCTGTTCCTGGCGATCTCGCAATCGGGGAGCAGCGAGGATCTGGTCGAAAGCGCCGCGATGGCGCGCGCCGCCGGGGCATTGACCGCCGCGCTCGTCAACACGCCGCAGAGCCCGCTTGCGGTGGCCTGCGATGTCGTGCTGCCGATGGCGGCGGGACCGGAACTCAGCATTGCGGCGACCAAGAGCTTTGTCGCAAGCCTCGCCGCGCTCTTGCGCTTGACGGCATTGTGGGCGGCCGATGGAGGGCTGCGATCGGCCGTGGACCGGCTGCCTGAGCGCGTCGCCGCCGCCGGTGCGCTCGACTGGAGCGCGGCGCTCGATGTCTTGGCGCCGGCGGCGAGCCTGATCACGATCGGCCGCGGCCCGACCCTCGCCATCGCCTGCGAGGCGGCGCTGAAGCTCAAGGAGGTGGCGAACCTGCATGCCGAAGCGTTCAGCGGCGCCGAATTCCGCCACGGACCGATGGCGCTGGTCGGGGCCCGCTATCCGATTTTCGTCCTGATGCCGTCGGATGCGGCGGAAGCCGGCATGCGCCGGCTGGTCGCGGATCTCGGCGGCAAGGGCGCGGCGCTAATCGTCGCGGGTCCCGGCGGGTCGCTGCCGGTGCCCGCGCCCGACCATCCGGCAACCGATGCTGTCTGCCTGATCCAGGGGTTTTATGCGATGCTCGTGCGCCTCGCCGCGCGGCTCGGGATCGACCCGGACCGGCCGCGCCATCTAGAAAAGGTCACGCGAACCCGATGAGCAAGACCGGCCGGCATGCGATCCTGGCCGATACCGTGTTCGACGGTATGGCCATGCATCGCGGCTGCGCGATCATCATCGAGGGCGCCGCGATTGTCGGGCTGGCAGCGAAGGGCGATCTACCCGCCGCGATGCCGCAGCGCAATCTGCCGGAGGGGGTTTGGCTCGCGCCCGGCTTTATCGACGTCCAGGTCAATGGCGGCGGCGATGTACTGTTCAACGACACCCCGACCCCGGCGGGGATCGCCGCGATCGTCGCCGCGCACCGGCAGTTCGGCACGACCGGGCTGCTGCCGACCCTGATCAGCGACACGGCCGAGAAGATGCGCGAGGCGAGCGCGACCGTCGCCGCCGCTTCGGGCATTTGCCCCGGCGTTCTCGGCATCCATTTCGAGGGGCCGTTTCTGTCGCCCGAGCGCGCCGGGGTGCACGACCCGGCGATGTTCCGGCCGCCGACGCCAGATGATCTCGACCTTTTGTGCGCGCGGCGCGGCGCGGCGACGGTGGTGACCCTGGCGCCCGAATGCGTGCCGCCCGGCTTTATCAGCAACCTCGCGCGCGCCGGCGTTCGCATCGCGCTCGGCCATTCGATGGCGAGCTACGAGGAGACCCGCGCCGCGATCGCCGACGGGCTGACTGGCTTTACCCATCTGTTCAATGCGATGCGCCCGCTCTCGGCGCGCGAACCCGGGCCGATCGCCGCAGCGCTCGAAGAAAAGCGCGCGTTCTATGGGTTGATCGTCGATGGCGAGCACGTCGCCCCGGCGATGCTGCGCTTGGCGTTGCGCGGCGCCGGAAAACCGATGCTGGTCACCGATGCGATGCCGCCGGTCGGCGGCACGCGCGAGGATTTCAGCCTCGCCGGCAAGCCGGTCCGGGTGCAGGGCGGGCGCTGCACGACCGCGGACGGTACCCTCGCCGGCTCCGCCCTCGACATGGCGAGCGCGGTGCGCAACTGCGTCCAACTCCTCGACATGACGCTGCCCGATGCGCTGCGCCTCGCCAGTGCCGTGCCGGCGGCCTTTCTCGGCCTCGGCGATCGGCTGGGGCACATCGCCCCCGGCTGCCGCGCCGATATGGTGGCGCTCGAACCCGCCGCGGTCAGGGTGCTTGCCACCTGGGTCGCCGGCGAGGCATCCGCCGATTCGCTTGCTTGAATCGCCCGCCGCGCAAGGGTAAGGAAGGGCGTCCCCTCCGACGCTCCCAGTCGCTGTAGGCGCTTGGTGTTGGGCGGTTGACTACCCAGGAAACCTGATGGAAGCGCTGTTCAGCGACTACGAAGAGGTAAGAAAATCCGGGCTGTTCGACGCTGAATACTATCTGATGACCTACCCGGATGTCGCCGAGCGCAATATCGACCCGCTGGTCCATTACCTGGAGGAGGGCGCGCGCGAGGGTCGTAACCCGTATCGCGATTTCGACGCCGGGTTTTACCTAGAGCAATGCCAGCGGCGGGGAGAGCAGCCGAATAACCCGCTCCTGCATTACATCCGGATCGGCACCGCGCGCGGTTTCAAGACGCGGCGCGACGCGGCCGACCGCGCGCCCCCCGAGCCGCTGCAGGCGGCGCCTCGGCTTGGCAAGCCGCCGATCCTGGTTGCGATCGAGGCGCTCGGCGTGGTCGGCATGCCCGACGGAACCTCGCGGCTATCGGTCAGCGGCTGGGCGCTGGCTGCGGCCGCGATCGAGGAAATTACCGTATCGGTCGCCGGCGAAGTCGCCGGCACCGCCACCTACGGTCTGGCGCGGCCCGATGTCGCCCGGCTCTATCCGGACCGCGCTGCCGCCGCTCATAGCGGCTTCATCCTCGCCTTCGACCTGCCGAGCCGGGTGAGCGGCGCGATCGAACCGCTCTTGACCGTGCGGACCGCCGACGGGGAGATCGGCCAGCGTGCGCTGCACGTCGAGGTCGCGCCGCAGGCGGTTGGGACGCGGATCATCGATCCGCTGCACGAAG
>WNFG01003727.1_pt1 | contig 12778 bp, 13 predicted proteins | sample 5400431 | NCBI WGS metagenome assembly WNFG01 (sample SAMN13153346, study PRJNA577476) | soil metagenome | isolation source: 120 cm saprolite under Douglas fir tree site 2 hole 3 replicate 2 | place: USA:California | collected 2015-04-18
CACGCCGTCAGGCACATGATCGCGCCAGCGGCGAAGACTCGAAGGCGCACGACCGAATAACGTGAGTGGCAGTCCAGAGTTACGAGTAGACGGTGTCACCCACAGGTTTAAGCACCAGGTAATCGAAAGCGGTCAGTCCACTCGGCCTTCGTGACGCCGTAGAGGGCAAAGTCTGCGCGGCCGTCGCCGACCGGCATGAAGCCGCGCATCACACCTTCGAAGGTGAAGCCGAGCTTCTCAAGGACGCGGCGCATGGGACGGTTGCCAACCGCGGTGCTCGCCTGCACACGGTCGGCGATGCCGCGCTCCAACAGCCAGGTGGTCAGCAGCGCGACCGCCTCGGCGCCGTAGCCTTTGCCGCGCTGTTCCGGATCGTAGAGGTCGACTCCGAGCTCGACCACGCCGGGCGGCAGGCGCTGGCCGGCACCCATGCGCGCCTGGACATCACCGATCAGGCGGCCGTTGGATTCGATGGCGAGATCGAGCGATCCACGAACCCATTGCCCCGACGTGAGAATTCGCTTCCGCAGTCGGCTGCGCGGTCCGGGTCCGGTCGGAAGCGCCGTCGGCTCGGCCGACGAGCGGCCCTCCCACACCGTAGCCTCGTCCGTGGGCCGAAATCGCCTCAGGTTGACGCGGTCTCCGTTGAGCCGCCGAACTTCCGGAGGATCGGGCCTCACGATGCTGGTTTCTCCGCCGAGAGATATGCGAAGGCGCGACGTTCAGCGCCAGTGCCAGACTCGACCAGTGGCTTGAGATGGGCCGTGAAGCGTTCGCGCTCGTCGGAAGTGAGCGACGCGATCATTGCTTCCTCGAGTGTGGGGGAGAGGGGGTTGCCGGCGCTTTGAATGAAGCGGGTCCAGTCCTCTGGACGCGGGGCCTTGATATGTGCCTGCAGGTCGAGGTGGATATTGCCGAAACCGGTACGCTGCGCGATCGCGATCAGGTCGCGCTCGTCGAAGTCCATCATCGCGCTGATTTTCGGCCGCTCCTCGCGGTCGAAGAAGGCCTCCAACTTGTCGGCGGTCTCGACTACCGGCATGACGTCATAACCAAGAAACTGGCCGCGTGGCTCGGGATAGGAGAACCGGTTGATCGGCTCACCGATCGAGATGCGTCCGCCTGGGCGGAGCACCCGAAAGAATTCGGCGAAGGCGCGGTCCTTTCGATCGACGTAGATCAAGACTGATCGCGTGGTGACGACGTCGACGGAGGAATCGGCGATCTCATGGAGACTATCGGCGCCGTTGATGACGAAGCGACAGCGAAAGAGGACGGCAAGTTCTTGGGCTGTCGCGCGGCAGCGGTCGACCAGGGAGGCTGAAATGTCGCTGAAGATCACGTAGCCGCTGGGGCCGATGCGATCGAGCGCGCCGAACCCGATGAGGCCATCGCCACAGCCGACATCGAGAACGACGTCGCCCAGGCGGAGTGCGGCGCGGTCGAGGACGCTATCGCGTCGTCGCTGAAGGTCCTTGACGAGGTCGGGTAGAAGGTCGGTCCCGCCCTGGCGACGTTGGCGAATCCAAAGCGCCCAGCAGTCTTCGGCCGGCGCGGTCGTGGAGTCTACCGTTGGGACGGGACCGTTTCGGCTGCCGCGGCATCGGCGGCGCGGCCGCGCATCGCCCGAAGCATGTTGTCCTTGCCCTCGAGAAGGATTCGGCGCACGGGCCCGGGCACGTTGTCGGCGGCAAGATACTGGTCGGTCGCCTTCACCGTCTCCTCGCCGACGACGACCGTCGGGTACATCGTGCGGATGAAGGCGAGCGCGATCTCGATGTCACGCTCCTTCCAGACATTCGCCAGCGCCTGGAAGTAGCGGGCGCTGTACGGCTGGAGCAGTCGACGTTGGTCGAAGCGGTGAAAGCCGCGCATCATCGAGCGCATGGTGGCGAGCGGCAGGGTAAGGTCCTCCATCAACGCCGCCCAGACCTGTTCTTTGGCTTCCTGGGTGGGCCGCGCGGCACGGGCCGCGGCGGCGTAACGGTGACCCTCGTCGGTCGGATCACGCTTCAACTCGGCGTCGATCAGGCCATCGTCGGCGCCGACGCCCGCCAGCGCATTGACGATTGCCCAGCGAAGGTCGGTGTCGACCTTGAGACCAGTGAAGACCTTGATGCCATCCAGCAAGCCACGGATGACCGAAAGATGCTCTGGTGAGCGGGCGGCGCTGATGAAGGCGTGTGCCCAGGTGAGCTGGAGGTCGCTGCCGGCCGGCGCGCCGTCGAGTGCCGTGAGCGCGTGGTCCGCAAGGATCTTCAGCGCCGCCTCGGCGTTTGTCGGATCGCCATACACCCAGACGGCCGAGGACGCCTGCGCCAGGAGGTCCTGGACCACGCCGATGTCGGTTTCGCCGTGGATGTTCTTCAGGATCAGCGGCAAGTAGCGCCGGGCCGGGATCTCGCCGTCGCGGAGCATGTCCCAGAGTGCCGCCCACGTGATCGCACGCGCGAGCGGGTCCTTCAGTTCGGCCAGGTGGTCGATCGCCGTGGCCAGCGATCGCTCGTCGAGCCGGATCTTCGCGTAGGTCAGGTCCAGGTCATTGACGAGCGTCAGGTCGGCCAGCCGCTCGCCGACGAGATCGGTGACCGGCGTGTTCTCGCCGGCGACGTCGAGCTCGACGCGCCGGCGGAGTTGCAGGCCATCGGGCGTGCGGTCGTAGAGCCCGATCGCGAGCCGATGTGGACGAATCGTTGGGTGTTCGGGCGGCGCCTCCTGCATGATGTCGAGCGAACCGATGGTCTCGCTTTGCGAGATTGCCTCCGGTCGCAACGTGTTGAGGCCGGCCGTCTCCAGCCAGAGCTTGGACCAGGCCTTGAGGTCGCGTCCGGAGCCGGCTTCGACATCGGAGAGGAAGTCGGCGAGGCTGGCGTTCGAGTATTGCCGCTGCTTGACGTAGCGCTGCACGCCGCGAAGGAACGTGTCCTGGCCAACGTAGGCGACCAGCTGGCGAAGCACGCAGGCACCCTTGTTGTAGGTGATCGCATCGAAATTCAAGTAGACCGACTGGATGTCCGGCACGTCTGCGGCGATCGGGTGCGTAGTGGGGAGCTGGTCCTGGCGGCGCGCGCCGGCTTTGTACTGGTTGGCAAACGTGACCCATCCGTTCTTGAAGCGCGTCGCCTCCACCTGGCAGAGCACCGACATGAAGGTGGCGAAACTCTCGTTGAGCCAGAGGTCGTCCCACCAGCGCATGGTGACGAGGTCGCCGAACCACATGTGCGCCATCTCGTGCAAGATCGCATTGGCGCGATCCTCGCGGACGGCCTCCGTGACCTTCGAACGATAGAGCATCGCTTCGTTGAAGGTGACGGCTCCGATGTTTTCCATTGCGCCGGCGCTGAACTCGGGGACGAAGAGCTGGTCGTACTTCTGGAAGGGATAGGGATACTTGTAGGCCTCGCCGTAGAAGTCGAGGCCCTGCTTGGTGATGGTGAAGATCTCATCGGGATCGAGGTACTGGGCGAGCGACTGGCGACAGAAGATGCCCAGGTCGATGTCGCCGTGCCGGTCACGCACGCCGTGGTACGGTCCGGCGATGATCGCGGTCAGGTAGGACGACATCTTGGGCGTGGCTCCAAAGGTCCAGCGCTTGACGTTTTCCTTACCGGTGACCGGTTGAGCCTGGCCCGGGTTGTTCGAGACCACCACCCAGTCGGTGGGCGCCAGTACCGTGAAGGTAAAGCTCGCCTTCAGGTCGGGCTGGTCGAAACAGGGAAACATCCGGTGGGCGTCGAAGGTCTCGAACTGCGAATGCAGGTAGGTCTTGTGGTCCACCGGGTCAGTGAACTTGCTGAGTCCCGCGCCCACGTTCTGGTACTCGCAAGTTCCGATCACATGAAGCTCGTTCGCCTCGCGCAAGTTCTGGAGCGCGATGCGCGCGCCGTTGAAGGCCTCTTTGGGGACTTCCTCGCCGTTGAGCTCGCAGCTGTTGACCGCGGGGGCTAAGAAATCGATAAAGGTGTTGGCCCCCGGTTCGTGGCACAGGAAGTGAATGGTGGCCTCGCAGGCGAAGGTGTCGCTGTCCCGGGTGAGGTCGAGTGAGATCTCGTAGAGGGGAGTGTGAATCAACTGGGCCCGCCGGCGGGCTTCCTCGCGCGTCAGGTTGTTTGCCGGGTGCATTCCCCTAGTAATGTAACGGCTGCAAGCCTCTGAGCGGTAGCTATTTCAGCAACAGGCGCTCGAGACGGGCGGTCGCCAGCAGCAGGCTGGTGAGGCTCAGCACGATCAGGTAGACGATGTCGAGCAGGAGCCAGGGCCCAATCGAGCCCGTGGTCAGGCTTCGTAAGAGGTCGACGCCGTGATAGAGCGGGGTCAACTGAACAACGAGCTGGAGCCACGGCGGGTAAAGGGTGATCGGATAGAACGTCCCCGAAAAAAGAAAGAGCGGGATGAAAACGCTCAAGACGATGGTGAAGTCCTGCCAGCTGCGGACGTACGTGCTCGCCGCGGTTCCGACGGCGGCGAAGCTGAACCCAATTAGGAGCGATGCCGGCAGGGCGAGTACCGCGAGCGGCGACGTCACCAGACCGAGGACAGCCATGATGACAAGGAACCCGAGCGCATAGATGCTGCCCCGGATCACGGCCCAGGCGACGACACCCAGGGCGACGTCGGCGACACCCAAGGGTGTGGCCAGCATGCCGTCATACAGCTTGATGTACTTCAGATTGTGAAAGAAGTTGAATGAGGTTTCGTAGATAGCGCCGTTCATCGCGGACGTGGCCATCAGAGCCGGCGCAACGAAGACCGCATAGCGGTAGTGCTGGCCGTTCTGGATCACGACCGAGCCGACCAACGAACCGACACCGAATCCGATGCCGAGGAGGTAGAGGAGCGGCTCCAGGAACCCGGAAGCGAGCACGATCCAGGTCCTTCGGTAGAGCATGGCATTGCGTTCAACCAGGTGCGCGGCGCGACGCGCGGCCGGTCGCAGCACGCCGCGTGCCGAGAGCATGCCGATCATTGCGACAGCTTCCGACGAAAGGTGAGGCGAGCTGCGCCCGCGCCGATCAGGACGTACGCGGTCAGCACACCTAGATGAATCAGAGACGCCCGCGCCGAAGCTCCGCCGACGGTCAGATCGCGCGAAAGCGCGATGCCGTGATAAAGGGGTGTGAGCCAGGCGACATCCTGGGCTGCAACGGGCAGCCGATCGATCGGGAAGAACGTACCACCGAGCACGAACAACGGGGTGACGACGAAGCGGCCGATCACCGAGAACCCGGTGTCACGTCGCTGACCTGCCGCATAAGCCATCACCGGCATTCCGAACGCAAGCCCGGTGAACATCGCGGCGAGGATGGAAAGGGGGGCCAGTGGTGAGTGGACAGTCCGAAAGGCGACCATGACGACGAAGAAGATGGCTGCGACTTGGGTAAGCCGGAAAATCAGCCAGATGATCTCGCCGCCGAGCAGATCGCGGATCTGCAGGGGAGTCGCCAGCATCGTGTCATAGGTGCGCAGCCAGTAGGCCCGGTTCATGATCGGGTAGGTGGTCTCGGAAAACGCAGTCTGCATAGTGGTTGCCGCCAGCAAGCCAGGCGCAATGAAGCTGATGTACGGGACGCCGTCGAGCGTGCGAGTCGGGCCGCGGGAAATCAGGCTGCCGAGACCGATACCCATGGCGAGCAAGTACAGGATGGGGAAGAGGAATGAAACGAACACCGAGCCTCTCCAGGTTCGCCGGTAGACCCAGAGATGGTGTTCGAGAACCCGTAGGATCCCCTTCATCCCGCGGGCGTCACTCGATCAATTGGCGGCCCGTAAGGCGCAGGAAGACGTCTTCGAGCGAACTGCGCCGTACGAGCGTACTTTCCGGGTGCACCCCGCGTTCATGAAGTGCCGCGACCGCCCGGTCGCCGTCGTGCGTATAGAGAAGGACCCGATCGGGCAAGACCTCGATACGATCGGCCACCCCATCCAGCTTCCCGTCGAGGGCGGGTGCCGCGTCGGATGGAAAGCGAAGCTCGAGGACCTCACGACTCGAATATTGATCGATCAGGCTGCGTGGCGATCCCTCCGCCACGATCTTCGCCTTGTCCATCACAACCAGGCGGTCGCAGAGCTGTTCAGCTTCTTCCATGTAGTGGGTGGTAAGGATGATCGTGACGCCTCGCTGTTTTAGACGATAGAGGCGATCCCAGACCAAGTGTCGTGCCTGCGGGTCAAGGCCGGTCGTTGGCTCATCGAGCAGCAGAAGCTCGGGCTCATTGATGAGTGCGCGAGCGATGCTGAGGCGCCGTCGCATGCCGCCAGACAGGGGCTCGACGTCAGACTGCGCACGATCGCTCAGTTGGACGAACTCGAGCAGTTCCCCGGTGCGCTGCCGGGCGATCGGCCAGGGTATGTCGAAGTAGCGCGCGTAGGTCAGCAGGTTCTCCTCAACGCGCAGCTCACGGTCGAGCGTGTCGGCTTGCGGAACGACGCCAAGTCGTGCGCGAATCCGAGGACCGTCGACAGACGGGTCCATGCCAAGGACGCGAAGAATGCCGCCGGAGGCCGGCGAGACGCAGCCGATCATGCGCATCGTCGATGTCTTTCCGGCGCCGTTGGGACCGAGAAAGCCGAAGGCCTCGCCACGATCGACGTCGAAGTCGACGGCGTCGACCGCGACCAGGTTACCGAAGCGTTTGGTCAGGCCACGGGCATGGATAAGCGCGTCTGGACGGGTTGGCGTAGCGGCCATGAGGGCGTCGAAACGATAGTACGGGTCGAAAGGACCTGCGCTTCGTGGTCCAGCAACCATTGCTTTACGGGAAGTCCGCCGCCGAAGCCGGTCAACGAACCATCCGCGCCGATGACGCGGTGGCAGGGCAGCACGATGCACACGGGATTGGCCCCATTCGCGGCACCGACCGCGCGCGCAGCCGTTGGGATGCCGAGCGCCGCCGCCTGCTGGCCGTAGGTGGTGGTGGCGCCGAACGGGATCTCGGCCAACGACCGCCAGGCCGCGAGCTGGAAGCGCGTCCCCTGCAGGTCGAGTGGCAGGTCGAAGCTGGCGCGCGAGCCGGCGAAGTATTCGTTGAGCTGTTGGACGGTCTTGCGCAAAATCGCATGGGCCTCGTTGCGATGCGGGCGCGGGCTAATCCCGGCGCGCTGTGGCGAGAGCTTTGGCCAGAGTACGGCGCGGAGGCCGCGATCGGAAGCGACCAGCGTGAGCCTACCGACGGGCGTTGCGTGGGTGGTGCTGTGCAACATGGATTTGGTTTGCATCATGAGGCCTCCTTCTGTGCCGGTGTGAGCATTGCCCACAGTTGGTGCGTGGCGTAGGTCCGCCAGGGACGCCAGGCGGCGGCGTGTTCGGAAATCGCGCGCGGGTTGGTGCCGAGGCCGAGGCGCTCGCCGGCCTTCTTGATACCGAGATCGCTCGGCAGAAACGTATCAGGGTCGCCGAGCGCTCGCATCAGGATGTAGCCTGCCGTCCATTCTCCGATCCCGGGCAGGGCCACAAGCTTGTGGTACGTCTCGGCACGATCCGCCCCGGGGTCGAGCATCAGGGAGCCACGCGCGATCGCGCCCGCAAGCGCACGGAGCGTTGCTCGCCGAGTCTGTGGCACGCCGAGTCTTGACAGGCCGGCGCCGGCGATCGACTCCGCGGCAGGAAAGAGGTGCGTCAATGTTGGATCGGCAATTTTGATGACATCGCCGTGCGCGGTCACGAGACGCGCGGCCAGCGTGCGCGCCGCGGCGAGCGAGACCTGCTGGCCGAGAACCGCCTGGATCGCGAGTTCGGTTCCGTCGACCGCCCCGGGGGCTCGCAAGCCCGGGCGCTTTTTGACGATCGACGAAAGACGCCGATCTTTCGAGAGCACCTCGACGACGCTCAGGGGGTCGGCGTCGAGGTCGAGCAAGCGGCGACATTGCCGGACGGCGGCCGTCAGGTCAGACATCGACTCGAGCTTCAGGGTGCACTGGATGTGATGGTCGACCGGCTCGAGGCTCACGATGGCAGCGCCACGTGGCAGACGGAGCGTGCGCCGATAGAGCTGGGCGTTGGCCTCGGCGACCCCGGGGATCGCCCGGAGGCGCAGCCAGCCGGACAAGGCCGGCCAATCCAGCGGCGGACGGTAGGGAAGACGGAGCGTCAACGCGCCTTCGACGACATCGCCGCGCCGGCGACCGGAGGCACGAAGCGAAGTCGGCGTGAGCGCGAACACCTCGCGAACCGTGTCGTTGAATTGCCGCACGCTTTCGAAGCCGGCGGCGAACGCGACGTCGGTGAACGGCAGGTCCGTCGTTTCGATCAGCGTACGCGCGGTCTGGGCGCGCTGGGCGCGGGCGATCGCGAGCGGGCCGGCGCCGAGCTCGCTCAGCAATAGGCGATGAAGGTGACGCTCGCTGACGGAAAGACGGCGGGCGAGCCCGGCGACGCCGTCGCGGTCGACGACCCCTTCTGCGATCAGCCGCATGGCGCGGCCGACGAGGTCGCCGCGCACGTTCCATTCGGGTGAGCCGGGCGAGGCATCCGGGCGGCAGCGCTTGCAGGCGCGGAACCCGGCGAGCTGCGCCGCGGCCGCGGTCGGGTAAAAACGGACGTTCTCGCGTTTCGGGCGCACCGGCGTCGGGCAGCTCGGCCGGCAGTAGATTCGGGTTGTCTTGACCGCGGTGATGAACCAGCCGTCGAAGCGGGCATCGCGGCTCTCGACCGCGCGGTAGCAGCGCTCGAAATCGAGGGAATCAAACACTGGCCTCATTCTGGCGGACGCGTCAGCGTTTGGCTAGCGGAAATCGGACACCCAGGATTGGTGGTGGACGCCAGGGTGCAATCAGCGGAAAATTGCCGTGGTGCGGCTGATCATGCGACCCCCAAGCCAGGCGTTGCGCCGGGCCCTCTCCCAACACCTGGAGCGCGATCGTATCGACCCCGAGCGCGCGATGCGCGAGCATGCGGCGTATGTGCAGGCGATCCAGGCGGCTGGAGTCTTGGTGACGGTACTGCCGGCCGAGCCGGAGGAGCCCGACGCGTGCTTCACGTGGGACACTCTGCTCGCGTTTGCCCGGCCCATGGGCGGTGCTACGGTGCTCCTGGTCGCGACACGCCCGGGCGAGGCATCGCGCCGGCCCGAGGTTGCGTCGGTGCTCGAGTGCGCTCGGGGCATTGCCCCAACCGCCGAGGTGGCGCGGATCCTCGAGCCCGGCAGACTTGACGGCGGCGACGTGATCACCTACGGACCACGCGTCGCCATCGGGATCTCCGCGCGGACCAACGAAGCAGGCGCGCGACAACTCGCGGTACTGGTGCAGCGGATCGGATACCAGGCATTCCTCTGCTCGGTGAGCAATCGGTTGCACCTGGCCTCGGCGGTGACACCGATTGGGACGAGGCGGTTGATTGGAACGGCCTCAGGCTTTGAGTCACTGGATGCGGCAGGCCCGGAGGTTGCGCCCGACGATGTCGAACGATTGGTCATTCCCGAGGACGAGGTCGCGGGCGCAAACGTCCTCGCAGCGGGCGGTCGATGTTTTATCGTCCGAGGATATCCGGGCGCGGTCGACGCGCTGCGCCGCGCGGGCGAGTCGGTCATCGAGGTCGAGCTCGATGAGTTCCTCCGCGCCGATGGCGGGCCGACCTGCCTGGTCGCGCCCGTGCCCTAAGGGCCGGCGGTTGCCAGCGAGGCCGGCCCGTAGAATTGTCGAGGCAGCCGATGGCGTACCAGACCCTTTACCTCAAGTACCGGTCGCAGACGTTTGGCGACCTGGTCGGGCAGGATGCGATCGCCCAGACCCTGAAGAACGCGGTGGAGCAGGGGCGGGTCGCGCATGCCTACCTGTTCTCGGGAGTTCGGGGGACGGGGAAGACGTCGACCGCCCGCATCCTGGCCAAGGCGATCAACTGCCTGAATCGGAAGGGAGCGGAGCCCTGTGGGGTCTGCGCGAACTGCGTCGAGATCGCCAGCGGCGCCGCCGTGGACCTGATCGAGATCGATGCGGCCTCCAACCGCGGCATCGACGAGATCCGCGATTTGCGCGAGCGGGTCAAGTATTTGCCGGCGGTGCTCAAGGCGAAGATTTACATCATCGACGAGGCGCACATGTTGACGACCGAGGCCTTCAATGCGCTGCTGAAGACGCTGGAGGAACCGCCCGCCCATGTGGTCTTCGTGCTCGCTACGACCGAGCCTCACAAGATCCCACTGACGGTGGCGTCCCGCTGCCAGCGATTTGACTTCCGGCGAATCGAGACCGGGTCGATCGCGTTGCATCTTGCGTCGATCGTCGAGCACGAACAGGTCAAGGTCGACCCACAGAGCCTGGCGCTCCTGGCGCGGCTGGCTCGTGGCAGCATGCGCGATGGGATCACGCTGCTGGATCAACTGATTTCGCAGGGCGGCGAGGAGCTGACGGTGCAAAAAACGCACGAGCTGCTCGGGCTTGCCGACCCCGACACGTTGGTTCGATTGCTGGCGTACGCGACCGAAGGCGATGCGGCGCAGACACTGACCGAGCTCCAGCGGTTCTATGACGCCGGTGGCGACGTGCGCCAACTGGTCCGCGGGCTGCTCGGCGCCATCCGTGAGGCCGCGCTGCTGTCGGTCGGCTATCGGGATGCGGAGAGTTTGGGCGGCGCCGCGTCGGCAGGATTGGAACGGATCGGGCGCGCAGCCGGGCGCAACGCCTTGCTCGGGCTCTGGAAAGGCCTGATGGAGATGGAGCCGGAATTGCGCAAGGGAGCCGACGCGCGGTTGCTGCTGGAGGTCACGCTGCTGTCGAACATGACTCAACCGGTGCACGCGGTGGTGCCGGTGGCGGCGCCGACCGTCGAGGCCGTGGGCGGTGAGGGACTGATCGAGCCGGCGATGGACGCCGAGCCAGCCGTGCTCGGTCCGGACTCGCGCTGGGACGCCTTGAAGCAAAAATTGCCAAAGCCAGTGGGCAGCCTGCTGATGGAGGCACGACTGGCCGCCGCGACCGAAGGCCTAGTGCGCATCGAGTTTCGCTATCCCGCGCACGCCGAGCTGATGAATGGTCCCAAGAACCGGGAGACGCTGCTGAATGCCGTGCGCGAGGTCTTCGGGCCGGAAGCCCGCGTCGAGCTGGTGGCCGAGGAAAAGAAGACGGCCAGCGCGGCGCCGGCGCCGGCGCATGCCTCGGCATCGATCGCGGACGACCCGCTGGTCAAAGAGGCAATGAACCGGTTCGATGCGACCAATTTGCGGGTCACCCCGCGAGGGAGAGGCTGATGGGTCAGCAGTTCAAGATGCTCAAGCAGCTCCAGCAGATGCAGGCCAAGATGGCGAAGATCCAGGAGGACCTGGGTAGCAAGACCGTCATCGGGACCGCGGGGGGCGGCATGGTGGAGGTGGTCGCGAACGGTCACCAGAAAGTGCTGTCGGTCACGCTCAAGCCCGAAGTCGTCGACCCGGCCGATGTCGAGATGCTGCAGGACCTGGTGCTGGCCGCGGTCAACGACGCCATGGATAAGGCGCGCGAGCTCGCCAGCAAGGAGATGGGCGCCGTCACTGCGGGAATCGGACTCCCGCCCGGCTTGATGGGGTAGGTCGTGGCCGACGTGCCAGCGGCCCTGACGCGGGTGATGGAGGAGCTCGGTCGCCTGCCGGGGATTGGGCCGAAGACGGCCCAGCGCCTATCCTTTTATATATTGCGCACGCCGCGCGAGTCGGTCGACCGGCTCGCGGCCGCCCTGGTCGAGGTCAAGGCGCGGATTCGGTTTTGCGACGAGTGTTTCTTCATCGCGGAGGCGCCGCGCTGCGCCATCTGCCTCTCGAGTCGGCGGGATCGGGGCGTGCTGTGTGTCGTCGAGGAACCATTGGATGTCCTGGCCATCGAGCGGACCGGCGAGTACCACGGTCTGTATCACGTCCTGCATGGAGCGCTGTCTCCGATCGACGGGGTCGGCCCCGCAGACCTGAAGATCGCCGAACTGGTGGCACGCCTACGCCGGGAGCCGGTCTCGGAGGTGATCCTGGCTACCGATCCGGACATGGAAGGGGAGGCGACCGCGGCCTACCTGGCCGAGCAACTGGCACCATTGGGGGTCAAAACCACCCGGCTGGCCCATGGTCTGCCCGTTGGCGGCGAGCTGGAATACGCCGACGAGCTCACCCTGGCCCGAGCCTTCTCGGGGAGGCGGGCCTTCTGATGGATGCCAGTGAGCCTGACGAGGAGCGGGAGGTCGCCTGGCTGGCCATGCCGGAGAAAGCGCCGGTGATGGGGAAGTCGGGCGAGGAGATCGGCCGCATGGAGGAGCTGCTGGGTGACAAGCAGGGCGACATCTTCCACGGGATCATCCTGAAGCTGGCTCGGGGCGGTCAGAAGGTGGAGGTCCGCGCAGACCGAATCGCGAGGATCACGACCCGCCGGATCTATACGGACCTGGCGGCGGACGAGCTCGAGCACTTCCCACCGCTCAAGTAGCGGTCGCCGGCGACGGGTTTAGAGAGCGCCGCGCGGTGGTAGCCTGAAGAGGCGCCTGCACCTTCTTGACAATTGCGCTACCCGATGGGGTATCATTCTCAGGCTGCCCGAGAGGCGGGAGGAGATCCCGCGCCGCTTAGGGCCAGGCGAGCACCTTAACAATTGAAGAGTGGAACGGACTTCTCCGAGAAGGCCCTTCGAAATGTCGTAGGGACCCTGATTCGATTCTTTAACCTCAGCCCTGTTGGGCGGAGGTTTTTTACGGAGAGTTTGATCCTGGCTCAGGATTAACGCTGGCGGCGTGCCTGACACATGCAAGTCGAACGGGTGCTAGCTGCCCGCAAGGGTGGCTAGCGCTAGTGGCGGACGGGTGAGTAACACGTGGGCAACCTGCCTGAGA
>WNFG01005923.1_pt1 | contig 12777 bp, 11 predicted proteins | sample 5400431 | NCBI WGS metagenome assembly WNFG01 (sample SAMN13153346, study PRJNA577476) | soil metagenome | isolation source: 120 cm saprolite under Douglas fir tree site 2 hole 3 replicate 2 | place: USA:California | collected 2015-04-18
CAATTCCCAACTCTTGTACTATTAGTTGCCCAACTTCTACTATTCGTGGGGACCGTGATAGGATGGGTATTCGTGGCTATCGCCCTCTCCAGTAGTGGCACGTCAGACCCTCCCCCTCCCCCTCCCCCTCCCCCTCCTCCGAACCCGGGCAACAACAAGAGCCCGCCACAAAATAATTCGGGCTCAGGCACCGCCAGCATATTCGTTCATATTGCCTTTGCCGTCCTTGCCCTCGCTGAGGTTGTGCTTATCGAACGCCGCATCTATCGGGTGCGTGCGGAACGCTACGCTTTCAAACATCCAGGCGAAATGCTACCGACTTCGCTACAACGCGGACACTCGGCCAGCGCATCAATGCCGGTTGCACCATGGAGTCGTCCTCCGCTTCCAACATACGCGGCTGCGCTTGCGTCGAGTGGTGTCGGTACTGGAGATGTGGAGGACGCAGAGATCGCGCAACCGCCCCCACCAGCCTACGGCAATACACGGGGAAGCACGCTGGTCTTAGCCGGTTTCCTACGCGACAGTCTGCGTGCGCAAGCCCGTACATATGACGAGCACAATCGCGCGAGTACCACGAGCAGACGCAGCGATCGACCGATCAGCTTTGTCAGTCAGGATGAGGAGTGGGAAGTGCGGCGAGATATAGATCGCGCGCGCAGAATAGAGGAGGCGCTTGCGGCGTTGGAAAATACTCGGCCTGTAATGAACTTGAGCGCAGCGGGCGAGTGAGGTGTTGGCTGTCTCAGTGTTATTTGTCAATGTTATCTCAAGGACTGTAATTGGACTGTGATTATTTGTAGCTCCATAACATTCAAACATCTCTTCTTTTCACAATTGGTGCTGCCGGTGGATTAAAAGGAGTTCCGAGAATAGAGAATGGATATCTCCACTGCATCCGCGGCAACGGCACAGCTGACTAGCATATGCCGTCACTCAACTTGGCGCCACTCCATACCCACCACAGATTATCCACCCGTCCCTCATAATACACCCGCATGGGGTGTGCCCCTTTTCCCACCCATGATGACTTCAGTCATCTCCCACCCACCATCCTTTCTCCCTCGGCCATGCATCGACAAAATGTCGCTCGAACCACCCACCTACACTCCCTCGGCCGCCGTCCCAGCCTACTCTGTCATGCCCCGGCCTTCAGAGCGTATCCTCGCTGCCACTGGGCGATCGCGCAGGAGAATGCCAACGGGCGTTTTCAAGCGGAGCAGTAATCTCATCACCGTCGCGCTGCGCGAGCAAGAACCGGACGCGTCGATGCCATACATCAAAGTACGCATCTCCTTCTCCTGAGCTCCTTTTTTTCTGATAGATGTACTGTATTGTGGTTCTATTATTAGCTGGAGGGGAGATTACATTTGGCTAATCCCGAAGGTCAAGAAGCCGATCCGACCTTCTTTATCGTTTCATTTGATGTGTGGAAAAGATCCGACAACGGCCGTTCCCCGTGTCCGACCATGTTCCCGTTTGAGACCGTGTTGCCGGAATACTTCAGGGATAATGGACAGAGACGCACGCTTCCACCCACGTATCATATTCCGCCCTCTGGTTCTGCCACGGACATCCGAGCGCAATGTCAATACTTCCTCTCGGTCATTGTCGAACGCAAGGGATCCAAGTTGGCATTTTGGAAGCCCCCCAAAAAGTGAGTGTGGGACGTACTTATCGAGTCGCTTCACACTCTACTCCCGGATTCCGAGTGTCACTCACATGGCGTGACGTGATCATGATAGGTTGATGGTTCCTTTCATTTATCATCCTCGTACACGACCTCCGCAACCGATCCTTTCGTCTCCGTTTCCATTCCTGTCCACCGTCAAGTCATTGCCCGAGGAGTGGTTCCAGGTCACAAGCACGGTATCCGCAAAGTCCATCTCCAATATCGAGCCAATCGATTGTCATGTGAGTCCGAGCCAAAGTATCGTGCCCGACTTGCTCGCTTAGATTTCATCTTCGGACAAAAAACGCCGATTTTAGTTGTTCATTCCTGTGGTTCAGACATTTGCTTCGTCCGATACGATTCCGTTCTACCTGCAGCTCGTTGCGCCGTCCAAGTCGCTGGAGGCGTTCTTGTATCCCATCATACCGAGCCATACAAAACTGAAGCGTTCAAAAAGCAACATCGCTAAGAGCACCGCTCCACCAATAGTACGCGTCTATCTACAGCGTCAGGTCACAGTCGTTCTCAAAGGAAAGCAATCGACGCGTAAACGTGCGATCGGCGAGGGTAACCTGCGCTCCCTTCCCCCCAGTGTTTCGCCACCATCCACATTACGCTCTCAGCCCTTTAAACCCGGGGTCAGTACGCTTGACTACGAGGGGGAAGTGCATGCGAATCCCGACGTCACCACGGGCCAGTTTGGTATGAGTAGGCTACAAGTCCGGGTACGGCGATTCATCCTCTGCTTTGGTCTATGGATTGGCGTCGCGTGCTGATGTGATGCCTTTTTGCGACGCAGGACTTTATAACGTTGTATCTCTCCCCGCCAAATCCATATACGTCACCCCTTAACTTACTCCAGCATTCACATCCTATCCGCCTTGTCACGGACCCTTTCATGGACGATGTCGGTCAATCTCGTACTTGACGATTTTTATAAATGTATCCATGATTTGTTACAGTGTCCTATCATAAATAAAGTGTTTGGGTGGTTCCTGAAACACACGATTGGAAAATAACGTCTGAACTCCTCTCTAAAGCTTTGCGGATACGCGAGAAGCGAGGGTTCGCATACAGTATGGGGATGGGTGGAGCGAATGCCATGCGTCACATCGCTTGCCAGTGTATGTGCCATGAGTTGCATCACGTTTTTTTTCTTAGTCATGGTCATGCTGACGCTAGACGATTGATTCAGGGGCCGAGCTCGGGCGTTCCTACTGTAGCTGTAGCCATCAAATAAACCTCTTAATTCTATCACCCTATCATGGTCAAACTTGGAAGTCATCATTCCACTTTCCTCTTTGCATTCCCCGTCGGCCGCATTGCACCTAGCCTATCGGAGGACTCGGTCCGCATCGGGTGCCTGTATACAAACTGAGATGGCAGATGCAAGGCAACGAGGACGCCACATAGTACTGCTGTTGTTTTGGAGATCGAGACTCGACTTGTTTCAAAGTCCATGCGGTCCTACCCCACACAATATTCGAAATCCCCATGGGCCTCGGCATGTTTATTCTTATTCATTCGCTTTGAAGCGTGATGTCCGTTTTGTTTGGTCATGTGCTTCCGACTCGTGTGCATGTGTGTGTGCTCTTTTGGAGACCTTCTCGATTGTGCCTGACAAACTTGTGTTTTCCGTTTTCCGTTTTTGTTAGTTACATAGGTCAAGCCATATAAGTTCGCTTCCCTTTTCTCTACATGCGTACAATTTGATCAATTCGGTGTTTCATTGTGCCGCCTACAACTGAAAAAAGCTGACCGTGACGTACTACAGTAGCTTCCATCTACAATTAAAGCAGTTCCTCTGTACTAATATTAGCACAAAGTTCCAGTCCTCGAAAGACTCCCCGCGCGTTACTATTAAGCCCAACAAACACTTTATCGCCCCCTTATCGGCTCTGTCTTTTTCTTTTCTTGGTCCTCGACCCGTCTTCATGTGTCTCTGCCCGGATGGGTCCTTTGCATTTTGGACCTGGGAAAGGGGAGTGTGAGTGAATGATGGCTCATTCAGATGGGAAAACACTATTCCGCCTTACACTGGCACACCATTCCTGCAGTGATGACTCGGATTTAGGGGACTTTTCTTTAGACGGCAAACCACAATGCTGCGGACTTGGAACTATTTGGCGACATGGCCGTCCGTGCAGGTTGACATGATGTCATTCTGGGTTCTCAAAAAAGGTATCAAAATGGCCCCTTCTCGCCTTGGAGGACCTACTATACTAGTGGCCCATCCCCTTTGGGCGGGGCGGACAAGGCCTCGTGCTAGGAATGGCACGCACGTAGACATGTGAGAGGCAACCCATGATTGTTCTTTTCTTAGATACGGACACGAGGAGAGACACGAGAAGGCTGTCTGAGGAATCAGGACAGCAGCTAAAACGCCTCGTCCTGGCCCGCTGGCATCGCAGTTGCATCTTTCCATCCGAGTCCCTGCCTCATCCACGTCATCACCGCTACTTCTCAAGAATCGCACCATGCTGCACTGCCGCCATTGGAACGCTCTTCCCATGTCTCACATGCGCACATTGCACTGCTTCTTCCCCGGAGTTGGTTCTCCGGAAGCAACCGATGTGCTGCAGGTTCGGATGGATCACCTCAGGGTCCATTTCATTTCTTGGCCCCGACTCCCACCCGCCAACCCGGCCATATGCTCTTCCGTCGCGTCTTCTCCTCTTCAACTGGTGGAGCGAACGAGACGGTTGGGCTAGAGGTACTGCCCACTAATATAACTCCGAATCAGTAATGATCCCCGAAAAACCTCAGCACTGCTCATTGATTTCAACCATGCGGAACACCTCCGGAATAAGCAGGGTTCTCGAACACGGCCTTCGAACCGCCCGGCGAGCCTTTGTTGCGTTCCACCTTTATTTATTTACAAGTCACTCACATACCATCAGGGGCCAGCTAGGGTTGCCAAAGGCTAAGGCCAAAAAAGAAAGTATACCCTTTTTAGTAAGTGTTCAATTCATTTACCACAGCCGTTGGCAACACTAAGATTCATTAGGACTGCGAGCCGTAAGTGTCAAAGACGGCCGTCAACGGCCGTTAGATTCACGTGACCGAAACCACACTGTTCAGCTCCCCCGTAAACGTAAATGCTTTTACGTTTACGTTTTCACGTTTTCCCCAGGAGCACGACTTCCCACCCCTGTAAACCTGCAATGGATAGAGCGAGACCCTATTCACACCTTCTTGCTGCGGCCGCAATGACCAATTTAGACAGCTGTTTGCCTCCCAGTTGACGCTTCCCGACTGGCACCGGTCGCCTCGTGGCCCACACGGGTCGCTACTCTATTCTTTTCTCTTGCTCGCTCTCTGCCAATTAGGAACTCGTAGCTACTGATGTCATGCATATAAACCCTCCCTCAAAACACTTGGAATGCCAGTCCTTTTCCCCTCGTCTTTCAGCTTGCGTATGATCTCTTTTTCTCTTTCTCTCAGCTCATTGCACTCTGACTCGGGCACGACAAAACGCGAAACCGTATTCCTCGTCCCGTTTCGTGATTTCCTGAATCCTGAGTCAGGTAATCATGAAACGGGGCTTCAGGCCGCCTGAAGTCCAAGACTCTCCAGGAGGCACTGCGGTTCCAGCTCAACCCCATCAAAACGGAGTCCAGCTATGTCCTCGATACCGGGCAACGTCCAGCGCGCTGGGGCTCTTTACTTCATCCATGACGTCAACCTCATCCTCGAAAATTTCAAGTTCACCCAGTTTGACTGCCTCGCGGAGTCAACCAGCGGCAGCTCCAAGCCAGACATTAAATATGTCGTTACTGGGGAGACTGTCTTGATCCTCGAGTACAAGCGAGCGTAGGTATTTTTTCTCTTCTTTTCTGAGAGTGTTCTAAAAAAAAGGAACTCGTTGAGGCACCAGGATTGGGAAAATGCACTTATCAGACCGAATTACACTGCAGATAGGATCATCAAAGATATACCGAAGGGCGTGCAAACGGCGCTGCTGGACAATGCGGGCGTGATTTCTAAGCAGGCGAGCAAGTACAGCGCGGTGCGCAAGGCCATCGTTCTGTGCGACTACCGGAAGTCCAGGACAATTATGTTTTGGAATGTGATTGTGCTCGATTTCCGGCCCTGGCGAGGGGAAAAAAAGATTATGATGACGAAACGTCGAAAACTACCCTGTCAAGTACTTTTTCTCTTCCGAGTCTGGCAAACGGCAATCTGGCAGCCAGCTGACTCACAAGCAGCTCCTGATCGCTCCATTTTATCTGTGGCATGAGGAAGAAGCGTGTCGATGGTGAGTAGTCTCAGTCCCATAACCTCAGCCTGAGGCACTAATTGTGTGGTTGTAGTTTGAAGTTTTGACATGAATGTCTTATACAGTATGTTCTAGTTTGTGCAGAAAGCCAGACATAGAACAAATAAACAACGTCCAGTCTTCTCGGGCAGATTTTGCCCGCACTGTAATGACCATCTTCGCATCCCACAGTACATATGGATGAACCAGCAGCAAATAGTTGATGTCGTGGATGAGGTAAAGCACCCCAGCACGCTCGATGTTGCCCTTGGTGGCAAGGTTGTGGCAGGACTCTGTATTGATGGTGCTGAGCTGGACCTGCAGCGCCGTGCAAGGAGTACTTCAAGCTCCCTTGTGAGGAATTTGACTCCTGAAAACCTCTCCAATGGTGGGTAGGGCGACGAGCCCAATTCCCGACACTATATTGCCTTGTGCGGGACTTACTGACGATTCCTGCTAAGTATTATTTCACTTCTCTGTTCTGTAACTTCATCACTTATGCGCTCCTCACCAGGGTCTGCTGTTGCAGTGGATTAGATCGTCTCTGGGGGCCATGATACCATCTCTCTACAATGTGCAAGTCTCCAGATACAATCCACGGATTAGTCAGGCGCATCCATTAGGCCAGTTAGCCTGCGGCCTATGTAATACACTGCATGTTCTCTCCGCTCCACTTTCAGCCTCGGGGCCTGTGCTTCCTACTTGCTGTCTATTTCCATGCTCTCAAGCTGTTACTACAGTACTCTGTTGCGGATTGCATTGGAAAACGATTTCTTTGTATAGTACAGTGCAGTGAGCCTTCACTTGTTAATAGACAGCTACAGTATTTTCCCATTTCAGGTTCATTAATATATGATCCCGGGCCGCTGTCTCCTTTCTTCCCATTCTGCTTTAAGTTGTGCGACGGTTGGATATCCCAACCTTTCACCAGCCTTACCGAGACGCACGATAAGGCATACATCCCCATATGCTAGGCCCAACTCTGCATTGTTTCCATACGCTGCATAAGCGCTCGATTGCCGGTTGAACGTCGTTACCGGCGTGACCCAATGCAACACCTCAACAACCTCTGGTTTGCCGTGCGCGGCCTCGAGTCTGATGACGAATCCGCCATAATGGGGTAGCTCACGGATGAAGTTGTCCACCTCCGGACTGCCCTCACTTTGCATCACCCTATCGATGAGCCCAGCTTCAGTGAAGGGGCAGCCATACGGCTGTGTCTCGTAATATAGGTACAGCACGGGCTCAAACCCAAGTGCGCGGACCGCTCGATACACGGTTGCATCGCTTCCCTTGAGCAGACCATAGACGTGGTCGAGCCCTCGCCCGCCCTCAACCTGATACACGTGCTGCAGCCCGAAGCCGAGCATACCGCCGTCCGGGAGGAACTCCGGATTCTCGAGGAGCGCCGACAAAGCAGTGCGAAATCCTTGTTCCTTCGTCTCCACCTGCGCAGGGAAAGTGACGGGTTCCGAGGTCAAGTTTCCTGCAGGGGCGAGTTCACGCCAGCTGTCGTCATCGAAGTAGAGGTTGTATGTCAATGTTACCCGATGACCGGACACTACGGGTGTGACCTCGTGCTCGACATCACTGAAGAAGGCAATGTAGCCGACAGAGGATGGCCGGGCGGTCGATAGAGCAGTGGCAGAGTCAAACGTCCATTCTTGTCCGCGATGCCGGAGGTGCAGCGCGCCGCCCTCATGTGGTGTTGGAAAGACAACTACGAGCGATCCGAACATCTTTTTGCTACGTGGCGTATCGACGTGTGGCTTGAAAAAGGACCCTTGCCCTGGTGGTGTGGAAGGGAGGGATAATTTCACATCTACCAAGTTGTCATAAGGCCGAGACACATACCATACACGTTGAGCTTGTATAGCTCGATCTTTAGTTTACGGGTTGAGTCGGTGCCCTCTAGGAGATGTCCTCGAAGGATCTTGACCAGGTCGGTGTATTCGGGTACAAGCGGCGTGGCGAAAAGTTCGGAATCCATCTTTCCGGCCTTGCGATAATTCTCGTCTAACACGTCTTCATCGTTGAGACCGAAAGAGGCGGGCTCGCAGGCCTGCACGAGTTGCTCCAACTGGCTGAAGGTGGAGTTTGCGAAATCAATATACCTATAAGATATCAAGTCAGTGTTCCAAGACTGGGCGGCACTACGGAGTTGACGAACCTGGAATCGTGGCCCTCTCTGGCGATTTTGTAAAAGAGAGAGAGTTGAAAGGTGGGGAGTTGGAGAGTCCCACTCGCGAGGGGTGGCTTGTTGTTTATTGAGTCTCGTAGCGGGGACAGCAGCTGGTCGATAGAAGCGGTGTCCATGGCGTTGAGTCGGAAGGGGTTGAGGTTGATGGGTCATTCTAGTGGACTTTATAGAGGCAGGAGCCTCAGAATGGGGTGTTAGCTAGATAGAGCTCATCCGTATGTCCGGCTGCGGTGCGATGTATTCACAAGCTGATGTCCTGTGCCGTAGGTGAGGGGAGTGAGCTTTGCGGGCGACCTGTGCCTTAGGCACGGACAAAAGCTTGTTCACTTAATAGGGAAACCTCCCTCTTAATAAGCAGCAGGCATCCCGCCCAATGCCTCCGTTCCTTTATAATCATCTCTACAGTTAATCCGTTACCACCTCTCCATTCTCTCCCACCCTCTCCCTCCGAGTCTCCGAAGCCTTCGGATGACTCTGTAGTCGACGGCGCCTCCAGCGATGACGCCGGGGACACCGACCGCAGACATTTGTCCTGCGGTCAGATTGACACCGCCAATTCCGTAGCACTTTTTTCTGCTGACCCTTCGTGCACAGCTCAATCCGTCTCTCGCTATCTCGACCGTCTCCTATCCAGCGCCGATAAAGTCTAGCCCTCGTCTAGACAGTATCAGATCTCTTGAAGAAGCAGAATCTTCCTGTGCGCGTAGCCACTCCATTAGACCCCCTCAGCTGACATGATGCTCCCATTTACAAGGTACCCGCAGCGCACTGCGCCGTGCCCAAAAGGCCAACCTGGAATATTTTTCTGACAACTGTTTCTTTCTCATTCTCAACTTCTCACTAGTGTCATTGATCCTACGACAGAACCAGCGCCCACAAGGTGCACACTGCCCCTTCCCAGGGTGCAACTGCATCGACGGTGGCCCAGATGGGTAAGTGTCTGGAAGTTCCCGAGTAGCAATCCAAGCTAAGCTCAGAATCGAGCCGATTATGCATCCTTACAAGTTCGCCCTCTTCATAACATCTACGATATAAGTGATGTCACCGGAACTGGTCTGGTCATGCTACTCTTCTTCATCCTCGAGGAAATAAGCCCGGGAGCCCGAGGTATTGCCAGCTGCTTAACTGCCTTTTCAGATTTTGTTGGGGCGAGCGAGTGGACGGAAATCGGGTGCTGTTTGACTTATTGCCTTCTTGAAGAGCCACGTACGTACTTCTGATGATGAGATGCCGTTTGTCTCGAATCTTTGTCGAAAGATCTCCAAATGTCTTCAGTTGAAGTGTTGAGCACAAAGGCCAATAAACAGTGATAGAACCTAAAACACATGCTGAAAGGTGAAAAGGAGATAAAAAACTGGCAGGTATAACTTGGGCGCAGACAAACTGACACAAGCAACGCCATCTTCCGGGCTTTGCCGTTCGCCTCCTTTTCCTCTCTGACTATAATGGTACAGTCCCGCAACCAACAACTACTCGCATCATTGCGACAGTCGATTGACGACAAGCCGCCCTACATAAGCGGGACACTCCGACTTCCCCATTCTTTTTTCTCGCTCTTTTACAAGGTTGCCAAGGATGGTCACGCTGCTAGGTTCGCTGTGAACCCCTAACCTTCTTTCTCAGTGCGAAGTCTCAAGTTCGCTGACATTCTTGTCTACAGACACATCAACCTAGCTAATGCTACTCCAGATGAGTTAGAGCAGCTCACTCAAGCCTGTGGACCGGTTTTTTTTGGTGTGGACCATGAGTACGATGAGACCGACCGAAAAGCTGGAAAGATGGACTCTGAATTCTTTTCTTCAACTCTGGACCCCTTTCACACCAATCTTATAAAAATCATCCATGGCTGTCTTCTGGAAGGGAAAGAGTCGACAAAACATATCAAACTTGAGCCATATAAACTTTACATCTACGGTACGCATTTGATCTTCATTCGACCTTATCTGGTACTATAATGCCGTTCAGGCAAAGGTTCATTATTCCAACCTCACCGTGAAGTCGATGCACCACGGAGCAAAAAGATGTTTGGCTCGCTCACAATTGTCTTTCCAACACACCATGAGGGTGGAGCTCTGCTCCTACGGCATCACGGTCGCGAATGGATCCTCGACTCTAGCCAGGCGCTTGCGGGTGGGCGCTTGGACCAACCGTCGATTGGCTACGTGGCTTACCTCAACAATACTGAGCACGAGATTGCGCCGGTCACCTCAGGCCATCGCGTCACATTGACATACAACCTCTATTTCGATGATGACGGTGGTCCTGTCTCTGAGAAGGACGCAGTCTCAGAGAATTTCACTCCCCCGAAACTACCGAATCAAAATGGATTCCGCGAAGCCTTCAAGGCACTACTTGAAAACTCAGAATTCATGGCAGATGGCGGCACGCTTGTATTTGGGCTGAGGCACATCTATCCAATCAAGTATAACTTCAAGCGCGTTCACAACGTTCTGAAAGGGAGTGACGCACTTGTATACCAGAGTGTGCATGCACTTGGATTTGAGCCACTGTTGTATATGCACTATGGCGGTGACGAGGACATTGGTCCACTTGAAGGCGCGATCATGGATAATGCGGACCTGTTCAACACACTTGAACTGTTTAATGAAGATTCGATTCATGAAATTGTACAAGCGAATGGTGGGATCATCATGCGTCAAGATGATGGGCGTATTCATGACAATCCTTATCCTCATCGCAATCCCGATTATTCTGAGATGCCCGAGCTGGTAGAGTGGGTCACGCCAATGACGGAATGTAACCATCAGGTGGATTTTTTCATGGTCTATGGTGACAAGATGATGAGGTTGGTAGACGAGGACGTGTGTATGATCGTGCGTATTGGGAAGGCAGGTGACAGGTTGGCATATCCAACAGCTGCACAAGTGAAAAAGGCATACAAGTGGCGTCGGGATGAACGCGAATACTATTAGCTGGGCATAGAAGGATTAGTGCTGGCGTGTTGAGGCTTGGGGCCTTGGGCACTAGACTTGGATGTACTATCTCTTTACTACCGCATTGCACTGTCCGTACTGTACGTCACATCATGGACTTTTGTAGTATATATACTGTGCCTGTATAAATCCAGGGTTTCAAGACATACTGTAAAGGTAAAGTCAACCATCGTTGGACTTCTGGAATTGCAACACAGTCTTAAGTTTGTTGGACTCTTTGAGGTAAGGAAGAAGCGGAGATGGAGAGATGTCTGTGGTCTTCTGGGTGTTGGAATCGAGCTCGCGCGGCTCGTTATTCAGCCGCTTTTAGTACAGTACATTATTTTTTAGTAGCACGCTAATCATTCCTTCCATGGATCATACTGACATATATACATTCCGAGTAGTACAAAAGGCCTGTAAATACATCGGGGCGCCCTCGCGCGTTTGCCCACAACCCACTTGAATCCCACTCGTTTCCCGCACGCGCATCGCGTTTTTCCCACACTGGGACCTTTTCTTGTTCCTTACGATGACTACACTGTTGCTGCTGCATTCCTGCTACTCCAAATCGACTCCAAATCGACTAGGGCTATTGTGCCTTATCTTGTATCCCTTAATAAGCAATTTCTTACAACTTTCTTGGTGTCTTCCCAGCATTAGCAAGAGTGCACGTGAGTTGGCACGAGTTGGCGCAAGTCGGCACAATTTGGAGCTCTTGGCAAATATGTGCAACATACCCTCCCTTGGCTACCATTACATAAACTACCTCACTTTTTGCTGACTCAGATGTTGGAACGAAAGATGCATTTCTTGACCCCAATGCTGCATCAAGCTTCTACAATGGCCCCTTGTTTCATTCCTTCATGGCTTTATAATATTGAGGAAATTGAAGACTACCAACCTGGCAGATATAGTGTTGCTGCAGCTACAAATGATGTGTTCGCAAAAAAATGGCTATAAAAAATGCAATAAAATTCGTAAAATCATGAAAATAATCATGTAGATAGATCCCAATAGTGTGAACAAGTTCACTTAAGATGTCCTTTCAATCTGAGCAATGGTTCACTCGTAATTTGATGAAAAAGAGCACCTAAGCTGGCTACCAAGCTGCAGCTCAGGAGCTGGCTTAGGTGCTCTTTTTCATCAAATTATGAGTGAACCGTTGCTCGGATTGAAAGGACATCTTAAGTGAACTTGTTCGCACTATTGGGGTCTATCTACATGATTATTTTCATGATTTTACGAATTTTATTGCATTTTTTATAGCCGTTTTTTTGCGAACACATCATTTGTAGCTGCAGCAACACTAGGCAGATATCATCCAATATCTATTGGCAACACTTTTGACCAAGGATGATACAGAATCCTTCATAAACTCGGACTTGGGGGCTCTTCCACTGTTTGGCTTGTGTGTGACCAGCGGGAAGGCAAAGACTGTGGCAGAATCGCCACCCTCAAGTAGTGTTGCCACAACCAGCTTGAGGGTTTTCGAAAAAAATGTCATAATAAATTCAATAAAATATGTAAAATTGTGAAAATAATCATGTAGATAGATCACCCCAAAAGCCGAGGGGTCATTTAAGACGAGTTTTCGATCCAAGCAACCATTAAAGTGTAATTTAATCAACTTGAAAATCAGCTCAAATTTTGAGCTCATTTTCAAGTTGATTAAATTACACTTTAATGGTTGCTTGGATCGAAAACTCGTCTT
>WNFG01015551.1_pt1 | contig 12772 bp, 5 predicted proteins | sample 5400431 | NCBI WGS metagenome assembly WNFG01 (sample SAMN13153346, study PRJNA577476) | soil metagenome | isolation source: 120 cm saprolite under Douglas fir tree site 2 hole 3 replicate 2 | place: USA:California | collected 2015-04-18
ATGTCGAGCGGCCGGTGTTCACCAGGGGCTGGAAGTCGAAGGAGGGCATGCTGCCGAGCGATTACTGGCGGCGCAACATGTTCGTCGAGTTCATGGAGGATGATCTCGGCGTCAAGATGCGCGACATGATCGGCGTCGACAACATGCTGTGGGGCAGCGACTTCCCGCATGCCGAATCGACTTGGCCGAAGTCGCAGCAGTTCCTCGACCGCATCTTCGACGGCGTCCCCGAGGTCGATCGGCGCAAGATTACCGCCGACAATGCCGCCAAGATGTTCGGCTTCCGGCCGAACTAGCGGGAAAGCCCTTCACCCCGGCCCTCTCCCTGCCTGCGGGGAGAGGGAGGGTTGACCACATGACCGATGAGTTTGTCCCGGTGGCCAAAGCGGCTGAATTGGCGCCGGGCCAAATGAAGTGGGTCGCCATCGAGGGCAATCGCTTGGTGTTGGCCAACGTCGAGGGCTCGTTCTACGCGCTTCGCGACGTCTGTGGCCATCGCAACGCGCCGCTGTCGCGGGGCAAGCTTCAGGGGTACCTGATCGAGTGCCCCTTGCATTTCGCCGAATTCGACGTGCGCACCGGCGAGCTGGTTAATGGGCCGGTATCAACCGGGGTTCCGGTCTACGAGGTGCGGGTCGAAGGCGGCACCGTCTACGTCAGAGGCTAGAGGGTCTGCGGCCGGTGGCGCTTGACCGCCTCCGGGTTGGTCGAGTCGGCGCCCATATAGATCCCGCGCTCCCAGCTTCGCTTTAAGGGGTCGACGACGCTCAGCGACATCCGGCCGATATGCTCGATCTCAATCTCCACAGTCTCGCCGTCCTGCAATGCGCCGAGCCCCTCGTGATTGGTGCCGCAGGCGATCACGTCGCCGGTGTTCAAGGTCATGATCGCCGAGGCGAATTCGACCAGCGCCGGCACCCGGTGCTCCATGTCGTCGGTGTTGTAGTTGTGGCGCAGCTGGCCGTCGTTCCAGAAGCGCACCCTGAGGTCATTCGGCTCGGGGATCTCGTCGGCGGTGGCGAGGCACGGGCCGATCGGGGCGAAAGTGTCGAACGACTTGCCGAGCCAGCTGCCGGTTTTCCAAGTCCGCCTCCCTTCGCCGCGCGCCGATACGTCGATCAGGCAGGTGTAGCCGAACACCGCAGTCTGCCAATTCGCCTGGCTGACCTTCTTGGCCGGACCCTTGATGACGAGGGCAAGCTCGGCCTCGTGCATGAAGATCCACGGCTCGGTGACCTCCGGTAACGCAATGGTATCGCCCGGTCCGACCACCGCTTCGGGATTTTTCAAGAACATATTGAGCGGCCGCGCTTCGCGCTGCGCATGCTCCCAATAATTGGCGATGCAGCACAGGATCTTGCCGGGCCGCGGCAATGGTGCTCGCAGCCGGACCGAGGCGAGCGGCAGGGCTGGACCTTCCGCCGCCAGCCGCTCCAGCGCAGGCCGCAATTGCTCGAACCCGTCGATCAACCCTTGCATCGTCAGCTGCGGCGTGTGACGGCGCTCGACGGTACCTGCGAGGCCGACGACCCCACGCTCGGTGAGCAAGCCTGGTGTGGGCTCCTCCCGTTCGGAAGTCTGAAAGAGCACCAGCTTCATGATTGCCTCCCACTCTCGCGCCGCGGAGCGCGCAAATTAGCGGGTTCGACGCATGGCAACCATTGCGAATCTCGTGCTCACACTGGACCGGCCGCGAAAATGCTAGTGTGCTTCGATATATTTTTGAAATTTCGTCAAGTCGTTCGGAACCATAATCGCGCGCAATGCGAAGACATCGGTCGATGTGTGGGCCACCCCGGAACAACAGCCGCGTCCGACCCTATATCCGGCCGCCTTAACCATATCGACGGCTGGCGTATTGTACGAACCATAGGGGTAGGCAAATTCGGCTACCGGAACCTCCAGCTGTGACTCCAATATTACCTTACTATTGTAGATCTGATCCCACATCAGGGCCGGGTCGGCAATTTTAGCGAGACGCGGGTGCGACCGCGAATGGCTACCTATTTTCATCCCGTCGGTAAGCAGGGTTTGCAACTGGGGCCATGAAACGAACCCGCGGTGACCGATGTAATCGGTCACCACAAAAAACGTCGCCGGGAAATGATATTTCGAAAGAAAGGGCAGCGCGTTTTCGTATTGCGTTACCCACCCATCATCAAAAGTGATGATCACCGGCAATGTCGGCAATTCGTGACCCTGTTCAAAAAAGTCCGCGAGATCAGAGAAGGTGATTACGTGATATCCGCTGTCTTGAAGAAATTTCATCTGCTGACCAAAGACATCGGCAGTCACCGTCATTCGCCGCAGCCCAGGCGAACTCCCTGCCGTCAGCCCGATCCGGTGATATACCAGAATCGGGACTTTTGTTTTCCGTTTCTCCGGCGCCGTCGGTTTTTCCGGCAACGCCGACGGCGGGTCCCCATCTATTGCCGGCGTGGTAAACGGCTCCGCTTCGGCGGCGGTCGGCGCGATCGATTGCGTCGCCGATGACGGCTGTAGCCCGGCGAACGAGACGAACACGACGAGAATACCGGCCGTACAAACCCGGCCGATAGATAAGACGCTACCTCTTCTCATTACTCCCTTCCTTTGAATAATCGGCGGTTCGACCGCGCATGCCGCTTCCCGCGTCGAGCGCGTTTGTTCTCTCGACGCGCAGAGGGGTCACCGGATCTGCAGCCTACCGGGACGGCGCCGTAAATTCGCCGAGGTGCCGGGCGACGGCGGCGAGGTCACTCGGCTCCGATGCCACTCGGCGACCCTCCTCCAGTAGAATCTGCACGGTGTCGCGGATCTGTTCCTCGGTGTGAGCTGCCGTCAAAAAGAACCGCAGCCGCGCGGCTCGCTCAGGTACTGCCGGGTACAGGATCGGCTGAACGTTTATCCCCCGGCGGAACATCGCCTGCGCCAGACGCCCAGCACGAATGGAGCTTCCGGTGATGACCGGCACGATCGAGGCACCGATCGATCCGCCGACGTCAAGCCCGCCCTCCCGCGCGAGCCGCAAGAAAAGTGCCGCCCTGTCGTTGAGCCGACTGACCCGCTCCGGCTCGCTCTCCAGCAGCTCCAGCGCGGCCAGTGCAGCGGCAGCTGCGGCAGGCGCCATCCCGACCGAGAACACAAAACCGGGTGCGGAGAGCTTCAGATAATCGATCAGCTCCTTTTTGCCGGCAATATAGCCCCCGCAGGACACCAAGGTCTTGCTCAACGTCCCCATCCAGATGTCGACTTCCCTGGGATCAATCCCGAACCGGTCCGCTGTGCCGAAACCGCGTGAACCCAGTACACCCAGCGCATGGGCTTCGTCGATCATCAGCCAGGCGCGATGGCGTCGCGCCGCGGCGATGAAGCCCGGCAAATCGGGGACGTCACCATCCATGCTGTAATGTCCCTCGATGGAGGGCGCGCTCGTGGCGTGGACGCAACTCGCCGAGCAGGCGATCGGCGGCTTCATGGTCAAGATGGCGAAACGGCGCCCGGCGTGCCCCTGAGAGTGCCGCTCCCTGAACGATGCTGTTGTGAATCAATGCATCGTGCACGATGACATCATTGCGCCCGAGCAAGTGCCCGATAACGGTGACATTCGTCGAATGACCGCCGACCAGGACAACGCAATCCTCGCAGCCATGGAGGCGCGCCAACGCCTGCTCCAGCTCGCGGTGGATCGATCGCTCGCCGGAAACCGGCCGGCTGGCCGAGACTGTAGTTCCGTAACGGTCGATCGCCGCCTTCGCTGCCTCCGAAATCCGCGGGTGCCCGTTGAGGCCGATGTAATTGTATGAAGCGAAATTGATGTAGGTCTTATTGCCGATCAGAGTTTCCGCGCCAGCGATCCCCTCATGGACGCGAAAGAACGGATCGGCAATCCCGAGAAAATCCGCGGCTTCACGGATCAGGCGGATCTCTCGGAACCCTTCGAGCTCTGACGCGTCGAGCCTTTCGGCGGCGCCGTCCGTCGGTCCCCGAGCCGAGTGGTGCCGCGGTTGCGCCGCGGTCCGAGCCGAAGAGGCCGAGGTCAGCTTGTCGATCAGCCGCGCCTTTGCCTGTGCCGAGAGTCCGAACAGGTTACGCCCCAGCTCCAAAGGACTACTCCGCCGCAACTCTGTCGGGATCTGTCGAGAGCAGCGCCTCGTCTGCCACCTCGTGACGCACGCCGAGCGCGATGACCTCGCCGTCCCTGCGTCCGGTCGCAAGCGCGCCGGAAAGCCGCGCCGCGATCGTCGCCACGCTCGTGCCCTCGGCAAGAGACACCAGCGGCAGGTCAACCCGCAGCCGGCTCTCGAGGGCGAGGCGCAGCTCAACTGCCATCAGCGAATCCATCCCCACTTCGGACAACGGACGCAGCGGATCGATCCCTCCGGCAGGAAGCCGCAGGATCGTCGCCGCCTCTTCGGCGACGATCGTCTTCAACAGCGCCAGCGCCGCCTCCGGCTCCAGCGAGGCGAGCCGCTCGGAGAGCGACTCGTCGACCGCCGAAGCGGAGACCTTGGCGCGGCTCTCCGAAAACAGCGGCGTTGCGAGGATCGGCAGAAAACGCCGCGCTTCGGCCCAATTCGTCTCGGCGAACGCGACCGCTGAGAGTCCGCTCGCGATCATGGCCGGGAGCCCCGCAAGAGCTTGCGCTGCCGGAATGGGCTTGGCGCCGAGCCGACGCGCGAGGGAAGCGAGGGTATCGGGCCGCCCCGCCAGGTAACCGGCATCCTCGATCGGGCCCCAGGCGACGGCAAGCGCGGGTCTGCCGGCAGCTCGGCGCTGCCGGACGAGCGCTTCGGCGGCCATGTTGGCGGCGACATAGGCACCCTGTCCCGGTGCCCCAACCAAGGTCGTCGCCGAAGAGAACACCAGGAAGAGTTCAATCGGGTCGTCGCGCGTCAGCGCGTCGAGGGCGATTGCCCCGCCGAGCTTGGGGTGCAGAACCGGGCGGATGTGAGCGAGGTCGAATTCTGCGGCAAGGCTGTCATCGATCGCCGACGCGGCGTGCACCACACCGCGCAGCGGCGGCTGGCTTGCTCTGATTGCCTCGAGGATCCTCGCCAGCGAGCCACGATCGGCGACGTCGCCCTGGTAGACGCGCACCTCTGCACCGGCTGCCGTGAGTTCCCTGACCCGCTCATCACAGCCGGGCGTTGCCGGCCCCCGGCGGCTGACCAGGGCGATCGAGCCGGCGCCGTGTGCTGCCAGCCAGCGCGCGCACTCGTAGCCGAACCCTTCGATGCCGCCCGTGACCAGATAGGTTCCGTCGCGGCGCAGCGCGACCTCCGGCGGCTTGCGCAGCCGCACGCCGTTATTGCTGCCGGGCACGAGGACAAGCTTGCCGATGTGACCTGACGACTGCATGAGTCGAAAGGCGTCGTCGAGCTCTGCAAAGGAGAATTTGCGATGCGCAAGCGGCCGAATTGCGCCCTCGAGCAGCGCAGCCGAGACCTCGGACAGGAGGAGGCGGGCGAGATCCGGCCGGCGTATCGGCAACTGATCGATGTCGATCGCGAAATACGAAATATTTTGCCGAAGCGGCCGCAGGTGAATGCGCCGGTTAAGGTAGAGATCTCGCTTACCGAGTTCGAGAAACCGGCCGAACGGCTTGAGCACATCGAGGCTGCGCTCCATAGCCTCGCCGCTCAGCGAGTTGAGGACGATGTCTACCCCTTGCCCCCCGGTGATCTCGCGCACCGTGTCACTAAAGGCGAGGTCGCGCGAATCAAGAACATGATCGGCGCCGGCGAGCCGCAGGAATGCCCGCTTCGCCTCTGATCCCGCCGTGGCGGTGACGATGGCACCGTGCTGTTTGGCGTATTGGATCGCGGCCAGCCCCACACCTCCTGAAGCGCTGTGAATCAGGACGTGCTCCCCCGGCGCAAGCTTCGCCAAATGGCCCAACGCGTAGATCGCGGTGACAAATGTCACGGGGATTGTCGCGGCATCGGCGAAGCTCGTATGGGGCGGGATCGGCACGACTGCCTCGGCAATCGTCACCACTCGGCTACTCAACGATGCCGGAGCGAACGCCATGACCCGGTCGCCGATCGACAGCCCGCTGACCCCTGGACCAACACAACGGACGACGCCTGCACATTCGAGCCCGAATGTGGGGCCGGCAAAGCCGTCGCTCAGCGCCTCTTCCGGTAGCAACCCCATCGCCCACATCATGTCCCGGAAGTTGAGACCCGCGGCGTGGACCTCGATTTCGACCTGACCCGGACCGGCCGGCGGGGGTGTCCGAAACTCCCAACCCAGCGCCTCGATCCCCCCGGGATGGCTGCTCGACAAGCTCAACAGATCCGAGGCCTTCGCCCAGCGCGGCGGAAGGCCCCGACGCAGGCGGGGAACATGGCGGCCATGCCCAGTCCAGACGACTTCCGTCTCGACCGAGCCGGCCGCCAACTCGGCAACGACCTGTCGTGAAAGGTCCAATAGGCGAACCGACAGCCGCGGCATCTCGTTGACGAGCACTCGGGCCAGGCTCCACAGAGCGCCTCCGACCAAGTGGGCGCCATTGGACTCAGCCGTGGCCTGCTGCGCAGCGCAAGTAACGACCCAGAGGGCGGCATCGCGCTCGACGGCCATGGTCGCGACCCGGGCCAGCGCGGCGATCTGTTGCGCGACGTGCGGGGTCACGTCGTCATCGATCGGTTCTTCAGCCAGGAAAAGAACGATTTCGCGCGTTTCTTCGCCGCTGCATGCTGCGCGATCGACTGCTGTTGGGGCAACGAAATCGGGGGCTTGGGCACGCGTGACGCGATGACCTACACCGGCGAGGCGATCTAGTAGCGCTTCCGCGAAGGTGATTTCACCGGCGACAACGGTAACCGAGGCCGGCGGTGCCGGATCGGCGATGGCCGACTCCGAGCGGGACGGCGCACTGCCCCAGAACAAGGCACTCGGCCAGGGCGCCGTTGCGGTCCGCACTGCGTCCGCAGATTCGAAACCGGCTGCGGCCAGTTCAGCCCGCCAATCCTCGAGCGAGCGTAGCGGCGATGAATCGTCTGCCCGCCAAGGAGTCTGCCACCAACTCGCATTCTGGCCGAAAATGAGGTCCCAAAGAGCATTCGGCTCGGGTTCCAGAGCGAGGAACAGCCCGCCGGGAACAAGCAGATCCCGCAGGCTCGCCAGACATGCCGGGTCGAGTTGCAAACGAGCGCAAGCATTCACCGCCAAGACGATGTCAAATTGGGCGCCGTCCAGGCCCTCTTTCCCGTCCCGGGGCGCCCACCGGCAGACCGAGGCTCCGACATAGGATTCAGCGAGCGAGCCGAGCCGACCCGCCTGCTCAGAATCTGTGGTTGTCGCCAAATAGGCAAAAGCGACCGTTGATTGCGCCAGAAGGTTGAGAATGCGGCGAGTTGCTCCGCCTATGCTCGCGCCGAGTTCTAGAATGCGCAAAGGCCGGCCCTTTGGCCACGCCCTCGCGAACTCCTCCAGCGCATCGCACAGCAATTCGATGCCGGATGCGCTCGCGGGCGAACCCTGGAGCAGATGCTCAACCATTGGGGAAAGCTGAGCGTCCGGTTGCCTCGGACCTTCGGCGAGAACTCTGGGCAGATCCTCTACTGCCCCGGCGACCAGGGCGAGTTCCGACACTAAGTCTGGTGCCTCGGCAAGGAGCAATCGCCAGACGTCCGGCACGTCCGGTAGATCGTTGGACGGTTCGAGCCGCCATTCCCGGGCGGTCTCGGTGGCTGCGCAGAGCCGCTCGAGCAACCGTAGCAGGCACTCGGTCATTCCAACCGAGTCAGGTGCGATCTGACCGGATTCGCTCAGTTCGCCGATCGCAAAGGAGCGTCCGGGCTCGACCAGCCTGGTCAGCGATCGGAGCGCTACCGCGCCGACCAGGGCGTCGAGCAGTAGAGCCTGTTCCTGCCGTACCTGGAGCGGCTCCCGGGCCGCGCTAAGGCGCGACAAGGTCGCACAGAGATCGGACGGAGTGCGCGGAGAATCGCTTTCGGAAAGCGGGGACGGAACGAGATCGACGTGCAGAGCGCGCTCGTCAGCCGAGCGTTGGCGGGTCAGTTCGACGCGTCGAAACCAGCAATCAGCAAGTTCCGCAACGATGTCCCCAGCCTCATCCGATAGGATTATATCGGCGGACACTGACCGAACGCCGGTTCGTGTTAGCCGTACCAGGGCGCGGCGGGGAACACGCCCAAACGGCGCTGGGAGGCGAACCCGGCCAAACCGCCACGGGAGAAAGCCGACGCCGTGGATTTGATGCTGGCGATCGGACAACAATCCGAAAAGTGCCTGCAGCGCGCCATCGAGCAAGGCCGGATGAAGCAGGTATGAAGCATGCGAATCGACAGATTCCTCGGACGGCGAGGGATCGAGATAGGCGATGGCGCTGCGCGGATCAGCGATTTCGATGTGCGTCACGGTCCTGAAGCGGGGGCCGTAATCGAGACCCGCGAGGTGCGCGAGGCGGTAGAGCGTCTCACTCTCAATCCGTCGGCGAGCCGGCGCGCTATCGGCCCAAGAGATGATTCGGCCCGCATTCGTCGCAGCGCCAAGCCGCGCGACCGCGTAGACGGTCAGGGGCTCACCCGACAAACGCGGACGGCTTGCGAGTTCCCAGTCTCCCTCATCGGATTGGAGCACAGTACGCAGCTCGCGCATGCGACCCTTATCGAACGGCATCGGCCGTCGCACTTCGAGATCGAAGACTTCGAGCGCCGGCGCGTCCGGCCATCGCCACCGCGCAGCCGCGATCGCCATCTCCAGAATTGCCGCTGCCGGCAGCACCGGCACGCCTTCGACCGCATGATCAGAGATCCAAGGCAGCACCTGCTCGTCGATATGATTGAGCCAACTTGGCGGCGCGCCCCGTTGACGGAACCCGAGAAGCGGGTGGTCAAAGGGCGGACTGACAAGATCGAGAGCCTCGGCCGTTGCGGCGAACCAAAACTTTTCCCGGTTCCAGGGGTAGAGAGGAAGCCCGCGAGGATCAGCTGGGCCGTCGAATAACGCTGCTGCCGTCCAATCGTGACCGGCGGCATAGCACTGTGCCGCGATCGTGGGGAACGGATCGTCGTCGACCAGCTCCCTGGAGAGGCTGGCAAGGACGCGCCCCTGCACCTCGGCCGAGCGCAGCCCGTCCGTAAGGTAGGATTGAAGAATCGCGCGTGGGCCGATCTCGAGAAAGATGCGATACCCGTCACCGACCAGTTGGGCGACCGCCTCGGTAAAGCGCACCGGATATCGGACATTGCGCCACCAGTACTCGGCGTCGAGCGGTTCGGCTTCAATCATTTGGCCGGTTACCGTCGATAAGAGCCTTGCCTCGGGCGGGCGAGAGGATAGGCCGGCAAGCTCCGCCAAGAGATCCTTGCGGATGGGGTCCATCGCCTGCGAGTGGAAGGCGAAATCCAAATCGAGCGCGCGGAACCCCAGGCCACGGCGCTGTAGCTCGGTTTCCAAGCGCCGGATTTCCTCACCTGGACCCGAGATCGTCACCGAACGGGCAGCGTTGAACGCGGCAAGCTCCGCTGAGCTGTCTAATTCGGCGAGGATAGTGCGGGCGGTGTCGTGCGCGAGTGCGGCCGCCGCCATCCGGCCCTCACCTTGGGTTCGCTGCTGATGACGGCTGCGCACGACGACGACGCGGCCTGCATCGGCAAGCGAGAGGGCCCCCGAGCCCCAGGCTGCGGCGATCTCCCCGACACTGTGCCCGAGATAGGCGGCAGCCCGGATGCCGACAGCTCCCAGCGCCCGGACGATGCCGACCTGGACGGCGAAAAGGAGGGGTTGCGCGACGTCGGCGCGCGCCAGCATTTCGGCGCCGACCCCATGCTCAAGAAGCTCGGTCACTGACCAGCCGAGTTCGGGCCGGAGCAGCCCGTCGACCTCCTCGACCGCAGCGCGAAAGACCGCGTTGGTACGCAACGCGTCCCGTCCCATTCCCGGAAATTGTGCGCCGTTGCCAGAGAACACGAAGGCAATCTGGTCCCCGCGGACCCCGGTATCCGCGATCACGGCAGGTGCCGGGGCGCCGTCGAGAAAGTCACCAAGCATTCCCGCGGTCGTCGCCGGATCCTGCCCTAGTGCGACAAGTCGGTGGGCATGATGGTCGCGTTTTCGAGCAGCGGCACGCACCAGCACGGATGCCCGCTCGGGAGGCATCCTGGCGAGGGTACCGCGCCAGTTCCGGACGAGCTCGCGGAGCGATATCTCGGTGCGCGCCGAAATGACCAGAGGAGGCATGGATTCGAGCACCGGCGGCGTTTCGTCTCGACGCGGCGGGCCGGCGAGGACGACATGGGCGTTGGTCCCGCCGAAACCAAAGGAATTGACCCCAGCAAAGCGTCGCTCGCGCGGCGCCGCGATCGGCTCCGCGCTACGTACCAGCCGGAGGTTCAAGGCGTCGAACGCTATGTTCGGGTTCGGCGCCTCACAGTGCAATGTTGGCGGCACGATACCCCGATCGAGGGCGATCGCCGCTTTCAGCAACCCGGCCATTCCTGATGCCGGCTCCAAGTGACCGATATTGGTCTTTACCGATCCGATCGGGAGCGGATCGGATCGGCTCCGGCCGAGGGAGTGCCCGACGGCGGCCGCTTCGATCGGATCCCCCGCCGGCGTGCCGGTGCCGTGCATTTCGAAGAACGCGAGTTCGTCCGGAGCAACTCCGGCCTGCGAATAGACCGAGCGCAGCAAGGATGCCTGTGCCACCTCGCTCGGTAGCGACAATCCAATCGTGCGGCCGTCGGAACTGACCCCGGTGCCGAGGATAACGGCGCGGATCGCATCGCCATCGGCGAGCGCATCCTCGAGGGGTCGGAGAATGACCACCCCGCCGCCCTCGCCCCGGACATAGCCGTCAGCCCGCTCGTCGAAGGCGAAGCACCGTCCGCGCCGGGAAAGCATCGAGGCGCGGCAAAAACCGAGATACGGGTAGGGCGCGAGCAACAGGTTGATGCCGCCGACGATTGCGGTCTCGACGCGCTTGCTCCGAATTGCTTCGCAGGCATGATGCAGAGCGACGAGCGAAGATGAGCAGGCCGTGTCGATGGTAAGGCTCGGCCCACGCAGATCAAATATATAGGAAATGCGATTGGCAATAACACTCAAGGTGTTGCCAGTCATGAAATAAGAATCGGAACTTGCCGGATCTCCAAGCCTTAAATCCGAATAATCAGTTGTTGACGCCCCAATATAGACCCCGGTGTTGCTCCCAGATATTTTGCCCGTCGGGATGCCGGCATCCTCGAACGCGTGCCAGGTTAGTTCCAGTAGTACTCGCTGCTGGGGATCCATTTGAGCCGCTTCGCGCGGGGAGATGCCGAAAAAAGCCGGTTCGAACAGATCAATGCCGCTGATCAGCCCGGCCGCCCAAGTGTAGCTCTTACCGGGTTCATTACGATCGGGGTGGTAAAAAAATCGGGTCGACCAGCGCTGTGCATCGACCTCGGAGATCGCATCTGTCCCGGAGGCGAGCAGCTGCCAGAACTCCTCCAGATCCTCGGCCCCCGGGAATCGGCAGGAGGCGCCGACGATCGCGATCGATCCATCTCTCATACAGCTAAAGCTTGGTCAGTGTCCCCGGGCCGACGCCGCCAGCGCATGGCGACCTCACCTTAACCTCATTACACACAAGAAGAACCAAATGCTAGGTTTGACATCAATCGCCGATGTCGCGGACCGCGCGAGGGCAAGCGGGTTCAATCAACACCGCCGATGTCACCGGAAGCGTTTCGGTGGGCGGCTGTAATGCCTTGCGGCAACCGCGCGGGTCCGGCGCGGTTATCGAGCCGTGACAAAATTGTGACACCTGCAGCAATTAGGTTTGCAACGCAGTAAGAGCTTGGTGGACGACGCGGTCGATCTCGATCCCCTCACGCAATGATCTCTCCCGCTCGCGGAACGCCCGCTCCCCGGGGATGCGGATTTCGCCGACCCCAGACTGACGCGGGGTGGCCTTGACCCGCTCAATCAGCTCGCTGACCTGCCGCTTGAAGGCGTCGGGTTCGACAAGCAGATCCGGTTTGAAGACGACAAAGAGATATCCGTCGTCCTGTACCGGGCCAAACCCCGAACTCGCCAACAGCCCGAGCGCTTGCACAATCAGCGCTAGGCCAAATCCCTTATAGCCGCCGAACGGCAGCAGCGCGCCGCGCCGCGCCCGGGCGGGATCGCGTGTCGGATGCCCGTCGCCATCGATTGCTACTCCTTCCGGCAATTGCGTTCCCAGACGCTCGCGGTATGCCAGGTCCGTTCCCATGAATGCCGAAGTCCCCATATCGAAGACAACGGGTCCTTGCGATGACGGCAGGCCGAAGGCGATCGGGTTGGTGCCGAGCACCGCACGCATGCCCCCAGGCGGGGCGACGCTAGGGGCTGAACCCGCCGTGTGGATCCCGACGAGGCCGGCATTGGCGATCATCTCGACATAATAGGCGCTGCGTCCGCTCATCCAGCTGTTGGTTACGCCGACGATCGCGATGCCGCGGGCTGCGGCCGTGACGATAGCGCCCCGAGTGGCATAGTACATCGCCAGCATGCCGACGTTGTTGCCGCCATCGTACAGGGTCGACAGTTCGGTCTCCCGCAGCACGCTGATCGGCCGGCGCGGCTGTTTGAAGCGTCGGTGCTCGGGGATGTTGAGGAGCTTTGCCAGTCCCGAATACTCGTATCCGCAGAGTGCGGCATCGATCGCGTGATCGGCCACGATGCGCGCTTCCTCCTCGTCGTAGCCGATGCCGCGCATCGCCCTCTCGGCATGCTCGCGGGCTTCGCCGACACTCAAGCGAATTCGATTGGGCGGCATTTCTCGCAATTCCCC
>WNFG01020342.1_pt1 | contig 12766 bp, 8 predicted proteins | sample 5400431 | NCBI WGS metagenome assembly WNFG01 (sample SAMN13153346, study PRJNA577476) | soil metagenome | isolation source: 120 cm saprolite under Douglas fir tree site 2 hole 3 replicate 2 | place: USA:California | collected 2015-04-18
GCAAAAACCAGGCGCTCCCCAGATACCCCGCGAGATTCGGCCTCGCGCCGCAGCACCTCCCGCGCCTCCTCGGAAAGGCCGGGCAGCCAAAGCACCGACGGTTCGACCTGCGCGAGCAATTGCATCCATTTGTCGAAGACATCCGGGGTGATCTTGTAGGCTTGGTTGAATGAGCAGAACACCAGGGTGTCGCCGGGCAGCCCGTGCTCCGCGCGGGTGCCTCGATCGCACCTGGCGTCCCTCGCGCCGTTGGGCTGGTAGGTGAACGGCATCCTGATGATCTTCTCGGCGTAAAATTGCTCCTCGCCGGGCTTGATCAGCACCTTGTCCGCCACGATGTAGTCGCACCAGGGGGCGCCCAGCGTTCCCGGATAACCCAGCCACTGGACTTGCACCGGCGCCGGCCGGAACCGCAGGATCTGGCTTCGCGTGCCCTGCGTCCATCCGGTGCCATCGACGACGAGAGCGCACGAATCGGCGGCGATGCGTTGCGCGGCCGCCGCATCGGACAAACCGTGCAACGACACCAGTCGGTCGAAGGCGCCCTCGACGCGGGAGCGAAGATCGTCCTGCGTGGGGGCCGCGTAACCGTAGCCGAACACTTCGAAGCGAGCCCGATCGTGATTCTCGAACACCGGCAACGTGAGCCGAGAAAACGCGTGCTCGCGCAGATCGCCGGAAACATACCCAACACGGATGCAATCCCGCGCCGAACCCGGCCGCGCCGCCTCCCGACCTGGGACCGCGGGCGTCCCGCCCGCTTTGTTTCCCTCCCCCGCAAGCGGGGGAGGGAAACCATCAAAAGGCGGGCGGGACGCCCGCGGTCCCAGGTCGGGAGGGGGCGGGCCAAAACGTTGCGAATAATTGCGCGCCACGGCCAGTTGCTGCGACGCCGTCATCGTTGCCATCATGGTGCTGGTGAATGGTGAGATGGCGTCAAGCTCGCCTTGCGAAAAATGCCGACCGCGGCATTGCGCGTCCGTGTCCACCGTGATTGCCCAGGCGCAGACCTGACGCATCGTCGAATAGGCCGACAGGGCGTCTGCCAGCGATTTTCGCGCCCTTGAGACCTGCAGGTAGACTTGCGCGGCCGCGGCGTATTGTTCCGCCCTCGCGAGCACGCTCGCAGCGATCATGGCAAGATCGCAAGCCTCGGAGGCGGCGCCAGGATTGATCGCCCCGATCGCCTTCAGGGCGCCGTCGGCGGCCGCGCACGCCTCGGCACGACGCCCCGTGCTCATCAGCACATTGCCGAAATTCGCAAGCGCGATGGGATTTGCCGGGTCAAGCGCAATTGCGGTGCGATAACAGATTTCCGCTTCGGCGTAGTTTCCGAGATCACAAAGCACATTGCCAAGGACGCACAGCGCCTGCATATGTCGCGGCGCCAATGCGAGGGCCTGCCGCAATATGACCTCGGCCTCCTCGGTGCGCCGCAGCGAGCGCAGCACGCTGCCGAGCGCCGCCACCGTCTCGACCGAAACGGGGCGAAGCTGCAGCGATTTGCGCAAGCTCTCCGCCGCCGCCTCATACTGCTTCAGTTGGCGTTGGCATAGCGCCAGGTTCTCGTGGAACTGGGCATCCTGCGGCTGCCGGACAACGGCTTTGCGCAGCGAGCCAAGCGCTTCCTCGAAGCGCCGTTGGGCGCACAGCGCGATACCTAGCATCTCGTGCAGAATGGCCGAACTGCTTGCCGTCTTGATGGCGGCGCGCGCCCGCGCCTCCATTTCGGCAAAGCGGCCCATGGCATGGAGCGCCATCAGTTCTTGGATTGGATTGGCGGGGCCGGGCGGTTTCATCGCGGTCCCATATCAGACCGAGAGGTGCGGCGTCACTCCGTCCGGCTGACCCGGCACACGTCCCGCCAGCACCTCGCGCATGACGGCGCGATCGATGTTCTGTCCGGACATGATGAGGCCGACGCGGCGTCCCTGCATGCGGGCGCGTTCCTTGATGAGCGCCGCGAGCGGCGCCGCGCCGGCGCCCTCCGCGAGCGTGTGGGTATCGCTGAAATAAATGCCGATCGCCTCGACCAGCTCCCCTTCGGAGACTTCGACGATACGATCGGCCCCGGCGCGAATGACGGCGAGCGCCGTCGCATCCGGCACCCGCACCGCCAAGCCGTCCGCGAACGTGTTGGCCGTGTCCGTTGTGATGACCGCGCCGGCCGCAAACGAGCGTGCATACGCATTGGCATTTTGGGCGACGACGCCGACAATTCGGGTCGCAAGCCCGAGCGCGTCGCGCATGCCGATCACCCCACAAATGCCGGAGCCGAGGCCGATCGGGACATAGACGGTGTCGAGGTCGCTGACCGCGGCAAAAAACTCGTACGCATAGCTCGCAACCCCGATGACGAGATCGCGGTGGAACGCGGGCGTGAGCACCAAGCCGCGCTGGCGCGCGATCGCGGCGGCGTATTCCTTCGCTTCGTCGAAGTCGCGGCCGTGTTCGATGAGCTCGGCCCCGAACGCACGCATGGCCGCATTCTTCTCGGCCGAGTTGCCGCGCGGCACCACAATCGTCGCGGCAATTCCGGCGCGCCGCGCCGCAAACGCAAGCGACTGACCATGATTGCCGCGCGTGGCCGACGCGATCCCCACGACCTGCGGCCGCTCGCTTCTCAGCCGATCCATATAGACCATGCCGCCGCGCACCTTGAACGCGCCGATCGGCGTGTGATTCTCATGCTTGACGAACACATCCGCGCCGATGCGGGCCGCGAGGCGCGGCCACGCGTACTGTGGCGTCGGCGGCACCGCGGATCGCACGATCGGCAGTGCGGATTCAATCTCGGCGAGGGTGAACAGGGCGCAAGCCATCGTGTTTCCGGTAGCTGTCGATCAGACTGACGAGACATGTTGCGGCGGGGACCTAACACCGGCCTCCTCAAGATGAGGTCCGTTGGGTATCGTCGGCAAACTTGACACATTTAGCTTTTCCACATCAAACGCAAGATAACGACTGCGACTTGAGTTGGCGATGAAGAAGCAAGCCGGGATTTCCAAAGGCGCCCGCGCCGCGATGGCGGCCGAGGCCGAAGCGCTGGCGCGGGCGGTGGCGGCCGCGGAAAGCGGAAACATCAGCGAAGCCGAACGCATCGCCCGTGTCGTTCTTGCGCAAAAGCCGCAGCACCTGGAGGCGTTGCAGCTTTTAGGCGCGTTGCTGATGGCGCAAAGGCGCCCGCGCGAGGCGATCGCGCCGCTCGAGGAAGCGGCCCGCCACAGCGTCAATTCAGAACTCGAAACCCGCCTGGCGATAGCCTTGCGCGAGATCGGGCGCACGGATGAAGCGGTGGCGTGGTTCTACCGCGCGATCGAGCGGGTGCCCGTATGCGCGCGCGCATTTCAGGAGCTGGGAAATCTGCTGCGCGCGAAGCGCCGCTACGTCGAAGCGGCATCCGTACTCAAACGCGGCGTCGAAGCAGCGCCTACGGTGCCGGAACTGTCGCTGGCGCTCGGCGGCGTTTGCCTCGACCGCGCCGACTCAAGGCACGCCAAGATCGCGTTCGCGCGTGCGCTCTCGATTGTGCCGGGACACACGGACGCCCTGGTCGGCTTCGGAGTGGCGCTGCAGTACGAAGGCGACTTCGCCCGCGCGGCCGAGCGCTTCCGGCGCGTGCTGGCGCACGACCCCGCGCATCACCGCGCCCGCATGAATCTCGGCTATTGCCTGATCGAGCTCGGCCAGCTGGATGACGGCATCGCCTGCCTGCGCGCGGCCGTGCAGGCCGACCCGCACAACTACGGCAGCGCGCTGAGAATGCTGACAAGCGCCGGGCGCGGGCGATTCTGGCTCAAGCGCAGCGCAGCCGCAGAGTGTCTAGGGCTCAACGGAGAGCCGTAGCCGGCGCCTTTTAGGTGCGCAAGGGGCGCCCCATTAGCGTTCATAAACATAAATTAACGTTCATAAATTTCTTGTTGCGAAGGCATAAATTTTCGATACTTTAGTGAGCGTAAAATTATACAATGTCATGCAACCAAGGTGGCATAAAAACAACCTGGAGCATGTACAACTGACAAACTCGAGGGAGACAAATCATGCGAAAAGTCATCATTTCGGCTGCGGCAATGACGGCGTTTGCGGCGCTACTGGCATCGGCTCCGGCCAATGCCGTAGAGAATTATGGGCCGAAACAGGTGGGAAGTCAGTGCTTCACATCTTCTCACTCGCAAGGGCGCGATCTCGCCTTTGGCACTTGGGGCGCATGCCCGCAGCCTGCGAGCGTCGCTGTTGCCCCGACGCGCCACAAGAGCCGTCATCACTAACACGCCGTCATCACTGACAAGCCTTTGTGCCCCGCACCGACGTGCGGGGCTTTTCTTACGCCCTGGGTCGGCGATATGTTGATTTGAGTCCACCGACGACAGGCTCAAGCCCGCATCGCGGTTTCGCGACCATCTCACTATTTTAATAAATATATACTCATAAAGATTATTTTTAGGCAGAATTTATTCAGCATAAGTTTTTGATGGCTAAGTAATGCAGCCGGACACACAAGATTGCAGAGACGACCCGGGGCGGCGTCGTCGGATTTTCCAAGCGTTAGCCGCTTCCGCCGCCACCGCTTGCGTCGCTTATGGCGGCAGATTCAACCTGATGTGCAGCTCCCGCAGCTGTTTCGGAGTGACCTCGGACGGCGCGCCCATCAGGAGGTCCTCGGCACGCTGGTTCATCGGGAACAGCACCACTTCGCGCAAATTCTCCTCGCCGCACAGCAGCATGACGATGCGGTCGACGCCGGGGGCAATGCCGCCGTGGGGCGGGGCGCCGAGCGAGAGGGCGCGCAGCATGCCGCCGAACTTCTGCTCCAGCACGCTTTCGTCGTAGCCGGCGATCGCAAACGCCTTCTTCATCACGTCCGGACGATGATTGCGGATCGCGCCCGACGACAGCTCGACGCCGTTGCAAACGATGTCGTATTGGAAGGCCTTGAGGCCGAGGATTTTCTCGTTGTCAGCGGGATCGAGGGCGAGGAATTCCTCCGACGCCATGTTCGGCATCGAGAACGGATTGTGGGAGAAGTCGATCTTCTTCTCCTCCTCGTTCCATTCGTACATCGGGAAATCGACGATCCAGCAGAACGCGAATTGATTGCGGTCGATCAGGCCGAGGTCCGCGCCGATCTTGGCACGCGCCAGGCCGGCGAATGACGAAGAACACGGAATCGCCGACGTTGACGCCGAGCTGATTGCGGATCCCTTCCGTGCGCTCAACGCCGACATTTTTTGCGAGCGGCCCCGCGCCGCCCTCCTCGCCCTCGCGCCAGAAGATGTAACCAAGTCCCGGCTGACCTTCGCCCTGCGCCCACGAATTCATGCGGTCGCAAAATGCGCGGTTGCCCCCTTTGGGCGCCGGAATTGCCCATACCTCGACGGCCGGATCGGACGCGATCATGCCGGCGAACACCTTGAAACCGGAGCCGCGGAAGTGGGGTGTGACGTCCTGCATGCGGATCGGGTTACGCAGGTCCGGCTTGTCGGACCCGTAGCTGCGCATCGCCTCCGCATAGGGAATGCGCGGGAACTTCGGCGTCACCGGCTTGCCGTCCGCGAACTCCTCGAACACCCCGCGCAGCACCGGCTCGACCGCCGCGAACACGTCGTCCTGGGTGACGAAGCTCATTTCGATATCGAGCTGGTGGAACTCGCCGGGCGAACGATCCGCCCGCGCATCCTCGTCGCGGAAGCACGGCGCGATCTGGAAATAGCGGTCGAAGCCCGAAATCATGACAAGCTGCTTGAACTGCTGCGGCGCCTGCGGCAGCGCGTAGAATTTGCCCGGATGCAGCCGCGACGGCACCAGGAAGTCGCGTGCGCCTTCCGGGCTCGACGCGGTCAGGATCGGGGTCTGGAACTCGAAGAAGCCCTGCTCCTTCATGCGCCGCCGCAGCGAATCGATGATCGCGCCGCGCTTGATAATGTTGCGATGCAGGCGCTCGCGCCGCAGGTCGAGGAAGCGATACTTGAGGCGAATCTCTTCCGGATATTCCTGGTCGCCGAACACCGGCATCGGCAGTTCGCCGGCCGGCCCCAGCACCTCGATGTCGGTCGCAAACACCTCTACGGCGCCGGTCGGCAGGTCCGGATTGTCCGTGCCGGCAGGGCGCGCGCGCACCCGGCCGTCGACCCGGATGACCCATTCGGCGCGCAACTTCTCAACGGTCTTGAAGGCAGGCGAGTCAGGGTCGGCCACAATCTGGGTCAAGCCATAGTGGTCGCGCAGGTCGATGAACAGCAACCCGCCATGGTCGCGGATGCGGTGGCACCACCCGGACAGCCGGACCGTGGCACCGATGTGATTGGCGCGCAGCGCGCCGCAGGTGTGGGTACGATAACGGTGCATCAAGTTTGCCTCAGATACCACGACGAGTGTCATCGTCCTTGACGAGCGGACGATCCAGCAACCACCGGATTCGCAGCCGAAATCATGCGGTGTAATGGCAACGGCTGGGGGTACTGGATGCCCCGCTTTCGCGGGGCATGACAAGCCAGAAATTGTGAGGGGGTATTAGCTGACCCGCGGCGAAATGGAAACACCCCTCCCCTCGACAGCGCCAATCCGATCTGCACATCTGCCGCAAACCGAGAACCAAGGCGCCGCGAATGGACAAAACCACCACCGCCGAGGCGATCGTCGCCTCCTTGATCGCCCACGGCATCAGGACGCTCTACGCGCTGCCGGGCGTGCATAACGATCATTTGTTCGATGCCCTTTTCCGGGCCTCCGATCGCATCGGCGTGGTCCATCCGCGTCATGAACAGGGCGCCGGCTACATGGCCTTGGGCGCGGCGCTCGCGACCGGCCGGCCTTCGGCCTACGCGGTCGTGCCCGGCCCCGGCCTCCTCAACACCGGCGCGGCGTTGCTCACGGCCTATGCGATGAACGCGCCGGTCCTCGGGCTGATCGGGCAGATCCCGGAGGCCGATATCGGCCGCGGTTTGGGGCATCTTCACGAAATCCGCGACCAGGCCGGCATCATTGCACGGCTCGTCGATTTTTCCGCCCGCGTCAAGGCGCCGGCTGAGGCGTCGCGGCTGGTGGCGCAAGCCGTTGCGGCGATGTTCACTGGGCGTCGCGGTCCGGCTGTGCTGGAATGCGCCATCGACATGTGGGGCCGGCCGGGTGCCGGCGCGCCGCAGGCGCCCATAGCGGCGCAGGAGCCCGCTGTCGATGAGGATGCGGTAGGGGCGGCCGCGAAAAAGCTCGGGGACGCGAAACGCCCGATGATCGTCTGCGGCGGCGGCGCGCAGGGCGCATCCGCCGAGGTGACAGCGCTCTCAAGGATGCTCCAGGCGCCGGTGTCGGCACGCGGATGTTCTACCCGTTCCGGCAATGGGGGATTGACGACGACATCGCCGTGATCCGGATCGATTCCGACCCCGAGGAGCCGGCGCGGGCGCACCGGCCGGCGGTGTCGCTCGTCGGCGACGCAGCGCCGATCCTGCGGCGGCTCCTCGATGTTCTGCCGGCGCACAATGCCAAACGGCCGTCGCGGGCTGACGAAATGTGGGAGCGCCACACGCGGTGGAATGTGCGTCTCGAAAAGCTCGCCCGCCAGCTCGGCTTCCTCGACGCGATCCGGGCCGAACTGCCGGACGACGGCATTTTCGTCGACGAGGTGACCCAAATTGGCTTCGCAGCCCGCCTCGCCTTCCCGGTCTATCGGCCGCGCACTTTCCTTTCGCCTGGCTACCAGGACAATCTCGGTTGGGGCTATGCGACAGCGCTCGGCGCCCAGCACGCGCGGCCCGATGTGCCCGTCCTCGCCATCTCGGGCGACGGCGGCTTCATGTTCACGGCGAACGAACTGGCCACCGCGGTCCGCCACCGGATTCCGCTGGTGGCCGTCGTGTTCAATGACGGTGGCTTCGGCAATGTGCGCCGAATTCAGGCCGAGCAATATGGCAACCGCCTGATCGCCTGCGATCTCGCCAATCCGGATTTTGCGCGATTTGCGGAGAGCTTCGGCGCCGCGGCCGAGCGCGCCAAAGACCCCGTCGGGCTACGCGCGGCGCTCCGACGCGGATTTGCCCGCCGCGACGGCCCGACCATCATTGAAGTGCCGGTCAGCGCCATGCCGTCACCATGGGAATTCATTCACATGGCGAAAGTGAGGGGGGCTTAATCGCTTGCGGTGCCAACCGCAGAGGGTCGTCGCTGGGCTTGTTCCGGCGACCCCGAGCTTTTAGGCACGGAGCAAAAATAATCGAGGTGGCCGGGACAAGCCTGGCCACGACGCCGGTAGAGGTGCCAAGCGTTTCAACCTGACCGGAATCTTGCTCTAAGCTCAAGGGCTTCAATCCGCGGCGCTTTTTGTCATCCCCGCAGTTATCCCCGATCCTATCCCAGACTTATCGCGCGTGGCCGTGGCCTCCCCGCTGAATGAGAAAAACGGCCGAGATAACAGGAAATTGCCACACAATTCAAAATTCTCTATTGCAGTCAGCCATGGTGAAATTCGAACGGCACCCTACTAAGATACCATGAACATAGCCTGCGCTTCCGCCCGCGACACGGCCCGCCGAGTCCGATAAGAGCTTGCAATGAATTTAATCACCACCACGGCCGATCTCGCGGCGGCGTGCGAGCGAATGTCACGCCACACCTTTGTCACCGTCGACACCGAATTCCTGCGCGAGACCACCTATTATCCGCTGCTGTGCGTTGCCCAGATCGCGACTTCCGACGAAGCCGTCGTCATCGATGCGCTTGCCCAGGATTTGGATCTGGCGCCGTTTTTTGAGCTGATGGCGAACGAGGGCGTGCTCAAGGTATTCCACGCGGCACGTCAGGACATCGAGATCGTCTGGCACCAGGCCAAGCTCGTTCCGCGTCCGATCTTCGACACCCAGGTGGCCGCCATGGTGCTCGGATACGGCGACTCCATTTCCTATGATCAACTGGTGCAGCGCATTACCGGCGACGTCATCGATAAATCGAATCGTTTCACCGACTGGTCGCGCCGGCCCTTATCGGCCGCACAGGTCAGCTACGCAATTTCCGATGTGACCCATCTGCGCGAGGTTTTCCTGTCGCTTTCGGCGGACCTCCAGAGCCGGGGACGGAGCGAGTGGGTCGGCGAGGAGATGGAAGTCCTCACTTCGCCCGACACCTATCGGGCCGACCCGGAAAGCGCGTGGGAACGTCTCAAGACGCGGGTGCGCAAGCCCAGGGAGCTGAGCGTGCTGATGGAAGTCGCGTCCTGGCGCGAGCGCGAGGCGCAGTCGCGCGACGTTCCGCGCGGGCGCGTGCTCAAAGACGAGGCGATCGGCGACATCGCCATGCACGCCCCGACGACGACGGAACGGCTCGCCTCGCTGCGCTCGCTGCCGCGGGGGTTCGAGCGCTCCAAATGGGGGGCGGAGATCATCGAGGCCGTCAAGCGGGGGCTGGCGCGCGATCCTTCGGAACTGCCCCGGCTCGACAAGCCGCGGCAAGGCATCAATGGCAGCGCCACGGTCGAACTCCTCAAGGTGCTGCTGCGCATGGCGTCCGAGCAGCACGGGGTTGCGGCCAAAGTGATCGCGACGGTCGAGGATCTCGAACGCATCGCCCTCGACGATCGCGCCGACGTGCCGGCGCTGCACGGGTGGCGCCGCGAGATGTTCGGCGAACAGGCCATCGCGCTCAAGCGCGGCCGGCTGGCGCTTGCGGTAGACAGGGGACGGGTGGTGGCGGTGGAGCGGACGTAGCCTCCAACATTTGCCGCTGTGGGGGCGACCACAAGGGTCGCCCCCACATCGTCCCCAGGTCGGTGCGGGAACTACTCACCGAGCAGATTATGCACCACTTTTCCGTCGACGACCGTCAGGACTGAGTGGAGCTTCTTGATCGATTCATCGGGAACGCGCACCGGGTTGAAATAGTCGTCGCTCAATACCACGACATCGCCGAGCTTGCCTTCTTCGATCGAGCCCAGCTTATTTTCCTCCTTGAGGAACCAGCCGTTCTCGACGGAGTACAGTCGGATTGCCTCCTCGCGGGTAATCTGCTGGCCGCCATTGACCGGTTTGCCGGCAACGTTCTTGCCGGTGACCATGTAGTAGATCATGTTCCACGGATCGAGCGTGGAGATTTGTGCTGAATCCGATCCGGCGCCGACATGGATGCCGCTGTCGATGATCATGCGCAGCGGCGGGCCGCCGTTGGTGCCGCCGCTCAGAAAGCGGAACGGATGGACCGCAATGCCGGCGCCGATGGCCTTCAGCCGATTGACTGTGATCTGGTCGATCGACGGCACGTGGGCGTCCGACCAGCGCAGATCGGCGATCGGGATGGTCTTATTCACCGTCTCGAACGCGCTGGCGATGAACTGGTCTTCCGCCAGCGACAGGCTGTGCTGCTGGAAGGCCCAGCCGCGCTGTGCGACGATGTTCAACGCGGCGCCGTAGTTGGTCGGGAACGGATTGCCGAACAGCGGCCAGCTCGTGGCGAACTCCCCGATCCCCGAACTGCGGACCATGTCGTCGCCGAAATTGCTGAACGCGTTGAGCACGCGCTGGGTGGTCAACGGAACGTCCGGATTGTGGTCCATGCTGAGGAAGAAGATGCGCACGCGCACCGATACTTTGCCTTCATCATGAAGCGCCAAGAGAGGATCATAAGCCGTAAACGGGTCCCAACTCGCCAGAGTGTCGAAGACGTCCGAGTCCTGAATATTCGGCGTGCCCGGAATGACGAAGCCGCCCATGTCGACATTGGTGGTCACGCCGACGCTCGCCGAATAGGCCATGGCGCCGAGCGTGCCCTGCTTCTTGTCGTCGAAGGTCTGAACGGCGCGCAGCGCGTTGAGGGCAGCGAGCGAGGGGGCATTCGCCGCGATATTGCCCATGGCGTCGACGGCGACGCCTTTGCCGGTAAAGAAGGTCCTTCCCGGCGTATTGGTGGTCGCCGGCCCGGTGAACGAATTAAAGACCAGCACCGGATTGTTCGGCGCGGCGGCATCGAGCTCGGCCAGAGTCGGCAGGCGGTTCTCGGCGAACTGTGCGGGCGTCCAACCGCCCATCGCGGTGATGAACGCACCCGCCTTCACGGTCTTGGTGCGCGCGCGGATTGCCGCCTGCACGTCGGCGATCGACGCCGCCGTCTCAAGCCGCGTGTCGTGGCCCGGGCGCAAGCCGAGCAGCAGAAAATGATTGTGGTTGTCGACAAGCCCTGGCACGGCGGTGCGTCCGCGCAGATCGATCGTGCGCATGCAGCGACTGTCGTCGGACCGCGCCTCGCGGCCGACCGCAGCGAACTTGCCGTTCCGGATCGTCACCGACGACACGATCGAGTTACGTGCATCGAGCGTATGAATCTTTCCATTGATCAACGTCAGGTCACGCACGCCGGCGCAGCGGTCATTGTCATCGTCGCGCGCCAGAGCCGGAGCGATCATCGCCGCCACCGCGAGCGACGACGATGCAATTAGTAAAACTATGCGGCTTCGCGCACCCATGCGTTCCTCCCCCTCGCGTTTTACGCGGCATTTGTTGCCGGCCGCAGTGTAGTCGGATTCAAGCAAGCGGAAAGCTTTTTCAGTGGAAATGAAAACAACAAAGCGCAGCAATCAACGGTAGATCATCAAAATGATCCAACTATTTTCGTCCCACCTTTTCTGGTATTTCGTCCCACCCTTTCCGCTATTCGGAACGCAAGACTGTCGTTGACGGCAAAAATAGTGGGAAGGCGCCCAACCCCTCGCCGGTGGAGCGAACATAGAGGCAGATTCAAGCGAAATGAAATCGGTTCGCCATGTTGCCCAATCTCAGTCGCCCCGCGAGGCGGAGATCGGTTGGATATTGCGGCGACCATGCCGGTCTCTCACGGCCGGGATGCCGGGACGGATCAATACCTCAATCGATGGTTTCGTCGGCGCGGGCGATTAGCCAGGGCGGGATCGCCAGGGGGAGCGCCTTCGCGGTCTTGCGATTGATCACCAATTCCCATTTCTGCGGCGACACGACCGGGAGCTCCTCCGGCCTCGCCCCATTGAGGATGCGGCCAGCATAAACACCGATCTGTCGATAGGCGTCCGAGATGCTTGGGCCATAGCTCAAAAGACCGCCGGCCACTGCATATTCCCGTCCCGGATAAAGCGCCGGAATCTTATATTGCGCCGCAAGCGCAGCGATACGTTCACGCCTGTTGAAATAGAACGGATCGGCAGCGACGAGCAATGCGCGGGCGTCCTGTTCGACGGCTGCCTTGAAGGCGTCCTCCAGCTCCCCGTTGGGTTTGACTGGGATGGCGACCATTCTTTTTTCTTTATAGAATTGTGCCTCAGCTTCTGGGGAGAATCGTCCGGGGCTCGCCAGCACGGCGACTTTGGTGTCGGCAGGCACGAACTCATACAGCATTTCGAGACGTTTTGAGATCAAGTGCGTGGTGTCGAGATTGACGCCGGTGAGATTGCGGCCAGGGTGATTGAAGCTTGATACCAGACCAAGCTCGACCGGATTGACGCCGGAAATGAAGAGCACCGGGATGTCCGAGGTTGCGTCTCTCGCGGTCTGAGCGGACCGGACCCCCCCGGTTGCGGCGATCAGTTTCACCCTTCGTTGAATGAGGTCCTTCAGCAGCGGCATGAGTCGATTTTCATCGCCTTCCGCCCAGCTTTCCTCGACCTTGACGTTCCGACCGTCCCAGAAACGCTGCTCGTTCAAACCTTTGTGAAAGGCAGCAACGAGCGCTGCAAACGGTTTTCGCGAGGCGCTGTTGAGAAATCCGATCACCGGCGTGTCCGGCCCTTGCGCAAGGGCGTTGAACGGCCACGCCAAGC
>WNFG01003730.1_pt1 | contig 12765 bp, 8 predicted proteins | sample 5400431 | NCBI WGS metagenome assembly WNFG01 (sample SAMN13153346, study PRJNA577476) | soil metagenome | isolation source: 120 cm saprolite under Douglas fir tree site 2 hole 3 replicate 2 | place: USA:California | collected 2015-04-18
AGGCCGCTGATGAGCAGCTCGACGCGATAGCCGGCTTTGGCGAGGATGCGGCGGGCGGAAAGAAAATGCTGCACGGCGAGAATTTCGGTGGGAGCCATGAGGGCAGCTTGCGTGCCGTTTTCGATGGCGATCACGGCGGCTTGGAGGGCGATGATGGTCTTGCCGCTGCCGACGTCGCCCTGCAGGAGACGATTCATCGGGGAGGGCTTTTCGAGGTCGGCGGCGATTTCGGCTAGGACGCGTTTTTGCGCGGCGGTGGGCTTGAAGGGGAGGATGCGCTTGAGGGCTTCGCGGATGGCGTCTTCGCGGAGGCGAAAGGCGATGGCGTTTTCCTTGCGGGTGGCTTTGCGGTCGAGCGCGAGGCTGAGCTGATAGAGGAAAAATTCCTCGAAGATGAGCCGCTGCTGCGCGGGGGAACGAAAAGTGTTCAAGGCGTCGAGGGATTCGCCGGGTTCGGGAAAGTGCGTGTGGATGAGAGCTTCTCCGCGGCCGGGATAGCCGAGGCGGACGCGCAATGCTTCCGGCAGGACGTCGGGCATGCGCTGATCAACGAGCTGGACGGCGGCGTACATGGCGCGGCGAATCTGGCGGGAGCCGAAAGTGCCGATGGCTTCGTAGATGGGGACGATGCGGCCGACTTCGGTGGAATCCATTTCTTCGTTGCTGAGGACTTCGATTTGCGGATTGATCATTTCGAGGCGCGCGGGGCGTAGCTTGTCGATCTCCGCTTTGCCATGAAGGATGAGTTGCTGGCCGGGCTTCAAGCGGCCTTCGAGATAGCCGCCATGAAAAAATTTGACAGGGAGAAAACCGCCGGTTTCGTCCTGGACGAGCAGATGATAGATGGCGTCGCGGCCGCCGCGCATGCCGCGGATCGCCTGGCCGCTCATCACGCGCGCGCGAATGGTGTAGGTGCCGCCCGGCTGGATGTCCCTCACCTTGGAAAAATGGATGCGGTCCTCGTAGCGAAAAGGGAGATAGCCGAGAAGGTCTTCGAGCGTTTGGATGCCGCGCTGCGCGAGGAGTTCGGCGCGCTGCGGGCCAACGCCTTTGATCATGCGTACTTCCGTGCCGAGGTTCATCGCCATGGGTGAGCGCGTAGGGAGTGCATTGGACACATCCTCTTTATATCATTCCCGCTGAGAACATTTTCAGGCGCGGCCGCAAAGCGGGCAATTGTAGGCGCGGCTGCAAAGCGGGCAATTGTAGGCGCGGCCGCAAAGCGGCCGACTGCCGGCGGCGAAACTTGCGCGGTTGCCATCCGTACCGATAGAGTGAGGTTCCGTGTTTCGAGCAGGGAGGATCATGTGACGGGAGACCGTCTGACAGGTTCGGACAAGCGCGCGCTGCTGCTGTGGGTGCTGGCGGGGATTATTGGCGTCGTCTTTGCGCAAAAATATTTTTTCCGGGCGTTCCCGGAAGCTTCCATTAATTTTCAGGTCTCCCGCGAAGAAGCCCTCGCAAGAGCGCAGAAATTTGTCACCGGCCTGAGTGAAAACGTCAGCGGCTACCGGTCAGCGGTCGCTTTCAACGTGGACGATGAAACTAAGACTTACCTCGAACGCGAACTGGACTTGCGGCAAGCGAACCAACTCATGTCGTCAGACCTGCACGTGTGGTATTGGGAAGTGCGTTTCTTCAAGCCGCAGCAGGAGGAAGAATTCCGGGTGTGGGTGAGCCCGGCGGGACAGATTGTCGGCTACGAGCACAAAATAGAAGAAAAACAGGGCGGAGCATCGCTCGATCGCGCTCCCGCGCAATCGCTGGCGCAGGATTATCTGACCTCGAAACTGGGAATGGATTTGAAGGGCTGGGACATCCTTCCCGAAGAAGCCAATTCGGAGAAGAAGCCGAATCGCCTGGATTGGGAGTTCACGTGGGAGAAGCACGGATTCCGGGCGAAAGACGCGCCTTACCGGCTGAAGGTAAGCGTGGAGGGCGACCGCGTCGGAGGCAGCAGAGAATTCCTCAAAGTGCCGGAAGCGTGGCAGCGGAGCTTCGCGCGGCTGCGCTCCGGGAACAACACGCTGGCGCTGGTTTTTACCGTGCCGTATATCGTGTTGCTGGCGGTGGCGGTCTGGCTGGGGATTCGCTTCACAAAGCAGGGACGCACCTCGTGGCGGGGCGCGATATTGCTAGGCTTGGTGGTTTCGGCGCTGCTGTTCCTGCAAAACCTGAATGACTGGCCGCACTGGGCATCGAGCTACGATACCAATCAATCCTACGCGAGTTTCCTTGCGCTAAAGCTCACGATGGCGCTGCTTATCTCGGTGCTCTCGGCGTTGACGGTCACGCTGGTGCTGCCTTCGGCGGAGCCGCTGTATCGCGCTTCTCAGCCGGAACGGATGCGGCTGTCGCGTGCGTTCACGCTGCGCGGATTGCGTTCGAAAGAATTTTTCTCCGCCGCGGTGGTGGGAGTCTCCATGGCCGCGGCGCACATCGGCTATGTGGTGGCGTTTTATGTGGTGGCGAGCCGCTTCGGCGCCTGGGCGCCGCAAGAATTGAATTTCGACGATTCCGTAAACACCGCGTTTCCCTGGATCTCCGGCGCGGCTATCGGGCTGCTGGCATCGACGAACGAGGAATTCACCTTCCGTCTTTTTGCAATTCCCTTTTTCAAGAATGCTACTGGCTCGCGCTGGATCGCCGTGATTGTTCCCGCTTTCCTTTGGAGCTTTCTTCATAGTAACTATCCGCAGGAACCGGCGTACATCCGGGGAATCGAAATTGGCCTGGTAGGAATCGTCGCGGGCATCGTGATGCTGCGCTGGGGAATCGTGGCGACGCTGATCTGGCATTACACGGTGGACGCTTCGCTGGTCGGTTTGCTGCTGATGCGTTCCAACAGTTTGTACTTCAAGGTTTCGGGAGCAGTGGTGGCCGCGGCGGCCCTGGCGCCTCTGGCGTTTGCGTGCCTTTCGTACTTGGCGCGCGGTGGATTCGAAACGGATGAAGACTTGCTCAATCGCGCCGCGCCCGCGCCGGAAATCGATATCACGGCGGAATCCGCCGCCGCGACCGGGGAAACCAAAGCGATTCGGTATGACGCGCTTGCTCCCGCGATGATTGCGCTTCTGGCCGTGTGCGTGGTGGTTGGCGGAGCGCTGGCATGGCGGCTGAAGCCACAGGCGATTGGCGACTATTTGAGACTCTCGGTGAACGCGCGCTCGGCCCAGGCGCGCGCGGACGAGATTCTGCGCCGGCGCCACCTGGATCCGAATTCCTACATCCGTGCCACCGTTCTCGCGGAAATCGCCGATCCGATCAAGAACGAATATCTGCGGCAGCGCGTTGGCATCGCGGGAATCAATAAAATTTGCGAGGATCAGGTTCCCGCGGCGCTCTGGCAGGTGCGGTACTTTCGCGACAGCCAGCCCGAGGAGTTCGCAGTCATTCTGCGGCCCGATGGATCGCTGCACTCCGTCCACCACATTCTTGCGGAAGAGACGCAAGGCGCGTCGCTGACGAAAGAAGAAGCCAGGGCGCGCGCGGAAAAATTCCTGGCCGAAGAAAAGAAAATCGATCTCAAGGCCTGGACGCTCGTCGAATCCAGCTCGGATAAGAAGCCCCACAGGATCGACCACTCCTTGACCTGGCAGGAGAATTTGCCGCTCGACGCCGGTCCAGTCTCCGTCTCGAATGATGCCGATCACGCTTACGCGCGCATCGATGTTCAGGTCTTGGGCGACGAAGTCACGAATTACCGCACGTACGTCAAAATTCCCGAAGAGTGGGTGCGCAAGCAAAAAGAGCTTTCACCCTTGCGCACCGTCGTCAATTATGGAATTCCCGGGCTCTTTTTCGGCGGGGTCGGCATTACGGCGCTGATCGTATTCTTCAAGAACTTTAAGTCGGAAGCGGCACGCGCGATTCCCTGGAAGCGCATTGGACTCTGGTCTTTCTGGGGGCTTTGCGGCTTTCTTGTGGCTTTCGCGTTCGGTAGCCGCATCGCTGAGTTTTTGAACCTGTACGACACTTCGAATCCGTTGAAGTACACCTACGCCGGAATCGCCGTCGCGCTGTTGTTCGGAGCTCCGTTCGTATTTGGCGCGATCGCATCCTTGTTCGGAATGGGCTGGTTCTTCGCCGCGCGGGCCTTTGGCGAAGAGCGCCTGCCCGGCTGGCTTGGCATGCCAGCGAACTACTATCGGGATGCGTTTTGTATTGGCCTCGGCGGATCCGCCGCTTTGCTTGGACTGGAGCGCGTTCTTGCCGTAGCGTCAGCGTACTGGCCAACCGTTCACCGCTCCATGCCCGCTTCCTTTGGCCAGGAGTTTGATGCCATCCTTCCAGCGGCCTCGTTTACGGGCGGGACTCTGCAACATGGTTTGCTCCTGACGGGAATTGTCGTTACCGTTGCCGCGTTCGTGGCGGCGCAAGTTCGCCAAACCGGCCTTCGGATTCTGCTGCTTTTGGCCGGCGCTCTTTCTCTCGTGCCCGGGAATTGGGGCAGCCCGGCCGACCTCGCGAAACAATTCCTGGCCCGGCTCATCCTACTAAGCATTCTTGTTTTCGGCGTGCGCTACGTCATGCGCTTCAACATTCTCGGCTGCTTCCTGATCGTAGCTGGGAGTTCCCTGCTCGGCGGAGCTTCCGAACTGCTCTCCCAGCCAGACTCGTTCTACCGCGCCAACGGCTACGCCGTTTTGGCGGCTTTGGTTTTGCTCTTCGCCTGGCCTTTAATGACCTGGCGCAGGGGCGATGCGACCAGGTTCACCGGAGCGGTCGAATCCGGCGTTTAGGCCACCGGTGGATGGCTAAAAGCGACTGTTACGGGCCATGCAGGGGTTATTCTTGAAACAAAATCCACACCTGCACCGTTTTTATAGTGGGAAGCGGTGCTCACCCAACGGCGCGGCAGTGCGTCCAAATTGGGTGGTCGCGTGGTGCGCAGCGTTCAGACAATTGCGGGAATGTGAGCTAAGGTGTTGTCTGGCAAGCGGCAACACCGGTCCACGCGAAGAGAAAGCGAATATGCCGCTCCCCAGATGGGCTTTGGCTTTGGCCGATAATAACGGTCGCTCGGGTAGCACGGACGCTGCCCTAGCCTCGGTGATCTCATTGTCCCACCTCGACGAGCGGGCCCTGGTCGCGGAAGCACAAGCAGGCAGCCGTACGGCTTTCGAGGAATTGGTACGCCGCTTCGACCGCGACGTCCTGCGCCTGGCGCTGAACCTGATGAAGCGCCCCGAGGACGCACGGGACGTCTACCAGGAAGCCTTTCTCAAGGTCTACCGCAACCTCCACCGTTTCCGCTTCGAGTGCAGCTTCTATACCTGGCTCTACCGCATCGTCACCAACGTTTGCCTGGACCACCTGCGCCGCCGCCAGGCGCGCCCCGAAGACCAGTCACCCGAGCTGAATTCCGGCCTCCACGAAGAGGGCATCACCGATTTCTTCGAGCGCCAGCGCGAGCATCGCCCGACGCTGGACCCCGAGCGCACGTTTATCGGCAAGGAAATCAAGGCGCGCATCGCCACGGCGATGGAGCGCCTGTCTCCACGCGAAAGGATTGTTTTTGAAATGAAGCACTACCAGGGCCTGAAGCTGCGGGCCATCGGCGACGTTCTCGGCACGACGGAAGAGACGGTGAAGAATTCCCTTTTCCGCGCTACGCGCAAACTCCGCCATGAATTGGGAGGCTTGCGATGAGCGTCTTTGAAAAGAGCGTGAGTTGCAGGGACGTTGCCCCGCTTCTGGTTTTCTACGCCTGCGATGAAGTCAGCGACAAGGAGCGCAAGCAGATTCAGGCGCACATCGCGAATTGCCAAGCGTGCGCCGCGCAACTTGCCGAAGAGAACCATCTCCAGGAGGCCATGGTTGCCGTCTTGCAACCCGCCGATGAACTCGATTCTTCCGGAATTCTCCTTTCGCAGTGCCGTAGCGAGCTTGCCGAAGCGCTCGACGATCTTTCCGCGCCTCCGCTTCAGGAACACTGGCGTCCGTTCGGCTGGCTGCGCCGTTGGATGGCGCTGCGGCCTGCTTGGAGCGGCGCCCTGCTGGTCCTTTTCGGGATCGCGTTAGGTACGCAGGTACTGCCATGGCTGCGGAACGGCAATAACGGCGACGGTCAGGCCATGAACGTCACAGCCAAGCCGCCACTCACGAAAGATCAACTGGATAATATGGCGATCGCCGGCGTCAATTTTTTTCCTTCATCGGATGCCGGGTCTCCGAACGTGCAGCTCCATCTCAGTGCCGCGCAGCCCATGGTTCTTACCGGCCGCGCCGATGACGGCGATATGCGCAGCGTATTGACTTACGTCGTGGAAAATGGCGAGCGCTTCGACGCCGGTGTCCGGCTCGATTGCCTCGAAGCGCTGAAGGCGGCTGCGCGAGACCAGCAAGTGCGCCGGGCGCTGATCACCGCTTCGCGCAAGGATCAGAATCCCGCGGTGCGTATGAAAGCCCTGGAGTCTCTGCGTGACGCGGCGTCGGATGACACCGTGCGGCAGGCGGTGCTGGACGCGCTGGAGCATGACGCCAATCCGGGCGTGCGCGTGGAAGCCGTCAATGTGCTGGTCGGATCTTTGCAGCATGGCAATCGGGAAGAAACGGCGGGCGAACCGGACGATGCCGTGCGATTGGTCAAGCCTGCCGGTCCCGAAGAGGACGCGTCCGTGGAGCGGGTTGTTCGCGTGCTCCAACAGTTGCAACGCCGTGATCCCAGCCGCTATGTGCGGTTGCGCAGCGCCGCCGCTTTGCGGCAGATTGGTCCGCGCGAAGTGCAGTGACCGCTCCGGCGGTTAGAAGCTTCTTTCGACGATGAACATACGTTTCCATCAAAGGATTTTTTCGATCGCTCGTCTCGCGGTCCCGTTCCACGCGCTGGCGATTCTTGTTTCTGTGACACAGATCGCATCGCCGGTTTTTGCTGGCGAAGCTAAAGAACCGGCGGCCCTCGAACACGCGCGTCCCGCCGACCCGGGTTCGCAGCATGCCTCCGCTGTTCGCAGTGGTTCGATGGAAACCAGGGATGGTCTGACGCTGCGCCTGACGACCGATCTGGGGTCCGTCAATATCGTCCCACTCGAGGCCGGTGCCGCACCCGTCGTGCGCTACACGGTGCACATCGAAACCGATGCCCACGCCCACGCCGCTCAGCAACTCCTCGATAGCTACTCTCTCAAGGCAAAGTCGATTCCGTTAGGCGTGGAAATTAGCGGCTTGCTGCCGCCGCAAGCGGCGCGCTCACCCAACGCGCAGTTCTGGGTGCAATTTGAAGTCGCCGTGCCGCGCGGCTACAGCGTCGAAGTGACCACTGAAGCCGGAGACATCACCACGGCGGATATCGGCGGCACCGCTTCCCTGCACACGCAGGGCGGAAACATCAAGACGGGGTGCATCGGTACCACAGGAGTGCGAGATGCTTTGTGGGGACACTCCGCGGCCAAGCTGGAGACGGAAGGCGGGCACATCAAGACGGGGTGCATCGGTACCACAGGAGTGCGAGATGCTTCGTGGGGACGCTCCGCCGCAAAGCTGGAGACGGAGGGCGGGCACATCCAGGTTCTCGATGTCGCTGGCGATCTTACAGCCTTCACCGGCGGCGGCCACATCAACGTGGGTAACATTTCTGGAGACGCTTCGCTGCGCACCGGTGGCGGCCATATCCGCGCCGGCCAAATCGGAGGGCGCGCGGATCTGGAAACCGCCGGCGGCAACATCACTGTCGCCCATGCCGGAGGTTACGTTAGCGTGCGCACCGGCGGCGGGCAGATCGATTTCGGCGAAGTGCGCGGCTCCGTGCATGCCCAGACGGGCGGGGGCGGCATTCGCGTGATGTACGTTTCCGGCCCGATGGAATTGGAATCGAGCAGCGGCAGCATCTGCCTGACGCGCGTTGCCGGCGCCCTGCAAGCGGCCACTTCCGGCGGAACGATTACGGCGTGGATCAATCCGGATGCGCCTCCGGGGGGCGGGAACGTGCGGCTCGCGGGCGCCTCACAACTGGCATCGGGCAACGGCGACATCATCGTGTTTCTGCCGCGAAATCTCGCGGCGAACATCGACGCTACCGTGGTAAACGGAGGGGAGCGGCGCATCGAAGCAGACCCCGCGCTGCACCTGACGATGCAGGCGCCTGCCAGCGGCCCCGGTCCAGTGCACGCCATGGCCGTTCTGAATGGCGGTGGGGCCCCTCTCAAGCTGAAAACCACGGCGGGAAAAATTCGTTTGCAGTTCCTGGATTCGGAAGTAGCGCTTCACGATTCGCTCATCCGCGAGCAAATGGACCGCCTCAACAAAAGATTGAAAGAAAATGGCTTTGAGCCGGTGTCCTTTTCCAATGTCCCAGGAGCGGCATCACCGATGCCCGTGGAAATGCCGTCTTCCTCCGACGCCAAGATGGACTGGCTCGATAGCTGGCTCATGAGCCTGGAAATCAGCTTCCGGGGAGGCCTGACCGAGAATTTTGACGAGTTCCAAAAGCGGCTCATTAATTCTCCAAAGCCCGCGTATCCGGCGCTGGCGCAACGCGCCGGCTTGCAAGGAATCGTGAAGCTCCAAGTGCGCGTAAAGAAAGACGGCAGCGTCGAAGTGCAAAAGCTTCTGGAGGGCGATCCGGCGCTGGCCGACGCCGCCATCGCTGCCGTAAAGCAGTGGCGCGGAAAACCGGCTTCGATTAACGGCCAGCCGGTCGAAGTAATTTCGACCGTGACGTTCAATTTTCAGTTGCACTGAGCGGCAGCCGCCTCAGCGCATACGAGTTTCGTTGGGGTCCTCGAATCTAGTCGGTAGCACGAACTCGAAGGGGGTAGACCGTTATGCATCGTCCAGCTCTCCGCGCGACTGCTTTGGTTGTATTGTCTTTAGCCGTTGTTTGGGCCGTTCCCAGCTTCGCCATCAGCAAGGAGTTCAATCAATCCTATCCGCTGCAACCCGGCGGCTCACTGGAGTTGCAAAACGTCAACGGAGCCGTGGATGTGCAGGGCTGGGACCGCAACGAGATTGAAGTCCATGCGGTAAAGACCGCGAAACACAAGGAGTCCGATCTGGACCGTGTTTCCATCGAGGTGGACGCCAAGCCGGACGCCGTTTCGATCACCACCCGCTATCCGCAAAACGAAGGTGTGGAAGTGGCCGTGGAATACACCATCCACGTTCCGCACGGCGCGCGCGTCGAGCACATCGGCACGGTGAACGGCACGCTGCGCGTTGCCGGCGTCGAAACGGTGGAAGACTTGCACACCGTGAACGGCAACATCGAAGTGTTTGACGCCGGCGGAAGCGTCCACGCGCACACCACCAACGGCAATGTGCACCTGGAATTGGCGCGTCTTCAGGACAAGATCGGCGCTTTCGCGGAAACCACAAACGGTTCCCTGGTCCTCGCAGTGCCATCCGAAATGCAGGCGGACGTCGACGCTCGCTGCCTGAATGGCAACTTTTATTCCGAACTCCCTATAACCATGGAGAGCACCCAGCGTCCCCGGGAGATACACGGCAAATTGGGCCGCGGCGGCGCTCCGATCCATTTGCGCACGGTGAACGGCGGAATTCGCGTGGTCATTCTGCGGTCAACGGTCTGACGGTTTTCTTTTTGCTGCGTCTAAACGCTGAGGAGGATGGGACGAACATGAACAAACGAAATTTGCTTACGATTGGGGGCGCCGCCGCCCTCGGCCTCGCGCTGGTTGTGCTGCCGGCGAGTTCGGCGAGCCCGCAGAAAACCGACGATTCCAGGATTGCGCGCTTGCAGCAAAGGATCGATGAGCTGGAAGCGAAATTACAAGCGCAGAAGGAGCGCCTGCAGGATCAGCAGGCCGTCATTGCCGGCGCGGATACGCTTGACGAGCCGGTGGGGGATATCGCGCTGGAAAATCAGGAGCCCGCCCAAATCCAAGTCATGCCAAACATCGATACGGATGATTTGAACATTGTCATCGGCGACGACGGCTCGAGCTGGCTCGGCGTCGAAACACACGAAGTGACCGCCGACAAAGCTAAGGAACTGAAGCTTTCTGCCGAGCGCGGCGTGGTCCTGGGAAAAATCGTTCCGGACAGCCCGGCGGCCAAGGCGGGTCTGAAGGAAAATGACGTGGTGACGGAACTCAACGGGCAGCGGATCGAAGGCGCGGCGCAATTCCGGCGCATGATTCATGAGATTCCAGCGGGGCGCAGCATCCAGCTCACCGTGTGGCGCGATGGGCGCACGCAAACGATCAGCGCGACTCTCGGCAAATCCGAAGAGCGCCGTCACGTCATGACCAGGGTGGCGCCGACGCCGGGGATGTTCTCTTTCCGGATGCCGGAGATGCCCGAAATTCCTTCGATGGAATGGAACGGCAACGTGTTCCCCGGCAGACAGCCCCGGCTGGGCATTGACGCGGAAGATATCAACGGACAACTCGGCGCGTTTTTCGGTGCTCCGGATGGCGAAGGCATACTCGTGCGCGACGTCAACTCCGGTTCGCCCGCGGAAAAGGCCGGCGTCAAAGCGGGCGATGTCATCACCTCGCTGAATGGCGAGCGCATCCGCTCCGTCGGCGAGCTCCGCGAAAAACTTTCCGCGAAGCGCGATGAAAAGGACCGCACGGTGAAGCTGGGCGTTCTGCGCAACAAGAGTGAGGTCTCACTCACCGTCGAGTTGCCCGCTCCTGCGGCGCGTACCAAGCGCGTAGTCTTCGGCCGCACCAACATCTAGTAGTTTAACCAGATTCGCAAAAGCCCCCGGCGGTGCCGGGGGCCTTTTTTATTTCCAGGTTCTCACAACCAGGCACGTCCTGCTCAAGGCCCTTCCGGCGGCAGCGAAGAGAATGCCGCATCGAACGCGGCATAATGATGGTGGTGCTCGTCCGGTTCGTTCAGCGCTACCCCATCGCATTCCACCCAGGCATGCGCTTCAAACTTTTCTTTCTCTTTGCGGATCCCGATGCGCAGGCGCGAGGGAATCCCCTGCCGTCCAAGCAGCCACCAGAGAGTCAGGGATTTTGCCAAACAGGAAGGATGAACCAGCCCGTGCCGGTCAGCGGCATTGACCATATGCGCGGTTACCGCCGCGTCCTTGTTCGCCAGAGCGGCGTCAGGTTCAGGATTTGCTTTCGGAAGGAATCGCTCGAGCGCCGCTTGCGTCGCCCGAAAACCGCGCCATCGCAAACTCAGGGCCACCAGCGGCAACAGCACTACGGCGCGCAGAAAAAGTTCCTGCGCCGGGCGTTCCAGCGCCCTAAAGCGCCGGAGCCGTTCCCACATCAGGAGGAAGAACCTGGAGCAAACCGCTATCCACGAGCCGGCTCAGAAGTTCCATCAGGTTGGAGCGAAGCAATTCCGGTTCGACATCGAATTCGGCGAGAAGCTCCTGGTAAGCCACGTCAATGTTCGGCGAACCCGTCACGAGCTGCCACATGCGCGTGCCGGTCTCGTCCAATCCGAAGTACTGCTCCGTTTCGAGATTCAGCAGCACTGATTCGCGATCCAGAAAGCGGACCAAAACGTGGGCCGGCGTGGCGGCTCGGTCCGCAAAAGAAACCATCGGCACAACCCCTCCAGGGGAGCCCCCGACCTTCAATTCCACCACGCACCGGAGGATAACCCCTCGCAAAGTATTCTACCGGGGATTGCCGCAGTTCGCTATGTGCCTGAGAACAGGAATGGTTTTTCTTGGAGTTTCGATCGTCGCGGCGCTCTGGCACCCTCTCGCCGGCCTATTTCACTTCGCCGCCGCACTCCTGCCGCATTCGTTGAGCGTCTTTGCCTGGTCGCTTCGCCGCAACGAGACCACCGGCACTCTTACGCACAGCTGAAAAAAAGGCCGGCCCGGCTTAGCGGAACCGGCCCGAAAAAACCGACTCGAATTTGACTAGGACTTCTTTTTCTTCATGTTGACTTTGGTCTCGATGCCCGGAGCCATCAACTGAAGCTGTTCCAGCCCCTGCTTGGCCTGCTGGCCCCAGGTTCCGTTGGGGTCGAGCTCCACCGCCTTCTGGTAGGCTTCAATAGTTCCCGGCGCAAACTGCACCTCTGTTTTATCTCCGACTTTCTTCGTCGTCATCTTGTAAACCAGCGACGCTCCCAGGAGATACCAGGTCTGCGCATTCTTTGGCTCGAGCTCGGCGGATTTCTGCAAGGGTTCGACGGCGTCGCCCAGGCGATTCGCGTTGTACAAGCTGATTCCAAAGTTGCGCCACGCAGTTGCGGCATTCGGCGGATCCAGTTCCGCGCTCTTCGTATACGCCGCCTTGGCCTCATCGATCTTTCCCGCGCGGGCCAACACGTTGCCCATGTTGTTGTAATACCCCGGCACGTCGCCTTTGGCGGCGATGGCCTGCTGATACGCCTGCGCAGCGTCTTCATTGCGGCCCGCGGTGTCGTAAGCTTCTCCCAGCTTGAACCACACCAGATGCGCGTTGGGATCCTTCTCCACGAGGCTCTTCGAAGCCTCCTGGAATTCCTTGACCGCCTGATCCGAAAGGTCTGCCAACTTCTGCTTGAATGCATCGCGCTGGTCCGCCGGTGCCTTCGCCAAATCAATCTTCGCCTGCTTCTCCTGATCGATGAGAGCGCTGCCCGCCGTGAAGTGTGCTTTGAGTCCCTCTATTTTGCTTTTCGCTTCTTCCGCCTTCTTTGCAGCTTCTTGATATTCGGCGCCCTGCTTGGAGGCAATGTCCTTGAAATTCAGGTCTACTTTGGCTTCCGAGCCGCTCATTACCTGGCACTTCGCCGGATACGGTTGATTCGGAGGCGGCAACTGGACGTAGACCGTGTAAACGCCGGCCCTCAAATTGCGAAATGTGTAATTCCCGTCCTTGTCCGTCTTCGTGTCAG
>WNFG01015465.1_pt1 | contig 12765 bp, 10 predicted proteins | sample 5400431 | NCBI WGS metagenome assembly WNFG01 (sample SAMN13153346, study PRJNA577476) | soil metagenome | isolation source: 120 cm saprolite under Douglas fir tree site 2 hole 3 replicate 2 | place: USA:California | collected 2015-04-18
CGTCGCGGCTTCCTCGACGGCTGGCCGGGCTACGTCTATTGCCAGCTCCTGGCGAGCTACGAATTTATGATCGTGGTGAAGATGGCGGAGATCCGGCGCCGGCAGCGGGGCCTGCCGATCTAATGGTCGGTGCCCTAGTACGCCGATGGCTGGCGCTGGCTCTGCTGGCACTGCCGGCACTGCCGGCACTGTACTTCGGCGCCCTCGCCGCGGCCGGGCCGCTGTTCGAGTTCCGCACGCCCGTTTCCCCGGTCGACGTCGTCGTCGTTCTCGGAGGCGACGGACCGTCGAGAGCGGCAAAGGCGGCGGCGGTCTATCGCTCGATCGCGTCTGCGGGCCCGCGTGTGTTGATCAGTGGCGACGGCGACTGCCTCGACATCGCCAAGCTGATGATCGACGACGGCGTGCCGTCGCGGCGCATCACGGTCGAATGTTCCTCGGGCAATACCTGGGAGAACGCCAAATTCGCGACGCCGTTGTTGCAAAAGATGGGTGCGCACAGCGCGATCCTGGTTACAAGCTGGTTCCATGTGCGCCGCGCGATCGGTTGCTTTCGGGCTTTCAACCCGCAGATCCGCTGGGGCTCGGCGCCGGTCGAGCGGCGCCGTCCGCTGTGGGAGATCGCAAGGGACGATGAGGGCTTCGAAACAGCCAAGGAATATCTCAAGGTTGCGTGGTACGCCGTTCGCTACGGCTTGGTGGGGGCTTTCGCCGGGCCGGCCATGGAGGCCAGGGCATGGCTTGGCCGCTGATCATTGTGCTGTTCCTCGCCAGCCTTTGGCTCATTGGCCTTGGGCTGGTCCATCGCGGCGGAATTTACGAGGTTCCGTTTTTGGCTGGCTCGGTGTTCATGGGATTCATTCTACCGCAGTTGCCGGCGCTCGCCAACGATCCCTTGCAACCTGCCTTCCTCGTCGAGCGCATGCTGCTCGTCTCCTGCGCATGCGCGCTGATGACCGGGATCGGTTGGCTCGCCGGCCAGCGTCCCCTGGAGCGCGGGATGCATCTGGTAATCGGCGAGCGCCGGCTTCTCTACCTTGCTTTGTTTTTGTCGCTCGCCGGGGCCTACTTCTATTTCGAGGTCAGCCGCCTGCCACCGGAGATTCGGCTATCAACCACGCCGAGCGGCATCATGCTGGTGTACACCTTCTTGCAGCGGTTCCTGACCTGCGGCTTCGTGATCACCATGCTCAGCCTCGCCAGAAAGCCTTCCCCCATGGGTTGGTCGATCGCGCTGTTCGATCTGATGCTGCTGGGCGACCGTTTCCTCATCGGTGGCCGCAAGGGCGAAACGACGGAGGCGTTGCTCGCCGTCCTCATCGCCTGCTGGTTCCACCGCGGCTGGACAGCGCCAAGGATCCTGGCACTTGTCGGGGTACTCCTAGCGGCGGTGTCGCTCAACAGCACGGCGGATTATCGCTCGATCGTCCGCGAGAAAGGCAGCCTGGACTGGCAGCAGATCTCGCAGATCAACGTGATCGGCAATTTCATGGCGGTGCTGAAGGACGGGGGACCGGAGACGCGCAATGCGGTCGAACGCATGGATTTCGTCGCCAAAAACCAAGCCTTCGACTACGGCTCCTTCCACTGGAATGTAATCGTCTTCAACTTCGTGCCCGCGCAGCTTTTCGGAACGGAGTTCAAGAAATCCCTGCAAGCATACATCGGCTCACCGCGGTATGACGCCGGCTATCAGCCCGAGATCGGCAGTACCGAGACCGGCATGGCTGACGCCTTTGGTTCCTTCTGGTACTTCGGGACATTGAAGTTTTTTATTATCGCCTATGTCCTGGCTAGGCTCTATTGCACGGCGCGCCAAGGTTGGGTGCTGCCGCAGATTTTGTACATCTTTGGCATCACCGCGGCGATGCTGTCGGTCTCCCACCATACCCAGTGGCTTCTCTCGACTTACATACAGTTGGCATTGCTGCTGCTGCCGGGGCTGCTGCTACTGCAACATCGGCCGAGCCGGACGATCCTTCAGACGACGTCGATGCAGGCCGGGCAGTCGCCCCTACCGAGCAGCCAGCGGTAGACCGAGCCGAACTCGGCGGCGACGCGCGTCCAGGTGAAGCGGGCACTGACGAGGTCGCGGCCCTGCCGCCCCATGGCGCGGCAGCTCTCTTCGGACAGCGCGAAGAGCGCACGCAAGCCCGCAGCGATGCCGGCCGGCTCGGGCTCGATCCGCAGGGCGGCGCCGGCGACGAAACCCTCGGGCAGGTTGCAGTGGGGCGTCATCAGGGCAGGCAGACTCCAGGCCCAGGCCTCGAGGACTGCGTTCGGCATTCCCTCGCTGAGCGACGGCAGGACGAACGCGTCGGCCGCCGCCAAGGTGGCCTGTTTGCAGAGACCATACTGGGGACCGATCAGCCGTACCCGCTCGGCGAGACCGAGCTGGGCGATCCGCCTCTGCAGCCGGTGGACGTAATCAGCGGGTCCTGGACCCGCTATGACTAAGTGCCAGGCCGAGGCGCCGACGGGGTTCGAGGGGCCGGCCAGGTGCCAGGCCTGGAGAAGTTCGAGCAAACGCTTTTTCGGATGCAGGCGCCCCAGGTACAGCAGCACTCGTGCTTGTGGCGGCAGCGCCCGCCGCCATTCGGGTGACGGCGGCCGCACCTCCGGAGCTGGGACGACACCGTTGGGGATCATGCAGATTGGACCGGTCAGGCCGCAGTCCCTGATGGCCTGGCGTTCCGGCTCGCAGAGCGCGTGAAGACAGGCTGCGTGACGGAGATTGGCGTTCTCGTAGAGGCGCCGGGCGATCTTCTTCTTCCAGCCGCTGTTGGCGAGTGCCCAGGGGTCCAACATGCCGTGCGGACTGATCAGGCACGGCCTGCCGCTGCGGATGGCCCAGAGTCGGGTCGCGACCGAGCAGTACATCCAGAGACCATGGAGGTGCAGTAGGTCGATCGGACGGCTGCTGAGGGACCGGCTCAGCCCCGGCGCGTAGGCAAAGCTGGCGGGCCCGCGCACCTCATGGTGGTGCAGTTTGGCGCCAGCCCAATCTCCGTCGTTGACAACGTCGCTTGACGCCATCGAAAAGACTTCGACTGCCGTTCCAGGTCTTTGTTGCAGGGCGCAGGTCAGGGAATGCAACGCCATAGCGACGCCGGCGCCGGAATTTGCGGTCGAGCCGATCATCATGCCGATCCGCAACGGCGCGCCGGCCATGGCGACTGCTGACGCAGGGGGCGGATAAGCGCCTTGGTCCAGAAGTTCCATATCACGCCTCTTGGAGCGCGCCGCCGGTCGCGACCACGCCCCCAGGCCTTCGGAGCGGCGCCGGTAATGCGCCCCGGTGCAGGTTGCCGGCGTAACGAAGGGCCATCCTGAGGCGGCGGCCGTAGCTAGCTATGTCGAAGTCGGCGGCACGCTGCACGGCGTTTGCCGACAACTCGGCCAGCAGCGCCCGGTCGCCGTCCAGGCGCTCGAGTGCCGAGACGATGGCCTCGCTGCTCCGAATCGGCACGATGAACCCCTCCAGGCCGTCGCGCACAACGCTGCCGCTGTTCGCGGTCGTGACGACCGGCAGTCCCGCGGTCAGGGCTTCGTAGACGACGGTGGCCGATCCCTCGCAAAGCGACGGCAGGAGAAAGACGTCCGCCCACGCGGCCGATCGTGAGGACTCGCAGCGGTCCCTGGCGCGGCGGCCGGGGCGGCAGGGCGAAGCGCCGGTCGACCCCGTAGGGAACGACAAGGCAGCGCGCGCTTCCGCCGGAGGCTTTCGTCACCGCGTCGAAGACGAACTCGGAGCCGCAGACCACGAGGTCTGCCGCCTCCCACTCAGCGCGCTCGCGCTCGCCGAATGCCCGGGCATTACGGTCGTTCGCCCGCTTAAGGTGCCAGTCGGGGAAGGCGGCCTCCTCCTCTTTGAGCAGCCGGTCGAGCAGGCGACGCGGCGCTATGATCTGCTCCACCACGGTCCAAAGGCCGGCCTCGCGTGCGGCGAGCAGTTGCTCCAAGCTGTCGCCGCTGAAGCCATAGAATCCGGCTGCGCCGCCGAAGCCGCGGCGGGTTACGAGCCGGGCGAAGCGCGGCGCGGCCCAGAGGGTCGTCGCAGTCTCCTCGCCCGGCGTGCGCGCCATCAGGCGCCGCCTAGCCAGTCGGAGGCCGAACAGGGGAAAGCTGGTGACGCGTTGCGGCGCGACGCCGTCGGTCACCCGCCCGCAGAGTCGCCGTACTGCCGGAGGCAGCAACGACTGGGGGAGACTGCGCAGCCAGGACGGCCAGCCTTGGTCGGCGCAGATGTCGGTGTAGAACCGCTCGAGCTCGCCGGCAATGTCAAGGATGCGAGGCACCGCATAATGCATACGGGCACCTAGCTGGCTGACCACGACCCGATCTGTCATCGTTGACCTCGCTCGGTGGGTGCGTCGATGCACGGGCGCTCGAACGGCCGTTCGCTGCGGCCGACGGCCGCGGCGATGCTGTGATTTTCACGAATGGTGCAACGCCGGCTTGGGTGGAGCTCGAGAGCCTCGGCTATGATTGTCGCCCGGTCGCGACAAGGGATCATTCGGCTGGATCGGGGACAGGCGCCGAGACGGGCCGCACGACCCCGCCCAGGACCTGTTGCCAGGCAGCGGTGCCTTTGGCTTCCGTGTAATGAGCTTCGAAGAAGGCACGCGCGTTGCGACCCAGGCGCCTCCGCAGCTCGGCGTCGCGCGCGAGTTCGAGGATGATCTCGGCCAAGCCTTTGTTGTCGCCCGGCGGCACGCTGCGGCCGCAGTGTCCAGCCCGCAGCACCATCGCTATCTCGCCCGACAGGTCTCCGACGAAGGCGGCCGGGCGCCCGGCGGCCAGGATGCCGTAGAGCTTGCTGGGCACGATGAAGGGCTCCATCGTGGGCACCAGTGAGATCAGATGCAGGTCCGGCACGCCGAGGGCCTCGGCCAAGCGCTCTCTCGGCTGCAGCGGCTTCAGCAGGACGTTCGAAAGCTCCCGCTCGGCGACAGCCGCCTCGATCGCGCCTTTCTGATGGCCGCCGCCGACAAACGTGAAGACGATGTCGCCATGGTCCCGCAGCCGCGCGGCAGCGTCCAGAAAGGTCGAAAAGTCATGGGCCCGGCCGAAGTTGCCCGAATAGCCGACCACGAAGCGGTCTCCGAGTCCCCATTCTTTGCGCAGAGCGTTGCGGTCCGGATCGACGGGCAGGACGGCGTCACCGTCGGACCAGTAGTTGATGGTTACCAGCGCGTCCGCAGGGATGCCACGATGTTCCAGATACTTAGTCATGCGTTGGATCGGGGCGACGCTGACGGGCGCTCCGCGTAGAGAGAGGTCGCGCAGCCAAAGAGCCATACGCGCCAGCGCCCCGTCTCGGCTGCCGATGCCGAGTTCCACCGCGACCTCCGGGAACAGGTCATGCAGCCAGTTCACCAGGACGAAGCCTCTGAGCCACATCGGCAGCAGCGCGGTGACCGAAATGAGCGGCGGATCCGTGCAAACGATGCAGAGATCACCGCGGCGTGCCAGTCGCAGGAGGTGCCACATGATCGCCAGATGGAAGGTGGCATAGTCGATCGCCCTGCCAGGAAGCCAGCCGCGACCAAAGGCAGTTGTTCTCAGGCGATGGACCTCGACGCCCTCCACTGTCTCGCGCTCGGCAAGGCGGACGCTGGAGTCGTTATGGAGACTTCGACTGGCCAGGACATGGACGGACCAGCCGTGATTGGCGAGCGACCGCCCAAGACTGGTCAGCATTCGGCTGGTCGCCGACTCGTCCGGAAAGAAGTAGCGGTTAACGAGGATCAGTTTCATCGAGGTTCGCCAAGGTTCGGAACTATAGCGAGAAGATTCGACCGGCACGTCGTGCGAAACAAGGTGATCAATGGTCGTAGGGCAGAACCGGACGCGTTAGGTGGGGGGTGCTGTCGGATGAGCATTAGCTTCCCCCTGCAGTCGCGCGCGCGATTCGGGAAGGGGTGTCCCAAAGGCCGGCCTTTTCCATGACCCGCGCCGAGCGGCGGCTCTAGACTGTCGGCGAAGCGGCAGCGAGCGCCCAGTCGGCGGCGGCGCCGAGCGCCTCGGCGATCAGCCCCTGACCCGAGCGGTCACGCGCCAACACATACCCGTAGCCGATCCGATGCGGCGCAGCCGATCGTGGCGCCCGGGCCGTTGCAGCGCGAGCCGAAGCACCACGGCCGCTACGGTTCCGCGGTCACAGTCTCCAGGTGCCCTACAGGCCGGTTCTTAGAGTCTGACTCGTAATTTGGGTAATGTCATGCGCGAGCGAGGCGGCGGGTTAGGAGCTTGACACTGGCGATCATGAGCCAGGCGAGAGCACTTTCGATGGAGGCCTCGAAATCCTTGGCGAGACGGCGGTTTCGGTTGAGCCAGGCGATGGTGCGCTCGACCTGAGGTGGAAGCCCGGGGTGGTTTGGACGCGCTTGACGATTTCGATCGTCCACTTGCCGAGCTTTTTGAGTGCGGTTTGGAGTTTGTCGCCGGCGTAGCCGGCATCGGCGAAGACATGGCGCAGCCAGGGAAAGGCATAGCGGACGGCGGCGAGGAGGAGCGGGGCTCCATCACGATCCTGGAGGCTTGCTTCATGCACGATCGCGCCGACCAGCAAGCCCGTTGTGTCGGTCAGGATGTGGCGCTTGCGGCCCTTGATCTTCTTGCCGGCGTCATACCCTCGCGGGCCGCCGGCTTCGGTGGTCTTGACCGACTGGCTGTCGATGACCCCGGCGGAGGGACTCGCTTCGCGGCCCACCGCTTCACGCGCCAGCATCAGCAGGACATGGTTGATCTGCCGCCACAGGCCGTTGTCGCGCCAGGGATAGAAGTAGTGCTGCACCGTGGTAAAGGGCGGGAAATCCTTGGGCAGCATGCGCCACTGGCAGCCGCTCTGGGCGATGTAGAAGATGGCGTTCACCACCGCTCGCAGCGGCGTCGTGCGCCGCCGCCCGCGCCCCTTGTGCGGCGGTGGCATCAACGCCGCGATCACCGCCCATTCGCCATCGGTGGTGTCGCTTGCATAGCGAAGCCCACCCCGCTGATACTGCGGTCGAGTGATTTCTGTCCACATCTTGTGCCTCCGTCGTCTCTCGCAAACACGACAGAATCACAAGACACTGAAATCACTCACCTTAATTTTGGGTCAGCCTCTTAGCAAAGAAGGGTGCTATCGCCGTAGCGAGCGTCGTTGAATGACGGATCTGGCAGGGTTCGTTCAGATGAGCCAGAGTGTCATAGAAGCAACTGCGCGGATACTGGCTATAGTTGTCGAGAACGAGAAAGCTTTCCCCATTTTCCTCATAGAACCGCCTCAGCGCATTGATGCGGTCCGGCGTTACGGGCAGATCGTCCGGTACAGTCTGCAGTCCGCCAACGACGGTCACTCCGTGCTGCTGTGCCCAGGCGAAGAAGTCGGCCATCATTGCCTTAATGTAGGATGGCTTCGATAGGGCCAGAGAAGACGGGATGTCGGCCGTGGCGGTTGACACATAAGAGACATAGGCTTGCGCCTTGTCCCGCGTGTGGCGCGTCTCGTCGCCTTGGTGCGTCAGCGTCTGGAGGCCAAGGCGCCGATGGAAGCCGGCGGCGTTGAGGCCCATCTCGGCCATCGCCGAGATGACGAAGGGCAGGGTGAACGAAAAGGACGCGCGCAGCGTCCGGTCTAAGCCAAGGCTGACCAATTCGCGCTTGTTCCCGTAGAACATTTCCGGCGCATCAGGGCCACTCATCACCTGCGCCTTGCCGTCGAGATACCAGTCGTACTCCCATGGCATGTAGACGACGTCGCCCGGGTGGAGTACCGGCTTCAGCGCCGCCACGAGGTAGTCGAACCCAATGCCACGACCGGTGCCGAAATTCGCGCACGGCACAGAAATCAGCTGCGCGATCCTTTCACAGCGATGGCTGAAGCGCGCATTGCTTCCAGCAAAGATGACCAGCTTCGGCCCCTGAATGCTTGCCGCATAGTCGCGCTTTATGGCCACAAGGTCGGCAATGACGCCGAGCGTCAGGGGCTTATGAAGCGCAAAGCCGAAGGTTGCCGCGTAGAGCAGAACCGAACCGACGCAGGCCCCAAGCAGTCTGAATATCGCCTTCACGATCCATCGTCCTCAGAACTGAAAGTAGAGGAAAGGAGCCGCGTCACCGGCGAACAGAAGCTTCTGCACCACGAAGCCAAAGCTCGGCACGAGCAGCATAAGGCGCGTCCGGGCCGTGACCTGATGGAGGTGGGGTGTGAAGAAAACGATGACGAGCCCGATCGCGAAGTACCCGACCATCTCCACGAAGCCGAGAATCGTACCGCCAGCGAGATTGGGTATGACACCCACGCCAGTGGCAATACGGCCGAGTACCGGGATCAGGTCCACGAGTTGGCTTGGCAGCAACGCGCCATGCCGCCCCGCCATGCCGGCCAGGACATCGGATGCAGCGGCGAAACTCTTCGCCCGAAAGAAGACCCAAGCGACGACGACCGCAAGAAACGTAACCAGCATTCCGGCGACTCGGCCCCAGACGTTCGGCTGACCCGCCGGCAAGCCGACCGTCCGTCGCAGCCCATGCCAAAGATGGTTCACGACAATGAAGGCGCCATGGAGTCCACCCCAGACAACGAAGGTCCAACCGGCGCCGTGCCAGAGCCCGCCAAGCAGCATGGTTGCCATGAGGTTGACGTGGCGGCGCGCGGGACCGCGCCGATTGCCGCCGAGGGGAATGTAGAGATATTCGCGCAAGAAACGCGACAGCGTCATGTGCCAGCGCCGCCAGAAGTCGACGATGTTCACCGCCTTGTAGGGCGAATCGAAGTTGAGCGGGAACCGCAGCCCGAACATGCGCGCGAGCCCGATCGCCATGTCGGAATAGCCTGAGAAGTCGAAGTAGAGCTGAAGCGTGTAGCCCATCGCCGCGCCCCAGGCGATAAAAAAGCTGATCGGCTCACCAGCGTCGGCCGCGTCAAAACCCTGGTCGGCGTAGACACTAAATTGGTCAGCAAGTATAAGCTTCTTGGCGAGGCCGAGCAGGAAGAGAGCGACGCCGTCGGCGAAGAGATCTGGCGAGCAGCGGACGAACCAGCGTTTCTGGATCTGCGGCAGCAGCTCGTCATGTTGGACGATCGGCCCAGCGATGACATGCGGGAAGAAGGTGACGAAGAGTGCATAGCTTCTGAAGTCTGGCTGGTCGGGCGCCTTTCCGGTATAGCGGTCGACCAGAAATTTGATTTGCTGAAAGGTGAAAAAAGAAATACCGATCGGCAGAAGGATATGGTGGAGCGTGTACTCGACACCTGACAGGTCGGCAATGTTTCGCACCAGGAAGTTGAAGTACTTGAAATAGGCGATTGCTGCGAGGTTCAGTGCGACGCCCAGCACGAGCAGCCTCCACGCAAGCGCGGCTCGGCCTGCCTGCCGCCTCTCCCCAATCGCCCGGCCGAGAAGGTAGTTGATGACGACCGAGGGTACGAGGATGAACAGGTTGCGATAGTCCCACCAGCCGTAGAAGAACAGCGAGGCGGCGACGAGCCAGACCACTGGTGTCCACCGACCGCCGAGCGAGGTGGCGATGAAGAAGCCGGCGAGCACGATTGGAAGGAAGCCGGCGATGAATGGCGTAGAGTTGAACAGCATGCCGCGTCCCGGATCGGTCCAGACGGTGAATGTTAGCAAGTGGGCGACGAAAGTTTGCGTCGACAATTAGTAGGAAGGGCATCCTCGTCCTACCTCGATCGGGGCTTCGAGGGCTTCCGTTGTCTGTCAACGGGAGTACTGGTATTGCGAAGCCGGGCGAGGAACCGCGATCGCTACGGCCGCGCCCTCGTTCGGCCGCCCCCGCTTACTACAAGCCTGGGGGGCGTTTCTGCGCGGTGCTGGGAGCGCATCCCTCCCTCCAAACCTGCTTCGGCCTCGCCCTGAGCGACAGGGCTGGAAAGCGGGGACGGACTGGCGGGCGCGAGCGGCGCATGCTAACGTTAATAACTTAAGTTAATTACGGTCATACCCTCGCGGTGTGTCAGTTTATTCGTCGCTAAATCGATGTGAACTGAAGCCTCGTGGTCGCGTGTTTTCGGCAGCAGCACCAAATGGTATTTGTCGAACTTCGTCAGTGTCTCTTTTGGAGGCCAAGTTACCTGATTATCGACACCAACGTTGAGGAAATTCGATCCCCTTTGTACGCCTAGCCTTTGGTATCGCTGTTCCTCCGCTTCTGCTGCATCGTATCCGGGGCTCCGGTTCGGGTTGCTGACGGTCGCCAACCTCCAGTTTCCCAAGCCCACTCCAGATGAACAACCTTCGTAGCATTCACAGCTAGCCCAATGGTTGGTTTGGAAGCCCTTTCCTGGAGCAGTTATCGGTTCAGGCCTACCGCTTCCAGCGGATCTCCTCTTGGCCATCTGCCGGTTCTTTCCTGTCTTCGGCATTGTCGGAGAGTGGGCCGCTTGATTCGGCCGCCGCGAGCGATTGAGAAGCAAGGGATGGATGGAGATGGTCGCGACATGAATAGGGAGACTCCGCAGCCCCTTCGAGGCAATGAGATCTTTCCATTGAGAGGAAAGCGCGTCTGGGTCGCAGGTCATCGCGGCATGGTGGGAAGCGCCTTGGTCCGCCGGCTTCGACAAGAGGCGTGCGAGCTGCTCACCGTGACCCGCCAGGAACTCGATCTTCGGCGCCAAGCCGAGGTCGAGGACTGGATGCGCGCGTCGAGGCCGGATGTCGTGTTGATCGCCGCCGCCACGGTCGGCGGAATTCATGCCAATCGCAGCCGCCCAGCCGAGTTCATCTACGACAACCTGACGATCGCCGTCAACATCCTCCATACCGCCTGTGAAATTGGTGTCGAAAAGCTGCTGTTCCTCGGATCATCCTGCATCTATCCGAAGTACTGCGCCCAGCCGATGACCGAGGATCAGCTGTTGACCGGGCCGCTCGAGCCGACCAACCAATGGTATGCGATCGCCAAGCTGGCCGGGCTGATGATGGCAACGGCCTATCGGGCTCAGCGCGGCATGGACTGCATCGCGGCCCTGCCGACCAACCTCTACGGTCCTGGCGACAATTTCGACCTGCAGCAAGGTCACGTTGTCGCGGCGTTGCTGCGCAAGGTGCACGAGGCCAAGCTCAACGGCGACCGCGCCGTGGAGATATGGGGTACCGGCCGACCAAAGCGGGAGTTCCTGCACGTCGATGATCTCGCTGTCGCCTTGATTCACTTGGTCACACACTACAGCGACGACGAACCGGTTAACATCGGCAGCGGCCAGGAGGTGTCCATCGCCGAGCTAGCGGATCTCGCCGCGCGGGTGGTCGGCTACCGAGGCCAGTTCGCATACAACACCTCGATGCCCGACGGTCCGCCGCGTAAGCTGCTCGACGTGACGCGCATGACCGAGCTCGGCTGGCGGCCGCGAATCCCTCTCTTCGAGGGTTTGCAGGACGCCTACGCGTGCTACCTCAAACAGCCGCCGTCGATTGCCGAGGCGGATATCGCCGGCTGAATCGCACTGACGCGGCGCTAATTTGAGCAAGGCTTAACCCTATGTGCGGCATTATGGTATTCTCGGCGATAAGCCGGTTGTCCCGCTGCTTATCAAAGCGCTGAAGCGGCTCGAGTACCGTGGCTACGACTCCGCGGGGATCGCGACGCTGGTGAACGGCGGCATTGGTCGGCGTCGGGCGGAAGGCAAGCTGGAAAACCTCGAGGCGCGCCTCCAGCGCGACCCGCTGTGCGGCACGGTCGGGATTGGCCACACCCGCTGGGCGGCCCATGGGCGGCCCAATGAGGCCAACGCCCATCCTCACGCGAACGAGCGCGTGGCGGTGGTGCACAACGGCATCATCGAGAATTTCCGTCCCTTGGGCCGAGCTGGAGAAGGCCGGCCGGCGCTTCGAGACCGAAACCGACACCGAGGCCGTAGCGCACCTGCTGGCCTACTACCTCGACCATCAGATGGCGCCGGAGGAAGCGGTGATGGCGACCTTGGCGCGGCTCGAGGGAGCGTTCGCCCTGGCCATCATCTTTGCTGGGCGGCACGACTTCATCATCGGCGCTCGACGAGGCAGCCCGCTGGCGATAGGCTACGGCAGAGGTGGGATGATCCTCGGACCCGACGCGCTGGCGCCGCTGACCAACCGTATCTGCCATCTTGAAGAAGGCGACTGGACGGTGCTGGGCGAAAGCGCCGCGAAAATCTTCGATGCCGGCAACCGGCCGGTCGAACGTCCCGTTGGCGAGACGCAGCTGTCTGGGGCGCTGACCGGCAAGGGCTCCTACCGGCACTTCATGCAGAAAGAGATTTTCGAGCAGCCGACAGTGATCGGCGACACGCTGCACAGCTATCAGGATCCGCTGACGCGCGAGATCACGCTGCCGGACCTGGGCTTCGACCTGGCGGCTCTGCCGCGGCTGACGATTTCGGCCTGCGGCACCGCATTTTATGTCGGCCTAGTCAGCAAGTATTGGCTGGAATCGCTCGCCCGGCTACCGGTCGAGATCGACGTTGCCAGCGAGTTCCGCTACCGCGAGGCGCCGCTGCCCGAGGGCGGTGCGGCGCTGTTCATCTCCCAGTCGGGCGAGACGATCGACACCCTGGCGGCGCTCCGCTATGCCAAGTCCCAGGGCCAGCACATCCTCTCGATCGTCAACCAACCGGAAAGCGCGATCGCGCGCGAATCCGAGAGCTATGGCCAGAAGTTGGTGACGGGGTGACGGGATAAGGCGGCGTATCGTGGTGGTGTTCGACGCCCCCACTTCTCCAACGAAGGAGTGATACGCCGTGTCGGAGAGTAACGTCATCGAGTTCGCCCAGCCAGGGGC
>WNFG01012606.1_pt1 | contig 12762 bp, 12 predicted proteins | sample 5400431 | NCBI WGS metagenome assembly WNFG01 (sample SAMN13153346, study PRJNA577476) | soil metagenome | isolation source: 120 cm saprolite under Douglas fir tree site 2 hole 3 replicate 2 | place: USA:California | collected 2015-04-18
CGCCCTCTCAGGTAGTCGATGGAGCGATTGCGGACGGCCGTGATGAGCCAGGTTCGCAGCGACCCTTTCTTGGGATCGAAGCCGGCGGCGTTGGTCCAGATCTTCAAGAACGCCTCCTGGACCACGTCCTCCGCACGACCCGGGTCCCCCAGCACTCGCATGGCGACGGCATAGGAAAGCGCCGCATATCTGTCGTACAGCTCCAAAAGAGCGTCCTCGTTGCCGGCCGCCAGGACGACCGCGAGCTCGGCGTCGGCGCGTCCTTCGGTGGCTATCGGATCACATGACCTCGAGCGTGTTTGTGGCCGAGTCGCCGCCGCGTGCCCGGCGGGTAGTCAGCTCACCGATCGGGGACTTCTTGGGCGGAGCGACTGCCCACTCCTCGTTGGCGATGAGCCTGGATGCCCAGTCTGGATTGCGGCCCCGGCGATCGCGGGCCGCGTACAGCGCCCGAGACATGAGCTTGATCCCGGCCAGGCCGGGGAGCTTGCCGATCTTCTCGTCGAGGGCGAGCAGCTCTTCCTCTCCTTGCTCATCATCAAACAGGTACAGGGCGAGCGCGTCAACCTGCTCCTGCGTCTTCACCCCCTGACCGACAGGCACCCAGACCCGGTCGAGCATCCAGCGGTCGACACGCTGCGCCTTCGCGTTGTCGGTGAGCCATTCCTTGGCGGAGTTGAAATAGAAGGCAAAGTGGCGCCGCTCGTCCTTGATGATCCGCCCGAGCAGGTCCTTCAGGACAGGGTGTCCCGACTTGCGGACGAGGGCTCCATACCCGGTGAGCGTCGACAGCTCGTTGATGGCGCCGATAGTCAGATACACAGCCGAGAAGTCTTTGAGCAGCCATGAGCCCACCATCGTCGACATGAGGCTGACGCTGTTCTGAACGCCAAGGTGGGCGCGCACGTTCGCGATCCGGTCCTGCGTATCGAACTCGATTCCATACAGGTTGAGGAACTTGCCGATGTTCTCGCCGTGCCATAGCTCCTCGTAGTTCCAGCAGGCGAGGAACGCGGTGAGGATGGGGTCCATGCAGGCTCGCGTCACCAGCAGGTGCGAGAGGTAGAGGGGGACGTGATTCTCGATGTCCATCATGTAGTGGAGACAGAAAAGGTCTCCACTGGAAAGCCGGCTGGACGTCACCGCGTCCCAATCGATCCCTGCGGTGTCGAGTTTCTTCGACTCTTCCTTGTAACGCTCGATGCTGAAGCTCATCTCTCCTCCAACGCTTGTGGGGGGCGCTGCTGGTCGATACGCAGCTCGGCCCGTGCCGGATCATTTTTCCTAGTCGACCAGCTTTCGTGGCCCAGCAACTTCACAGGCTCCTCACACAGGCCGCTGAGCGTGCGGCCCCAGTCTCAGAGCCAACGCTCGAGCCAAAAAACGCCAGGAGGAGTCAGCAGTCATGAACAGAGTTCGTACGGCAGTCACAGCAGCGGCCATCGCGGGGTCGATGCTCGTCGGTGGGGTGGTGGGAGCCACCCTGTATGGCGTGTCCGCTCTCACCGCGGCAGCGGCGACGACCGCGGCCAGCCCCACCCCGGCGCCCAGTGCGGCCTCGGGCACCTTCGTGCCCAACGAGACCGCGGCGCACGAGGCCACGGAGAGCGCGGCTCGCGAGGCCCAGGAAAACGCTGGGCAGGTCCCGACCGTACCCTAAAGTGCGGTCAGAATCGGGCAGGGCCGGTGAAATGCCGGCCCTGCCGCCCGACCTGAGGACGGCATGAGAAATCGCCTGCTAATCGTCGGAGCCGCCGGGGTCGCGGTCGTTCTGCTGGCGGGCGGGGGCGTATACGTCTACTTCTTCTCAGGCCTACGCTCCTCACCGAGCGCGCTCGGGCTGTCGGCGACGCCCAGCCCTGCGGCCATCGGAACTCCAACCTCCGCTGCGACCGGCAGCCTTGCCGGGACGTGGACGGTCACCGCCGGATCGTTGGCCGGATACCGCGTCAAGGAGCTCTTCGTCGGCGAGACCTCCAAGCATGATGCCGTGGCGCGCACCTCAACCGTGAGCGGCACCCTGACGGTGAACGGTGACTCGAGTGGCTACCAGGTGACGGGGATCACGTTCACGGCCGCGCTCACCGACCTGCACAGCGTGGATTCGGTCGCCGGGCGCAATGTGACCCAGCGGGATTCCTACGTCTCGCGCCAGATGAACCTCCAGCAGTTTCCGAATGCGACGTTCACGGCCTCGTCGGCGTCCGTGCCCGCCACCGACGGCAGCGGCCCGGTTGACGTCTCCGCGGCCGGCAAGCTGACGATCCGCGGCGTCACCAAGGATGTCGCCGCGACCGCCAAAGCTCAGCTGACCGGCGGCAAGATCGAGATCGCGGGCAACCTGTCGATCGACATGACCGACTACGGGGTCTCGCCGCCGTCAGTGCCGTTCACCACCGTGGACTCGCAGGTGACGATCGAATTCGACCTTTTCCTGACCAGGCCGTCCTGAGCAGTGCGACCGGGACCTACGTCGACACACCGCTAGCCGAACATCTGCCGCGCCACGAACAGGACGTTGGCCGGACGCTCCGCCAGCCTCCTCAGGTACCACGCATACCAGGCATCGCCATACGCGACCAGGACCTTGATGCGATAGCCCTCTGCCGCGAGCCTTGCCTGCTGCGCGGCCTGGATGCCGTACAGCATGTGTACCTCGAGCTGGTGGCGATCCATCCCGATCGCGTCGGCGAATCGCGCGACGCGTTCGACCAGCGCCACGTCGTGGGTGGCGAGCACCAGGCGCAGGCGACCGCGGTTGGCGTCGGGCAGCACCAGCGCACACAGCGCAAGAAAGTTGGCGTCGACATCGCGCTTGGCCGGGAACGCTCGATCCGGCGGCTCGGCGTACGCACCTTTGACCAGCCGGATGGCGGGTTTGAAGGCGAGCATCCGGTATGCATCCGCCGGGGTGCGATACAGGTATGCCTGCAGGCAGACGCCGACGGCCGGGTGCCGAGCGTGGACCCGGTTGTAGAGGTCGAGTGTGCGATCGGTGTACGCACTGCCCTCCATGTCGATCCACAGAAAGCCATTGGCGCGGGCCGCGGCATCGGCGAGCCGGTTGAGGTTGGCAAAAGCCGCGTCGGGATCGATGTCGAGACCGACCTGGGTTGGCTTGACCGAGATCTCTGGCTCCAGGCCGGCCTCGGCCGCGGTCTTCAACACCAGCTCGTAGTGCTCGACCGCAGCGGTGGCTTCCGACATCGCCTTGATGTTCTCGCCGAGCTTGGTGAAGACGGCGCCGATGCGCTGGGACTTGAACGCGACCGCCGCTTTGAGCGCCGCGTCGAAGTCCTCGCCCGGCATGAACCTCCTCACCGCACGCTTGACAAAGCCCCATTGCGGCACGTGCTCGGAGAGCCACGGGTTCTGTGCGCACCACAGCAGCAGCGACCTCATCCCTGGGCAATGATATTGGGGTCCACCAGGCGCTAGTCCAGCGCCGCGATCAGCTCGAGCCACGCCGAGGGGTCGTTGGGCACCACGGCCGGCCGCTTCATCGGTGGCGGTTCGGACTTGAATCCGGCCCCGGTATCGAAGAGAGCGACCCGTTCATCGCGGCCGACCAGTCCTCTCTCTCGCAGAACTGGGAGCGCCGCGAGGGCCGCCGCCGATTCGAGACAGAGAAAGCCGGCGCCCTGCGCTGCCGCATAGAGCTGCATCGCTTCGATCTCGGCTTCGGGGACCGCGATCGCTCCGCCGCCCGAGCGCCGGAGGCACTCGAGGATCAGGTGATCGCCCAGTGCGGACGGGACGCGAATGCCGGCGGCACGCGTCTTCGCGTCGGGCCATGGATCCGCGAACTCCGCCCCCTGCTCGAAAGCGCGAACGATCGGCGCGCAGCCTTCCGACTGCACCGCGTACATGCGCGGCCGCGCCGAGCCGATGAGCCCGAGAGCTTCGAGCTCCTCAAACGCCTTCCACATCCCGATCAACCCGGTGCCGCCACCCGTCGGATACACGACGGCCTCGGGCAGGCTCCAGCCGAAATCCTCGGCGAGCTCGAAGCCCAGGGTCTTCTTGCCTTCGACGCGATAGGGCTCGCGCAGCGTGGCCACGTCGAACGCCCCGGTCTTCTCGCCGAGCATCCGGGCGAGCTTGCCGCAGTCCGAGATGAGGCCGTCAACCAGGATCAGGCGAGCCCCGCACGCAAGCGCTTCCAGCTGGTTGGCGGTCGGAGCGTCCGCCGGCATGACCACAGTGGCGTGCACGCCGGCGGCGGCGGCGTATGCGGCCAGGGCGCCGGCTGCGTTGCCTGCCGACGGGGCTACGAGGTGCGTCGCCCCCAGCTCGGCGGCACGGCTCACCGCCACGGCCATGCCCCTGGCTTTGAACGATCCCGTCGGGTTCACGCTCTCCGCCTTGATGTGCAGGCCGGACAGTCCCAGCCTGCGGGCGAAGCGGCCGGGCGGAAGCAGCGGAGTCGCGCCTTCGCCGAGTGAGGTGACGAAGGACCGCCGGCGTACGGGCAGCAGCTCTTCCCAACGCCACAGCCCTCCGCGCCGCCCGGCGATTTGTTCCTTGGTCAGTCGCGAGCGGGCAACGGCCAGGTCATAGCGCGCCAGCAGGGTCCGGCCGTCGCTTGGATCGGTGCTTTGCAGCTCATCCGCGCTGTAGCGGATACCGGAGCGCGAGCCCTCGAGGAAGGCAAGGGTGGATGCGGTCGCTTCTTGGTTTTGGGCCATCCCTACAGCCGGAGACTAATCAAATCGAAGAGGCCCGCGTCCCGCGCTCGGCCTAGTGGCTCCTCTTGGATCTCGTGCCCCTTCCCGCCGCACCTTCCGCACGTCTGGCACCAGCCGCGCCCTTGCGTGGCATCCGATGCGCACGTTTGGCGTCAGCGGCGTGCTTGGGCGGGTCAACGATCCCCCGCCGACGGGATGACCTTTATGCTCGAAGCGTGCTCATCCGAAGCGAACTCCACGGGTTCACCGATGCTCAGGCGCGCAGCGCCCTCGCCGGGCTGCCGCGCGCCGGCGACTACGAGGTCGTGGTCAAGCCCCTCCGGTACCGGTCGTCACCGCACCTCGCCGCGCGGTGCGAGTTCGAGGACCGACGGATCGTGCTCCAGGTCCCGATCCCCTTTCGCTCGTTCAAGGAGCCGGTGGTCTACGCCGCGCGTCGCAAGCGCGGAAACGGAATCCGCTTCGCGTGGGCGTCCGAGACCGTCTCCTTCCGCCTTCGTCGCGAGGTGCTGCGGTTCCTGTACTGCCACGAGTGGATGCACTGGTATCTGTTCGAGGAGTTGGGGAAGCGATCGGCGGCCGAAACTGCGTGCGACCGGTTCGCCCTTCGCAACTTCAGGCGCCTGCACGTTTCGGTCGCAGACGCCGACGCGGCCCTGCGCAGGCGTTCGCGCCGCCGAGCAGTGGCCTAAGGCCTCACGCGTTTGGCGGCGCTCCCGTGCTCATCGATGATCGAGCCGGCGAGCTTGATCACGCTCTTGGCTGCGGCGCAGGAGGGATCGGTGGCGACCACCACCTGTCCAGTGACCGCGGCGCGATCGAACCGCGCACCGTCATAAGCGATCTCGACTTGGATCTTCCGCTCCACCTGGCGTTGGGCGTCGGCGCGGGTGACCATGGTCTGCGGGCGCGGGTGATTGAGAGCGAGGGTCACGCGCGCAGACGGAATCTTGAGCACCTTTTCGAAGATCTGGAGCAGTTCCGCCGTGATCCGATTGGCTCGCTCGAGGACCCCGAGCGTGACCTCGGTCATGGCTACGCCGAGGTCGACCACTATGTAGTTGAAGGTCTGCTCGAGCACGTCGAGGGCGCGCTTCACCAGCTGTGGCGTCACCATGTCGGCCTGCTCGGCGCGCAGGGCGCTCGGGATGATCACCATCCCGGTGGGGTGGTGGAGCGCGACGCCAAGCAGGGCGTCCTCGAATTTGTCCTGGTCAGGAAGGTCGATCAGGGCCAGGCAGCCGGCCGGCACGAGGTTGGCGACGAGAGCGGCGTGGTTGTACGGAAGGCTGAGGTCGATCAGCACGCATTCACCGCGATGCTCCAGGCCGAGGGCGGCGGCGAGGTTGACCGCGATCGTGGTCCGCCCGGAACCGCCCTTCACCGCGTAGACCGCGACCACCATCGCGGACGCACCTTACATCTGAGGCGGGAGGTTGCGGACCTCGATCGGCGGGTTCAGGCGGCGCCGAGGCGCTGGAGCGCGGGCATCTCGCCCACGAAAAGGTCGACGACCTCGGGGTCCCACTGGTGCCCGGCGCCATCGATCAGCACGGCCAGGGCATGATCGATCGGGAGCCGCGCTCGGTATGGGCGATCGTTGACGAGCGCGTCGAACGCATCGCAAACCGACACAATCCCGGCGAGGCGCGGGATTTCCCGAGCGTGAAGTCCGTCCGGATAGCCGCGTCCATCGAATCGCTCGTGGTGGTGGCGGATGATCGGCAGCAATGTCGAAAGCGAGCGCAGCGGCCTGATGATTTTCTCGCCGGTCACCACATGCGATTGCATGCGCGCCGCCTCAATGGCCTCGAGCCGCCCCGGCTTGAGGAGGATGGCGTCCGGAACGTCGATGTTGCCGATGTCGTGGATGAGGCCGCCCCGGTACAGGGCGTCACGGGCAACCTCCGGCAGCCCCAGTCGGGCGCCCAGGTGACGTGCGGACTCGGCCACGCGCTGCGTGTGCTTGACGTAAGGGGCGTCCTTGGCCGAGACCGTAGCCGCGAGCGAGAAGATCACCTGCTCGGCGCTGTCGAGGCTGTCGTACAGGGCTTTCAGCCGCTGGGCCAAACGGACCCGAGCGACCAGCTCGACGCGCCCGAGGGGCTTGGCCATGAAGTCATCCGCGCCTGCCTCCAGCGCCCGCGCACTGTTGTCTGTGCCATCGCTCGCAGTGATCATCAAGACCGGCAGCAGCCGCCCGCCCGGACCGGCCTTGATCCGGCGGCAGACCTCGTAGCCGTCCATGCCGGGCATCTGCACGTCAAGCAGGACCAGGTCAGGAGGCTCGGCCTTGATCTGCTGGAGGGCCGCGGCGCCGTCTGGCGCCAGGCGGATGTCACAACCCAGGCCGGCCAGGTACGCCTGAGCCAGCTGGCGATCGGCGGATCCGTCGTCGACTACCAGTACGACAGACACGCTCGGGCCTCTCCGTGTTCACGTCGTGTTAAGTGTCCCACCCGGCCCACATAGTACGGGCGGGGGTTTGAATTAACGCCTTGTTAGCGTTTGTCCTCGAGTGTATTCACGTCCCGGCCGGCGCGGGGTGGTGTTTCAGGCGGTGGCGGTGCGGTGCTTTCGCACGGAGCTCGGCAGCCGGCCCAGGGCCAGCCGCAGCTGCTGGTTGGCCGCCACGAGGTCGCCTCGCTTCTCGAGCAGCTCGGCATGCTGGACGTAGCAGCGGCTCAGTCGCTCGGACGCTCCCAACGCTTCAAGGATTCCCGCGGCAGTCTGGAACTCGGCGTCGACCCGCTCATGCTCGCCGCGCTCGGCAGCGATGCGGCCCAGCCACATGTGGCATTCGGCGAGCGTCGCCTTCTCGGACAGCTTCTCGGACAAATCCCGGGCATCGATGGCAAACTTCTCGGCTTCCGCGGGCTGCGACCGCGTGAAGGCCAGCTCGCACAGGCCCAGCAACAGTTCTGCCTTGCCGAGTACGACGGCAGCTTCATCGAACAGGGCCAGGCCCCGGTTCAAGTGCTCGCCGGCGGCGGCGAGCTCGCCTCGCTTGATGAGAAGGATGCCGAGGTTCGTCTCCGAGCGCGCCAGGGACAACCGGTCGTTGAGGGTCTCGTGAATTGCGAGCGCCCGCTGTGCGTAATAAGCGGACTGGTTCAGCTGGCCGACCTCGCTGTAGGCCAGGCTCAACCCGCTGTACATCAGCGAGAGACGCCGCAGATCCTGGACGACCTCGCCCGCAGAGATGGCTCGTTCGTAACAGTCAATCGCGGCCTCCCAGTCCTGGTTGGTGGCATGCACCGAGCCGAGCACGAACAGCAGGCGTGCCTCGCTCGTTCGCGGCACTGGGCGCAGGGAACGGCACAGGTCAAGCCCACGTTCGGCAAGACCCAAAGCGGACGGATCCTGGAGCAGGTATGCCGCTGAAGCCTCGTGTCCGAGGCATTCGGCAATCATCAGCTTGTCGCCGATTCTCTCGAAATGATCTCGCGCCAAAGCCGCCAGGCGTCGCGACTCGATGGGCTGGGCCAGTCGCAGCAGCGCGTAGGCCATCAGGTACCTGGCTCGGGCCGTGGTGTCGGGATCCTGCTCGGTCGCCAGCAATCCGCGGCCTGAATCCAAAGCCGCCTGGGGGTCGTTGGTCGCGAGCAGCAGCTCGACTTCCAGCGTGTGCGGCGAAGACCGCGGTTCAATGGTCGACGGCCGAGCCAGGAAGTAGTCAAGTGGGCGTCCTGTCCGCTCGGCGATCAGCTTCAAGGTTTCGATCGAGGGCTTGGCCTTGCCGGTCTCGACGAAGTAGATGGCGGTCCGGCTGACAGCGCCATTCGCCACCTGCCCGAGGCTCAGCCCAGCGTCTGCGCGTGCCTGCTTCACCGACCCGGGCTTGATGTCGATGCCGTGCCGTCGGCCCCGCCGGCCCGAGGCCTTCGTGGTTGGAGCTGGACGTGCGTCGAGTTCCGGCATCGCGGGCCAGCTTACATGACCCCGAAGCAAGTTGACGGAAAGATGGATTAACGCCGCCGATCGCGGTTCAGCTCAGCAGCACGGCACGACACCGGCGGCCGCCGTAGTCGCCAGCGTGATCGCCATCGTCGCCGCCAGGATGGCGGCCAGCATCAACTTCCTCATCAATCTCACCTCCTTTGCGGCGCAGTTCGCGCCCGCCTGTTGTCACCGGAGCGCAGACCGGGGTTAGAGGTGGATGAAGGAAGTGGGGATGGCCGGACGTGGCGCACGGCTCGCCGCGACCATCCCCCACGCCCCCGCGCAGACCTTGAAACAGGCCACCAGGGCTAAACCAGCCCCAGCTCCGAACTCGAGTGGTACCGTCCAGCCCAGCACGATGGCCACGCCCACCACCGCCGGCAGGAGTCCCAAAGCCAATGCGGCGACCGCGACCGCGAGCAGCGTCAGCCTCTGCTCGAACGCGATCTCTCCGTCTTCCAGCGGTTCCTCCGCCCCGGAGGCGAAGACTTGCTCGTCGTAGGCGAATCTGACCTGGGCGATGACAGCTCCCTCAGATGGCGCGGCTTCCGCATACCCCGTGCGGCTGTGCGCTTAATGCTGGTCGGCATGTTAACTGAAGCCCAGGTTGAATTAACATACGGTTCCCGTTAAGTGGCCTGGCAAACTTCCCCCGCCGATCCCGAGTCGTCGCGGCTGATGTCCCTTGAGGCCGCTGACGGATCGTCTGGAGCGGCTCCGGGCTGGTGGCCCTGGCGCGGACTCATGACCGGCGAGTGGAGGCCGTTCGCATTCGCGGCCGTGCTCGCGCTCGCGGCCGCGGTCGCCTTCCTTATCTGGACCGCCTTTCGGGTCGGCGGCGAAAGGTCGACGATCGCGGTGGACGACATTGGCGAGGGGGTGGCGTCTGCAGTGGCTGCGATCAGCCTCGCAATGGCTGCTCGTCGGTCGTCAGGTCGTCTCCGCATAGCCTGGGCGCTGATCGCGGCGGGAGCAGCAAGCTGGACCATCGGCGAGGCCATCTGGTCCTGGTATGAGGTCTTCCGGGGGGTCGCCGTACCGTTCCCCTCCGCGGCGGACGCCGGCTTCCTGCTCGCGATCCCGCTCGGGATCGCCGGCGTCCTCACCTTCACGTCGGCCCCTAGCCGCATGGCCACGCGCGGCGAGGCCGTGCTGTCAGGGGCGATCGTCGCCCTGTCGCTCCTCTTCGTGGCCTGGGCCCTTGGGCTTCGCACCGTTTACGACCAGTCGCAGCAGCCGGTGCCCGCGACTCTGATCGGGCTGGCTTACCCGGTCGGCGACATCGTCACCATCACGGTGCTGTTGATTGCGGTGCGCCGCGCGACCAAAGCGCAGGTGGGCCGCATTCTGCTCCTCATCGGTGGGTTGGCCTCGATCGCGGTGGCCGACAGCGCGTTCACGTACCTGACGGCCAATGGCACGTACGGATCGATCGGGAGCGTCCTCGATATCGGCTGGGTCATCGGCTACCTGCTGATCGCGCTCGCGCCGCTGTGGCCCGCTCCGGCGATCGAACGAGAGACCGAAGAGGGACCGATCGAGCTCTGGCAGCTGGCGCTGCCCTGGATGGCCGTGCTGGCGGCTGCCCTGATCGCCATCCGCATCGCGGCGGCAAACCAGGCCATGGACCAGTTCCTGACCGTCATCGCGGGCAGCATCGGTGTGCTCTTCGTGGGCAACCAGATCCTGACCCATCGGGACTCGCTGGACCTGCTGGCCAAGAGCCGTCGGGCCGAGGCGCAGCTACATGCCCGCACCAGCCTGCTGAACCAGGTCATCCTCCAGGCCCCTCTCGGCATCGCACGCGTGGGCGTCGACATGAAGGTCATCGACGCCAACCCACGTCTGGGCATTCTGCTGCACGCCAAGCCCGCCGACCTGATCGGCACCGATGTCGCCAACTTCCTGCCGCCCGAAGAGATGGAGCGGGTGGTCTCGACCTTCCAGCCGCTGTGGGAAGGCAGGGTGGACACCATCGAATCGGACAGCCACGCGCTGCGCGCCGATGGCACCACGGTGTGGCTGCACTGGAGCGCGACTGCCATCAAGACCGCCAGGGGCGGTACGGACTTCTTCCTGGCCATGTTCGAGGACGCCACCACCGAGCACACCGCGCAGGACGCCGCGATGGCCAACCTTGCAGGGCTCGAGCGGCTCAGCCAGCTGAAGAGCGAGTTCGTGTCCCTGGTCAGTCATGAGTTTCGAACGGCGCTCGTGGGCATCCAGGGTTTCAGCGAGATGATCCGCGACCAGGAACTATCGACTGACGAGACCAAAGCGTTCGCGGGCGACATCAACAAGGATGCGCAGCGCCTGAACCGGATGATCACCGAGATGCTGGAGCTTGACCGCATCGAGGCCGGGCGCATGATCCTGAACATCGTGTCGCTGGACCTCAACGCCATCGTCATGGAGGCGGCCGAGCGAGCGCGCGCCGCGAGTCCGAAGCACACGATCGTGACGCGGCTGGATCCCGAGCTGCCGGCCGCACGCGGAGACTCCGACCGCCTTTTCCAGGTCGTCGCCAACCTGCTGAGCAACGCGGTGAAGTATTCGGCCGGCGGTGAGGTTCTGGTCACGAGCCGGGCCGGTGACGGCGTGCTGCGTGTCAGCGTTCGGGACCATGGTCTGGGCATCCCCCCAGACTTCGTCAAGAAGCTGTTCGGCCGATACGAACGCTTCGAGGGCAAAGACAAGACGAAGGTCATCGGGACCGGCTTGGGCCTCGCGATCACTCGCCAGATCGTCGAGATGCACGGTGGCAAGATCTGGGTCGACAGCACAGTCGGGGCTGGGTCCGAATTTCACTTCACGCTCCCCGTCGGAGCTCCGGTCGCGGCCGCCTCTAGTTAAAGAAGCTTCGGGTCTTCTTCCCCCACAGGAGCCAGACCACAGCCACCGGCAGCGCGACGTCGACCAGGAGCGCGACCGGCCCGCGGTTGGCGCCGATCGGCAGCAGGAGCTGCAACGCCGATCCGATTATGCAAATGACTTCGAGTGTCAGCGCGACGCGGCGAGCCCACTGGCGGCGCCACAGCACCCCGATCCCGACGAGGCACGTGACCAGGGCGAGCATGAGCGTGACCAGCCCCAGCGCGGCCATGTGTAGCTCGCCGCCGAGTCCAAACGGAAGCGCGGAGAGCCCCGCCACAACCCAGAAGATGGATTGCAGCAGGAGCAGGACGAAGGCGCCTTCGGGCCGGCTGGTCTGGTTGGAATCAGCAAGCTGCGCGCGGCCGGTGTCGTTGGTCGCCATCACGTTCGGTCCAGGGCCGCCACCACCGACGGGGCGATGTCGACCGCGAACGGACCGCCCTGGGGGTTGTCGACGATCCACACGTGGAGCATCGGTGACACGCTGATGTCGATCGCGCCGAGTGCACAGTTCCCAAACGGCGTCATCAGGCTGAACTCGAAGCCGAACGGCGTGATGCAGATGTTCTCGTGCTGGTGCCAAGCGGTCAGCGGTCCGCCCGGATCGGGGCCGAACTGGTTGATGCCCTTCATCTGAAACATCGCGCCGAGCAACACAGGACCGTGGTGCGCGTTGGCGTACACGAGGCCCTGCGGCCGGTGCGGATCCATGACGTAGCCGGCATCGACGTACCGCTGGTTCATCCAGTGCGTGGAAGGGAGCGTCGTCGAGCCGCCGGGCCGGTAACCGGCCGCCCACGCCTGCTGCCAGTCCTCGTAAGGCTGGATGGCCGTCTTCGTCTCGTGGTACAGGCGGCTGGCGGCGTCAACCTGGGCAGGGGTGGGCACTGTGTTGGTGGACTGCAGCAGAGCGCCGGCGTGGACGTGGCGGGCATCGGGCCGAGCCAGCTCGACGATCCAGACCGTCGCTCCGGTCATGACTATCAATAGCGGCATCGCGACGCCGAGACCGGCCCAGCGCCATGAGCGATGAGTCCGCCGCTCCTCGCCCCTGACTGGCACGACCGCGAGGCCAAGCGCTGTCACCTCGACCAGCTTGGTGGCTATACCGACCTGGTCCGAACCCTCAAGGCCGACACCGACGTAAAGGAGGTATCCGATGACGGTTGCGATGAGCAGGCAGGCCGAAGCCAAGCGCCAGTGCCGCCACGTGAACGAGACGGCGAGCGCGATGAACGCCAAGCCGTTGAGCAGGAAC
>WNFG01003733.1_pt1 | contig 12761 bp, 8 predicted proteins | sample 5400431 | NCBI WGS metagenome assembly WNFG01 (sample SAMN13153346, study PRJNA577476) | soil metagenome | isolation source: 120 cm saprolite under Douglas fir tree site 2 hole 3 replicate 2 | place: USA:California | collected 2015-04-18
GATGCCTTCTCCAAGTCAACCAGCGCCTCTTCGGTCCAGTCAACCGCCCCATGGGCTTGCTGTCGGCGGACGCCGATCGTCTGCCGCCTTAGTGCACCCCGAAGTTCACCCGCATCTTCGATCGGTGCGATCGTCACCAGGTGAGAGAGCGGATTGCGATAAAGACTGTACAGAGCATTGATTGCGGGGCCGGGCGCGATAGCGCCCGCAGGTTCCGCTCCCCATGGATAGTGGTCGTTAAGAATTGCTCTGAAGCTCTGTTGCAAATTGCCCTCAGTCTTTCGATAGGTAACCGTGGATAGACCCCTCACCAGCGAGAGCAGAGTCTGAGCGATGGCAAAAGGGCAGGCGGTCCCGTGCGTACGAAGGGTGTGACTCCCAAGCAGAAGCATCACATGGACTTCACTCAGCTGCGCCCTCTGGATCTCGTCGATCAAATCCCGGAAGTTCGCCGGAGTCTTGGGGCTCAGCTTCACCGGAACCGCTGGCATATACGCCGATCTTAGCCCAATTCCGCCTGTCCGCAGTGCAGGCTGCCAAGGGGGCAACTACATCAGCGCCGCGCTTGGTTCCCAGCTGCGCTCACAGTGCGGAGCGGAATCCGGTGTGCTCATACACAGCGCTTCAGCTAGGGCGCCTTAGCGCGCCCTGCAGGAAACCGGATCGCGTGGTCGGTCGTACTCGGCAAAGTCATGTTTCACGTCGAACAAGTCACTCCGAAGGACCACGCGAAGGCGGTGCGCCTCCTGCAGGCGCAATTCGACGAGCACCAAATCTCGCTCTCCGCCGAGAGTGTCGATCGAGCCGTCGCGCGCCTGATCGAGATGCCCGAGCGCGGAGTCCTGCTCCTCGCCCTCGAGAGCGGCGTGCCGGTGGGCCTGGCAGCGATCGCGTACACCTGGACGCTCGAGCACGGCGGTTTGGTGGCCTGGCTGGATGAGCTCTACGTCGTTCCCGAACGTCGGGGGCAGGGGTTGGGAACGGCGTTGTTGGGCGCCGCACGAAAAGTGGCGACCGACGCGGGTTGCGCCGCGATTGAATTGGAAGTGGATGCAACGCATCGCCGCGCCGAGAACCTGTACCGCCGAGCAGGGTTTGAGCCGCTTCGCCGATCTCGCTGGTCCCTGCGCCTTGCCTCGTCCCGATCCTGGACATTTCCGGGACACCGGCCCTTCGCCTCCCTCGACCACATTTCGCTCGGGGTCAACGATCTCGCGCGGAGCAAGGCATTCTACGATGCAGCGCTGGCGCCCCTCGGGCTGGTTGCTCACGTCCAGGTTCCCGGCGAGGTTGCCTACGGGCCGCGCGGCGATCTGAATGTCGACGAGGGCTTCGCCTTCTACATTGGATTTGAAGATCCTTCCGCCAAGCGACAGGTAAGTCCCTCTGCCGGATTTCACGTCGCGCTTCGAGCTCCCACGCGTGAGGTGGTACGCCGCTTCTACGAGACTGCGCTCGCTGCCGGCGGGCGCGACAACGGTCCGCCCGGGCTTCGTCCGAACTATCACGCGAATTACTACGGCGCGTTCGTGCTCGACCTCGATGGACATCACATCGAAGCGGTTTGTCACGCACCTGAAAGCGAGGTCGGTGCGTAACTTCCCCGTGTTTCGTACCGCGTACCAGCTCGAAGACTGCTGAAGTTCGCATTCGATTACCCCTGAGCAGGCTTGCCCACATCTTCCGCCAAAGCGGAACATTCGCGCAGAGATGAAAAGGTTACAGAGCCCAGAGGTAATGGCGACCCACCACTCTTGAAAAGAACGGCCCGTTTGTCAGCGATTGCGCCACCGAAAATGGCGGCATGGGGATTGCGATACCCGGGCAAAGAATGGGGCCGAATCCTCGATAAGAGCAAACCCCGGGCAACCGGGGGGCGCAAAACCCACAGGGACTCACCGAGTCAGCCGGACTGCCGAATGGAACTGAACGTGTCGACATCTAAATGTGAAACCGCACCGGCACGCGGCTCTTGCGGCTTCACGCTCGTCGAGCTGGTGGTTGTGATCGCGGTGATTGGCGTGGTCGCGGCCATCGTTCTCGGAGGCATTGAATCACTCAGAAAACGCGCGTCGTTCACCGGGGCAGTGGGCGACATCGTCACGAGTCTTCGAAAGACACGAGCCGAGGCCTTTGGGCGTGGGATCTATACCGCCTTCATCGTCGACACGGTGGGTGGCAGATGGTGGGGAATCGAAGCACCGAACGGAATCAGCCTCTCCACCTTCAATCCGTCCGCGCCCGGCACGGTGATCCTCTCCGGCAGTTTGCCCAACGCAACGGTCTTTGGACCGACGGGAGGCTATGGACTGGCGTTGCTTGATCCCTTCGCAGGAATCCCGATCCTGTCCGGGCAATCACCCAATTTGAATTACTGCAGCTTTTGCAACACGGCAGCGCCAAACCAGGGATTCGGAGAAATTCTCTTTGAGCCCGCGGGCAGCGTGCAATTTAGCGGAGGCCCACCGGGCGTGGGGCAACAGTTCACGCTCCAGGGCACCGTTCAGAGCTCAGCCGGCGTTACGGTTCGGACCACGGCCGTGGCCATTACGGCTCTCAGCGGCGTGATCGAACAATTCGAGCAATAGCGATGAGCGAACGAACTCAAAAGAGCGGCGCCCCTCGCGGATTTACGATGATCGAATCGATGATCACGATGGTGGTGTTGATCATCGCTTTTCTCGGATTTGCCACGCTACAGCTGGTCGGCGTGCAAGCCAACTATTTCGGTGACCGCCTGGTCCAGGCCTCCCAGCTTGCAACCGATCTCGCAGAAAACGTTCGGCGATGGCCCTATACCGATCCGCGTCTCACCCCTTTGTCCACCATCACCGGGCCAAGCGCGATCTCGGACCCGAGCATCACCGGAAACTGGGATCTGGGCACCAGCCTCGCCACTTCATCGAAGGTCCAGTATTCCGATCTGGCGAATGACCCGAATGCGACCAACCCCGGCGCGCTCGGCACCAATTATCAAGGGCTCTCAAGCGACGTAAACGGCGACGGGGTGCCCGATTTCACTCGCTACTGGAACGTATACGCCATTGATTTGTCGAACAGCGGAACGCCCAATGGAGTCCTCGTCCAAATCATTGTCCGCTGGAAGCAGCCTGGTTTCGGCTATCGGCAAGTTACCGCCACTGCCTTCAAAAGCAATCCTACGAGCGTATTCTGATGAAACACTCGAGTTCAGAATCGGGCGTGACACTGATCGAGCTCCTCGTGGCCACGTCAATCGGGGTCTTTGCGCTCGCCATCGGCTCAATGGCGATGCTTGCCCAGACCCAGGCGATTCGCACAATGGATCTTACGCGGGGCGCGAATACTGCGAGCCGCGAGACGATGCTGCAGGTTGAGCATAACCTGCGGCTGCTCGGCTGGGGGATTGATCCGCATTTCGCAATCGATCTGTCCACCAACTGCATTTCCGCCACGCCGCCCGGCCCCTGTCGGGACCAGGTCAACGCTCCTGACCAACTCGCCTTCGTCGCGCGCAATCCGATGTATCGGTTTCTGAATCAAAACGAGAGCGGCTGTACTCTGGTCAACGGCTGCACCTACGGGAAAGTCTGGCCAATCACGGCCATGAACTCGGGGGCTCCCAATACAATTACGATTTCCCCGCAAGCCACCAACCCCTCGACCGTTAACTTGGAAATGGGACGGGTGGTACTGGCGGTGTGCGCCGGTGGACAGAACGCAACCATGGTCACCCTTTCTCAAAACTACGCCGTCACCAATGCGGGGTCATTCCTACTGACGCCGACCGCAACCAATAAACCCCCTTACAACGACTGGAATAGCCTCCAGGCATGTCACGGACAACCGGGCGCAATGCTTTTTCTTGTCGATCGATATCGATATTTCATCCAGAACTTCGGGACTACGCCTTGGTTGATGCTCGACGTCGGTCTGGACCTCAACGCCAATGGCATCCTGCCTCCAGCGGATACTGCGGATCTGATTCCGATCGCCAAGGACATCGAGGACATGCAGGTGGCGTATGTCATTCCGCCGAACCCGGCCTGCGCCGCCGCGCCGGACAATGGGCCCGGTGCTGCTGGGGATTGGATCATCGGGAACAACCCCGGGATTGTGGAAGAGCCGGTCGGCACCGCGGCAACCGTCGCGCCCACCTATACGACGCCGAGCAACGACCCCAGCCGGTGTAACAGCCTCAACGCGGCGAACGTGCGCGCAATCCGGGTTAGCCTTCGCATTCGATCGGACAAGCCAGATCCCACCCACCCTCAGGGCTGGGCGGGAGACAGCATTCCGTATCCGGAGAATCGGACTGGGACGGCCTCTGGGGGCAGGTACCGCCGCTACACGTCCGAGACCGAGATCACGCTACGCAATTTGGACTCGAGGAGCCCATTTATCTACTAGGTGAGTTTCGGTGACAGAAATGCAAACAATGCTCTCCCAACGTTACGCGCTCAGGCGCGGATCTACGCTGATTGTAGCGCTGATGATCATCGCCTTCGTGACTCTGATTGCATTCGCGATTGTCAAAATGGGATCGACGGAAGCGGATGCCGGCGGCGCAAAGCGCCGTTACGATCACGCCGTCTCTTGCTCAGACGCGGCGCGCGATCTGTTGCTCAGCCAATTCAAAGTATACAGCATTTCGCCGACCTCGTTGACTCTTAACCAAGTAATCGATGACCAGACCATGGCGTCGGGCCATTACGACAATCTGGCGGTGACGTCGGTGAGCGCGGCAGTGGGCTTTACCTCCGAAACAGGCGGGTCCAACGACATCTCCAATCGCCTCTCCCGCGCCGGGCTGGGGGGACAAGTCTACCGGATGACCGTGGTTTGCTCGAGCTCGGCGCCGGGGGTGAAGACGAGACAAAGCGAAGTGGAGTTTTTGGTGAGGTTTGGTTTGTAAGGAGTCATTCACGTGCGTCATTTCATCCTTGTTACAATCTTTGCAATCCTCACTGTCCCAATATCGGTCGTAGCCCAGACCGACGTCGCGTGCTGGAACCGGGATCTCGAGCGGCTCGACTACTACGAGAACCCGCCGGAGGGGGGCGACAACAAGTTCTTCACCGGGGTCGTGGTGAACAACGCCACCACCAACGTGTCGCTCCTCTACCCGACCAAGGCGTCGATGATCGACTTTCCCCAGAAGCTCTATCGCATTCGGAACGATCTGGGCGGAGCCACGCCTACCGCTTGCTCAAACGCTTATTTGAACAACCTCACCTACTTCATGCCCACCACGGTTCAGCCTCCTGCGGGCGCGTCCGGATTGCAGGGAGTGTACAACTCCGCCAATACCTATCCGGATCCTGGCCCCACTTATTCTGGGGGCTCGGGCCAAAGCGATGGTCTAAGCAACGGGAGCTTCTATCGCTATCGAAACTGGGGAGCGAACGGAGCCGGAATTGTCCCTGAGATTGCCACCATGGCTTGTCTCAATGCATTGACGCCATTCGGAATTACCCTCGCGACCGATCCGAACGTGGTGGCATGTACCAATTGTGTCAACAGCAGCGGGTACTGGCTCAATCCGTTTGCGCCAAACAATGACATTGCTCCGGAAGCAGGCGTCTTTTCCGGCAACTGGCTGCGCTTTTATCCTCCGAAGTGGACGAGCCTGAGCCTCGCCTACAAGCGCCTGGTGAATGGGCCGCTGCTCTCGTCTTTGCGAGAGGCGGTGGTTGCGGCGAATGGCAGCCAAGGTGGCAAGGTGGTGCAAAAAATGCTGCCCCAGTCGTGCAGTGGCCAGGGACGGCCAATCAGCCAGAAACTCGCCGCGATCGACGGCCTGAGCTACACCTCGAATGCGAACCCGCTTGCGGAGATGCTCTTCAACACCGCCTGGTACATGGGCGGCCAAAACAATCCTTGGGTGTTTTCAAACTCTGCAACCCAGGGCGGCGCTCCGATGGCCAACGGGTCGAGCGGGCCCTGTAGCTCGTGTACCGGTGACTTCATCGTCTTGTTCTCCGACGGACGGAACGATACCGCGAACTCGGCGTGCAGCACCTATGCCGACGGAGGCATTCCGCCACAATGCACCGCCGCGGCCCAATGCTCCACCCTCGGGATGGGAACGGAGGACGACGGCAACGACTTTCTCGACCCGTCGATGGTGGGCGGCGCCGGTTCGGCGATTACCGGCTTGGGGGTTCGGCAAACACCGGGCGGCACCTGCGACATGGATTTTGCAGACGATGTGGCCGGCTGGATGGCGAACAATAACGTCGGCTCCGTGTCAACTCCTGACACGATTCGAACCTACGTGGTTGGGATCGGAGATCCTCAGGATACCTATAATGAGATGACCATCCTCCAGCAGATTGCGGCACGGGGAAATGGGAAATACCTCGCCGCTGATAATTTTGTGAACCTTGAGAACAACATCGCACAAGTCTTCAGCGAGATTATCAACCGGGCGACGTCATTCTCTTCCGCCGCGGTTGCGACCGTGCAAACCCATGGCTACACCTCCGCGTTCATTCCACGCTTCACGCCCAACGCGGGCGCCCAATGGCAGGGGACGCTCACCCGATATGCACTGTTCAACGAATTCTCCGCCGGTTGCAGCAGTGCCGACTATGGAATCAAAGATCCGCTCAATCCCGACGGGGATAACAGCTGCTATGACGTTTTTCTTACCGATAAAAACAATAACTTCATTCAAGAAGTGAGCGGCCAATTCGTGGTTTCGGACACCAGCAAACCCTATGATGCGGGCTGGCCGGCGTTAACCACCGCGGATGGTGGATATGTACCCGCGGCACCGCTTTGGGAAGCCAGCTCGCTGCTCACCACTCGCGAGAATTCGGTTATCGCCGGCAACACCGCCAATGCGCGGAGAATCTTTACCGTCGCGCCCAATGGCACCACGGGTACCTACAGCGGGACGCTGGTCCCGTTTACCGCTGCCAACGTATCTGCGATCACTCCATTGCTCAAGCTGGGTGGGGTGACTGGAACCTTCTGCACCACGCTCGGGTTCAGGTCACGTCACACGTACGTGATCGAGGACGACTGCGCGACGGATGTGATCCGGTTCATTCAGGGCGAGGACGTTCTTTTTCAGAATCCGTACAATCGGACCTATCCCCAACCGGCCTCTTATCAGTCGCGGCCTAATATTCTCGGGGACATCTTTCATTCCACGCCGGTCCTGGTGACTCCACCCTCTCCGACGTACTTGTGTGATCTGGGAATCGTCAACCAGTGCGTCCCATCGCTCTACGCGCCGAACCTGGAGCCGGGTGGGCAAAACGCGTATCAGACTTATTTCACCAACAACCAATACCGTACGCAATTTGCGCTGGTCGGCGGGAATGACGGAATGATCCATGCGTTCAACGCCGGAAACGACACGATCGTCAATGGCGTTCATAGCTTCGACACCGGAACGGGCCAGGAAATGTGGGCCTTCATTCCTCCCGACCTGCTGCCCAAGCTCATCCGCTATGTGATCGGGGACCGCCATGAGCTGTTCGTAGACGGCACCGCGATGGTCCGCGACATTTGGGTGGATGGCAGCGGATCCGCACCAGCCGATCACCAGAAGCAGTATGACGAGTACCATACGATCGCGATTGTCGGCGAGCGCGAGGGTGGGCGCCACTACGTCGCGCTCGAGGTGACGGACCCGATGAATCCGCGCTTTTTGTGGGTTGCTCCGGTTCCAGGGAACACTCAAGACTTGAAATCGGGCGGATCCTGGAATGACCTCGGCCCCGCCCCGGCCCCGATTGGGCCGATTGCCGAATCCGATGCCAGCGGGACTTTTTCGGTCAACGGAACTCCCGCCCGCGAGCGCTACGTTTTTGCGACCGGCGGGGGTTATGAAGCTGCGTACCTGCGAGGACGTGGCTTCTATGTCTACGATGCGTGGACCGGACAGCAGTTGTGGCGCTACGCGCGGATGGACTCATCCGGAGGCTCGGATCCCCGCAATTCGCTGTACCCGATTGCCGCGCCGGTTTCGATGTTGGATACCAATGGCGATGGGATCTTCGACACCGCGGTGGTTGGAGATGTCCATGGCCAGGTATGGACGTTCAGCTTGTACAATCCAGCGACCGTGGGAGGCAATGGTCTCTACAGTAACTGGTACGGAGGCCGCGCCTTCATTCAGTTCAAGGGACAGGGATTCTATCAACGAAGCCCATTCTTCACGCGAGTGGCCGCAACCAGCTTGACCAATGGCGGGATTCGCATTTACTTGGGCTCCGGCGATCGCGACCAGATCAAGGATCCGAATGGAGGCATCTGCGGCCTTGCCAACCTCCAAGCCTGCGTGCGCAAGAATTGCGGCGTCTCGGTTTCCAGCAGCGAATACCGTGTCGGCGCCGCTCCGAGCGGCGGCTCGAGTGGACATTACTTCAATGCAAACTGGTCCTATACCGCGGGGGCCAGCAACGAGACCACGAACTGGGCCGTGGACACCTCCCCTCAGGGCGATACCTGTTCGGACGTGGATGATGGCAACTTGAGCTTCTCGATCACCTGCGGCAGCAATCCAGCGGTAAACTACTCCAGCACCATGTATTGTGACTGGGGCGCTGGAACCGATGGTGGTACGGAATGCCCATCGGCCGTCGGCCGCCCATTGAATACGCAAGTTGCGTATGTGCCACCAGCCGGTACCCTTCAAAACTCATATTTTTATGGGATCAGGCTCTTCGACTCCGCGACTCGAGCGTTTTTCAGCTCGAGCTCGCAAGCGGGTCAGTATGATAACAACGCGTTGACGGAAACAAACCTTGTCAACGCCACGGATGGCGGAACCTCTCTACCGACCGACAATGGGTTCTACGTCATGCACGGCAATTCGCTCGATGAAAAAACGGCAAGCTCCGCGCTAATTTTGGCCGGTTGCGCGCTGTGGAATACCTTGGTGCCGAACCCCAGTGGAAACATCATCGGCTGCGGAGCCAATGCGACCTTGCCGCTGGATACGTCGTATGTCTACCAAGCCGACGTCACCAGCGGCGCGATCTCTTGCGGGCAAGCAGGCTCACCCACGTATGCCGCGACCCAACGGTACATCGCCCATAAGACCTATGTCGCTCCGTCGCAGCCTGCGCTGGTGATCTCGGTCAACAGCAATACCGGCAAAGTCGCCTACGGCGGCATCTCGATCGACCCGGGCTCGCCTCCGACCTCGGTGACGGCTGCATCGCGCGACTTGACCGGAACGGTCCACTGGTTGGAGGTGCCCCGAAAAATGCACGAATGCCGTCACACGGGGACCAATTGCAATTAGGGACAGATTGAAGCGGCGTTCACTATCGAGACACCTCGACAGCTCCACCAGTGCCGCCATCCTCAAAACCCGTCCGCGAATCCGCTGGCCTGTTACTGACCCCTTCCGCCCCAGGTTGAAAAGCGGATCGACCGGGCGCCGGCGCCGAGATGCTGCTGGCGAGCACGGCCGGATCGACCGGCTTGACGAAGTGATGCTCGAAGCCGTTCTGCGCCGTACGCGCGTGGTCCTCGGCGCGGCCGTATCCGGTGAGCGCGAACAGTCGCAGTGCGGAGCCCACCCGATCGCGCAAGCGCCTGCCGAGCTCGACGCCATCCATCACCGGTAGCCCAATATCGAGCACCGCCACCTGCGGCTGGAAGCCGTCGACCGCGCGAAGCGCTTCGGGCCCGTTGTAGGCAACCCGCACCTCATGGCCGAAGGAGCGCAGCATATCGGCGAGCGAATCCGCGGCATCCGCGTTGTCATCGACGAGGAGGACGCGACGGCCCTCGATCGGGGACGTGATGGACGGCGTCAGCTGGGGTTGCGACACAGCAGTGTGAGCAGCAATTGCCGGGAGGCAAACGACGAACTCGCTTCCTTTTCCGGGCCCCGCGCTGTCAGCGACTACCTCGCCCCCGTGGAGTCGGACGATGTTCTGCACGATCGCGAGGCCGAGCCCAAGACCGCCTTGCGCGCGCGCCTGATCTCTGGGTCCTTGGTAAAACCGCTCGAACACATGCGGAAGCACGCTGGCGGGGATTCCGATTCCGTTGTCCTCGACCCGAATCACCGCCTGCTCACCAGAACGGGCCGCGCGCACCGCAATCGATCCTCCGGGATCGGTGTACTTTGCGGCATTGGTCAGAAGGTTTGCGATCACTTGCTGCAGGCGGGCCGCGTCCCCGGTCACCGCGAGCCCTTGTTCCACCTCGAGGGTCAGTTGATGGCGGCGCTCTTCGATCAGCGGACCGGCGACCTCAGCAGCGTTGGCGACAATCTTGCTCACCTCCAACATGTCCCGCCGCATCTCCACCTTGCCGCGGGCGATTCGCGAAACATCGAGGAGGTCATCCACCAGCCGCATCAACTGCGCGACCTGACGTTCGATGATTTGGTGCTCGCGGCTCCGATCGTTCCCCCTGAGTGAGATCAACCGAAGCGCCGTGACAATCGGGGCGAGTGGATTTCGCAGCTCGTGTCCGAGCATTGCCAAGAACTCGTCCTTGGCTCGGCTCGCCTTCGCCGATTCGTCGAGAAGGCGAGCCCGAACAAGCGCGAAGGCGCATTCTCGTGCGACCGATTCAAAGAAGAAACGAGCCGCGCTGTCGAAGGCTCGTGGTTTTCGGAAGGACACCGCGAACGCGCCGACCGGTTCGCCCTCCGCAACCAGCGGAATCGCCAGGCAGGCTCGCAACTCCTCCGGGGCGATCGTGCTGCTCGTCAAGTTCGGAAAGGCGGACGCGATCGCTGCGCGGTCAGACAGCCACAGCGGCTGGCCGGAATAAAATGCCTCGGTCAAGGGCATCCGGCGGCTGTTCCGATCCAACTTCTCCAACTTTTTCAGAGCCTTCAACGATAAGCCGCGTTGCGCCGCTAGCCTCAGTGAGTCGCCTTCCGCGAGGTAAACAACCGACGCCGAAGCATTGGCCGCCGCCCCGTGGACATGACGCACCAACGTGGCGGCAACCTCTCGGGCGGTCGCACCACGCGACAGATCGGCGGCCAAGGCATGGAGCACGCGCAAGCGCTTGTTGGCGCGCTGAAGCTCGTCAATTGCTCGCGCGTGTGCGACCGCGAGGGCCACTCGGTCCGCGACCCGCTGGATTAGCTCCACCTCGTCCGCCGTAAATCTTCGAGGGGACGCCAAACCGAGGTGAATGACTCCGATGTGACGTTCTCCGACAACCAGCGGCGCGCCGAGGATGGAGTGAAGCTGGGCCGCTCTCAGAGTAGGACTGAGCACCTCTTCATTTCCCAAGTTGTCCAGAATCAGAGGCCCCTCGGATGCCAGCAATTTGGACTCAAATCCGCTTCCCAAACGAATCCTGACGCCCTGCCGCACTTCATCGGCCACCGCCCCGAGCGCGGCGCTGACACGCAGATAGTCATCCTCGACGAGCAGCATCGAGAGCGTGTCCACCTTGAAGTAGTTGCTGACCTGTTCCAGCACTGCTTGGAGCAACTGCGGCAGGGGGAGCGCCTTGCGGGTGACTTCGTCGATGTCCCGGAGATGATCCAGCCGTTTCATGACTACTACCCCACCGAGCCCGCTCGAGCGTGCGGCGTGCCGCCCGCCATCCTTGGTGCCCCAACCCAAGACCCGAGCCGTATGCTGCAACAACCGCTCATTCTGTCAATAGGTCAACAGACCAATGCAATTGAGCGCTCTGGAGCTAGTTCGTTACGGCATTCCGCAAGCCGGCAAGCCAGGCGGGCGTCGCCCTGCACGGTTAACCGAGCTCAGCAGTGGCGGCCAATGGAGCCCTCGCATAGAAGTTGGCAGTGCCGGACGATCGCGCTGGGAAACCCGAGAACACCTCGACCGAGTTGCACGATCGTCACCAACGTAACGAAGCGCAACTGCATGAGCAATCCCGTGGGCGTGCCGGCGCGATCACGCCGATGGAGACCCGGCGCCTCGGGCCGAAAGGACCTGTAATCACCCGGTTCGGGCTCGGAATGGCGGCCCTCGGCCGGCCTGCGTACATCAACCTGCAACACGGGGAGGATTTTTCTGAAGGTCGCTCCGTCGAGGCGATGGAAGAGCACTCCTGCCGAGTGCTCGACAGGGCGCTCACCGCTGGCATCCGCTACTTCGACGCCGCCCGGTCCTACGGTCGCGCTGAGCAATTCCTCCGATCCTGGATCGATCGCCGCGGACTGCGGCCCGACGACATCGTTGTGGGCTCCAAGTGGGGATACAAGTACACCGGCGGGTGGCAAGTCGACGATCGCGTACAGGAAGTCAAGGACCACAGCGAGGCTATGCTCAAAACGCAGGTTGTCGAATCAACCTCCATTCTGGGTCCGTATCTTCGTCTCTACCAGATTCACTCCGCGGCGCTGGAAACGCGGGTGCTGGACGACCGGGGCGTTCTCGAAGAACTGAGGCGGCTGCGCGAGAAAGGCCTGCTGCTGGGTGTCACTACCACCGGGCCGAGTCAGCTCGAAACGATTCGCCGGGCGATTGCGATCCGCTTCGATGGCGAACCGCTCTTTTCTTCGGTTCAGGCGACATGGAACCTGTTGGAGAGACGGGTCGAACCCGCCCTCGACGAGGCCCACGAAGCTGGCTTCACTGTCCTCGTCAAAGAAGCGCTGGCCAACGGCCGCCTCACGCTAAATGGCGATGAAGGGACAACCGGCCCGCTCCGCACCGTGGCCGATCGCCTTCACTCTTCGCCGGATACGGTGGCGCTCGCATTCGTGATGAAGGAACGCTGGGCGGATGTCATCTTGTTGGGCGCGTCTACGATCGAGCAACTCGAGTCCAATCTAAGAGCACCGGAAGTTCAGCTCTGCCCGGAGGATC
>WNFG01003734.1_pt1 | contig 12761 bp, 13 predicted proteins | sample 5400431 | NCBI WGS metagenome assembly WNFG01 (sample SAMN13153346, study PRJNA577476) | soil metagenome | isolation source: 120 cm saprolite under Douglas fir tree site 2 hole 3 replicate 2 | place: USA:California | collected 2015-04-18
TTACCAGGTCGAGCTCAGTCAGATCCGCGAGGCCAATCCGAAGGCGGTGTTCGTCTTCCTGCCGGGCGGCATGGGCATCCAGTTCGTCAAGCAATACGCGCAATCCGGGCTGCGCGAGAAGATCCCGCTCTATTCGGCGTTCACGGTCGATGAAACCACTCTGCCGGCGATCGGTGACGCCGCCGAGGGGAATTACGAGGTCGGCTTCTGGTCGCCCGACCTCGACAACCCGCGCAACCGCGAGTTCGTCGCCGCGTTCCGCGACAAATACCATTACTATCCGTCGTTCTACGCGGCGCAAAGCTTCGACGCGATCACGATGATCGACCGCGCCGTCGCCGCGGTCAAAGGCAACCTCGCCGACAGACCAGGGCTGATCGCCGCGCTGGCCAAGGCCGATTTCCCCTCGGTGCGCGGACCCTTCAAGTACAACACCAACCATTTCCCGATCGAGAACTTCTATCTGCTGCGGATCGCCAAGGACAGCGATGGCACCTTTGTGCGCAAGATCCAGAAGGTGGTGTTCGCCGACCATGCCGACGCTTACGCCCAAGAATGCAAGATGAAATAGCGCATTGGTCATCCCCCGCTCACCTGATTGTCATCCCGGCGCAGGCCGGGATCCATGCCTGTCGTGGATACCGACCTTCGCCGGTATGACAAGCGGGGGAAGTCGGTCGAAAGCGACTTGCCGGTCGGCGCAGCAGCGCTCCCTCTCGCCGTGAGCCCCCACCCTTCCCTCCCCCGCAAGCGGGGGAGGGTTAAAAAAGGGGCGGGGGAGAGCTAAGCGGGAACTTGCGCCATCTGATTCCCTCCCCCGCTTGCGGGGGAGGGTTAGGGTGGGGGCTCAGGACAAGGGTTGTTGCGGCGCGCGCTCGCTGGTGGAAGACTGTCGGCCGCATTGCACCGGGAAGTTAATAACGTGACCGGCCTCGGAGCCACGCTCTCGACCTTTCCCAGTTTTGTCGTCTATTTCTCATTGGGCGGCCTCCTGACCGCGCTCTTCGTGCTGCTCTACGCCGAGCTGACGCCGCACCGCGAGATCACCCTGATCCGCGACGGCAACAGCGCCGCGGCGATCGCCCTGGTCGGGGCGCTGCTGGGCTTTGTCGTACCGCTCGCCAGCGTGATCGCGCACAGCGCCGCGCTGATCGACGTGGTGGCGTGGGGCGTCATCGCGCTGATCGTGCAGCTCGCCGGGTTTCTGTTGGCGCGGATGCTGCTGCCGCATTTGCCGCAAGCGATCGCCAGCGGCAACATCGCGGATGCGGTCGTGCTCGCCGGGATTTCGCTGGCGCTCGGTATTCTAACCGCGGCCTGCATGGCCGGCTGAACACCGATGGAGCCCCGCAAGCGCTCCAACATCGTCCTCTTGACGCTGATCGGCCTGCCGCTTGGCGCGGTGGCCCTCGGTAACGCCATGCCGGCCGGCCAGGAGATGCGCCGCAACCTCTACCCCGACCGCGGCGCCTGCGAGCGCGATTACAGCCCGGCGCAATGCGAGGCGAGGGCGGGCGGCAGCGGCGGTTCGAGCGGCTACCACGGGCCCTACTATTATGCCAACCGCACCGGGCCTGAGGCGCGCAGCGACCCCGGCGCCGGCCGCACCGGTCAGGTCACCCGCACCGAAATCAGCACGCGCGGCGGCTTCGGCAGTTTTGGCCGGGCGATGCGCGCGGTCGGGTAGCGCCGGACCGTGCGCCGAGAATTGCTGACGCCGCGTCCCGATTGGCGCGCCAAGGTCGAGGCGCTCGGCCTCGATTTTCATACCGCAGAGGGCGGCGATCCCTATTGGTGCGAGGCGGCCTGCTATGCCTTCTCGGCCGCCGAAATTGACCTGATCGAGGAGGCCACCGACACCTTGCATCAGCTTTGCCTCGAAGCGGTCGAGCGGATCGTCGCCGCCGGCGATCTCGGGCGGCTCCACATTCCCGAGCCATTCTGGCCCTGGGTCGCCGCGTCATGGCGGCGCCGCGACCCCGATCTTTACGGTCGCTTCGACCTCGTCTTCGACGGCAACAGCTCGCCGAAAATGCTCGAATACAACGCCGATACGCCGACCGCGCTGCTCGAAGCCGCGGTCGTGCAATGGTATTGGCTCGAAGAAGTGAAGCTGGGCTGCGACCAGTTCAACTCGCTCCATGAAAAGCTGATCGCCCGCTGGGCGGAATTGCGCCAGCGGCATCCGGACACCGCGCGCGTCCATTTCGCCGGGGTGCTCGACGAGCCCGAGGATTTGCGCACCCTCGAATATTTGCGCGATGTGTGCGGCCAGGGCGGCTGGCCGACCGAACAGCTCGACATCGCGCAGATCGGCTGGAACGGGCGGGCGTTCACCGATCCCGCCGAGCGCGCGATCGCGGCATTGTTCAAGCTCTACCCCTGGGAATGGCTGCTGCGCGAGAGCTTCGGCCGGCACCTGACGGCCGACTGCGCGGCCTTCATCGAGCCGCCCTGGAAGATGGTGCTGTCGAACAAGGCGATCTTGCCGATCCTCTGGGAGATGTTTCCCGGGCACCCCAACCTGTTGCCGGCCGCGTTCGTGCGCGACGCCATCCCCGGCCCCGCGATCGAAAAGCCGGTGCATGGCCGCGAGGGCGCCGGGGTGCGCCTCATCGCTCCGGGCGAAGCCGGGCTCGGCGGCCCCGACCGGATCTATCAGGCGGCGTGTCGGCTGCCGGTTTTTGATCGCCAGCACGCGCTGATCGGGTCATGGGTCATCGCCGGTAAGCCGGCCGGGATGGGAATGCGCGAGGACCGCGCGCCCATCACCACCAATGCCAGCCGCTTCGTCCCGCATTATTTCCGCTGACCAAGACGGTGTTTGCGTCCGTGAGGGGCATTCCGCGTCGCAAAGGGCGCAGCAAAACAGCGGAAACAGCGGGGACGGATCGAATTGACAAACCCGGCAGTCGCCGCGTCAACTGCGGGCCGGGAACATTAGGGAGGGTAGCACCATGGGCATGCTGGAGGGACGGGTCGCGATCTGCACTGGGGCGGCGCGCGGGGTCGGCGCCGAGGTCGCCAAGCTGATGGCGGCGCACGGCGCCAAGATCGTCGTCGTCGATCCGGGGGTCGGCGGCGCCGGCGAGGGCGGCGACCAGCGGCCGGCGCAGGTGACCGTCGACGAGATCAAGGCGGCGGGCGGCGAGGCGGTCGCCAATTTCGGCTCGGTCACGAAATTCGACGATTGCCTCGCGATGGTCAGCCAGGCGCGCGACATCTTCGGCGGGCTGCATATCGTGTTCAACGCCGCCGGGATCTTGCGCGACAAGATGTTCCACAACATGTTCCCGGAAGACTGGCAGGCCGTCATCGACGTGCACCTGACCGGCCATTTCAACGTCAACCGAGCGGCGATCAACCTGTTCCGCGAGCAGAATTACGGCCGTCTGATCATGGTGTCGTCGACCTCGGGGCTGTTGGGCAATGTCGGCCAGACCAATTACGGCTCGGCCAAGATGGCCGTCGTCGCGCTGGCCCGCATCGTCGCGATGGAAAATCAGTCGCGCGGCGTCACCGCCAACGTCATCTGCCCGTCGGCTGACACCCGGATGACCCGCTCGGTGCCGACCCCGAAGGACCCGGCGGTGGCGGCGTTGCGCGAGGAGCGACTGCGCCGCAGCCCGGCCGATGCGATCGCGCCCCTATGTGTCTATCTCGCGTCCGAAGGGGCCGCGCACGTCACCGGCCAGGTGTTCCACCAGCGCGCCGCCGAACTCTCGCTCTACGGCCATATGCGGCCGGTGCGGATGGTGCACCATCAGGGCGGCTGGACCCCGGAGCTGATCGCCGAGGTGGCGATGCCGGCGCTCGCCAACCAATTCACCCCGCTCGAATCGCGCAACGTCCATCCCGGCCTGCCGATGGAGTAGGGGCGAGCACGGTCGCTGCCCCCACCCCTCCCCCGCTTGCGGGGGAGGGAGCCTGGCAGTGCGTCCCAGCCAAACACCCTCCCCTGCTTGCCGGGGAGGGAGGGGCCCGCAGCGGTAGCTGCGGGAGGGTGCGGGCCGGCACGGGCCGGCACCTCCCTATCCCAGGAAGGACGGTTAGCTTCTTGTCGGTAGAACCCAGCCCACCGCGCGCGCCTCCGGTCGGTGCCATCGTGCTGCTCATGTTGGCGTGCGTTCCCTATTTCGTGATGCTGGCGGCCATCCTCAGCATGCCCGGGGGCGACCCGGGCAGCTACGGAGGGGAAAGCAACACAGCGGTTGCTTTCTCGCAGCTCTATGCCCTGGGCTCCGGCGTTTTGTTGTGGATCGCGTTGGGCATCCTCTTGTTGCTCGGCTGGATCAACGGCGAGATGCCGCGCTGGGCGGCGATCGGCGCCGGGGTTCTCTATCCGCTATCCGGCATTGCCGCCTTCGTTGCCGCCGGGCTGGCGTACAGCTACCCGGGAGGCTGGGTGGTCCTGGTGCCAGCAGTGCTGCCGCCCCTGATCGCACTCTACGCGATGTGGGCACACCTGCCGGGGTTGCACGCGGCGCTTCGGCCGGAGGTCACCAGCGCCGCCGGGATGGCAGCGATCACCGTAGCGATCGTTGCGACGCTGCCCCTCTCGTATCTGGATGAGCTTCAATTCCCCGCGCGAATCGCGCGACAACAAGAACAAGGTGAAGCGGTAATCGCGAAACGCGACGCGGATTGGGCAGCCCTGAAGCAGGAGGATGAAGCCAGGTTTCAGGGGCTGACCCCCGACTCCTCCTTGTGGGATTATCTCAACCCCCAACGCATACCGGACGGCCGGCATGATCAGGCGGTGAAGGGAGCGCGCCATGTGAAGAGCCGGCAAACCGATGCAGTGATGCTGCTGAAAGAGGGGAAGATCAACTGGTTGAATGAATTGTGGCGCCTCGATCTCGAAGCGACGCCTGCTTTATGCGAAACGTTTGGCGCCGAACTGCGCAAGGAGGCGACGGCAAGGGACGAGCCAAACTGGAATGTCGGCGAGAAGCTTGAGCGGCAACTGCCGAACCTGGAATGGCTTGCCGCGCAGCACTGCAATTTCGACGCCGGCTTGGCGGCCAGCGAGACAAGAATTCAGCTGATCACCGATGCGATGGGTCGGCAGGACGGCGGTTTGCCGCGATGGCAACAATTCCTCGCCGCCCTTGGCGCGCTCCACCAGAAGCCGTGATTTCGGGTGCCGGCTACGGCTGACGCTCGAACCGCTCGACGCCGGTCAGATCCATCGACCAGGGCAGCGCCGAGCGGCACCAGATCTGACGCGCCGGGGCGAGTCGAGCGCGCTGGTCGATCCCGCCGACCCGCAATCCATGAGTTGACGGGTTCGGCTCGGGCGCGGCGGAGTAGATCGGCGTGCCGCAATCCGGGCAGAAGGCGTGGCCGCGCTTTTTCCCGCTCTCCGCGGTCTTGATATAGATCTTCGGCGTCCCGCTCTTCAGCACGAACGTCCCCGGCAGGCTCGCGATGGTGGCGCGAAACGCTGTGCCGGTCAGCTGCTGGCAATCGGTGCAGTGACAGACCCTGATCGTCGCCGGGTCGACTTCCGCCTCGTAAGTGATGTGCCCGCAATGGCACCCGCCGGTGATCTTCATTTTTCCCTTCCGCGCTATCGCTGGGAAATACCGCCCGCGCTCACTATGCTAAGGGCATGACCCTATCTCGAATAACTATCGATCCTGCAATCTGCACTGGCAAGCCATGCATCCGGGGATTGAGGTTTCCGGTCGCTCGGCTGCTCGGGCTGCTGGCGACCGGCGAGAGCCGGGAAAAAATTCTGGCCAGCTATCCCTACCTTGAGCCGGAGGACATCGCCGAGGCGCTCCGGTATGCCGCTTCCCTTGCCGAGGATGAGACGATCGAACTGGCCCGGTGAACTTTCTCGTCGATATGCCATTGTCGCCAACCTTGGCACAGTGGCTGAAGGCGCAAGGGCACGATGCGGTTCACGCATCACACATGGGCTTGGATCGAGCAAGCGATGTCGAGATCATGGCGCGGGCGGTGCAGGAATCCCGCACAATCATCACCGCCGATCTTGATTATCCGCGACTGCTGGCGGTGGCCCGGGCGACCAGGCCGAGCCTCATCCTCTTCCGCGGTGGCGACTGGAGCGATGCCGAAATCATTACCCGCATTTCCGACGTGCTGGCCGGCGTGAGCGAAACCGAAATCGCGCATAGCATACTCGTTGTCGAACGCGGTCGAGTTCGGCGGAGGCGGTTGCCCATTGTGTAACCGGGATCAAAACGCGCCCAGTCCCAAGATGCCGTCGACCGGGTCGATTCCGGCCAGCACCCGCTTGCCCATCAGGTCGCGCAGCGTCTCGGAGGTGCCGCCGCCCAGCGTGCCGTAGCGGGCGCCGCGGTAGAAGCGTGACACCGGGAACTCGTCGGTAAAGCCATAGCCGCCATGCACCTGGATCGCCTCGCTGGTGACCCTGAGCGCCATCTCGTTGACGGTGACCTTGGCCGCCGCGGCCAACAGCGGGTCGGGGAACGGATCGGCGCTGGCGCAGGCGCGGTAGAGGATCGAGCGGCTCGCCTCGATGTCGCGGTACATCTCGGCGATCTTCCAGCGGATGCCCTGGAAATCGGCGATCGCGCGGCCAAAGGCGCGGCGCTCCTTGACGTATTTGACCGCCTCCTCGAGCGCGCCCTCTGCAAGGCCGAGCGAGATGCTGGGATTGAGGCAGCGCTGGGTGTTGAAGGCCGAGAGGAGCTTCCGAAACCCGTCTTCGAGGACGAGGTTCTCCGGCGGCAACTCGCAGTTCTCGAAGCGGATCTCGTGCAGGTTTTCCCCGCCCATCGTGTGGTAGGTGCCGGTGACCGAAAACCCCGGCGTGCCCTTCTCGACGAGGACGCAGCCGATGCCCTCGCGCCCGGGCTTCCGGTCGACCCGGGTGAAGACGACGAACATGCCGGCCTCCTCCGCCCGGCTGATCAGGGTTTTGACCCCGTTGAGGCGGAGCCGGTTGCCGACATGGTCGGTATTGGTCTGGTAATTGGCGACATCGGTGCCGGCATCGGGCTCGGTCATGCAGATCGCCAGGAGGCACTCGCCGCTGCACACCGCCGGCAGGATGCGCTCTTTGATCGCCTCGGGGGCGTAGGTCGCGATGATCCGGGTCTGCACCCCAACTTCGCCCAGGACCGCCATCGCGGTCACGTAACAGGCCTTGGCGATCTCTTCGAGTACGAGGGCGGTGTCGAAGACCGGGAGGCCGAGCCCGCCATATTCTTCCGGCACCGCCATGCCGAGGACGCCCAGCTCGGCGAGCGCCGTCATGTTGTCGAACGGGAAGGTGCCGTCCATCCAGCGCTGTGCGCGTTGGCGGAACTCGCCCTGCGCCAGCTCGCGCACGGTCGAGACGAAACGGCGCTGTTCGTCGCTCAGGGTCGGAAACACGGGGGCTCTCCTCATCGTGACCTGCGCCAGTCGACTGTGGCGCAGTTCGCCCCGCTCGTCCACCGGAGGGACCCGAGGATGGCGCGGCAGGCGCGTGGAGCGTCCTTCGAGACGGCGCTCCGCGCCTCCTCAGGATGACGTAAACTTTTGATTACATTAAGAAAGAACCTCATCCTGAGGAGGCCGCAAAGCGGCCGTCTCGAAGGACGCACGAGGCTCATCCAACCCGAAATTGAGGCACTGCCGACCCGTGCCGCGAGCGTCAGCGCTCCTCGGCATCGCTGACGGAGGGACCGCTCGCCACCTCCTGCACCAGCTTGCGCAGCATCGCGTCGGCAAAGCTGTCGAACCCCTTGGCGACCACGACAAATGCCGCCGGGCCGCCGATCACATTGCGGCTGTAGTAATCCTCGAGCCACGGTTCCTCGCTGAGGATTGCAAGGCCGTTGATCGTGATCCCCGCTTTGACGAGCTCATCGCGTACCGTCGCCGGCGGCAGCCCGAAATTGGCCATGCCGTCGCCGGAAACATCGATCACCCGCTGCCCGGCCGGCTCGGGCATGTGGTCGAAGGCGTTGGCGGCGGCACGCATCGCCGAGCCGATCGCTGTGAGCCCGTGCGAGGTACGCTGGGTTGCCCGCACCGAGGCGGAGAACGCTGCGGCGGCACTGCGGTTAGCGATGGGGGTCCAGCCGACCGTGATCGCGATCTTGTCGGGATCCGACCATTCGAGCACGAGCACCTCGATCCCCTCGGGCACCGCGGCGATGGCGTCGATCAGCTGCGGCGCCTCAAAGGCGCGGGCGATCCCGTCATGCTGCAGAATGTAGCGCTCGGACGACACGCTTTCCGACACATCGATCGCCAGGACCAGCGCGATCCCCGCGGCCTGCGCCGGTCCTGCGCCGGCTATCGCGAGAAGGCAGGCAGCGAGGCCGAGCCGCATCGGTCACCACCGGACGAGGTCAAGGGCGCCGGCTGTGTCGCCCGGGCAGAGGCAGCTTACCGCCGACGGGTCTACCGGGCCATATGTCTGGTTGTTTTGGAGCTTTGAACATGCGGAAGCTGGTCCGGGAGCTAGGTCCGGAGATGATCCGGGAGTCCCGGCCCGGATCGACCTCGCCTGCGAGGCCCGGACCTGTCCAATGCGCTTTCAAAACCCGTGCCAACCAACACGGACCCTCAAGGAACTCGCGGGCGCGGTGGCCAGCGTTGTGGCGAGTGGAGCACGCGCAGGATTTCACTCGACCTCAATCGCTGCATTTCATTCCGTGTCATACCGGCGAAGGCCGGTATCCATGGCCGGGATGGATCCCGGCCTTCGCCGGGATGACAGGCTGGGAGATATCGCGAGCTTCTGGTTCAGGACCCTATTTGCGATTCAAGATCGCGGAGGGCGGTCCGCAGCCATCTAACCTGTACTCGGTGTGCGGTTCCGCCATTTGCCGAATACGATGGTCTCTATCTCGACAAAGCTCTCGATCGCTCGCTCGATGACCCAGGCTCGCGGATGATCGAGCGCCTTCGCGATCGTATCCACGCGACGCTGGAGGGCGACGGGCAGCCGGACTGTCACCTCAACCGTTTCGTCCGTGGCTCTCTCATACGGTCAGGAGCAATCATAATACAAATTGGGGCCACCGTTGTCCTTGCCCGCGATGCGGAGGCGGGCGGGACGCCCGCGGTCTCGACTAATTCTGCTCCCGGGTCGCGGTGAAGCGGATCGCCGGCCATTCCTCGATCGTGGTGCGCAAATCCCAGGCATTGCGGGCGAGGAAAATAGGCACGCCGTCATGGTCCTCGGCCAGCGCGGCGCCGTTCCGGACGCGGAAGCGGTCGAGCTCGGCCGGCTCGGCGTCGAGCCAGCGTGCCGCCTCGTAGGGCGCGGCGTCGAGCCGGGTGGCGAGGCCATATTCGGCGGCGAGCCGCGCCTCCAGCACATCGAGCTGCAAGGCGCCGACGACGCCGATGATCCAGTCACTGCCATTCCCTGGCTTGAACACCCGGGTGACCCCTTCATCGGCCAGCTGCGTCAACGCATGGCGCAAATGCTTGGACTTCATCGGGTCTTCGATCCGCACCCGGCGCAGGATCTCCGGCGCGAAACTGGGCAGGCCGGTGACCCGGATCTCGGCGCCCTCGGTCAGGGTATCGCCGAGACGCAAATTCCCGTGATTGGGGATGCCGATGATGTCGCCGGGCCAGGCTTCGTCGGCCAGGTTGCGCTCGCGCGCCAGAAACAGCACCGGGTTCTGCACGCTCATCAGCCGGCCGGTGCGCATGTTCTTCAGCTTCATGCCGCGACGGAAGCGGCCCGAGCACAGCCGCACAAAGGCGATGCGGTCGCGGTGCTGCGGGTCGATATTAGCCTGCACCTTGAACACAAACCCGGCAACCGCCTCTTCTTCGGGCAGCACCGGCCGCGGCTCCCCGGCATCCACCGCCGGCTGCGGCCGCGGCGGCGGCGCCAACTCGGCGATCCCGCGCAACAACTCGCGCACCCCGAAATTATGCAGTGCGCTGCCGAAGAAAACCGGCGTCAGGTGCCCTTGTCGGAACGACGCCAGGTCAAAAGCCGGGCACAAGCCGCGCGCCATCTCGACCTGCTCGCGCAGCGTGGCGATGGCGCGGGCCGGCAGCCGCGTTGCCAGTGCCGGGTCGTCGAGCCCCTTGCAGCGGATCGGCTCGACGAGCTGACCGCCAAGGCCGCGCTCGAACAGCAAGAGCGCATCGCCGAACAGATCGTAGCTGCCGAGGAAATCGCGGCCCATGCCGATCGGCCAGCTCGCCGGCGTGGTGTCGAGCGCGAGGGTCTGCTCGATTTCGTCGATCAGGTCGAACGGGTCGCGGCTTTCGCGGTCGAGCTTGTTGATGAACGTGATGATCGGCACGTCGCGCAGCCGGCACACCTCGAAGAGCTTTTTGGTCTGCTCCTCGATGCCGCGCGCGGCGTCGATCACCATGATCGCGCTGTCGACCGCGGTCAGCGTGCGATAGGTGTCTTCGCTGAAATCCTGGTGGCCCGGCGTATCGAGCAGGTTGAACACGAGGCCCTCGTGCTCGAAGGTCATCACTGCCGACGACACCGAGATGCCGCGCTCGCGCTCGATCGCCATCCAGTCCGAGCGCGCCCGCCGGCGCTCGCCGCGCGCCTTAACCTCGCCGGCAAGCTGGATCGCGCCGCCGAACAATAAGAGCTTTTCAGTGAGCGTCGTCTTGCCGGCATCGGGATGCGAGATGATCGCAAAGGTGCGCCGGCGCGCGATCTCGTCGGGGAGCGTGGCCATCAACCCTGTACGGAAACTGTCGGATCGCCCCTATATGTTGCGCCGCCGGCGCCTTGCCAACCGTCATCCCGGCGAAGGCCTGTAGGGGCGAATTTTTGCGGACTTCGCTCAGTCGTCATTCCGGGATGCCGCGAAGCGGCAGGCGCGGAACCCATATTCCAGAGGCCTGTGTCTATGGGTTCCGGGTTCGCGGACTTCGTCCGCGCCCCGGAATGACACGTAACTTAGCTACGACAGCAGCTTTTGCAGCCGTTCGGCGATCGCCTGCGCGCTGCTATCGGGGGTGAAGGTGGCGGTGAAGCGGCCGGCCGGGTCCATCACATAGACGACCGCGCTGTGGTCCATGTCGTAGCCGGCATCGCCGCGCGGGTGCTTGGCGTAATAGACGCGATAGACCTTGGCCACCTGCGCCACCTCCTCGGCGGTGCCGGTCAGTGCGACGATCGGCGCATCGAAGCTTTGGACGTAGGATTTGAGCACCTCTTGGGTGTCGCGCTCGGGGTCGACCGTGATGAAGACGATTCCCACCGCGCCGCGCTCCTTGCCGAGCCGGTCGAGCGCCAACGCCATCTCGTTGAGCGCGGTCGGGCAGGTGTCGGGGCAATGGGTATAGCCGAAGAAGACAAGGTGCCATTTGCCCTTGAGGTCGGCATCGCCGAACGGTTTGCCGTTTTGGTCGACGAGGTGGAACGGACCGCCGATCGCGCTGGCGAGGAGGGTCCCGGCCGCGCCTTTCGGGTTGTCGCGAACGGCGAGGCCGAGCAGCGCGCCGGCGGCGAGGACGAGGAGCCCCGCCAGGGTGACCGCGATCACCACATAGCGTGGCGCGCCGACTGGTTTCTCGGGGGTTGTCATGGCTCGGGCCCTCAATGGCCCGCCGGCATCGGCATCTTCATGTCGCCACCGGTCGCTTTCTCTGGCCCCATCGCCCCGGCCTTCTCGACGCTGACCGTGACCTCGCGCGTACCGGCCTTCTCGAATTGCAGGGTCAGCGGGAAGGATTGGCCGGGACGTAGTGGCTCGTTCAACCCGAGTAACATGATGTGTGTCGCGCCCGGCTCGAGCTTGATCGGCTGGCCGGCCGGGAGGTCGAGTCCGGCAAGCGTACGCATCTTCATGATCCCGCCTTCCATGGTCGAATTGTGCAGCTGGGCCGTATTGGCGGCCGGCGTCGAGAGGCCGGTCAGGCGGTCGGGAATCGGGGATTCGAGCGTGAGATAAGCGGCGCCGATTTCGGCCTTGCCCCGCGTCGCACGGGCCCAGGCATCCCTGACCTCGACGGAGCCGGTCTGCGCCGCGGCGGCCCCGGCGACCAACAGCAGGGCGGCGAGAAGTGCGAGCTTCTTCGACATCGGGTTCCTTCCCGGGCGTCACGACGTCGGCGAGCAACAGATCGTATTTCCCGGATGTCACCCTGGACCCGCAACCGCCCACAACCGGATCGGGCGGCAGAATTAACACGGGCACCGGCCGGGCGGAAGCGAAGCCGGCGATTGCGTTAAATCAGCCGCGGCGGTGATGACACAGCGTCGGCGGTTCACTAAGCTTGGTCCATGGATGAGCCGGACTGGCGACGCCCCGCGGCTGATGGCGTCCTCGACCTGCGGGAGCCGCCGCGACATGCCATCCCGCTCGTCATCGCCTCGCCGCATAGCGGGTCCGATTATTCCGAGGATTTCCTCGCTTCCGCTCGTCTCGATCCGCTGACCCTGCGGCGCTCCGAGGACAGCTTTGTCGACGCGATCTTTGCCGCGGCGCCCGATCTCGGCGCGCCGCTCCTCGCGGCCCGCTTCCCGCGCGCCTATCTCGACGTCAACCGCGAGGCCTGGGAGCTCGATCCGGCGATGTTCGCGGACCTGCTGCCGGGTTTCGTCAATGCCCGCTCGCCCCGGGTTCGCATGGGCCTCGGCACGATTGCCCGGGTCGTCGCCAGCGGCGAGGAGATCTATGCCCGCAAGCTGCGCTTTGCCGAGGCAAGGCAGCGGGTCGACGCGCTCTATCATCCCTATCATCACGCGCTGCGGCGCCTGGTCGACGAGACCGAGGCGAATTTCGGCGGCTATCTGCTGCTCGACTGCCATTCGATGCCGTCGGCGGCGAGCA
>WNFG01003738.1_pt1 | contig 12759 bp, 11 predicted proteins | sample 5400431 | NCBI WGS metagenome assembly WNFG01 (sample SAMN13153346, study PRJNA577476) | soil metagenome | isolation source: 120 cm saprolite under Douglas fir tree site 2 hole 3 replicate 2 | place: USA:California | collected 2015-04-18
GCGTGTCGGCCGACGGGCCGGGATCGAGCTTGCGGTCGAGCCCGTCCAGCCCGCTCACGATCTGGCTCGCGATGTAGAGGTAGGGGTTGGCCGCCGGCTCGCCGACCCGGTTCTCGAGGTGGGTCGCCGGATCGCCGGGGCCGCCCAGCACGCGCACCATGACGCCGCGGTTGTCGCGTCCCCAGGTGGCGCGGTCGGGCGCGAGTGAAAAGGGACGGTAGCGCTTATAGCCGTTCAAGGTCGGCGTGCTGAAGGCGGCCGCGCCCCGGGCATGGGCGAGCAGTCCCGCCATGTAATGCATGCCCGCCTCCGACAAGGGTTCGCGTCCGTCCATGAAGACGTTGGCGTGGCTCTTCCTGTCGGTCAGCGACTGGTGCAGGTGCCAGCCGCTCGACATGACGTTGGCGAGCTTGGGCCGGCACATGAAGGTGGCGTGATAGCCGTGGCGCTGCGCCACCTGCTTGGTGGCGCTGCGGAACAGCACCATGGCGTCGGCCGGCGCGAGGCCGGTGCCGGTGCGGAAGGTGAACTCGACCTGGCTCGGCCCGAACTCGACCTCGATGGAGCGCAGCGGCAGGCCGAGATCGACGAGGTTGGTGCGCAGGATCTCCAGGATCGGGTCCATCTCGTCGTAACGCTGCTCCGTCAGGTACTGGTAGCCCTGGTTCAGCAGGGACACGTCGGGCGGTTCGCCGGGCTGGCCGGAGTCCCCAATGCCAAGCTTCGCCTTCTCCAGCTTGAAGAGATGGAACTCGACTTCGAGGCCGGCGACGAAATCGTAGCCGCGCTCGCCCAGCGTCTGCAGCGCGCTCCGGCAAATGTGCCGCGTGCAGAGCGGCATGGGGCGGCCGTCGGCAAAATGGATATCGCACAGCATCCAGCCCGAATGCAGCGCCCACGGCAGCACGCGAAAGGTCGTGGGATCGGGCAGCATGATCACGTCGGCCGCGCCCTCGAGCTCCTTCATGCCGAAGCCGCCGCCCGGCTGCCAGACCGGAAACACCGTGCGATGCGAGGTATCCTTGAGCAGCATCGTCGTGGTGAAGCCGACGCCGTTCTTGAGCGCGCCATCGATCTCGCCCACCGTCAGGGTCTTGCCGCGCAGCACGCCGTGCTGGTCGGCGAAGGCCAGCCGCACCACCGAGAGCTCGGCCGCCTTGATGCGGCGCTCCGCCTCGCGCGTTGCGGCCTTGCGGTCCTCGGTCCACAGGCCCGCGCGTTCGACGAAGGTCATGCGCGCCTACGCGACCAGCGGCGGGATGGTTTTTGCCGCCCAGCTCGAGCCGCTGCGGCGGCGCGCATCGACGTCCTTCCAGTAGGACTGCCAGCCCTCGGTCGGGCCCATGCCGTCGATGGCGATCGGGCCGCGGATCGCGCCGGCGCGTCCCGGATCGAGCCACATCGGCGGCTTCTCGCCGTTCGCCACCTGGCCGATGGCCGACAGCAGCATGCGGCGGTAGGCCACGATCGCCTTGTCGGTGGTGCCGAGATGCTCGCGCGTGCGGTCGGCGATGCGGCCCTGACTTTCGATCGCCCACTGGTCGTGGACGTTGATGTCGAAGCCCATGCCGGTGAAGGTCTGGCTGGCCTGCTCGCCGACATTGTAGCCCCACGAATTGTGCCGGCCGAGGCGCGGACGGTAGTCGGGCAGCTCGTAAAGTTTTAGCCGCTGTTCGCGCATCGCGGCGTGATCGACCGGCGCGCCGAAGCTGGTGAAGATTGCGTACCAGTAGCAGGACACGTCGTCGATCGGCACGTGCCACTGGGTGATGGTCATCTCCGCGCTCATCGGGATCACGAAGGCGTGGGGAAAGACGAGGTTGGTCACCCGCACATGGGTGTGCCGGTCGTCGAGCCGGCGCAAGGCGAACAGGCGCAGGCCGTAGTCCGTCGCCTCGACGTCGAGCTTGGGCCGCGTGTGCTCGCGCAGCAGGCGCGTCATCGGGATGTCGGAGTCCGATGAAGCGGAGCGGAACTGCTTGCCGTAAGCTGCGCCCGTATCCTCATCCTCGTAGAAGCGGTGCAGATAGGAGGCATGCGCGGGATCGATGCCGACCTCCAGCGCCTGCAGCCAGTTGCAGTCGATCAGGCCCTTGAAGGCGAAGGCATGCGTGCCGGGCGCGAGAAAGCAGTCGAAGTCGGGGAAGGCGGGCGCTTCGCCTTCGCCGAGATAGGCGAAGATGATGCCGTTCTTCACCATCACAGGATAGGAGCGCTGGCGCACCCGCTGGCAGAGCACGCTGCCTTCGGGTTCGGCGGGAGTTTCCAGGCACCGGCCGTCGACGTCGAACAGCCAGCCATGGAACAGGCAACGCAGGCCGCCGTCCTCGAGCCGGCCGTAGGCGAGATCGGCGCCGCGATGGGGGCAGTCGCGGTCGAGCAAACCATGACGGCCGCGCTCGTCGCGGAACAGCACGAAGTCCTGGCCGAGCACGCGCACCGCCTTGGCCGGACGCTCGGCCGGCAGTTCGTCGGCGAGCGCCACCGGATGCCAGTAATGCCGCATCAGCCCGCCGCATTTGGTGCCCGGCCCGGTGCGGGTGATCAGCTCGTTCTGCTCGGGACTCATCATGGGGCAAGTGTTGCGCAAATGAACATTCCTGTCATCCGAGCGCCGAAATCATCGTCGAATCAGGCTCCTCTCCCCCGCTAGGGGGAGAGGGCGGGTGAGGGGGATACGCACGTCTTTACCCCCTCACCTAGCCTCTCCCCCTAGCGGGGGAGAGGAATTTGAGTTGTGTCCACCCCGTAGCTCATGACGGGGAGGCAAGCGGCCGGTCGGCCGGCTATACAGCTAGGCATGAATGATCTGAACGGCATGCCGGGACCGACCTCCCGCCACTTCTTCTCTCAGCGTCTGCGTCTTCACTACGTCGACTGGGGCAACCCCGACGCACCTCCGCTGCTGCTGGTGCATGGCGGGCGCGACCATTGCCGCAACTGGGACTGGGTCGCCCAGGCGCTGCGCAAGGACTGGCACGTCATCTGTCCCGACCTGCGCGGCCATGGCGACAGCCAATGGTCGCCCGACGGCAACTATGCGATGTCGTCCTACATCTACGACCTCGACCAGCTCGTCCATCAGCAGGGGCTGGCGCCCGTGACCATCATTGCCCACTCGCTGGGCGGCAACATCTGCCTGCGTTATGCCGGCATCTACCCTGCCAAGGTACGCAAGCTGGTCGCTATCGAAGGGCTGGGCCCGTCGCCGAAGGTGATCGCCACACGCGGCTCCAAGTCGATGGGCGAGCGGATGCGCGAATGGGTCGACGAGCAGCGCAAGCTGTCGGGCCGCCTGCCGCGCCGCTATCCCACGATCGAGGACGCCTTCAAGCGCATGCAGGAGGAGAACAAGCACCTCTCCTCCGAGCAGGCGCGGCACCTCACGCAGCAGGGCGTCAACCAGAACGAGGACGGCACCTATAGCTGGAAGTTCGACAACTACGTTCGCGCCTGGCCGCCCTACGACATGAGTTACGAGGATATCGAAGAGCTGTGGACCCAGATCGCCTGTCCGACGCTGCTGGTCTACGGCAAGGAGAGCTGGGCCTCCAATCCGGAGAAGGACGGCCGGCTAAAGCACTTCAAGGGCGCCAAGGTCGTCGAGTTCGACCATGCCGGCCACTGGGTGCATCACGACCGGTTGAAGGATTTCGTCGACACGGCGCGGGAGTTCATCACATGAAGGCGGCGATCTTCCGCGGCGGCGACATCGTGGTCGACAGCCTGCCCGAGCCGGTGCCGGCCCGCGGCCAGGTCCTGGTCAAGACCTTGGCGTGCGGCATCTGCGGCTCGGACCTGCATGCCGCCAAGCACGCCCATCGCATGGTGGCGGTGACCAAGCGCATCCCGGGCAGGGTGCCGATGGACCTGTCGCGCGACATCGTGTTCGGCCACGAATTCTGCTGCGAGGTGCTGGATTACGGACCCGACACCGAGCACCGCCTCAAGGCCGGCACGCGCGTCTGCGCCATGCCGCTGATGATGGAGGCCGACGGACCCAAGGGCATGGGCTATTCCAACACCTATGTCGGCGGCTATGCCGAGCAGATGCTTTTAGCCGCCCCGCTGATGCTGGAAGTGCCCAACGGCCTGGCGACCGACCATGCCGCACTGACCGAGCCGCTGGCAGTCGGCGTGCATGCCGTCGAAAAAGCCGCGCTGGCGGGCGACGAAGCGCCGCTGGTGATCGGCTGCGGGCCGGTCGGGCTCGCCGTCATCGCGGCGCTCCGGCTGAAAGGCATCCGGCCGATCGTCGCCGCCGACTTTTCGCCCAAGCGGCGCGAGCTGGCCGTGAAGATGGGGGCCGACGTCGTCGTCGATCCGGCGAAAGAGCAGCCCTATCCGAAGCTCGCGCCGGCCAAGCGGGCGGCGATCTTCGAATGCGTCGGCGTGCCGGGCGTCCTGCAGCAGATGTTCGAGCAGGTGCCGCGCGATGCCCGCCTGGTCGTGGTCGGCGTCTGCATGGAGCCCGACACGATCGAGCCCATGTTCGGCATCGTGAAGGAGCTCAGCCTGCAGTTCGTGCTGGGCTACACGCCCGAGGAATTCGCCCGCTCGCTCGGCCTGCTGGCCGACGGCCAGGTCGATGCCGAGACGCTGATCACCGGCAAGGTCGGGCTCGACGGCGTGAAGGCCGCCTTCGGGGAATTGGCCAATCCCGAGCGGCACACCAAGATTTTGGTGGAACCGTGGCGCTGATCGTGGGCTCTTCCTGTTGACCGCAAGCCGGGCGATTTGATAGCGCTTGCGGCCGCTCAGGGAGGAGCAGGAGCAAATGAAGTTCTATAATTCGGGCGGGCCGAACCCGCGCATGGTTCGCATGTTCATGGCCGAGAAGGGTTTTGAGGTCCCCATGGTCGAAATCGACCTGCGCAGCGGCGAGAACCGGCGCGAGCCCTATCTCAAGATCAATGCGGCCGGCCAATGTCCGGCGCTGGAGCTCGACGACGGCACCGTGCTGGCCGAGATCACGGCGATCTGCGAATACGTCGACGAGAAGAAGAAGGACACGCCGTCGCTGATCGGCGATACGCCCGAGGAGCGCGCCAGGACGCGCATGTGGACGCGCCGCCTCGATCTCAATATCTGCGAGCCCGCTGCCAACGGCTTCCGATTCGCCGAAGGCCTGAAGATGTTCCAGAACCGTATCCGCTGCATTCCCGAGGCGGCTGCCGGGCTGAAGGCCACGGCGAGCGACAGGCTCAAATGGGTCGACAGCCTGATGGGCTCGAAACCCTTCATCGCCGGCGACAAGCTCACCATGGCCGACATCCTGTTGTTCGCTTTTCTCGACTTCATGGCCAATGTCGGCCAGCCGCTCGATCCCGAGTGCAAGACTCTCACCGCCTGGTTCGGCCGCATGAAGGCCCGACCGAGCGCCGCCGCCTGATCCGGAGACCCAAGACGATGCACCGCCTGACTGCTTTGTTCACTTTCATCGCCTCGTTCATCCTCGCCGCCGGCCTCGCCCAGGCCGCCGATCCGCCGGCCTCATCGATTAAGGGCCTGTTCCTGCTGACCGACTATCCGGCGCAGACGGTGCGCGCGGGCGAGATCGCGACCATCCGGGTCAAGCTCAACAATTCCGGGCTGCCGCCCGAACCCGTGGCGCTCTCGCTGTCGGGCGTACCGGCCGGCTGGAAGATCGACATCCTGGGCGGCGGACTGCCGATTGCCGCGGCGATGCCCGGTGTCAACCAGGACGTCAGCCTGCAGCTCCGCGTCGATGTGCCCAAGGACGCCCAGGCCGGTTCGCAAAAGATCGTGCTGAGCGCCAAGGGGACGCAGTCGGCCGAGCTGCCGCTGACGCTCACCGTCGGCAGCGAGACGCCGGCCAAGCTCAGCCTGAAATCGCGCCTGCCGTCGCTGCGTGGCACGCCGCGCTCGTCGTTCGAATATACCGTGACGGTCGGCAACGACAGCGGCAAGGACCTCACCGTGGCGCTGTCGGCGCAGGCACCGGCCAACTTCCAGACCACCTTCACCGAGGGCTACGGCTCGAACGAGATCAGCTCGATCCCGATCGAGGCCGGCCAGACCAAGGACATCAAGGTCAAGGTGACGCCGCCGCGCGACGTCAAGGCGGGCGACTATCCGGTGCTGATCAAGGCGGCATCCGAGGGCGCGACCGCCGATATCAGGGTCACTTTGCAGATCAGCGGCCAGGGCAAGCTCGCGCTCTCGACCAAGGACGGCCGACTGAGCGGCGAGGCGACGGCCGGCAAGCCGTCCGACTTCGTCCTGGTGGTCGGCAACGACGGCACCGCGCCGATCGAAGAAGTCGAGTTGTCGGGCACCGTGCCCACGGGATGGAAGGCGGAATTCAATCCCAAGACCATCCCCAGCGTGGCGCCCAACGAGAAAAAGGAAATCCAGGTCCAGGTGACGCCGTCGGACAAGGCGATCGCCGGCGACTATGTCGCCTCGTTCCGGGCCAACGGCCGCGGCGAATCGGCGTCGGCCGATTTCCGTATCACCGTCACGACGTCGACGATGTGGGGCATTGTCGGCATCGCCATCATCGCCATTGCGCTGTTGGTCCTGCTCGGCGCCGTGGCGCGCTTCGGCCGGCGATAGGCAGCCGATGGCCGACAACGTCATCGAGGCGCGCGGGCTTTCGAAGCTCTACGGCAGCCAGCGTGCCGTCGACGCCATCGACCTCGACATCCGCCGCGGCGAGATCTTCGGGCTTCTGGGACCCAATGGCGCGGGCAAGACCACGGCCATCCTGATGATGCTGGGGCTGACCGACATCAGCGGCGGCTCGGTCGAGGTGCTGGGCTATAACCCGGTGCGCGAGCCGCTCGAGGTCAAGCGCAGGGTCGGCTACCTGCCCGATTCGGTCGGCTTCTACGACCACCTGACGGCGCGCGAGAACCTCGTCTACACGGCGCGCCTGCTCGGCATTCCGCGCTCGCAGACCGGCCGGCGCATCATGGAAGCGATGGAGAGCGTGCAGCTCGCCGACGTGGTCGACAAGCGCGTCGCGACCTACTCGCGCGGCATGCGCCAGCGGCTGGGCATCGCCGAGATCGTCATGAAGAAGGCCGAGGTCGCCATCCTCGACGAGCCGACCTCCGGCCTCGACCCGCACGCCACCGTCGAGCTCCTGGAGATGATCCGCGGCTTGAAGCGGATGGGTGTCGCCGTGTTGCTGTCCTCGCATCTGCTCGACCGCGTGCAGAGCGTTTGCGATCGCGTGGCGCTGTTCAACAAGGGCCGGATCGCGCTGATGGGCACGGTGGTCGAGCTCGCCAACAAGGTCCTGGGGGCGGGACATCCGCTGCTGGTCGAGGCCTCGGGCACGGACGTGGTAGCCGCGCTGCGTGGCATCGAGGGCGTGCAGAGGGTGATGCCGGACGGCGAACGGGCCTGGCGGGTCTTCGCCGACCGCGACGTGCGCGCCGCGGCAGCCCAGCGCATCGTGTCGTCAGGCGGATCGCTGACCCGGCTCGCCGACCTGCAGCCCAGCCTCGAGGAGGTCTATACGCGCTACTTCCAGGACGTGCGCCATGCCGCGTAAGGTGAGGCCGCGTAGCGCCGTGCGTGTGGGCTCGCCCTTCACCGGCCTGGCGCCGGTGTTCATGAAGGAATTGGCCGATCACCTCAGCAGCATCCGCATGATGGTGCTGACCCTGTTCGTGATCGTGTTCGGCGCCTTTCCGGTCGCCTCCTCGCTGCAGCAGCTGAAGTCGGCCGCCTCGGCGGTGTCGACCCTCGGCCCCTCCGAAGTCTTCCTGTTCCTGCGCATCTTCACCATCGAGCCGGAGCAGGTGCAGATCCCGTTCTTCGCCGCGCTGAATTTCATCATTCCGCTGATGGCGATCGGCCTGGGCTTCGATTCGGTGAACAGCGAGTTCAATCGCCGAACGCTGAGCCGCGTGCTGTCGCAGCCGATCTATCGCGACGCCCTGCTGCTGGGGAAGTTCCTGGGCGGACTGACGACATTGACCGTGGCGCTGGTGGCGCTGTGGCTGATCGTGCTCGGCTCGGGCCTGGTGCTGCTCGGCATACCGCCGACCGGCTCCGAAGTGGCGCGTGCCCTGGGTTTCCTGGTCGTGGCCATCGCCTATGGCGGCGTCTGGCTCGCGGTGGCGATGCTGTTCTCGGTGATTTTCCGCTCGACGGCGACGTCGGCGCTCTGTGCCCTGGGACTCTGGTTGTTCTTCTTCATCATCTGGCCGCAGCTCGGGCCGGCGATCGCCATCGGCCTCGCGCCGTCGGAGATCAGGAATCTCGACCAGTATGTCGGGGTGCAGGAGATGGGGCTGCTGCTGATGCGCCTGTCGCCCGGCACGCTGTTCTCCGAAGCCGTGCTGGCCTTGCTCAGCCCGGAAACGCGTTCCCTGGGCTTCGTGCTGCCGATGCAGATGCGCGGCGCCATCCCCGGTGCGCCGCTGAGCTTCGACCAAAGCCTGCTGTTGATCTGGCCGCAGGTCACCGGCCTGATCGCCAGCATGATCGTGCTGTTCGCCGCCACCTACGTGGTCTTCCAGCGCCAGGAAGTCAGGGCCTGAAGGATTTCACCCTCCCGGCCGCCCGCAACAACGCGCACTGGTGCGACGCGGTGTGCCGCGCGCACGGCCGTGCCGGGACATTCCTGCCGCACCTATGGGTCAATGCCCAATCAGTGCCGCGCTTCTATCCCAACGTCGTGACCTTGGCGCATGATGAAGCGGCGATTGCCGAGCAGCGCGACACGGTCGGCATCCTGACCAAATCGAACCTGCCCGGCCGCTGGTCGGTGAAGGACAGTTTTAAGACGCTCGATCTGTCTCGCCAGGGGTTCGACGTGCTGCTGGAAGCGTCGTGGATCCGCAGCGTGATGCCCACCGACGGGCCGTCGTCGGACATTGTTTGGCAACACGAGACTGAGGGCAAGGCGGTGCTGCCGTTCGACGACCCGAACTTCGCGATGTTCACCGGCCGGCGCGGTTTCGCTGTCGTGGCGGGCGGCATGCTCTACCGCGCCGATGGCGTCGTGGGGCTGTCCAATGTGGTGGCCGATGCGGCGGATGCCGTCGCCGTGTGGCGGTCGCTGACCCTGCTGGCCACCAGGACGTTCCCTCGCATGCCGCTGGTCGGTTACGAATCGGGCAGCGAGCTTCTAGCCGCACTCGACGCCGGCTTCGAGATCGGCGACCCGCTAAGGATTTGGGTCAAGGCGCGGGATTGAAGCCGCAGGCTTTCAATGCCGCGATCATGTGCCGTGGTGGCGGGGCCGTCACGACGATCGGCGGCTTGGTCTTGGACAGCGGCAGCACGATGCCGCGCGACTGCAGATGCAACAGCGTGCCGGGCTCGGCCCGTCCATAGAGCCGATCGGCGATCACCGGGCAGCCGGCCGCCGCGCAATGCACGCGGATCTGGTGGGTGCGGCCGGTTCGCGGCTTCAGTTCCAGCCAGGTGATGCCGGGACCGCGTCCCAGCACTTTGTAATCGGTGATCGCGGTCTGGCCTTTATCCGACACTTTCACCGACCAGCCGCTCCGGGTGTTCACCTTGAGGAGCTTCTGGTCGAATACGCCCTGCTCGGCGGGCGGCGCGCCCTGCACGACAGCCCAGTAGGTCTTCTCCGTGTCGCGGCCGGAAAAGAGGCGGCCGAGCTTGGCGAGCGCCTTGGGATGGCGGCCCAGCACCAGCACGCCCGACGTGTCGGCATCGAGCCGGTGCGCGAGCGCGGGCGGGCGCGGCAGGCCGAAGCGCAGCGCGTCGAAGCACTCCTCGAGGTTGGCAGCCTTGCTCGGGCCGGCATGCACCGCGAGTCCGGCCGGCTTGTCGATCACCAGGATCAGCCCGTCGCGATAGAGAACCCGCGCCTGGATATCTGCGGCGCTCAGCGGCGGCGGTTTTCTCATGTTCTTCCGGACCGCGCGCGTCCCGCGCGCTCATGATCTTGAGCGGGCCAGAGGCCCGCGGTCCGGAAGACCATGAGCGCTAGAGGTCGGGCCATCGCTTGAGCCAGTCCTCGCTTGCCTCGTAAAGCGCCGCCGCCCGCAGCACCGAGGCCTCGTCGCGGAAATGGCCGACGAATTGCAGGCCGATCGGCAGGCTCTCCGAACCGTAGCCACAGCACACCGTCAGCGCCGGGTGGCCGGTGATGTTGAACGGCATCGTGTAGGGGAACCAGTTGCGCCTGAGCTCACCCACCTCGATGCCGTCGATCCTGATCGGCTCGAACAGATCCTGGTCGATCGGCAGCGCGGTGCGCGAGAGCGTCGGCGTCACCAGGTAGTCGGCCGTCTCGAACCAGCGCTGCACCATGCGGAAGAGGTCGGTGCGCCGGAACATGGCGCGCTGATAGTCGACGCCGGTCCATTCCGACGCCATCGCTATCTGGCGCACCAGCGAAGGCGTAAGACGATTGTCGTCGCGCCGGAACAGGTCCTCGAAGCGCGCCCGCCAGGTCGTGTGGTTGATCACCTTCCAGATCGGCTCCATGTCGGGCAGGTTGCCGTCGAGCTCGACCAGCTCGGCGCCGAGCTCGCGCAACTTGCCCAACGCGCGTTCGAACGCGAGCGCCACGTCCTTGGCCACGACCTTGTTGCCCAGGGTCGCGCTGTAGAGGATTCGCTTGCCCGAAAGATCGCCCTCGGGGCGTGCCGCGGCGGCATAATCCTGCGGCACGATGCCGATCGACCACGGATCGGAGGGATGCGGGCCGGCCATGGCCTGCAGCATGAGGGCGGTGTCCATCACCGTGCGCGTCATCGGCGTGACGTAGGTGTAGTTGCCGAAAGCGTCGGCCACCTGGCTGTGCGGGATCACGCCGTTGCTTTGCTTCAGTCCGACCACGCCGTTGGCTGCGGCGGGAATGCGCGTCGAGCCGCCGCCGTCGGTGGCGATGCCGATCGGCCCGATGCCGGCCGCCACCGCGACCGCGGCGCCGCCGCTCGAGCCGCCGGACGTGTGCTCGGCGCTCCAGGCGTTGCGCGTTTGGCCGAACAACGGCGAGTCGGTCAGCGCCTTGTGGCCGAACTCCGGCGTCGTGGTCTTGCCGAACAGGATGGCGCCGGCGGCCTTCATGCGCGCGGCGGAGACGGCGTCCTCCTGGGGCACGTTCTCGTCGTGGTGCAGCGAGCCGAACGTCGTGCGCACGCCCGCGGTGTTCACGAGGTCCTTGGCGGCAAAGGGAATGCCGTGCAGCAGGCCGAGCGGCTTGCCCTGCATGACGGCATCCTCGGCCTGCCGGGCCGCCGCCATCGCCTGGTCGGCCACGAGGGTGATGAAGCAGTTCAGCACCGGCTGCAGCTTCGCCGCGCGCGCCAGCACCGACTCGGTCAGCTCGACCGGCGAGACTTCCTTTGCCGCGATCTTCTCGCGCAGCACCGAAGCGGGCAGGCGGCAAAGGTCGTCGCTCATCCCAGCAACCCTCGCGCCGCCAGATTACGCATCAGCGCCGCCACGCCGAAGGTCCACGGCGGGATCTTGTCGCAGTGATTGACCCGGTTGGTGAGCGTGCCGAGCTTGGGCGAGCGGATCGAAACCTGATCGCCCACCATATGGGTGAAGCCGGTGCCGCCCGGCCGGCGCGGCTCGGTCGGCGCGAACAAGGTGCCGGTCATCAGCGCCATGCCGTCGGGATATTGATGCGTGCTGCCCATGGCGTGGGCCACCAGCTCGGTGGGATCGCGGCTGATCTTGGAGAGATCGCTTGCCCCATGCAACCGGAACTGGTCGGGGCCGCTCACCTCCAATGCGACCTTTGCCTTGCGCACGTCGTCGAGGGTGAACGTCGCATCGAACAGCCGGATGAACGGGCCGATGGCACAGGAGGCGTTGTTGTCCTTGGCCTGGCCCAGCAGCAACGCGCTGCGCCCCTCGATGTCGCGCAGATTGACGTCGTTGCCCAGGGTGGCGCCGACGATCTCGGCGCGGGCGTTGACGATCAAGGTCACCTCGGGTTCGGGATTGTTCCAGTCCGAATCGGCCCGGATGCCGATCTCCGCGCCATAGCCTACCGCGGCCATCGGCGGCGCTTTAGTGAAGATCTCGGCATAGGGGCCGATGCCGACCTCGAGATAGGGCGACCAGGCGCCGCGCGCCAGAAGCGTCCGCTTCAGCGCTTCGGCCTCCGGCGAGCCCGGCTTGATGGCGGTGACATCGGCGCCGATGATCTGGTTCAGCTCCTTGCGCACCTGCTCGGCGCGGCCGGGATCGCCCTTGGCGTGTTCCTCGATCAGGCGCTCCAGCAGGCTGACGGCGAAGGTGACGCCTGCCGCCTTGATCGCCTGCAGGTCGATCGGCGCCAGCAGGTCGCCTAAGTGATCTTTTAGCGTGCTCAGCCGGTCGCCCGTGGTGCCGCGGACCAGGGCCGCCGGATCGGGTGCGTTGCAGAGATCGGCCACCGTGGGTGTGGTTGCCGTGATGTCGAACAGCCCGTCGGCACGCACCGCGACGACGCTGGGGCCGGACGGCTTTCCCCTCCGCCAAACCCGCCCGACCAGGGTGCCGGCGGTGCCGTCGTCCGGAAGAATGTCGCTGGTCGAAGCTGGCACTGGACGTCTCCGGCGCTTCGTTGCAGAACAGGCGCGCCATTCCCGGGAGAAATAAGATCATGGCCGCAGCGCGGATCAAAGGCGTTCTTTCGCCGGTCGTCACCCCCTTCAAGCGCGACCTGTCGCCCGACGTTGGGCGCTTCATCGCGCACTGCAAGTGGCTGCTCAGCCAGGATTGCGGGCTGGCCGTGTTCGGCACCAACTCCGAGGCCAATTCGATGTCGGCCGACGAGCGCATGGGGCTCCTGGAGGCCATCGT
>WNFG01007346.1_pt1 | contig 12758 bp, 13 predicted proteins | sample 5400431 | NCBI WGS metagenome assembly WNFG01 (sample SAMN13153346, study PRJNA577476) | soil metagenome | isolation source: 120 cm saprolite under Douglas fir tree site 2 hole 3 replicate 2 | place: USA:California | collected 2015-04-18
GTTCATGGAGTATCATCGACGTGGCCCTCATCAGGGTTTTTGGCGGCTTAAGTCTAACTGGGTTGTTCCCAGCAAACCCGATATGCTGAAAATGGTAGGACCGGAACAAATTGTGCTCTCAGAGAGCATGCAAGTGGGACAGCGGCACTTGCAGGATGCAGGCTACAGTGGCACGCAAGATACGGGTGGGGGCGATGACGACTCGCATCTATCTATTGAGCAACAACTTGCTCCGTGGATCACGACGAAGAATTTCATCTTTGCGACTCAAGCGAAGGCAATGCTGCGGCTTCATGGCGAGGGTGATCCAACTAGTCGTGGCGAAGCTTTTAGTTTCATACGCGTATCGATGAAAGAGATATTCGTAAAGGCTGGCGAGGATTATGAGCAGAAGCTCGGTCTGTCATGTTTAACACCCCTGACCAAGAGCCTCGGCTAATAGTTGTGCTGTTGTAGCGGAAGCCGAGAACCGGCCGAAGTCTGCGCACAGGTACAATGTAGCCGAGCAACAGCTTATCTACAAGTCCGAGATCGAGCGGATTTGGAAGGCGCAATTTGCGTCACTGAACCGCAAGGACGAACCACAGCTGACAGATGACGAGGACGATTACAAATCTCAGCCTTCTCAGCGCCTGGCACGGAGGGAGAGTCGTGCGCACTCGCCAGCCACCGCTCTGACAGGTGGACCTGCTACCGCGGCGTCGCCAGGGCTCAGCCGTGCATCATCGATGGAACACGACCGGGACGTGAGTGTTGGACCGGACGGTGGACGGCGGGTATTGCGCATCAAACGGTTCATCGACGACAAATGGTCCACGGAAATCGTGCGAGACGCAGCTGTGATCCGTGCATATATACGAAGACGACAGATCATCGAGGACGAGACGACGGGTGCGGACACGCTGGCACCGACGGGTGACACCGACCGCGATGCACGTGCTAAGAAACGGTGTGCCCACTCTCATAGACGCAGATTTATCTCTTTCCGCTAAAAAGTTTGGTTACACAGATTGGAAGAGGAGATTGCACGGATGAAGAAGAATCAGGAGCGCCGACTTCATCGCAAGAACGCAAAGATTGCGAAAGAGGGTGGTAAATTGATGACCCTTAACCGTCCGATTAAACCTGATACCACGGTACGCCCTCCCTCCTCGCCTTCTACTTACTGAGGACCTTTTGGACCTTTTGGCCGCTTCTTCTCTTTCTCACCCCTGATCCTTGACCCATGTGTATGTATGACTGATATGTTCTGTCACCTGTCCAGAGAAAATGTGGCCACTGCGGCCAAATGGGTCACATGAGTACGTGGCCTCTTCCCACACTGCCATTTTTCACGACTATGCCTGACCGCACGTCCAATAAAAAAAAAATTCTTTTTTCCTCTTCTCAGAAACGAACCGCAAGTGTCCACGTTGGGCAGAGTTCAACTCGGGCACACAACCACCAGCTACGCCTGCGCCAGTCTCGGCGTCTGCGTCTGGATCCGCGGGTAGTCCACCGCCGTTGATGCCCAGCCTCAGCAACTCGCTCGGTATAGGTCAGAGCAGCTTGCTCCATGTGCCCTCGCCGCTCGCGACAAGCCCACCTGTGGTCGCTGCGTCGGATGATGTGCCTGCTGCGCCCAAGATTAAGCTCACTCTTAAACGGTGATGAACATCTCTGGGGCGTGGGTGCTTGTAAGCCGAATGAACTTTACATTATAGAATGGTATCATCATAGTAATGGGACGCTGTTGGTATAGGAAGTAGGAAGTACAGGCGGAATGTAAGTTTTCAGCCGATCGATCGCGGCTGAGGAAGGATTGTTTACACGCTAAACTTACTCAACCGTAACCATAATACCGTAAGATAGCGTACAGTATACGTGTGACACGGCAGCATGGCCTTTAGTGTTAAAGATCAATGCATCAACGGCTGCTGGATGCCTTAATAGGGTTAAAATGTTCATCATCATCCCCTCTGAGTTCGAGGAGCTGTCCCAAGGAACTGTTGGATGTTGCAACCATACGTTGCGCAAATAATTGAAGCTCTATAGTTCTCGTCGTCACATGCGTCCGAATCTCTGTACTGACATTGTACGTCGCACGCTTTCACTTTGCTGTAGCAGGAACCGTGCGCAAAGAGGACGCTTGCAACTCGACAACGAAGAAACTCACAACCCAGTTTTATTGGCCAGATGATCTCCTATTCTTCTGGAGTTAGTTGATCCGATCAACCGTTCGGCGTTCGCTGGTCCGGTCCGAGAGGGCGGTCCTCCATCGTTATCGTCACTTGACGGACTCAGACTCCTCATCTGGGCGAGTTTCTTGTCGTGGTACCATGGCAAAGGCCTCAATAAGCACACTCTTCACAAAGATGACATGGAGAGTGCACTTATATTACGTTCATATTCTGTTCGTGCCTATTACGGACTTGTGGAAGGCTGTTGGGTCAGACGGCCAACACTCAATCACACGGGAACACATACGAGACTCGCTAAGCAAAGGTATAGGACAACAGGAGTGCGGTTTTGGTTGGGTGTGAGAAGTGAGCGTGCTGAGGAATGCAGGGGTGAAGGTCTCTGCTCTCTCCAGTGGGTGTGGTCGGTCTTTTATCCTCTTGGTGGCTCCTGGAATGCGTGTGTTGACGGAGATGACGCAAGGGTCGCTCAGTGATCAAGGCGCGATCAGAGCCTCGCATGTGATTGGTGCGAGGCGATGACGTGCAGCGACAGGGCGGGAGCGAGAAGGAGCGAGAGGGTGAGGGCGATCGGAGCAAAAGGGGGAATCTATATACGTAAGGCCTCGTTCGGCTACGAAAAACTGAGATTTAAATCCCAAATTGTACGGTTATTTGCCACAATCTGGACTCTGATTGTTTCTGTGGCGTTGTGGATTGTGGCAAATAACCGTACAAATTGGGATTTAAATCTCAGTTTTTCGTAGCTGAACGAGGCCTAAGGTACTTACAACTTGGTCATGCTGATGTCAACACCAAGACGATCCTGAGCATTGGCGATATGACTTGTACTCATACTGGCGCCCATTTTCACAACAGCCCTCGATTCGGATAGATGGATAGTATTTGAGCTACGAAACACTTTTTCAAAAGGTCACTTCATCTCGAAGTACTGAGTAACTTCATAGGCAGACCAGCAGACCTGACATTTGCTAGCAGGGTAAGGGGCCCAAGCCAAATTACGAGCAACCGACCGCGGACCGTCTCGCTGAAGACCTAGACGGAAGAGGGTGAGTACCGTTAGCCGAAAACGACTCATATGCGCTCCTTCTCAAAGAACTTCGAGGGTCCAAGGATAACTTTCGCAGTCTACATTGAGACGCCGGAACAAGGTACGGTCGAGGCAGGCATCAGGGTGGACTGGTTCATGCGAGTAGACGACCGAGGGTGAACTGACCACGCTGGAAATAGCTCACGTTTGCATCAAGACACACAACCACCCGAAAAATTCTGTCGGAGGTGTCACCGCACGAAGAAATAGTAAATAAATTACGTACCTCTTCAGCCCACTCTCCATAACCTGAACCAATGGAATGGCGAAAGGCCTACCAAGTCCAGACTCACGATTCTGTCCTCTTGGCGTGTGAGGGATGTGTTGTCAGCTGGTCAGTACTGCCAAAGAGTTGGTTAGCGTCGGCGCAGCCACTGTTGCTTGGCTGGCTCTTGGCACTCCTTCGGTGCCAAGCGAATGGAGTTGTATAGCAAGCGCCAAGACTGGACCTTGCGCCGTTCGTCGAACGGACGCGCGGACGCCACAGGGTCAGGCTGCGGATACTGCGGAGCGCAATGCTATACCATTTATCAACAGAGGATATGACAGGCGTTGTTGGACGATGAAACGCCAGCGCTGATCATGCATGATGGAGTGTTGATGGGCTAATTTATTGTTGGTACAACAAGGCCGCGCGTGCGAAAAGTGATAGGTACAGTCATTGTCCTTCGTGTTACGCTAATTGGACGAGATTGCGCGGACGAAGAAAGACACCGGAGGCCGAGGGACAGCTTGTACTGTAGTAAGCCAGTTTGACCAGCCTGGCATGTCTCGGACCTTTTACGATTTTGATTCCGATCACCCACCGTTAAGCGCTGAACCCTTGGCCCCAAGCATATGACCATGACCGATGACCGACGTTTCTACGGAAAAATGTCACATGAATGCGTTTTATCTGCTTCCCATCATCAGAACGTCCATGTCGGGCAAAGATCAGCTCAGGCACCCGGTCATCACTGGCAGCTATTATCCCTACGGAGCTGTCTGCGTCTGTGTTTCGGTCCGCGGGTAACTTAGGTCGCCGCCTTGGTAGTTAACTCGCTCGGATTGTGCATCCGCAGGGAGGTCCGGGCTGATGTGCGCCAAAACGGTGATGGAACACAATATCAGTGCGGCAGACTATGGAATGGTAATTATACAGCCAAATGAGTCAAGATAGTAGACAATGATACTGTAATGGTCAGGGACGGGAGTACGGCACAGTGCAAGCATAACAGAACAGAACAGGTAAAACACAAAGGATGCTATTCAAACTCAATGTTCAACTTCGCACTGCAGACATATCGGCGTCGCGTGGTATAGGCGACGGTGACAGGCGAGGTGGAACAGACGCAAATCGTACACGATACCGCTCGTTGATCGTAACAAGTAGATCACGGATAAGCGCTGCATGCCGTGCACGATTGTCGTTACTTCTTCCATTGAGCTTCAAACGGTCCAGCCGGTGTGACAGGCGTTCATCTACGCCAGACGTAGGTGTCGGTGTGCCAGTGCTCGCGGTTACCTCGCGCAAGCTGGGGAGTACTGGCAAAGTTGTTTGATCGTAAGTAGGAGACGATGGTGGCGTGAGCCCTGGGTAAGTCTTATGTAGCGGTGGGAGCTTGAGGTCGTCGTCACCTGATGTAAAAAACGGATACAAAGGGCGCGCAAGAGGCGAATTTAGTGGGGGCGGCGCCAGTGATGGGCGCCCCCACGTTGGCGATGACGAGCTGTGTTCCGAGTCGTCCGGTGATGGACTACGCACTGGGATGGATTTGAGCGGGACAGTCCTGTGCATGGCCTTTGTCGGGAAATCTACAGGCGCAAGGACTGCAGGAGGGACAACGGGGCGAGAGCTACGCTCGTATATGACAGTGGATTCGGTGTGAGGTAGATGAGGAGGCGTGGAATTAGAGGGCGAAGATAGCGATGAGTGCGGCGGACTCAGATCCAGCGGGGGCGTCAGGTGTGCGTGACCGAGGGGTGAAGATTGCTGATGCCCGATAACTTGGAAGGGTGGCGAGGTTGGCGGGGCGAGCGTCCCATTAGACACCCGACGGTCAATGCTTGTTGCTGACGAAAGCCCTTGGTTGGTCAGACCGTTCATGGATGGGTACATCGGACCACTATAAGAGCTGCCCGACACATGTTGCTGGCCTGGTGTGTGAGAAGAATATTGACTACTTGGACTCGGGTATGTATTCATGCTGCTCGTGGTGTTAGACATTGAAATCCCTGGCATGCCCGTTAGGCCCAGCTGACTAAGTTCAGTGTAGTCGAAGTAATGAGAGTATTGGTGGCCATTCGAACTGGAACGGGACTCGTGAACCGAGGTAACGTCGCGTCCGAGGGTAAGTAAAAATTGGTTGACAGCTGCTAGTTCCTCGGGGGACCTGATATCGAGGGAAACTGAACGCGGGCTGAAGGTGCTATTCGAAGCAGGGCCAGTGACATTAGTGAAGGAGAGGCTAGTCAATCGGTCCGCCATATCTGCTGCACATGAGTCACAGGTTGTCACCGAGACGGAGGTTGAAACGCATACGAGAGTCATAGGATGGAATGACGCGACGCTTCTTGACATCTTGGAGAAAGTCATCCATATTGATAGTGTATTCGTGCGATCTCTTAATGCCTGTGGACGGTGCTGACGATCCCTCAGGACGAAGAGCGTCTAAGTCTAGAAGTTGTGCCTTGAAAGTGGATGTGAGTATCCAGAAACAAGGATAGCTATCTACTTACCTGCTGGTGCATCACTTCCGGGGAAGGTGTGAGCAATGCACTACCACTACCGAAATGGCTAGCTGAAGTCTCGTGAGGGAGGAGTAAGAGACATCGGAAGATACAATTACATACAATTACCATCTGCAAAGTAATTATGTTGAGACCTCGAGCGAGAAGTAATCCTGGAGCTATCGTCTATAGATTGGTGACGATTTCTGACATGAACCGATTCGGGAATGGTGACGGCCTTGGAGTGCTTATGCTGAGCATGATGCTCTTCTGTATGGATTTTTTCGTGCTTCTTAAGGTCTTGAGGTCGCTTGAAGGTCTTCTTACAGATCTAAAAACACGATAAGAATGGTTGTAGTAACTAATGAGAGAACGAAACCCACATCGCATACATGGGGTTTGAGAGGCGTATGAACTATAGGCGGGTGATAAGAAAAGGTGAAGTCGTATGGAAGGAGAAGACGAAGACCTCTGAGATGGCTGGTGATATGATCGCGCTTTGAACAGGTCGTCGCACAGTCTCTCCATTTGCAAGTGAGGCAAAGGTTATTAGTGCTCTTCCTGCCTACGTGATCGTTGCAGAGATGATTGTAGAGGGGTTCAGGGTCAGAAAAGGACTTTGTACAGTCGAGCCATTGACAGTTGTAGAGATGAGAAGACTCGCGCGAAAGAGAGGCATAGGGAGGGCGAGGGGAGGGCGAGGTCGAGTTGTGCGCGTGAGGGGGAGTTGGGGGAGACATCAGAGAAGGCGGCGTATCCGACTCGGCTTGGTTTTTAGTTCAATCCGCTTTCTTGGCACTTGATTCCACCTCCTTGGCGCCCAGAAATGCCGAGACTTCGCCAAGTGGCGCCAAGCACGCCGTGGCCTTGGCATTCTCAATGCGTCATCCGGTTTACCTTTATGCCCCTATCGTTCCATATCTGGAATATCATAATTGTTATGTGTCCACACACGACCTGTCTGTCTTCAATTTATTTCGACCGCAACCAATTGAGTTCTGTCATCGGACCAACCTGATATACAATTACCAGCGCAGTGATAATGATAAGCTGGAAGCTCAGGGTCGCCCGTAAGTGACGCCCAAATGAATCGTGTCTAAAAATATATTTCCCGAGGTTGATATGCCTGCAGTCACAGACATCTGGAGGCAGTGGCCATTTTGTTTCCGTCAAACTTGGACCCGTTGTCTTTTCCTATGCTACATGCTACATCCTCACACCACCCCTCGCTTAAACGACTCCCATATCCCATAAAACCTCGGACTCGGACTTTTTCTCAAATCATCAAATTTGGGGTCATTGGATTCGTAATCCACTTTGCTAACCTGTTCATTGCCTCTACTGCCTTCCTACCCTCAGTCCAACTTCCGTCAGCGTGGCAGTTTTCGGGATTTCGTTGATGCTTTTCTCGGACACAGGCTCCCCACCTCCTTCGTCCGTCGTGTCCTAACGTCATTTGCTTGGAAATTTCCGTGTCGCGGTCGGTTGTTTTACTCGATTGTGGTTAACACATTCACCCGGACAACGTGTTGGGCCCATGGTAGTCTATATACCTTACCACGATTGTTCTCCTGTGAATTGCTTCATAGGCAGGAAGGAAAAGGGGGTTATCTCCGCGGACTTATCGAATGTAATCATGACATCTTTGTGACAGCAGCGTTGCCGACACTATTCACAGATTCAGCAAAAACCCGTAATTGGTGCCATCCGATGAAATGGAACTCGTGACCGAGGTCTGTCTAATTTGATTTTCTTTATAATTGGGCCAATGATTAATATGAATGGCTCCCATTCAGGGTTTTAGAATCTGGGGCCATATCCTAACAGCCAACTTGCTAGTCTTCACCCAGATACCAGCTTTGATCACTGCGAATCCACCGAACCCAACCTTCTTTTCATATCTTCCTACAAGGCACACCCATTCGCCATCACGTTCTCACCGACTTGCCTTCATTTGAGCATGGTCCATTATAACTGGCCAGTGCTACAGGTTTCTCAACTCCACACGCACAGATAAACCGTCTTTTATCTCGCCTCAAATTGCCATTCCAAGGCAATCCAGCTCAATGATTCTGGCTTTGATGTACCCTCACTTGATCGCTCGTGGTCGCTTTTCTTCGGTCTTATCGAGACACAAATTAACGCTCTATCGGGTTCCGTTATTGATGCGTAGTCATGGGACCTTTCACTACGGTGGTCGGCTTTGCGCCCTCAGTACGAACACAGCTCGTGCCTGCAGATCAAGAACTCTGATCAATAATTGCTCTCGGTAAGCTGTCATTTGTTCGACCTTATGTTGATATACTTCTTTGGACAACCACATGAAACATCTGATGCTGATACATCAGTCGCATCATAAGTATGTCCGGTTCAATTTCCGGTTCGGGTCATCCAATACCCATAACGCGCGCTCTGTGGTTGCCACAATTTCCCCAGAAGCAGCTTTAACACGAAAAAGCGCCAACGATATGGTTCATCCTATGATATCCCGTTATCGCTGCTTGTGAGCTCGAAAAGTCCAATATTCCCGTGCTCAGTTATCGTGAATCAAGAGTTGGAAGTTGGTAATGCATTTGCAAATGAAGCCTTGGGTTGCACACTTGGCATCATGGTGCACAGTGTGGGTTAACTCACTTCTCGATGCCCTCCCCTCAGACTTCGGACACGTCTGAGTGCTACCCGGGCATCTAGTTGCGGTTAAAAACAGTGTTCCCGGGTGGCCAATGGCGGAATTCCGTCCTTTGTAGCAGCATGGTTGGAGTCTTTCTTGGTAAGAGGCACCTTAGTCTAGTTTACGTTCTCCGGCGACCCATGAGCCGAATGGGGAGTATCCTTTCTGCCCGACGTCCACCTACACATGCGTCCACGTCCGTAGCGCTGGAAAGACCATATGGGTCTTATCGTACCAGTGAGTTTGTGAATTTCGGGCTTGGAGCGACGACAAGACATCCGACTCGCGGAAGCATTTGGGGCTTGTGCGGGTCTATGACGTTTTTGAGGAAAAGTGTACTGTAGATACTGGTTGTATCCTCGGCATAATGTGCCGGTGCCTGCCCTTTTATGATCAATTAGTGGGTAAAAAGAGCCTTACGCACTCAATCGTCACGGCCTCTACGGAGATCCCAGCCTTAGTGCAGTAACTACTGTGGATTTTCCGAGACACGAATTTCCGACAGATGAATAGATTCCGACCACCTCGCGTTCGGGCTGCGACCCGAACATGCCAGCTTGTCGGATGGGTGTTCGGGTTGGGTGTTGAGGTATTACGTAAATGAGGATTGGTTATTGCAAGGCCGGAGTCACCAAAGCGATCCTACCAGGATGTCCAGCTGTCACCTCGACCTCGCGTGCGCCCGTTCCTTTTGGGGAGCTCTCGTTCCCGCCGCGTTCGTCTTCCTGCTCTCTGTCGCCGCTATCCCGCTCCCGACATGGTTATCCAATCTCATGCGTCCTATAAAAGGACCACTCACCCCTTCTCTAACCCTTCAAGAAGCAGAAGCTCTCGATGCAGCTGCCATCGCACAGGAAAAGGCCGGGGTGGGTGAAGCAGGACAAGGCGAGGCCGACGCAGTAGCGGAACAAGTTGAATCGAGGCACTTTTGGAAGTCGCTCTTGTTGTCGTGGTTTGCGCTTATCGAGACTCTCGCATGGCTCGGCATTGCCTCTTTTACTATCATTCAAGACGAAAGAGTTTCAGTTCACGTCGCAAGTCGTTTCGTGTTGGGGTTGACCTGGCTGTTTGCGACCGTGCGTCCCATCGTCCGACCAAAACTCACCCCACCATATGATCTTTTCATACTCTATATTATCAATATCGCCTTCGAGCTGGTATCCTTGGGCGCATTCGCATATAACCGTCACGCCTATGGCACTCCCCTGCCGCCGCCGCTTATTCTCACCGCGCACATACTGAATCTATGCGTCCTATCCACTTTGATTACAATTGTTCTCAGCATGCCTCTTTCTATCCCAAGTCGTAGGGTAGAAAAGGCGAAGATCGTGAGTCTGCGATGAGTCACCTTACCGCGTTAACTTACCGGAATGGTCCAGGGATTGTCTGTCTCTCCCGAAGATTACACGACGCTTTGGGGTTGGGTCACATTTTCGTGGGTGTGGCCGTTAGTAAAGCGCGTACGTGTTCTGCGCCCCGTCTGTTTAATTCTACGTGACATTGAAGTGGTTGATAGGGTACCAATACTATGCTGAACGAGGACGATGTCTGGGCCTTAAGCCCGACAGTGCAATCACGGTCGGTGTTCGTGAAGTTTAGCAATACAAAGTAAGCAAACCGAGGGTGGCACCATCTATTTGCTCAGCTCATTTTTCTTGTCAGACGCGCTACGCTACTTCGACGCCTGTGGGCGGCCAACTCCTTGGATTTAATGTAAGTCGATCAACTTTGAACACTATTCCCTCTTATGTTTGTCACTGGTTATGTTTGCTCATGACTTATTCTTATTTGATAGCTTAGATTTTGTCCTAACCCTCATAAGCGTGTGCTTTAACTACACCACCCCTTTCTTTCTTAAGTAGGCATCGTTGTGTTGTGTAAAGACCTCTATTAACGGATTTCTAGACGAATACTTGATGCAATCGTTGACTCGGAGAAAACTCCCGTCACACGCTCTCGAGCTTACGTCTACGCGTTCCTGGCTTTCCTGTGCTCCATGTGCAAAGTTCGTCAATAATTTTCGTTCGGTCATGTTGCTCATCACTCGTATTCCACAGGCTCAGGCAGATGTTCAACATCTTTGGTTCGGTCGGCGGGCTGCGACGCGTATGCGATCGCAACTTATGGCTGCGATCTATGACAAGTCGCTGAAGCGCAAAGATTTCTCTGGAATCGTGAATAAGGATAACTCAAAGGAAGTCTCAACCTCAGACGGAAAGAAGGATTCAAAAGCAAGTGCTGAGGCCAAAGCAAAGGCGGACGATCCCAAGGCTGGCGCTGACATTGGGAAAATCGTCAATTTGATGGCCGGCGACGCGAATCGTGTCGCCATGACGAGTTCGGCAATGTACTTCATTTACGGAAGTATGTCTCGCCAATCTTAATTCTCATTGTCAAGCTAGGCTTACCGCCATGGCTTAGGTCCATTCGAGATCTTCATCGCGGGTATCTTCCTTTACAAGTGAGTGACTGAAATGCGTACTTTGCGGGTGCTAAACCCCGACTATAGTCTACTTGGGTGGTCTGCATTCGCGGGATTCTTTGTGCTGGTCCTTGGATGGCCGTTAAATAGCTACATTGCGAAGCGTAGCATCCGCATTCAGAAGGGCTTAATGGCCGCGCGTGACAAGCGAATGGGTGTCTTGAATGAACTTATCGGCGCGGTATTTTAGTTGTCGGTTGTTTTATGGGCTGATTCTGACCACCGCCTTTTGACTGAAGATTAAATTCATCAAGTTTTTTGCCTGGGAGAGTCGTTGGATTGATCGTGTTTCGGATGCTCGCGCCACGGAGATGGAGTGGATGATCAAAGCTCGCCTGAACTCGGTCCTGTTCCAGCTTCTCTGGTCCTGTGCACCTGTGCTTGTGTCCATATCTTCATTCCTCGCGTTCGTATTACAAGGGAACGAGCTGACAATCGGCATCGCATTCACCGTACGGCTTTCGTCATTTGTGCTGGTTTCAAAAAGTGATTGAATGTACCCAGGCTATCGCCCTATTCAACATGGTCAGGCTTCCTCTCAATATCGTTCCGACGTGGATCGTCCAAATATTGCAGGCAAGTAAATCTTCAGAGATCCATGTTTCTATTCAACATCTTTCCCTTTCAGACTAAAGTAGCTCTAGACCGCATTGCGACCTATCTCGACGAAGACGAGGTAGACGAACAAGTGTCCTCTTTGAAAGGATCACGTTTTGGCGCCTCAGTGGGAGATGACGACACTACGAAAGGTCTAGGTATCGAGAATGGAACGTTCAAATGGAATGAGGTTGAACAAAAGGATGATGTCACCGCCAAGACGGCGAAGAGTGTTGCCTCAAACCCTGCTGACGATACTGTGCAAGGTGCGGACGATGAGACTGAACGTGACTCAGTCACAGGGAGTGTGGCCAGCGATCACCGCTTTGAGCTCAAGGATGTTAATATCATGTTCCCGGAGGGTCAACTTACCGTCGTAACTGGCCCTACGGCAAGTGGCAAGACCGCACTCTTAGTGAGTTTGGGAGATCTCACCGCATCAGAAGTCGTGTGGAACTAATACGGACGTTGCTAGCTGGCTTTGCTAGGTGAAATGACGACACTCAGCGGGAAAATCATCATGTCAAAACGCTTGTCCGATGTCGACGAATTCGGATTGACCCACTCTATCGCGTATGCTGCTCAGTCTCCATGGCTTCGACATCAGTCAATCAAGGACAACATATTATTCGGTTATCCGTATGACGATGCTCGCTACAATGCTGTTATCGAGGCTTGCGCCCTGAGGCCTGATTTGGAGATGCTTGAGGATGGCGATGCAACAGAAATTGGCGCGAGGTCCGTGGTCTGGCGGTTTCTATTCTACGTATCTTTCTGATTCTCAACAATCCTATGCAACAGAGGCGTCAGCTTGTCCGGAGGCCAGAAAGCCAGGTATGATTCAAGTTAGGATGCAACCTTCGTATTCCTCAGAATTACCTCTCTAGGGTTGCACTGGCTCGTACGGTCTATGCACCGGCCAAATACGTACTTTTGGATGACCCTCTAAGTGCAGTGGTGTGTCGAATGGAAAAGAACTAGAACTGCACCTGATGACGAATTCAACAGGACAGTCACACTGCACGGTTCTTA
>WNFG01013883.1_pt1 | contig 12753 bp, 8 predicted proteins | sample 5400431 | NCBI WGS metagenome assembly WNFG01 (sample SAMN13153346, study PRJNA577476) | soil metagenome | isolation source: 120 cm saprolite under Douglas fir tree site 2 hole 3 replicate 2 | place: USA:California | collected 2015-04-18
CGCCAGCGCGCCCTGCGCATGGGTTACGCCCTGAATGAATACGGGCTGGCCACGGTGAAGGACGAGAAGAGAGTGGCGGGCAAAACGGAAGAAGAGATTTACAAGAAGCTGGGTCTGGCCTGGATTCCGCCCGAACTGCGGGAAAACCTGGGCGAGATCGATGCCGCCGAAAAGGACGAGCTGCCCGACCTGATCACGCAGGAAGATTTGAAAGGCGACGTCCACATGCATACCGTGGCCACTGACGGAAAATGCACGATCGAAGAGATGGCCGAAGCGGCCCGCGACCGCGGATATGAATACATGGCCATCACCGATCATTCGAAAAACCTGGCCTTCGCCAACGGACTGGACGACAAGCGGGCGGTCGAGCACATAAAAAAGATACGCAAGGCGGCGAAGAATATCGAAGGCATCACCGTGTTCGCGGGCATTGAAGTCGATATTCTCGCCGATGGTGAACTCGATCTTTCCGATTCCGTTCTGGAACAGATGGACGTGGTAGTGGCCAGCATCCACTCGCATTTCGCGCAGGAGCGGCAGCAGACCACCGACCGGCTGCTGCGCGCCGTGGCGAACCCCAACGTGTCGATCGTCGGGCATCCCACGGGCAGGCTGCTGCTGCGGCGGGAAGGCTACTCCTTCGACTACGAAGCGGTGTTTACCGCTGCCGCGAAGGCGGGCGTGGCCATGGAGCACAACTCCTATCCCGACCGACTCGATCTGAGCGATCTGCATCTGCGGCTGGCTAAATCGAAGGGCGTGAAGTTTGTGGTCAACACCGATTCTCACCATACTTCGCATTTGCAGAACATGAAATTCGGAGTGTTACAACTGCGGCGCGCGTGGCTGACCCGTCAGGATGTGCTGAATACGCTTCCAGTCGCGAAATTCGCGAAGCTGATGCGTCGGGGAAGAGCGGTGTTGGCGGAAGTGTGAAACCGGATAAAACCGAATTTGGTAATTGTGTAATTTGGAAATTGGGTAATTGAAAGACGGCGTTTGTCATGTCTGGACAGGGTTTCAATTACAAAATTACAAAATTACTAAATTACGCAATTACCAAATGAGTTTTGCGGGTACGCAGCATCTACAATGAAACGCTGGCGATCATTCCCGGCTCAGGAGCAGAATTCAATGTCCGAAAATGACAAGACGGTTCCACCGATTCCTCCCGCTCCTCAGATGCCCGCAGCTCCGAGTGCGCCGGCCCCGGCCTCCGGACGCATGCCCATGAGTGAAGAGATGGACCGCGCGAAATGGACCATGCCGGCGGCGGTCCCCATTATGATTGCCATCGCGCTGGTCGGTATTGGTGTGTTGGTGACCGGATACGTCAATCGATCAAAGCCGAGCGCCACGGGGAAGGTCACGAAGGTGATGTCCGTGGCCCAGGGCGATACCCTGATGGTTGCCATCCATATGCGGTTCGATAACGTTACCGATTCCAGGTTGTGGATTAAGAGCATCCAGGCCGAGTTGGAGACCGCCGACGGGAAAAAGTATGAAGACAGCGCCGCTCCGGCCGTGGATATCGATCGTTATCTCAACGGATTGCCGGCGCTGGCGGAAGGCCGAATCGATCCGCTGAAAGAGGAGATGAAGATCATGCCAGGAAGTTCGCAGGCCGGGATGATCATTGTGGCGTTCCCTGTGAAACAAGCTGACTTCGACGGGCGCAAATCGCTTCACGTGCGGATGGGATTTTATGACCATCCTGGAATGATCATTCAGTAGTAATTCTCCGAGGGAAAGATTTCAAATTTAAAATTTTAAATTTGAAATTTAAAATCTTCCCATTCCGATCTTCGAAGGCCCCTCCGCCCCGATGATCGTAAAGGTAATCCTCCTTTCGACTCTCAGAACGTTAAGATAACCCTTGACATTCAACCATCGTTATAGAGAATTAATCCCCTCGGAATGAACTTTCGTTCATTTCGTGATCGGGTGCTTTGCCGAATTCGCCGGGCCGAATCCATGGGTTTTACGCTGACGGTGCGGAAGCGGGCGGGCTTGCCACCGCAGTGAGTCACCAACAGGCATCTGTCGTCGATCGCGGGGCGATCGAGAGGCAGCTTTCCCGAAAGGAAGTCTCAATGAACAGCCGTGCGCGTTTCTTTTCAGCCGTAGTCATCCTGATTTTCCTCTCTGGTATTCAATCGCTGTTTGCTCAGGTGGGCACAGCCCAGGCGCAGTTGAATGGCGTTGTCCGCGATCAGTCGGGCAGCGTGGTGGTGAAAGCCGCCATCACTTTGCGCAACGTCGACAACAATCAGACGTATACGGCTTCTTCCAACAGCGAAGGCTACTATATCGTGACCAGCGTGCCGCCGGGCACGTACGATCTGACGGCCGAGGCGGCTACCTTCGGCAAACAAACGCAGAAAGGCGTCGTGCTGCGCGTGGCCCAGACGGCCACGCTGGATATCACGCTGAAGGTTTCCGCCGCCACCGAGCAGGTGGAGGTTACGACTGTGGCGCCGGTAATCGAGCCGACCCGCACCGAGGTCAGCACCGTGATCGCCACCGAGCAGATTCAGTCCCTGCCCATCAGCGGAAGGTTGTTCACCGACTTCGCCCTGCTGAGTCCGGGCGTCACCACGGGACGCATCAGCCTGCAGTCGACTTTTACCGACCCCTCGGTCACGCGTATTTCCTTTGCCGGGCAGCGCGATCTCAACAACAGCGTTACTGTGGATGGCGCCGACAACATCAATACGGCGACCGGCTCGCAGCGGGCCACGCCCTCGCAGGAAGCGGTCAGCGAGTTCCGCGTGGTCAACAACAGCTTTGGCGCGGAATATGGACGGGCCCTGGGTGGCATCGTGAATATTGTCACCCGCTCGGGCACCAACGACCTGCACGGCTCGCTCTACGCCTATCTCGAAAACAACAAGTTCAATGCAACGCCGCTGCTGACCCAGCCGGGCTTCGATATTCTGCGCCAGGGCCAGTTCGGCGGCACGCTGGGCGGGCCGATCAAATCGGATAAGACGTTCTATTTTCTCAACTACGAAGGTCAGAGGCGCGCGCAGTCGCCGTCATATCCGGGCTTGCTCATCGGCAATTTGGCCGCGATCAACGCCATGAAGGCCAGTCTTGGTCTTGCGCCTGAGAACCTGAACGTCCTCAAGACCGCCGACGTGGATAACGGTTTTGCCAAACTCGACCATCAGTTGAACGAAAAGAACCGGCTTTCGGTCCGCTATCTGATTCAGGACGCCCTGAACCTCAACATGCTGGTGGGCGAAACGCTCGATGGCGGCGGCATTGGCGCGCCCAGCAGCGGACGCAACGGCGATCTGCGCGACCAGTCCCTGGTGGGCACCCTGGCCACGCAGTTCAGCGAAAACAAAATCAATTCAGCTCTCTTCCAGTGGGCGCGCCGCAACTACGGCTTTGCGGGCACCAGCGGACAGCCCAACCTCGACGTGCCCAACCTGCTGCTGCTGGGCCACAACTTCGGCGCGTTCGACCGCTACAACGAAACGCGTTATCAGTTCTCCGACACGTTCTCGGTGGTCAAGGGCAGGCACTATACGAAATTCGGCTTCGATGCGAATTACATCCGCAATTTCGTGATCTGGCCGGGATTCACGCCCGCGCGCGTGATCTTTCCCAGCCTCGACGATCTGCTGGTGTCGGGTAAATCGAACTGGGGATCGGCGCCCTGTCCCGCGCCGCTGATTGGGCTGACCGCCCCCTGCCTCGCGGCGTTTTTCTGGGGCGCTCCCGTGGGTCCGGGTCCGGTGAACACCGCCGCGGCTTCGCCTTCGGTGCCGACAACGTGGACCCAGGCCTTTCTGCCCTCGCAGGCTTCGAACTTCAATGTCAGTCTGAACCACAGCTACTATGGGTTCTTCGTTCAGGACCAGTGGAGGCTCACGCCAAAGTTCACCGTGAATTACGGACTGCGCTACGACGTTGAAGCCGGACTGGGCTTTTTCGTCAAGGGAGACCATAACAACTTCCAGCCGCGCGTGGGCCTGGCCTGGGCGCCGGATTCGAAGACTGTCATCCGCGCGGGCAGCGGAATCTTCAACGACAAATACAGCCTGACGTTTTTCTTCGTGCCCGCGCCGCAGAGGCCGCCCATCATCGCCGGACTTCCCATGGTGAGGAACCAGACCACCGGAACCTATCTGCTGAACAGCATGTTCCTGCCCACGCCCTGCGTGCTGCCGGGATGCCCGATCGTGCCGCCGCTGCCCCTGCCGCCGGGAACGGTTCCGCCTCCGCTGCTCACGTCGGCCTTTGAGAACCTGATCAACAGCGGATCGTTCCCAAATAACGCCGCGTTCTTCCAGGGAGGCACGGCGGTCGATCCCAACCTGCGTTCCCCCTACACCGAGCAGACCAGCATTGAAATCGACCGCACCATCGGCAAAGGGCTGACCATCGGCCTCGGCTACATGTTCGTGGCCGGCCACAAGCTGGTGCGACCGATCGATCTCAACGTCGGTCCTCCGGTCGGGCGGGTCACCGGAACGAACAAAGACATCTATGCGTTCGCCATTCGCGATCCCAATATCCCGGCTCCGCCCGCGGGATCGCCGGGCACCAACGGCATTTTCTACTTCACCGATTCCACCGGGAACTCGGTCTATCACGGCGCCACGCTCCAGATTATCGAGAAGGCCGGAAAGTATTTTCAGTTCAACGCCAACTACACCTTCTCGCACACGCTCGACGACGGAACATTTGTGACGTTTGTCAGCACGCCGCAGTCGAACGCGCAGCGAAACCTGGAGCGCGCCAATTCCAATCAGGATGCCCGCCAGCGGTTCGTGGCGAACTTCGTGGTGGACGCGCCCAGGGAGACTTTCCTGCGCAACTTCGAGCTGAGCAGCATCATCACGCTGCAATCGGCGCGTCCGTTTACGATGTTCGTGGGCTTCGACGCCAACAACGACGGCAACCCTGTGACCGACCGCGTGGGCGAAGAATCGCGCAACAGCTATCGGGGTTCAGACCTGCAGACCGTGGACATGCGCCTTTCGCGCGCCTTCGAGTTCAAAGACAAGCGAAAGCTCAATCTGTCGCTCGATGCTTTCAATCTGTTCAATCGGGCCAACGTGGATGAAGTGTTCTCCGTCTATGGGGCGCCCATCTTTGTCGGATCGAAGCCGGTACACTTCGGCGACGGCGTAACCGGGCCGAATCCGTTCTTCGGCACACCGAGAACCGCCTTCAATCCGAGGACGTTGCAGTTCGGGGCGAAGTTTTCATTCTGAGAAGAGCTTCACCACGGAGGCGCGGAGACACGGAGAAGGAAAAAATAGAATTGATTTCAGGGACGCGGCGTGGCTGCGTCTCTGTTTTTTTTACCGTAGAGACGTAGCTTGCTACGTCTAAAAGCGGAAGACCGTAAATATCGATTGGGGATCACCCGCGTTTGTGGTTCGGGCGCAAACCCTGGTTCCGGGTATTGCTTTGGAGGTGTTCAAGTCCGCCGGCTTTTAGACGTAGCAAGCTACGTCTCTACGGGTTGCTCTGACGTCCTAGTGGATGGAAGCCTGCGCCGGAGGCAGGGATTCGTCGTGGCGTTTAAAAGGCAGATGGAACTTGCGGTTGATGTCGGGCCAGAATTCCTTCAACACATCCCAGGCCATGTCGGAGGTCACGTTCATGCCCACCCGCTGGGCGGTGGTGCCGAAGCCGCGCTCGTTGTCGGGGTGAACGAGGTTGCTGAGAGCTTTGGCGCTCGCCAGTCCCATCCATTCAGAGTAGTTGATCATCGGCTGACCTGAGTCGCTTTGGGCCACGAAGACGTGGCGCATGGCGTGGGCCATGCGGCGGTGTATGGGGCCGCTGCCCATACGATAGTAGCGCGGGTCCTGGTGAAAGACCGAGGGGAAGAGGAAGGTGCTGAAGAACTCTGCGGAAAAGGTGCTGAGCACGGCGGCGTTGTAGCGTCTGAAATAACCGCGTGTGCCCTGGCCGAAGCTCGGATCATCGCGATCGCGCTGCGACCAGGCGGCCTCCCAGCTTGCGCCGAGAAAAGCCATGGGCTCGGTGCTGTTCTGAACGAAGAGCCTGAATTTTTCTCCGGCTGAGAGCGAGCATGGCTGCACTCGTCTGTATTCCCCCGTCACCGCGGCCTGGCCTTCCAGCTTCTGCGAGACGCCCGCGACCAGGCGGCTGAAAGGGCCGGTATAGTCGTCAATGTCGAGAGCTTCAGCGGGCCGCGCACAGGTTCGGACGACGATGACCGGCTGGATCATGACCGGCTGGATCATGGCCGGCTGAATCATGGAAGGCTGAATGGTTTCCGGCGTAAGCAGAGGAATCGTTGTGGACCCCATCGCGCTCGATGCGGAAAAATCGTTCGAGGCGAGAAAAAGAGGCTGGTCGTCCATCACCTGCGGCCGGCTCATGACTTGCGACTGGGGCGTCAATTGTGACTGGCCCGTCAATTCCGGCTGGATCGTGACAAACAGGCTGCCGGTCAGGCAGTAAAGCAGCGCGAGTTGCCAACGGATACAGCGCATAAAACAATTCCAGCCGTGGGAGCGAAGTCGTGACAATCAATGTAGCCGGGAACCGCCGCGGGACGAAGTTACCCAGGTGCACTCAGCCCGTTGCCCTCTCAGAGTTCCCTTTCGGGAATCCGGAGCGGCGCCGGGATGGTGCGCCTGAGATTCAACGGTAGCAGATCCTTGCTGAGAAAAGCTGTATAATTTGGCTCTCGCATGGTCCCGGAGGAAAAGAAAATGAAATACTCCAGGTTTTTGATCGCGCTCTCACTCTTGGTTCCGTCCGCCACTCTGCCTGCCTCCGCCAAAGAGACTCATGCCACCATCGTTTACGACGATGTGGCCACTGAGATCGCGTCCGCTCGGCAGGAATCCGGCCGGTTGTGGGTCACTACCGCCGACCTGACCCGCGCGACCAAATTTGAGTAGGCAGGACCTCCGAATTCGAAAACACCGCCGGCGGGAAAAAGTTCTTCAACCTGACGGCTTTTGCCGATCTGGTGAAACAGCCGGTGACCCGTGACGAAGCCCTGGATACCTGGTATTTCGGCCTGCGTTCCGACCAGCGCGAGACGCTGAGCTCTCTGCAGGCGCCCGATTTCACCCTGCCCGATATGCAGGGCAAACTCCATTCGCTTTCCGACTTTCACGGCAAAAAGGTGCTGCTGGTCACCTGGGCCTCCTGGTGAGGATGCCGTCTTGACCTGCCAGGTTGGCAGGCACTGTACCAGCAGATGAAAGACAGGAACTTCGAGATCGTTTCCGTGGCCCAGGATACCGGCGGTGTCAAAGACGCGGGCCCGGCCATTACCGCCGCCAATCCGTCGTTTACCGTTCTGATCGACGAGAAGCATCTGGTCACGAAACTTTACAACATGGTGAACGTGCCGACCGGCGTGTGGATCAATGAGAAGGGAAGAATCGTCCGTCCGAATGAAGTGGCGTTTATCGATGACCGCTTCAAGGTCTTTACCGGACTCGATTCCGCTCCTTATATCAGGGCGCTGAAAGACTGGATCGAAAAGGGCGACAAGAGCGTCTACGCCATGAGCGAAGACCGGATGCGGCAAAAGCTCACGGTCGCCGATCCGAAGATCGTGCTGGCGACCGCCGAGTTCGGCCTGGGCGAGCATCTCTATAAGTCCGGTCATGCGGCTGAGGCCATCCCTCATTTCAAGGAAGCGCAGCGGCTGAATCCGCTGAACTGGAATTACAAACGTCAGGCGTGGGCGCTGTCGGATGCCAAAAAAGATTACGGCACCACTTTTAAAGAAGAAGTCGACAAGATCGGTGGCGGGACGAAGTATTATCCGCCGCCGGAATTGCCGGCGGAGCCGAAGAAAAACAATTAGCCGCGAATCTGCGCGAATGAACGCGAATTGAGAAGTTCCAAAGTTCTTGTCATCCTGAATGGAGCGCGAACGCATGTGAGCGCGCAGTGAAGGATGACAAGGGGTTGGAATTAACGCGGGAATCCGGTTCTCGCCCACGATCTGCCCCTCGCCCCCCTGGACATCTCCCCGCCTTCGCGACTATAAATTCTCTTCCACTCAGGGAGCCACCCATGCATCGTCATGTCCGACTGATCGCACTCACTGTCCTTATTATTTGCGCAGTTTGTTCCGCCTTCGCGCAAAAGCGTTCGATTACCGAGAAAGACCTTTTCCATTTCAACTGGATCGGCGACCCTCAGGTCTCGCCGGATGGTTCGCGCATCGCGTTTGTCAAAGTCAGCGTAAGCGAGAAACGGGACGGATACGACACCTCGATCTGGAGCGTCTCCGCGAAAGGCGACGAACAGCCCCGGCGGATGACCAGCGGGAGCCACGACTCTTCTCCGCGCTGGTCGCCCGATGGCAGGTGGGTGGTATTTGTTCGCTCGCCCGAGGCGCCGGCGGGCGGAGCCGCGCCGGGTGCGAGACCTCCCTCCGCGCAGCTTTATATGCTGCCGACCTCAGGCGGCGAAGCATGGAAGGTGACCGATCTCCCTCGGGGTGCGGGCGGTCCCACGTGGTCGCCCGATAGCAAAATGATCGCCTTCACCAGCGGCACGTCGCCCGAAGACCTGGCCAAAGCCGTGAAGGGCAAAGGGTCAGATAAGGACAAGGACGGCAAAGATAAAGATAAGGCCGGGAAGGTTGACGAACCGGAACATGAAAGCGATGTTCGGGTTATCACCCGCGCCGTTTATCGCAGCAACGGCGCCGGATATCTCGATCCGAAGCATCCCTCGCACATCTGGGTGGTGAGCGCTCCGCAGGGTTCCGAGGACATGGTGAAGCCGAAGCAACTCACCAGCGGAAAGTTCGACGAAGGCAACATTCACTGGTCGGGCGACAGCAGTCACATCCACTACATTTCAAATCGCGATCTCGAGCCTTATTACTCGCTTCCGCACGCCGACATTTATTCGGTGGCTGCCGCGGGCGGCGAGCCTTCGAAAGTGATGTCGCTTTCCATGGGTCCGCGCGCGCTTTCGTTCAGCCCTGACGGAAAGCGAATCGCTTTCTGCGCGTCGGTGAATGAGCCGGTGCAATCTTATTCCGAGCCGCATCTGTGGGTGGCCGACCTGGCCGAGGGAGCGAAGCCGCGCAACCTGACCGCCAACTACGACTACGACGTCTGCAGCGGCGTGGGCGGCGACCAGGGAACGCCGCGCGCAGGCGGCGGCGATGAAGTCCTGTGGACCGCCGACGGCAGCGGCCTGATCGCCGTGAGCGCGAGAGAAGGGAAGGCCAATCTGGTGCAGGTGGATATCGCCTCGGGGAAACTGATCGATATTACCAGCGGCAACCAGGCGGTGGAGCGCTACCGCGCCCTCGATAAAGCGGGCCGACTCGTGGCTTTGATTTCCACGCCGACCAATATTGGCGATCTGTTCGTGCTTGACGGCAAAGGCGGGCAGCCCGCGCAGCTGACCCACATCAACGAAAAACTGTTTTCACAGCTCAACCTGACCGCTCCCGAGGAGATGTGGTACACCAGCTTCGACGGAAAGAAGATCCAGGCCTGGATTCAAAAACCGCCCGACTTCGATCCCGCGAAGAAATATCCTCTGATTCTCAACATCCACGGCGGCCCGCACGGGGCCTACGGCTATGTCTTCGACCATGAATTTCAATGGATGGCCGCCAAAGGCTACGTGGTGCTTTACCCCAATCCGCGCGGCAGCACTTCCTATGGAGAGGCCTTCGGCAACATCATTCAATATCACTATCCCGGCGACGACTACCGCGATCTGATGATCGGCGTGGATGACATGCTCAAGCGCGGCTACATCGACCCGAAGAAGCTGGGAGTCACGGGCGGCAGCGGCGGGGGCGTGCTCACCGACTGGATTGTCGGACATACCGAGCGGTTTGCCGCCGCGGTGGCGCAGCGCGACATCGCCAACTGGGCCGACTGGTGGTATACCGCCGACTTCGCGCAGTTTGAGCCGGTCTGGTTCAAAGGGCCTCCGTTCAGGGAAACGCAGGATTTTGCCAATCGTTCGCCCATTACATATATCGAAAAGGTCAAAACTCCGCTGATGCTGGTGCTGGGCGAAGCCGACTACCGGACACCCCCCAATGCCGGCGGAGAGCAGATGTTCCGGGCTCTTAAGTATCTGAAGCGTCCGGTGATTATGGTGCGTTTTCCCGGTGAATCGCACGAGCTTTCACGCTCGGGGCAGCCCTGGCACCGCATCGAACGGCTGGAGCACATCGTAGGTTGGTTCGATAAGTACCTGCAGGGCATGAGCAAACCGGAATATGACGAAGTAATCGGGACTTCGGGCGAACAGGGAGCGAAGACTTTGGATCAGTGACGAGGAGAAGGAGTAAATTAAAGAGATTTTAATTTTGGCTGTGAATCTTTATAATTCCTCCGATTTTGCGCAGGCCCCCAGGCGCACCATTCAGGGAAGCCGACTGCAAAAAAATAAACGACCATTTCAGGAGATAAACACCAATGAAGAGCTTTCTGGCAAAAATGATTGCGGTCAGCATGTTGTGCGGCGCTATGGCGTTCGCTCAGGGTTCCCCGGCCGCCGGCGGCGGCAAGAAAACCGATGACACCAAGAAGACCGATGACACTGACAAGGGCAAAGGCAAGGCCAAAAAGGGCACAACGGGCAAAGTTAAGACCAAGAGCACGACCCCGCCGGCAAAGAGCGACGCCGGAAAAGGCAAAGGAAAAGGCAAAGGCAAGGGTAAAGCCAAGGGCGGCGACGACAAGGGCGGCGCAACCAAAAGCGACGACAAAGGCGGCAAGAAATAGCTAAACCGTGGTGAAAGGCTCTGGCATCTGCCGGGCGTCTGCGCAAATCGATCACCAGTGGAAATGGCCGGCCGGGAGCCGGCCATTTTCGTGTGAACCAAAACCTGAAACACAGCGCGACGTAGCCGCAACCGAAACAAAGTCAAAACCATAAACCTTGAAACGCAAAGGAAGCGGAGGAAGCAGAGGATTTTTTTGGGTTGTAACGATGGCCGGACGTTTTCTTTTACCCGCGAGAGTACGGTTGGTTCCGCGACATATCCCCCAAAACCCTCCGCTTCCTCTGCAGTGCTAATCGTTAAAGTCTTCGCGGCTTGCGACGATTTTTGCCGTGGAAACTTATCCCAGTGTATTTGCTTTTCCTGCGTATCTCTGCGCCCCCCTGCGTTCTCTGCGGTGAGGTTTTGGTTGCGGCTCTGCCGCGCTGCGTTTCAGGTTTTGCTTTTTTTCTTATCTGCGTTCATCTGCGTAAATCAGCGGCAAAATATTTTGGTATTGTTCATGGATGCAAGAAGGAGATACGAAAATGTCGGGTGAAACTTACAACGTAATTCAGGGCGACGGCGGAGTTCCCATCAAGGCCTGGACCAAAGGGGTTTCGCTGGAAGACCAGGCGAAGGGCCAGCTGCTGAACGTGGCCCGGCTGCCGTTTATCTTCCGCTGGATCGCCGCGATGCCTGACGTGCACTGGGGAATCGGGGCGACCGTGGGGAGCGTGATTCCCACGAAAGGCGCGATCATTCCCGCCGCGGTGGGCGTGGACATCGGTTGCGGAATGATGGCGGTGCAGACGTCGCTGAACGCGCGCGATCTGCCCGACAACCTGCACAGCATCCGCGAGGCGATCGAAACAGCGGTCCCGCACGGGCGCACCAACCACGGCGGGTCCGGCGACAAGGGCGCATGGCATGAGATTCCGGCCGGAAACCAGGACGTATGGGCGGGCTTGAAACCGCGCTATGACACGATTCTGGAGAAACATCCCAAACTGGACCGCGGAAACCATGCCAACCATCTGGGCACGCTGGGAACCGGCAACCACTTCATCGAGGTATGTCTGGATGAAACCGAGACCGTGTGGTTCATGCTGCACAGCGGTTCGCGCGGCGTCGGGAACCGCATGGGGTCGTACTTTATCGAACTGGCGAAGGTCGACATGAGGAAGTTTTTCGTGAACCTGCCCGACAAGGACCTGGCTTACTTTCCCGAGCATACGCAGTACTTCGACGACTATGTGGAGGCGGTGGAGTGGGCGCAGGATTTTGCCCGGTTGAATCGCACGCTGATGATGCGGCAGATTGTCGACGCCGTCCGCGGCGCCGGCGTTCTGCCCGCTTTCAACGCCGAGGTGAAGGCCATCAACTGCCACCACAACTACGTGGCCCGGGAGTCGCACTTCGGGGAGAACGTGCTGGTTACCCGCAAGGGCGCGGTGCGGGCGCGCGAGGGCGACATGGGCATTATCCCCGGCAGCATGGGTGCGCGTTCGTTTATTGTCCGCGGACGCGGAAACCCCGAGAGCTTTCACAGCTGCAGCCACGGCGCAGGCCGTGCGATGTCACGGGGAGAGGCGAAGAGGCGCTTTACGTTGGAAGACCACATCCGCATGACCGAGGGTGTGGAGTGCCGTAAAGACGCCGACGTGATCGACGAGACGCCCGCCGCCTACAAGCCCATCGATGCGGTGATGGCGGCGCAGGCCGACCTGGTGGAGATTGTTCATACCCTGCGCCAGGTGGTGTGCGTGAAGGGATAGCTCTATGACACAAACGACGCAAACGACGATCAGACCATGATTCAAATCGATGGCTCATTTGGCGAGGGCGGGGGACAGGTTCTGCGCACCTCCCTCAGCCTTTCGCTGGTCACCGGGAAGCCTTTCCGGATTGACAACATTCGGGCCAACCGAAAGAAGCCTGGTTTGCTCCGTCAGCACCTGACCGCGGTGCGCGCGGCGGCCGAGATCGGCGGCGAGGCGGAAGGCGCGTCCCTGGGCTCGCGGTCGATTACGTTCACG
>WNFG01003745.1_pt1 | contig 12745 bp, 7 predicted proteins | sample 5400431 | NCBI WGS metagenome assembly WNFG01 (sample SAMN13153346, study PRJNA577476) | soil metagenome | isolation source: 120 cm saprolite under Douglas fir tree site 2 hole 3 replicate 2 | place: USA:California | collected 2015-04-18
GCTCGCTCTTGTGTGAAGGCTCCCGTCAGTAACCCGGCCTGCATCGGGCTGTAGACGATCACTGCGGTCTGATGCGCGGCTGTCCAGGGCAGCTCGTCTCGCGCCACGTCGCGGTGAATCGCGGAAAATGGCGGCTGGAGGGAGTCCACGTGCCCTAGGCGCTCCGCCGCTTCAAGCTGCGCGGCGGTATGGTTGGATAGACCAATCGCCCGGACTTTGCCCTCAGCTTTGAAGTCCAGCAGGGTTTGCCAGTACACATCCAGGGGCGTCCCATCCTCTGCGGGCCAGTGGATCTGGTAGAGGTCAATCCGCTCGACATCCAGGCGGCGCAGTGAATCTTCGAGTTCCCGGCGCAGACTCCTCGGGTCGGCCACCCGGTCGGGCTCGGCCGCCGGATTGTGCTCGTCCCAGACCATTCCGCCTTTGGTAAAGACATACGGTCGGTCTACGCGCGGGATGTCCTGCAGGGCGTGCGCCACGATCTCTTCTGAGTGACCCAACCCGTAGACGGCTGCCGTATCAATCCAATTAATGCCGCGTTCGACCGCCGAACGAATCGCAGCACTAGACTCCTCGTCATCCTGCGTCCCCCAAGCCCAGCGCCACCCAGCACCGCCGAGAGCCCACGCGCCAAATCCTACGCGCGTGATCCGCATATCCGCGAGTCCAAAACGGGTGGTGGGCAAAGTGAGTGTCTGCGTGCTCATCTTCGTGTCCTCCTTACGTCATAAACCATCTTGGAGCGTAATCGAGAAAACCTCACATGTGGCTTTCTCGCATCCCGCTTTTATTACGACCGGAGCTATTCGATTATTCCTTACAAACGCGGATGATTACGCACGGTAGACGCGACAGAACCGAGGAGTTCGCCGAGACTCCTCTCGGCGACGAACGCCGATGTGTTGCGGCGGAGTCGTGAAAGCACGGTCGTGTGGTCTATCTGAAGACGCTGGGTTGGTCGATCACCAGAACGAACACCGGGTCAGCTAGGCTGAGACCCCGCGCCCGCTCGCCGTGTGTAGTCCGTCCGGTCGGCCTACAGAGAAACCATCCTCAGAGTCGGATGGAGCGTGCGCCGGACATCGTCAAAACAGATACGGTCAATAACAGGGTCGCCCACCACATCGTCTGGCGCATCCGCCGCTGGAGCACTTGCATCTCGGCCGCTTGCGCCGACGTCGGCGATCCCCCCGATCTCTGAACCTCTCCCCCGAGGACCTGCAAACGCGCGGCCACAGGCCGCTGGAATACGCCGAACACAACGAACGTGAGCAAAGTGGCCAGTGCGCCTATCGTCAAACTAAGCCCCGTCCCCGTGGTAATCCAGGCAATCTGGAATCCTGCCGAGACCCGGCCATACAATACCAAGCCAGAGAGGACAGTCAGCATTGGGGCGATCGCCATAACAAGCCGAAAGCGGCTCTGTGAGGCCAAGCGCTGCATGAAGCGCCCAGCTTCGGGTCCTCCTCCCGCAATCGCGGGCTGTAAGACGGCTGTGAGAAAGATGACCGCCCCTGCCCAGACGACGCCGGACAGAATGTGGATCATGCGGAGAATGACCATCGGCGCATCCATGGGTTTCAGGCAGCCTGCGGTCGCTGCGATCCCATCTGCAACATGCGTCGGCTCACCTTGAGGACGACGGTTCGGGGCGAAAGGCGGATTGTCAAGAGTAAGAGTTGATTGGCGAGACCGACGACGACTGTCGTCTGGCCGCGCATTAACGCACGGTACCCAGCCCGCGCCACATCTGCCGCGCTGGAGAGCCGGCCCCGGAACAGGTTAGTGGCGGTGAGGTGCGCCCTTTCGGCGAACTCTGTCTTGGTCGGTCCTGGACAGAGAGTGGTCACCGTGACTCCCGTGCCTCTCAACTCCTCGGCAAGCGCCTCAGAAAAGCTCAGCACGTACGCTTTGGAGGCATTGTACACTGCACTGAACGGCCCGGGAGCAAATGAGGCCGTGGATCCCAGGTTGAGGATCCTACCCGACCGCCGGGCGACCATGCCGGGCAACAACAGATACGTAAGCTGCGTCAGCGCGACAATGTTCGTCTGAATCATCTGCCATTCGCTTTGCGGATCCGTCGTCCAGAAAGGTCCGTACACGCTGAATCCCGCGTTGTTGACCAGGACGTCCACGTCCACGCCAGCGTCTGTTAGCTGACGGTAGATGGCGTCTGCCGCGCCGAGTTGAGACAGATTTTGGGCAACGACCGTGATGCCGACACTCGCGCCGCGTCTCAGCTCATCGGCCACCTCGTGGAGCCGCCGGTCGTTTCGGGCGACGAGCACAAGGTCAAAACCGTCATGTGCAAACAGCTTTGCGAGCTCGTACCCAATCCCACTGGTCGCCCCGGTCACCAGAGCGGTTCTCCTACTAACGCTGCCACCGATCACCCACGCACCCTCCTCGTCCACCACACGCTGCCGTTGCCGGCATTCAGATGGTGTGAAATCCTCACTTGCCTTCCCCGGCAACGATGACGCGATCAGGCCGGTCCACGGGGACTGGCTCTGCCGGAGCGCGGTGCAAGATCCCCCGTACCATCCCGGCCAAGCGCACCCGTACCGCCTGGACGGGGGCGAGCGCGCGGCCAAGGATACGCACTCTTGAGAGGTCATCAAACAGAGAGTAGAAGACCGGGATCGCTACGAGCGTCAGAATCAGCGACAGTGTCTGTCCGCCGATCACGACCGAGCTGATCGACCGGTTCGTCCCAGATCCCACCCCCGAGGAGATCGCCAGCGGGATCATGCCTGCGACAAAGGCGATCGTGGTCATCAGGATCGGGCGCAGCCGATCGCGGCTTGCGGCGACGATAGCCTCGTCTCGCTTCATCCCTGCAGCGCGGAGCTGGTTGGCATGGTCGATCTGAAGAATCGCGTTCTTCTTCACGACCCCAAACAGCACCAGGATGCCCAGCTGCGACAGGATGTTCAAGGAGTCGCGCAAGAAGAGAATCGACAGCAACGCAAAGGGCACGGTGAGCGGCAGCGAAAGCAAGATCGTCACCGGGTGCAGCCACGACTCAAACTGCGCGGCGAGGATCAGGTACATAAACACGAAGGACAGCCCGAACGCCGTCATGAACGCCTGCGCCTGACGCCCTTGCTCGGCAGCCTGACCGGCGAATGCGACCGTGTAGTCGGAACTGAGATGCAGCTTGCGCATCTCGCTATCAAGCTGGGCGAGTACCGAGGACTGTGAGGCGCTGGGGAGCAGGTTAGCTGTGAGTTCGACGCGCCGGCGGCGGTTGTAGTGGTCGATAGTGCTCGGGCCCACCCCCGGCTTGATCTGGACCAGCTGCTCCAGAGGGACCACACCCTGCGTGCTCGACCCGACCTGCAGCTGGCTCAGGGCAGCCAGATCCCGGTAGATGGCGTCTGCCCTAACGACAATGTCATACTGTTGACCTAACTCCGCGTAGGTCCCGGCTTTCTGTCCCGCCACGAGAGTGTTCAGCGCACTCGCGGCATTCGCCACGCTGACGCCCAGATCGGCCGCTCGGGCGCGATCCACGGTGACTCCCAGCTGAGGCTTGCCGGTAATCAGCGACGACCGGACGTCCACCACTCCCGGGATCTTCCGGAGGATCGCTTGACCTTGCTCGGCCACCCGGGTGAGCACAGCGAGATCGGGTCCGCCGACCACATAATCAATGGGTTGGAAGGTCCCACCGCCGCCGAAGGCGTTGACAGGACCGACTTGGGTCTGGAGCCCGAGGTAGCTATACCGAGGCAAGATTTCCGATCGGACCCTGTTGACGATGTCCGCCTGGCTCACCGTCCGCTTGTCCAGGTCGACCATGTGGGCAAGGATATTGGCGCGGTTGGGTGTCTGTAAGGGATCGGCGGCCACCTGGACCATCGTGTATTCGACACCGGGCAGCCGGCGGATCTCGGTGGACATCTGGTTGGCCAGCTGCTGTGTTGTCTGTAGGGACCAGCCTTCGGGAGCTCGTACGATCGCTTCAAACTGCGACTCGTCTTCATCTGGGAAGAAGTTCTTGTTCACCGCAATGCCCAGGGGCACCACGCTGAACAGGACGACCAAGGATAGGACGGCGACCACCCACCGGCGCCGGAGCGCGCGTTGCAGCAGCCAGCGGTAGGCATTTTCCAAGGCCATGTAGATCCGTCCGCCGCGCGCCTCCCGTCCTGGCGCCGAGCCCTCCGGTCCGGAGCCCTTCAGCCATCGAGACGACAGCATCGGGGTTAAGGTGAAGCTGACGAGTAGTGAGACAGCAATAGAAAAGGCCATGGTATATCCAAAACTGCGCATGAACCGGCCGACAATCCCGCCCATGAACGCCAGCGGTAAGAAGACGGCGATCAGGCTCATTGTTGTCGACGTCACGGCCCCGCCGACTTCCCGTGTGGCCTCAATCGCCGCCTGGAAGGGCGGCATCTTTTTCTCGCGGATAAACCGATAAATATTCTCTAGCACGACGATAGCGTCGTCGATGACGATCCCGACGACGAGCGCGAGGGCCAGCAGCGTGACGATGTTCAGCGTTAATCCCATCGCGTTGAGGAACGTGAATGTGCTGATCAACGAGGTCGGGATGGCGATCGCTGCGATGATCGTGGCGCGCACGTCGCGCAAGAACAGCAACACCACCACGGCCGCGAGGAGAGATCCCACCATCAAGTGCTCCTGTACCGCGCGTGTCGAGGCCTCGACGAACACGGATTGATCACTGACGATCTTCATCCGGTACCCGGGCGGCAGCGAGGAGGTCAGCCCCGCCAGGCGGGCCTTCACATCGCGCACGACGTTGAGCGTGTTGCTGCCTGACTGCTTCACGATGTTTAGCGTGACTGCAGGCTGCCCGTTCAGGCTCGCGATCGTCTTTGGTTCGGCGGCGCCGTCTTCGACGCGTGCGACGTCAGCGAGTTTCACCGGCACCCCGCCACGATTCGCCACCACCAGGCGTTCCAGTTCCGCGATCGAGTCGACCCGGCCGAGCGTACGCAGCGTCAGCCGCTGCGTTCCTTGGTCAATGGTCCCGCCGGGAACTTGGATATTCTGCGTTTGCAACGCCTGAATGATACTGGTCGCACTGAGGCCGTAGGCATTCAGCCGAGACGGATCGATCCAGACGTTGATTTGGCGCGGCTGACCGCCGATGATGTCCACCGATCCGACGCCGGGAGTCCCGTCCAGTTGGCGCTTGAACACTTTGTCCGCGTACTCCGTCAGGTCGCGGATGGAATGGTCGCCCGATAAGGCCAGTGTAAGGACGGGAATCGCCCCCGGATCGAGCTTGGAAACGACCGGTTGGTCGATCCCCGCGGGGAGGTCGGGCAGAATCCCGTTGATCTTGTCTCGGACATCTTGGGCCGCGACGTTGATGTCTTTCTCCAGAACAAACTGAATGGCGACCTGCGAGAACCCTTCCGCGGAGGTGCTCGTCAGCGTGTCGATGCCGCTGATGGTGTTCACCGCTTCTTCGATCTTGTTAGTCACGTCGGTTTCGACTTCTTCCGGCGAGGCCCCCGGCAGGCGTGTGTAGATCGCGACAAACGGGAGGTCCACATTGGGGAACCGCTCGACGTTGAGGCGGCGATAGAAGAAGCTGCCCAAAAACGTCAAGGACAGGATGATGACCCACGCCAGAACCGACCGGCGGACCGAGAGCTCAGACAACCATCGCATCGGAAATCTCCTTTTTGGCTACTGGGACGCCCGCGGCGTCACGAGCTGATTTTCGGTCAGGCCCGCCGCGTCTGAAGTTATTACCTGGTCGTTGGCATTGAGTCCGCTCGCGATCTCGACCATCCCGCTCTGCTGGTCGCCGAGGGTGACCTCGCGCCGGACGGCCTTACCCTCCTGGACGATAAACACGATCGGCTTGCTGGCTGTGGTCAACACAGCACTCGCGGGAATCTGAAGCACATTCGGGCGGACCGAAACGGTAATCGTGCCGCGCGTAAACATTCCGGGACGCAACACCCGCTGGGGATTGGCCACTCGGACCTTGACCATGAATGACCGGCTGGAGATCGTCGCCGCGGGCTGAATCTCCGCAATCTTGCCCGCCAGCGACATCCCAGGCAGAGCATCCACGGTGATGGCGACGGATTGCCCCACCCGCAGGCCCTCACGCTGCCGCTCGGGAACAACAAGCTCGGCGTATACGTCATCGAGCTGCGCCAGCACGAAGACCAAAGACATGGGGGACACGGCCTCGCCGGGCTCCACTTTGCGCTGCGTGATGGTGCCCCCAAAGGGGGCGGTCACTGTCGCATCGCGCAGCTGGATCTGCGCCAAGGCTGAGGTAGCCTCAGCGAGCTGCAGCTGCGCCTGCGTCTGCCGGAACTGGCCCTCGGCGACATCGAGTTCGTGCACGGAGACCGCGCCGGGCTGGTATAAGGACCGTGTACGCTGCAGGTTCGCTTCGGCGAGATCGCGCGCGGCCTTGGCTTGTGCGACGGTCGCCGCCGCCTGGGCTGCCATCGCGGCCAGCTGATCAGTCCGCAAACGCATCAGGGGCTCCCCCTGCTGGACGCGCTGGCCCTCGCTGACGAAGACCTCCCCCACGATCCCCGACAGTGTCGAGGCAACCTTGGCTTCCCGAAGGCTTGCTACCGTCCCGGTCGCTGTGACGCTTGAGGCCCAGTCGGCCCGCCGCACCGGGGTGACCGTCACGGAAATGGGCGCGACCGGCTGCTGCGCCGGCACTGCCGGGGGTGCCGGAGGGGGCGACCCGGCCCGGGCTCGAAGGGCCACGATGCTTCCGGCCAATAGAATGATTGCGAGACTAATAGGTACGATACGAGTGCGCATGATGTTCTCCCTCATAGCGATCCCGTCGCCAGGATCAGTTGAATTCGTGCGACATTCTGGTCAAACCGTGCTGCTGCCAGTGACAATTCAGCTTGGGCGAGTGCAGACTGCGCCGAGAGGAGTTCAAGTTGGGTTCCCACCCCGGCACCGTAGCGGGCGGCCGCGAGCCGAGAGGATTCGCGTCCCTGCTCGACGGCCTTAGTTGCCGCCGCCAACCGGCCGGCGGCCTGGTCGAGGGCCAGCCAGGCGAGGCGGACGTCCAGCTCGACTTGCTGCCGGGTCTGTGCCTCGCGCGTCCTGAGCTGGTCCACTTGGTACTGCGCTTCGCGCACTTTCGCCTCAGTAATCCCGCCGTCGAATATTGCCATCGTAGCACTCAGCGTCACCGACCAGATCCCATAGACGAAGGGGGCCTGGCCGCTGGCGTTGCTGACCCCATAGCCCGTGCCCAGTCCGACGGTGGGCTGGGTCCCACTAGCCGCGAGGGCGATGCCAGCTTGGGCAGCCACGATCCGGCTCCGCAGTGCGAGCAAGTCCGGCCGATCAAGCAGCCCCTGGGCGATGGCGGCATCCAGCGTCGTCGTGACCGGCCGAGGCGTCAGCGTATCGGTAAGCTCGAGGGACGTATCCTGAGGAAGATTGAGCGTCGCGTTGAGGCTGGCCTGCGCGGTCCCCACCCCCGCCTGGGCTTGGACCATCAGTTGTTCGGCGTTGGCGACGGCAACCTCCGCCTGCAGGACGTCGAACTGCGACGCTGCGCCGGCGCCGTACCGGGCGCGCGCGACGCGCAGGCTTTCATTGGCGGCATTCAGAGCTCGCCGCGCTGCCGCGACATTTTCAGAGGCCAGCAGACCTTGGAAGTAGAGCTGTCGAGCGCCGAACACCAGTTGCTGGCGGGTGCGATCGTACGTCGCCTGGGCGCCCTGTAGGTTCGCCCGCGCCAGGGCCTCCTGAGCCTCTAGGCGTCCGCCCGTGGTTAGCGGGTACGTGACGTTGACCCCGGCGGAGTAAAGGTTCGGATCAATTGCCGGATTGGGTTGCTGCTGCGTGCGGGTGTATGACCCGGCGAGGGCCGTCTGAGGAGTGCGCGCGCCCTGCGCCTGTACCAATTCCGCGCGGGCGATGGCGACGTCAAACGCCGCGGCCCGGAGTTGGAGATTGTTGTCGACGACCGCGGTGGCCACGTCGGCAAACGAGACCCGGCGCGATGGCGCCTGAGCAATCGCGGGAAGAACGACACTGGCGAAGAGGACGGTACCGAGTACCAGAGTGATGATCTTTCTCAACATGTCTGTGCTGCCACCATTCCTACCGCGATGTCAGCATACCCACTCGCTCGATTGCCGACTTGATCGCTTATGTATTTTAGAACACATAATTTGTAACGCTAACTGCTACCTGACACATCCGACCAAAGGCGTATTTATTGCTCGTCCTCACGCCCCAACAGGCCCTACGCCGATTCTCAACTCTCGCGATGCCCCCCGCTTAAGTGAATACGTTCGCATTGTGAACTGGCTGTGGAGAGCGGGTGAAAGGTGGATGAACCTTCCCCGCGGTGCAGAGGGCAAGTCCTCAGACGCGCTCGCCCGTTGTCATCCCACCCGCGGGCAACGCGCGAGTCGGCGAGGTGGCTCCCCCCGCTGCCTTTCGGATCGCGTGGAGCAAACCGTCTCCGCCCTCGTGCTTGGACACAAACGCAGCCGCGCCGGCATGTGACGCGCGCCTGCGTGTCGCGGAATCATCATGCAGGCTGAGGATCACAATGGCGCTCGCAGGGGAGGCGGTCTGCATCGCCCGGATCAACCTGATGGCGTCCATATCAGTCGACTCGATGTCCAGGAGGATGACGTCAGGACGCAGCACCGCCGTCTGTGCGAGCGCGGCCAGACCGTCGCTCGGCTCCCCGATGATCGACACGTCTGCTTCCAGCTTGAGCCGCATACGCAATCCGAGTCGGATCGCAGGACGATTCTCGACCAGCAGCACCCGAATCATGCCTGAACCACCTTAGGTGAGGGTGCGTCCGCTGGGGCGACCCGATCGGCCCGCGCGAGGCTGGCCAAAAACCACGCGACCGCCACAACCAGCAAAGCGATCGGCACGATCAACGTCGAGCGCATCACCGGGATGAACGCCTCGGCGAAATGCAGCCGGAGGAGTGGTGGCATCTGGACGACACTGCCGACTGACTGCTCGTACCCAGCGAGGGTGAGACGGTTCTCCAGAAGGGCTCCCACCGCCGTGGTGCCGAGGACTCCGCCGAGTTGCCGGGTGGTGTTGAGCACACCCGAGGCCGCACCTGCGAGCCGGGGTGGAACGCTCCGCATGGCAAGGGTCGTGCTCGGGGGCATGACACAGGCAATGCCTAGCCCCGCCAATACCATGGGGCCGGCGAGCGTCAAGCCGGACGCACTCGTGTTCCCGAACCAGGCGATCAGCGCCATGCTTCCTGCAAAACAGAGGAGACCGGCCGCGGGTAGGTATTGACCCTGTGGCCGATCTGCCCAACGTCCGGCGAAAGGCGCCAAGACCATCAGGCTGAGGGACATGGGCGCCACCGTCAAGCCGGCCTGGAAGGCGGTCCTGCCCAGCGCCGACTGCAGGTAGATGGGCAGGAGAAATGAGAATCCCAACATCGCAAACGACATCGCGGAAACCATCCCGTTCATCCACAGAAAATTGCGGTCTTCAAACAGGACAAACGGAAGAAGGGGGTCTTTCTGTCTGCGCTCCCAGAAGAGAAACGCTGTTAAGACCAGCAGACCGGCGCCGATCGTTTCGGGGATGGTCAGCATACCCCACAGACGCCCCCAGTGGAAGCGCTGCCCTTCGATCAGGCCGAAGACAACCAACACGAGGCCAACACTCGCTAAAGCGACTCCGCCGATGTCCAGGTGCTGGCGTCGCCCGAACCGGATGTCGGGAACGAGCAGGAAGGTCGCCAGCAATATGACCACACCGATCGGCACGTTGATGAAGAACACCCACCGCCAATCCCATCGCGTGACGATAAACCCACCGAGCGTCGGCCCCGCGACTGTCGCGAGCCCCGCCACCGCCCCCCACAGCCCCATGGCCGTGCCCCGCCGGTCAGGAGGGAAAATGCTGGTGACGAGGGCGAGGGTCTGAGGCGTCAGGAGCGCACCGCCCACACCCTGCAGGATCCGCGCCGCAACGAGCTGCGTGGTCGTTTGGGCAAACCCACACAGGGCGGAGGCTACGGTGAAGAGCGCCAGCCCACCCGCGAAAATTGCGCGCTGCCCGACGAGATCACCAACGCGGCCAGCGGTGATGAGGAGGACGGCATAGACTAAGACGTAGGCATTGATCACCCAGAGAATCCCGTTTACCCCGGTGTGCAAGCTCCCGATAATGCTGGGCATCGCATTGTTCACGACCGTGAGGTCAAGCAAGATCGTGCCGTAGCCTGCACAAAGGACGGCCAGTGCCGCCCACGGATTCCGGGCGGACGCCGGATTCTGAGCGGCGCCCTGCAGCGTCAAGTTTTGTGTATCGTCGGACATCGCAAACTCTCCAAATCCTCCCCGCGCAGAGCGACACCTCGCGCGGGCTTCCATCCATTACACATCCTCGCCGTTCTCTGGACATCAGACCAACGACCAGCAGTCTCCCTGCGCCCTCAGACCCCTCCCGATGTCCCCCTAAAGGCCGAGGGAAAGGCCTGCGGAGCGGAATCTTTGCGCCCCTTCGGGCGTCGTATAGGGTATGCGGTCGGAGGGGGACTCCACCCAAAGGCGGAGGACAGGGAGTCGGTCAGACCCGAAACTTACAGGAGATGGAGCCGATGGTTACACGGATTCTGATCGCTGACGACCATAGCGTGGTCCGTCAGGGCCTGAGGATGTTCCTGGCCCTGGACCCAGACCTCGAGGTCGTCGGTGAGGCCGCCGACGGGGCAGAAGCCCTACGTCTTGCTCACGAACTCCATCCTGACGTGATCCTAATGGATATTCTGATGCCGAAAGTCGACGGCATCGCCGCGACCCGAGAGATTCGACGGGACCTTCCAGACACCGAAGTCGTGGCGCTGACGAGCGTCCTCGAAGATGCCTCCGTGGTCGGAGCGATCCGAGCCGGCGCGATCGGCTACCTCCTCAAGAACACGCAGGCTGACGAGTTGCGCCGGGCGATCAAAGCTGCCGCTGCCGGCCAGGTGCAGCTGTCCCCGGAGGCAGCCACGCGGCTGATGCGCGAGGTCCGAGCCCCCGAAAGTCCAGAGACGCTGACCGAGCGTGAAACAGACGTCCTGAGGTTGCTGGCCGAAGGCAAAGCCAACAAGGAAATCGCCCAGACCTTGAACATCGGGGAAAAGACGGTGAAGACACACGTGAGCAACGTTTTGGCCAAGCTGGGGGTGCAAAGCCGCACGCAGGCCGCTCTCTACGCCGCGCGGATCGGCATGGTGACTGTCGGCCAGATGGGCAGAGGAACATGAAACAGAGCTACCCGACTCTCGCCAAACTCTCGAAACCCTTCGAGGCGGCGTTAGACGCGGTGATCGTCGTCGACGAGCAGGATCACGTCGTCTACGCGAACCAGGCTGCATGCCGAATTACGGGCTTCCCGCTCGACGAAATCCTCGGTCAGAGCTCGTGGTCCTGTGTCCCTCCGCATGCGCGGGAGGCCCACCTAAAAGCCATTGAGGAGCATAAGTCGAAGAAAGCCTTTGCGATCATGCGGGGATCCTCCGTGCTCAAGCGGGCGGACGGCAAAGAATTTGAGATCGAGTTTACGGCGGCACCGCTGTTGATCGATCGGCGCAAGCTCGTCGTCATCATGTTTCACGATGTCTCCGAGACGAAACGGCTCGCTCGCGAAGTGGGGGCGCTCACAGAGGTCGCCTCGCACGCAGCATTCGCGGGTTCGCTGAAAGCGACACTGGACAAGTTGGCGGAGACAGTCGTCACAGCGACGGGGACCGTGGCGTGCGTAGTGTGCCTGATGGCCGAAAACCTCGAGGACTTGGTGGTCATCGGCAGACACGGGTTGCCGGAAGGTCCAGAGGCACAAGCCCGGTGGGCCGAGGCGGTGCGGCGCGGGGCCAAGATGCCCAATACCGACTCGGTTCGTGTGAAGAAACCGCTGATTCACCACGCTGCACGCCAAAAGCTGTTGGACGATCCCCTCTATGAGCCCATGCACCCGATCCTGCAGAACGCCACATGGGACACCGTCGTCTCCGTCCCCATGATTTACCGCGATCAAGCGATCGGCGCCCTCAACGTCTTTTATGCGCGCGGCAAGGAGCCCGGGGAGGCGGAGATCGGATTTCTGACGACCATCGCGAATCAGGCCGCGGTCGCTGCCGAGAATGCACGCCTCTTCGAACAGGTCCGGGAGAAAGCCATTTTGGAGGAGCGCCAGCGCCTGGCCCGCGAACTCCACGACTCGGTTTCGCAGGCGTTGTACGGAATTGCGCTTGGCGCCCGCACCGCGCGGGAGTTACTGAATCGCGAGCCGACACAAGCAGTGGAGCCTCTCGACTATGTGCTCTCGCTGGCCGAAGCAGGATTGGCCGAGATGCGGGCTCTGATTTTCGAGTTGCACCCCGAAGCCCTCGAGACCGAAGGACTCGTCGCCGCGCTCACCAAGCAGATCGAATCGGCCCGGGTGCGTCACAGCCTCGAGGTGCATGCGGACTGGTGCGGTGAACCGGAGTTGCCCTACGAAGTGAAAGAGGCGATCTACCGGATCGCCCAGGAAGCGCTCAACAACATCACCAAGCATGCGCGGGCCCACCGGGTCGACATTCGCATGCACTGTAGCTCGGACGAAGTCACCCTCGAAGTGCGTGACGACGGGACGGGGTTTGCCGAAGAGTCATTTCCAGGTCACCTCGGGCTCCGCTCCATGCGCGAGCGCGCGAAGAAGATCGGCGGGACGCTGGACGTGGAAAGCGCGCCCTCTCAGGGCACGTGCGTTCGCGTCCGCA
>WNFG01012002.1_pt1 | contig 12741 bp, 12 predicted proteins | sample 5400431 | NCBI WGS metagenome assembly WNFG01 (sample SAMN13153346, study PRJNA577476) | soil metagenome | isolation source: 120 cm saprolite under Douglas fir tree site 2 hole 3 replicate 2 | place: USA:California | collected 2015-04-18
ACCCGGACTGGGTGCGTTCGGTCATCGCCCGGCACGGCGAGCGGGTCGCGGTCGGCCTCGACGTCCGGGGCACCCGGCTCGCCGCCCGCGGCTGGACGGCCGAGGGCGGCGAGCTGTTCGAGACGCTCGACCGGCTGAACGCCGAGGGCTGCGCCAGGTACGTGGTCACCGACGTGCTTAAGGACGGCACGCTGCGCGGGCCCAACCTGGGGCTGCTCCGCGACGTGTGCGCGCGCACGTCCGCGCCGGTGGTGGCCAGCGGGGGAGTGTCCAGCCTGGCCGACCTGCGCGCGATCGCCTCGCTGGTCCCGCTCGGCGTGGAGGGCGCGATCGTCGGCACCGCCCTCTATGAGGGCGCCTTCACCCTGGAAGAAGCCCTGGCCGAGGTCGCGCAGTGAGCGAGCCAAAGGGGCGCGGCGCTGCCTGGACTGAGGAGCGAGGAACGAGCGACGAGGGAAGGCGGCGCCTCAAGGCGCCCCGGAGGCGAGCGAGCGGGAAAAGATGACTGTGGCGATAAGGGTCATCCCCTGCCTGGACGTGGACGGCGGGCGGGTGGTCAAGGGAGTCAACTTCCGCGAGCTGCGGGACGCCGGGGATCCGGTGGAGCTGGCCGCCTTCTACGACGCCGAAGGGGCCGACGAGCTGACTTTCCTGGACATCGCCGCGTCCAGCGGCGGCCGGGACACCATGTACGACGTGGTGCGGCGCACCGCCGAGCAGGTGTTCATCCCGCTGACCGTGGGCGGCGGCGTGCGCAGCGTGGCGGACGTGGACCGGCTGCTGCGGGCCGGGGCGGACAAGGTCTCGCTCAACACCGCCGCCATCGCCCGGCCGGAACTGCTGGCCGAGGCGGCGGAACGGTTCGGGTCGCAGTGCGTGGTGCTGTCGGTCGACGCCCGCCGGGCTAGCGAGGAGCCGTACCCGCCGAGCGGCTTCGAGGTGACCACGCACGGCGGCCGGGTCGGCACCGGGATCGATGCGGTGGACTGGGCCCGGCGGGCTACCGAACTCGGCGCAGGCGAGATCCTGCTGAACTCGATGGACGCGGACGGCACCACCGTCGGCTTCGACCTGGAGCTGATCCGGGCCGTGCGCGCCGTCGTGACCGTCCCGGTGATCGCGAGCGGCGGCGCGGGGACGCTCGCCCACTTCGCGCCCGCCGTCGACGCGGGAGCGGACGCGGTGCTGGCGGCCAGCGTGTTCCACTTCGGCACGCTGCGCATCGGCCAGGTCAAGAACGCCCTGCGCGGCGCCGGCCACCCGGTCCGCTGATCCGGACCGCCCCGGTCACAAGCCGGGCGGGAAGCTGATCTGCTCCGGGGCGATCAGCGGAGTGCCGACCTCCAGCTGGATCTGGGCGTGCGCGGTGAGCGGGATGTCGCGCGGGTTGCCCTGGTAGACCTGGCCGTTGTAGAGGGCCACCACGTGCCCGGCCGCCGGGCCGACCTGGCCGGGCCCGAGCGGCTGGCCCCACTCGTCGAAGAGGTTGCCCAGCGTGTAGGCCCGCTGGACCGGCGACTCGATGTGGATGATGCCGTCCGCGGCGTGCGTGTGCAGCCAGTAGAAACAGCTCCCGCTGCCGATGTACGGGCCCTGCGCGGTGGCCTGGGCCTGCGCCCCGGGGATGCCGATGGCGGCCGGGATCTGGCGGGCCGAGCCGTTCACGAAGACGGTCAGGTGGGCGTGGATGTGGAAGACGGTCTGCTCGGTGGTCTGGCAGCTGATCCCGTCGACGGGCTGGCCGGTCGCCGCGGTGGACGTGCCCGCCAGCGCGGCGACCGCGGGTACCGGTACGCCCTCTGGCCCGAGCGGGCCCGGCGCCGGTGCGGGCGTGAGGGTACCGAGCGTGCTCAGCGGCGCCAGCCGGAGCTTGGGGGTGGCCAGGCCGGCGGCCTTGGGGGTGCCGCCGGTGAGGGCGAGCGTGATGCCGACCACCGCGGCGATGACGACGAGGGCCGCTCCCGCACCGGCCAGCCACAGACGGCGCCGCCTGCGCCGGGCTTCCTCCGCCCGCATCTGCGCGATCTTCTGCCGCGCGCGCTGCTGCCTGTCCCGGCTGCTCTTGGACATCGGCGCTAGTGACCTATGCCGGTTGCGCCGGAGGTGTCGGGGGCCGCGGTGCTCATGGTGGCCATCGCGGCACCGACGATGCCGGCGTCGTTGAGCAGCGCCGCGGGGACGATGCGGGCCCGGATCCCGGTCAGCCGCGGCACCCACTTGTCCGCCTGTTTGCTGATGCCGCCGCCCACGATGATCAGGTTCGGCGAGAGCAGCGCCTCCACGTGCTGAAGGTAATCATCGACCCGCCCGGCCCACTTGCCCCAGCTCAGGTCGTGCAGCTCCTTGGCGTGCTCGGACGCGCGCGTCTCGGCATCTTGACCGTGGATCTCGATGTGCCCGAACTCGGTGTTCGGTACCAGCACGCCCTGGCTGAACAGCGCGCTGCCGATCCCGGTGCCGAAGGTCAGCATCAGCACGGTGCCCCTCTCGCCGATCCCCGCGCCGAACGTCATCTCGGCCACCCCGGCCGCGTCGGCGTCGTTCAGCACCCGGACCGGGTTGCCCGCGGCCTGGCCGAACAGCGCGCCCGCGTCCATTCCGATCCAGGCCGGGTCCAGGTTGGCGGCGGTCCTGGTCACGCCGTCGGTGACCACGCCCGGGAAGGTGATGCCGACCGGCCCTGACCAGCCGAACGAGGTGGTGAGCTGCTTCACCACGTCCGCGACCGCGTCCGGCAGGGCGGGGCGCGGCGTGGCGATCTTCTGCCGGTCGGCGAGCAGCTTTCCCGTGGCCACATCCACGGGCGCTGCCTTGATGCCGGTACCGCCGATGTCAATGCCGAGTGCGTGCATGGCCCTAGCGTAGTGAAATGGATGGACGTGCGGGACAGTCAGGTAATATCGCGAGAGGGGACAGATCCTGCTCGAGAGAGGATGCGGCGGATGCGCTGGTTCAAGGTCGCCGCCATCGGGGTCGGCATACTGATCGCGTTCCTGGTCGTCGGCTCGGTGGTCCACTTGATCATTAGCCTCGTGGGCTACCTGGTGATCGCCGCGCTCGTGGTCGGCGCGATCGCCGTGGGTATCAAGGTGGCCCGTTCCGGCCGCCGGGTCTCGGGTAAGAAGGCCGACCGCGAGGTCCGCGAGCCCGAGTACACGCGCTACAGCAGGCCGCTGCCGCGGGCCGACGTCGAGCCGGTCTCCACCCCGTACCCGCCGCCGGCGTCCCGGCCGAACACCCAGGACGTGGACGACGAGCTGGCCAGGCTGAAGCGCGAGATGGGCGGCTAGCCGCCCGGCTCAGGCTCGCCGCCAGTTCGCCTCGGCGAGCTTGCTCACGGCCGGCTGGGTTCCGTCCATGTGGACCCGCGCCGCGGTCGTCCGGCCCATTACCCACATGGTGAGCTCGGCCGGGCTGCCGATGACGGTGACCGCCGGGGTGGCGTTCTTCGCCGTGATGCGATACGCCAGGGCGTCCGTGCGTCCCCCGTCGTTGCCCGTGTTATCCCTGGCCAGGACAGTGTCGTCCCTGGCCAGCTCGACGCCGACCGGCGCCTTCCGGAGCATGAACCTGGCCATCCGCAGCCGCTGCCAGAGCATCCCGGATTGACCGCTGCTGAGCTCCCTCGGCCCCCAGTCGGGCGCGGCGCGGCGCACGTCCTCGTGGTGCACGAAGAACTCCACCGCGTTGGCGCGCTCATCCACGCCCGGGATCGCCATCGGCGAGAGCCGGGGCGGGCCCGACCTGATCATCCGCACCAGGTCGGGCGCACCAGGTCGGGAAACGGCGTCCGCGCCCTGATCCGCTTCTGCACGCGGGCGGTGTACCCGGCCAGCGGGCCGCCGATGACGCCGCCGGCCGCGTCCGGGCGGTGCTCGCGCAGCACTAGGTGCGCGGCGAGGTCGCCGGTGGTCCAGCCCTCGCACAGTGTCGGCGCGTCCGGGCCTGTCTTGTCAAGCAGCGCGCAGAGCGCGAGGCGCTCTTCCCGGGAGTAGCTCACCTGCTGATGGTAGGCGGCATTGCTACCCTGGCTGAAGTTACGGCGAAATGAGGGAACGATGCTTGACCCTGCCATCGCGGCACGGCTGAAGCGGGATGCGTCCGGCCTGGTCGCGGCGATAGCCCAGCAGTACGACACCGGTGAAGTGCTGATGCTCGGCTGGATGGACGACGAGGCCCTACATCGCACCCTCACCACGGGCCGGTGCACCTACTGGTCGCGCAGCCGTCAGGAGTACTGGGTGAAGGGCGACACGTCCGGGCACTACCAGTGGGTGAAGTCGGTAGCGCTCGACTGCGACGGCGACGCCCTGGTGGTCAAGGTCGACCAGGTCGGCGCCGCCTGCCACACCGGCGACCGGACCTGCTTCGACGCCGACCTGCTCCTTAAAGAGCAATGAGCTTGTAAATGCCGGTGATGCGCAGGGAGTTCGCGCTGGTGCTGCTGCTCGGCGCGGCCGGCGCCGGGCTGGTCGTGCTCGCCGTCCGCCAGGCCTGGGCGCAGGCCATCTTCACCCCGCCGCGGCCGCTGCCGGCCCAGGACTTCTCGGTCACCGGGCAGGCACTCGTCCCGCTGGCCGGCGCGCTCGCGCTGGCCGCGCTGGCCTGCCTGGCGGCCGTGATCGCCACCAGGTCGGTGACCAGGCGGGCCGTCGGCGTCCTGCTGGCCGTCCTCGGCGCGGGTGCGGCGGCGGCCGCCTCGGTCGGCGTGCGGGCCGCGACCGTGCTCGCCGCGGCCCGGGCGAACGCCGCGGACGGCGCCCTGGGCGGGTCGACGACGGGCGGCACCTCATCGGGCGGCGCCGCCCACGCGATCGTCATCGCGGGATCGTCCGGCCGGGCAGTCCTGGCCGGTGCGCCCTGGCGCGCGGCCGCCGTCGCGGGCGCCGTGGCGATCGTGCTAGCGGGCCTGGCCACCGTCTGGCGCGGCCCGCGCTGGCCGGTCATGTCCTCCCGCTTCGAGCGGCCCCAAAGGGTCCTCGGCTCGCTACCTGCGCCGGGACGGGCTGCGGGTCCGGCTGGTGACCACGCCGGAGCTGGCGCTGGCCGAGCTGACCAGCGGGCCTGACGCCGTGGCCGTGCTCGACCTCACCATGCCCGGCCTCGACCCGCGGCGCATCCGCCGCGCCCTGCGGACCCCGGTCATCTTCGTGGTGGCCGGCCAACGGGGTCCGCGGCCGCGCGGCCTGGCCCGCAGCGGCGGGACGACCGGGCCGCGGCGGTGGCTGGCCCGGCCCTTCGGCCCGCGGCAACTGGTCGCCCTGGTCCGCGACGTGCTGGCCGGACCTGCGCCGGCGCAGGGCGCGGAAACTGCCGAACGGACCGCGGGGCGGCTGCGGCTGGACGGCCGGAGTCTGACGGTCCGGACCGCGGTGGCGGACGGCCAGCCGGTCGCGCTGACCGCCACCGAGTTCGCAGTCCTGGCCCAGCTCCGGGCCAAGATCGGGTCGGCCGGCGTGATCAGGACGGTCCGCGGCGCAGGCTACGCGATGGATCCCTGAGGCCCTTTTCAGGGGGGCAGTCACGGGCGCACCGGGGTGGCCGGGCTACCATCAGTGGCGCAACAGTACCGATGTGAGGGGACCAGCGAACCGCGTGAGTGTGCTCGACGAGATCCTAGACGGCGTGCGTGCCGATCTCGCCGAACGGCAGCGGCACGTCTCTCTTGATCACCTGAAGGAGATGGCGCGGCGGGCGCCGTCACCGCGGGACGCGATGGCCGCGCTGCGGGCGGAAGGCGTCAGCGTCATCGCCGAGGTCAAGCGGGCCAGTCCGTCCCGGGGGAAGATGGCGGACATCGCCGACCCGGCCGCGCTGGCCGCGGAGTACGAAGCCGGCGGCGCGAAGATGATCAGCGTGCTGACCGAGCCGCGGCGCTTCGGCGGCAGCCTGGACGACCTGGACGCGGTGCGCCGGGCCGTGCAGGTCCCGGTGCTGCGCAAGGACTTTGTGGTCAGCTCTTACCAGCTCTGGGAGGCGCGCGCCCATGGCGCGGACGTGGTGCTGCTGATCGTGGCCGCGCTCGAGCAGAGCGCGCTGGTCTCGCTGATCGAGCGGGCCATCTCGATCGGCCTGCTGCCGCTGGTGGAAGTGCACGCCGACCCCGAACTCGACCTGGCGCTCGACGCGGGCGCCACCGTCATCGGCGTCAACGCGCGCAACCTGGCCACGCTCAAGGTGGACCGCGGGATCTTCGGCCGGATGGCGGGCCGGATCCCGGACGGCATCGTCAAGGTCGCCGAGTCCGGCGTCCGCGGCCCGCGCGACCTGCTCGCCTACGCCGCGTCCGGCGCGGACGCCGTGCTGGTCGGCGAGAGCCTGGTCACCGAGAAGGACCCGCGCTGCGCCGTCGCCGATCTAGTGACCGCGGGCTCGCATCCCGCGCTGCGAGGTGAACGCGGTTGACCGGCACGGTTACCAGCCGCGCCCAGCAGGCCCAGCAGACCCAGCCCGCCCAGCAGGCCCGGCCCTCCGGGCCCGCCGAGCCCGACATCGCCCCGGTGCCCGACGTCTCCGGCCACTTCGTGGTCGGCGCGGTCGGGGTCGCCGAGGAGGGCGGGGCCTGCGAAGCCCCAGGCGTCGCCTACGGCGGGCGGTTCGCCCCGGAAGCGCTGATGGCGGCGCTGGACGAGCTGACCGCCGCCTACGAGCAGGCGCGCCGGGACCCGGCCTTCCGGGCCGAGCTTGACGGGCTGCTGCGCGGCTACGCGGGCCGGCCGACGCTGCTCACCGAGGCCAGGCGGTTCGGCCAGCAGGCCGGTGGCTGCGCGGTGCTGCTCAAGCGCGAGGATCTCACCCATACCGGGTCACACAAGATCAACAACGTGCTGGGCCAGGTGCTGCTGGCCAGGCGGATGGGCAAGACGCGGGTGATCGCGGAGACCGGGGCCGGCCAGCACGGCGTGGCCACCGCGACCGCGTGCGCGCTGCTCGGCCTGGACTGCGCCGTCTACATGGGCGAGGAAGACACCCGCAGGCAGGCGCTGAACGTGTCCCGTATGCGCATGCTCGGTGCCGAGGTGATCCCGGTCACCACGGGTACCCGCACGCTGAAGGACGCCATGAACGAGGCCTTCCGCGACTGGGTGACCACCGTCGGGTATACGCACTACTGCATCGGCTCGGTCGGCGGGCCGCACCCGTTCCCGATGATGGTCAGGGACTTCCAGCGGGTGATCGGCCTGGAGGCCCGCGAGCAAGTGCTCGAGACCACCGGTCGGCTGCCGGACGCGGTGATCGCCTGCGTCGGCGGCGGCTCCAACGCCATCGGCATTTTTCATGCGTTCATCCCGGACGCGCAGGTACGCCTGATCGGCTGCGAGGCGGGCGGCGACGGCCTGGACACAGGTCGCCACGCGGCCACGCTCACCGGCGGGTCCCAGGGCATACTTCACGGCATGCGGACCTTCGTGCTGCAAGACGACGAGGGTCAGACGCTCGGCACCCACTCCATCTCGGCCGGCCTGGACTACCCGGGCGTGGGCCCCGAGCACGTCTGGCTGATGGAAACCGGCCGGGCCGAGTACCGCGCCATAACCGACGCCGAGGCGATGAACGCGTTCTCCGCGCTCTGCACTACTGAGGGCATCATCCCGGCCATCGAGTCCGCGCACGCGCTGGCCGGCGCGCTCGAGGTCGGCCGCGAACTCGGCCCTGGCGGCCTGATCGTGGTCAACCTGTCCGGCCGCGGCGACAAGGACGTCGACACCGCCTCGAAGTGGTTCGGGGTGTGATGGGATGAGCAGCGCTGTTACCGTGGCCTTCGGCAAGGCGGCCGCCGGCAACCGCGCCGCCCTGGTCGGCTACCTGCCCGCCGGGTTCCCCACCGTCAGCGGCGCCATCGAGGCCGCTAAAGCCATGGCGCAAGCCGGCGCCGACATCATCGAGGTCGGCCTGCCCTACTCCGACCCGCTGATGGACGGCCCGGTGATCGCCGAGGCGGTGCACCGGGCGCTGACCGGCGGGACCCGGGTCGCCGACGTGCTGCGCACCGTCGAGGCCGTCGCGGGCGCGGGAGTCCCCGCCCTGGTCATGACCTACTGGAACCCGGTCGACCGGTACGGCGTGCGCGCCTTCGCCCGCGACCTGGCCGCGGCGGGCGGCTCGGGGCTGATCACCCCGGACCTTACCGTCGAGGAGGCGGGTCCGTGGCTGGAGGCCTCCGACGAGTACGACCTGGACCGGGTGTTCCTGGTCGCGCCGAGTTCGGTCGACGAGCGGGTAGGCATGATCACCAGAGCGTGCCGCGGCTTTGTCTACGCCGCCTCGCTGATGGGCATCACCGGTACCAGGGACGCGGTCAGCGGCGACGCGGCCGGCCTGGTCAAGCGGATCCGCGAGCACACCGACCTGCCGGTGGCCGTCGGCCTCGGCGTGAGCAACGGCGCCCAGGCGGCCCAGGTGGCGGCGTTCGCGGACGGCGTGATCGTGGGCTCGGCCTTCGTCCGCCGCCTCCTCGACGCCCCCGGGGACGAGCAGGGCATCACCGCGGTCAAGGACCTGACGGCCGAGCTTTCCGCGGGAGTCCACAGAACGGTGCCTTCTTAGCTGTCCTCCGGACAGACGGAGTAGTCTCCCGAAGATGCCGCTCGCCTCCATCCCGAGCCCCGGCCACGCGGCCTGGCGTCTTGGACCGCTGCCGGTCCGGGCCTACGCGCTGTGCGTCATCGCCGGGATCATCGTCGCGGTCGCGGTGGCCAGCCGCAGGTACCGGCGCACCGGCGGTCCGGGGGGCCGGGCCGGGGTCATCCTCGACGTGGCCGCCTGGGCCATCCCGTTCGGCCTGGCCGGCGCGCTGGCGCACGCCATCCTCATCGACAGCAAGCACGACTTCACCCACGAGTACCGGCTGTGGCACGCCGCCACGGCCGGGGTCGGCGCCATCGGCGTGCCCGGCGCGGTGGCGCTGGGCGCGGCCGGCGCGTGGATCGCCTGCCGTCGGGCCGGCGTGCGGCTGGGACCGGTCGCGGGCGCGGCCGCGCCCGCCATCGCGTTCGGGCTGGCCGTGGGCGGCCTGGGCAACTGGTGGACGCAGCAGTTCTACGGCCGCCCCTCGACGTGGTGGTGGGCGGTGCGGATCTCGCCCGAGCACCGCGTGCCCGGGTACGAGAATTACGCCACCTTCCAGCCCGTCTTCTTGTACCAGTCGCTGTGCGAGGTCGTGCTGGGCGTCACGGTGATCTGGGCGGCCAGAAGGTTCGCGCTCGGCGGCGAGCGCACGTTCATGCTGTGCGCGGCCGGGTACGCCGCCATCGGCTTCTGGGTGGAGTCGCTGCGCATCGGCCCATTGCCGCACGCCCTCGGCATACGCTACGGTGCGCTGAGCGACATCGCCGTTTTCGTCCTCGCCGTCGTGGGCATGTACCTGACTAGACCCGGGCGCAAACCTCCGGCTCGCGTGTACCCCAAGCGAGCCCTGGTAGAGGATTCTTCCGGTGATGTAATGTCTGTGTAACAGGGCCAGTGTCGTCCCGGGCCACTGAAGTGGCGTTTTCGAGAGACGACGGGAGAGCGCATGCCGGCTGCTGGCCTTTACGACCCCCAGTTCGAGCACGACGCGTGCGGCGTCGGTTTCGTCGCGGACCTGTCCGGACGCGGCGGTCACGATGTGGTGGCCAGGGCACTGCGGGTGCTGTGCAACCTTGAACACCGGGGCGCCCAGGGCGGTGACCCGGGGACCGGGGACGGGGCGGGGATCCTCACCCAGATTCCCGACGAGTTCTTCCGCGCCTCGTGCGGCTTCGAGCTGCCCGAAGCCGGCGCCTATGCGGCGGGCATGGCCTTTTTCTCCGCCGAACGGCACCTGGTGACACCCGCCCTGGCCCGGCTCGCCGCGGCCGAGGGCCTGACCATCCTCGGCTGGCGCGAGGTCCCGTTTGACATTACCGCCTGCGGCGACGGCGCGCGGGCGGTGCTGCCCGACGTGCTCCAGATGTTCGTCGCGGGCGCGGAAGGCCAGCGCGGCCCAGATCTCGAGCGGATGGCGTTCTGCCTGCGCAAGCGGGCCGAGCACGAGGCCGGCGTGTACTTCGCCAGCCTGTCGGCCCGGACCATCGTGTACAAGGGGATGCTGTCGGCGCCGCAGCTCGGGCCCTTCTACCCGGACCTGTCCGACCCCAGGTACGGCTCGGCGCTCGCGCTAGTGCACTCCAGGTTCTCCACCAACACCTTCCCGTCCTGGCCGCTGGCCCACCCGTACCGGTACGTGGCGCACAACGGCGAGATCAACACGGTCCGGGGCAACCGCAACTGGATGCGGGCCCGGGAGGCGATGCTGGCCAGCGACCTCATCCCGGACTCCAGGGACGGCCAGGGGATCGAGCGGCTCTTCCCCGTGCTCAACGCCGACGGCAGCGACTCGGCCAGCTTCGACGAGTGCCTCGAGCTGCTGCACATGGGCGGCCGGTCGCTGCCGCACGCGGTGCTGATGATGATCCCGGAGCCGTGGGAGAACCACGAGGAGATGAGCCCGGAACGACGCGCGTTCTACCAGTTCCACGCGGCGCTGATGGAGCCGTGGGACGGCCCGGCGCTGATCGCGTTCACCGACGGCTCGGTGATCGGCGCCGTGCTCGACCGCAATGGCTTGCGGCCCGGCCGGTACTGGGTGACCAGCGACGGCCTGGTCGTGCTGGCCAGCGAGGTCGGCGTGCTCGACATCGACCCCGCCATGGTGATCAGGAAGGGCCGCCTGCAGCCGGGCCGCGTCTTCCTGGCCGACACCGTGGCCGGCCGCATCGTCGAGGACGAAGAGGTCAAGGCCGAGCTCGCCGCCCAGCATCCGTACCAGGACTGGCTGCACGCCGGCCTCCTCCACCTCGACGACCTGCCCGACACACCTGGTCTGTCTGCCGTTTCGGGTGTTATAGCACCCGAAACGGCAGACAAAGCGGCGGGCGGGTACGACCTGGTGACGCTGCAGCGGATGCATGGGTACACCGAGGAGGAACTGCGGGTCATCCTGGCCCCGATGGCGCGGACCGGAGCCGAGCCGATCGGGTCGATGGGCACCGACACGCCGGTGGCGGTGCTGTCCGAACGGCCACGGCTGGTGTTCGACTATTTCACCCAGCTGTTCGCTCAGGTGACCAACCCGCCGCTCGACGCGATCAGGGAAGAACTCGTCACCTCGCTCGGCACGAGCACCGGTCCTGAGCAGAACCTGCTCGAGCCGGTCCCGGCGTCCTGCCGGCAGATCGTGCTGCCCTACCCGGTTATCAGCGACAACGACCTGGACAAGATCGTGCACATCAACGACGGGGGGAACCTGCCCGGGTTCGCCTCGCATCTGGTGGACGGCCGCTACGACCCACGCGGCGGCGGCGACGGCCTGCGCGCCCGGCTCGCCACGATCTGCACCGAGGTCTCGGCCGCGATCGAGGCCGGCGCCCGCCTCATCATCCTCTCCGACCGCGCCCGGGGTTCGGGGGGCTCGTCCCCCCCCCCAAGGGGGGTCTGGGGGGATGGGTCCCCCCAGTCTCGGGGGGGTCTGGGGGGGTCGTCCCCCCGGGAAAATACAGCCCTAATCCCTATCCCGTCGCTGCTGCTGACCGGCGCGGTGCACCACCACCTGATCAAGCAGAAGTCGCGCACCCAGGCCGGCCTGATCGTGGAGGCCGGGGACGTGCGCGAATGCCACCACGTGGCGCTGCTCGTCGGGTACGGCGCCGCCGCGGTCAACCCCTACCTCGCCATCGAGTCGGCCCGGGACCTGGCCCGCCTCGGCATGGCCGGGGATCCGAAGCTGACCGAGAAAAAGGCCGAGGCCAACCTGCTCAAGGCCCTCGGCAAGGGCCTGCTGAAGATCATGTCCAAGATGGGCGTGTCCACCGTCGCCTCTTACACCGGCGCGCAGATCTTCGAGGCCATCGGGCTGGGCCCCGAAGTAATCGAGACCTGCTTCGCCGGCACGACCTCGCGCCTGTCCGGTGTGAGCTTTGACGAGCTCGCCGAGGAAATCCGGCTGCGGGCCGGCCACGCCACCCACCCGAGCGCCGGGATGGCCTACCGGCGACTGGACACCGGCGGTGAGTACCAGTGGCGGCGCGACGGCGAGCCGCACCTGTTCAGCCCGGAGGCGGTCTTCAAGCTGCAGCACGCGACCCGCAGCCGCCGGTACGAGATCTTCAAGGAGTACACCACGCTGGTCGATGACCAGTCGCGGCGGCTGATGACGCTGCGCGGGCTGCTCCGCATCCGCGGCGTCGACGAGGGGATGGACGCAGGTAAGCGGGACGAAGCACCGCAGCCCGTTCGGATTAATGACGTGGAATCGGTGGTCAGCATCGTGCGGCGGTTCGCGACCGGGGCCATGTCTTACGGGTCGATCTCGGCCGAAGCCCACCAGACCCTCGCGATCGCGATGAACCGGCTGGGCGGCCGGTCGAACACGGGAGAGGGCGGCGAGGACCCGGATCGGTTCATCCCTGACGCCAACGGCGACCTGCGCCGCTCGGCGGTCAAGCAGGTCGCCAGCGGGCGGTTCGGCGTCACCAGCGAGTTTCTGGTCAACGCCGACGACCTGCAGATCAAGATGGCGCAGGGCGCCAAGCCGGGGGAGGGCGGCCAGCTGCCCGGGCACAAGGTGTACCCGTGGATCGCCAAGACGCGGTACTCCACCCCCGGCGTGGGCCTGATCTCGCCGCCGCCGCACCACGACATCTACTCGATCGAGGACCTGGCCCAGCTGATCCACGACCTGAAGAACGCCAACCCGGCGGCCCGGGTGCACGTCAAGCTGGT
>WNFG01003750.1_pt1 | contig 12739 bp, 10 predicted proteins | sample 5400431 | NCBI WGS metagenome assembly WNFG01 (sample SAMN13153346, study PRJNA577476) | soil metagenome | isolation source: 120 cm saprolite under Douglas fir tree site 2 hole 3 replicate 2 | place: USA:California | collected 2015-04-18
AGAAAGTAACCGTCACACAATTTTTAAATTTGAAATTTAAAATTGCAAATTTGAAATCTTTCGAGAGAACTCCCTGAATCGGCATCGTTACAACTTCCATCCTCGGGGTCCCTCTTTCGCGCTCACCGCAAAAGCGGCTTGCGGTCACTTGATTGGATGACGAACAACGGCCCCCAACAGTGTCGAGTAAACTCGATTTGCGAAAGACCGAAGAGCTCGAGACGAAGGAGGCCGTATATGAAGTATATAGGTTGTGACTTTCATCCGAGCTTCCAACAGATCGCAATGTTGGACCAGGAAACGGGCGAAGTGGTGGAACGGCGGCTGCTGCATACCGAGGAGGCGCGAGCTTTCTACGAGGGACTGCAGGGGCCTGTGCTGGTAGGGGTTGAAGCCAGCGGGAACATGCATTGGTTTGAGAGTCTGCTGGCAAGTTGCCGGCACCCGTTGTGGATCGGGGATGCAGCTGCGATCGCGCGGCAAGAGGGGCGGAAGCAGAAGCATGACCGGCGAGCCGCGGCGCTGATTCTGAAACTGATGTTGGAGAATCGCTTCCCCAGGATCTGGGTACCGACGGTGGAGGAGCGAGACCTGCGACAGTTGCTGATGCATCGGCAACAACTGGTGCGGATGCGGACGCGGGTGAAGAACCAGCTGCAGCACATAGCCTTGAACCAGGGCTGGCAGAAGAAGCGCAAGCTGTGGAGCGAGGCGGGGCTGGAGTTGCTGCGGAACCTGAAACTGGGGCCGTGGACGCAACTGCGACGGGACACGTTGCTGGAGCTGCTGGAGGAACTGGAAGAGAAGATCCGGCCACTGGACCAGGCAGTAGCGAAAGAAGCCGAACAGCGTGAAGCAGCGCGACGGCTGGCGACGCATCCCGGAGTGGGGGCGGTGATATCACTGGCCACCGTGCTGACGATGGGAGACGTACACCGGTTTGCCGACTCGCGCAGTTGGGTGAGCTATCTGGGGCTGAACCCGTCGGAGCAATCCAGTGGGCAGCGACGGCGGCTGGGGTCGATCAGCAAGCAAGGCAATCCGTTTTTGAGACAACTCCTGGTGGAAGGTGCAGCAACAGCCGCCAGGGGAGACAAGGACTTGGCCCGCATGTATGCCCGACTGAAGGCCAAGAAGCACCACGGCGTGGCCAAGGTGGCGGTGGCCCGAAAGCTGGCGGTGCGGTTGTACTGGATAGCGCGCACAAAGAAGTCCTATCCAGAGGTCGTTCGCACGCAGGGGAGCCAGAGTCATCCCGTGGTTGAAAGAAAAGGCCGATCGCTTGAATAGGCCCCCTGCCTCCCGTCAGTAACTAGCACGATGGGAGTCTGCATTAACAATCATGATCGCAGTAGGTGATCGAATACATGGTTGGTGGAACGACAGAAAGTGATTGAACGCAAGGCTGCGAGCTCCAAGGTCATGAGCGAAGTACAAAAGCAAAAGCAACACCCCATTCCGCCAAGGTTGGAAGCTCAGCTGAAAAGCAAAGGCGCTTCGCTTCCAACCCAGGACGATTATGGGGGTGCTGGAAACGCCGTCAAGGGTCAAGATGAACGCCCAAAAACGGCGCCCTTGACTGCGTTTCCAGCGCCGATGCTCTCGTGCGCTCTTTTTACGCTTGACTCAGGCCGTTGTCGTCATACACGGGATGACAGGGGTGAAAAGGATCGCAATGCCAGAGTGAAAAATGATCGCAATGACAGGGTGAAAACGATTGCTCGCTTAGTTTTTCTTGCGCGGCCGGCGCACGAGTTCCCCGCCGCAATTCGGACAAATTCTATTCATGGCAGTTGCGCACGCTATACAGAAGGTACATTCGAAGGTGCAGATAAAGGCCTCACCCATTGGCGCGAGTGTCTGATGACACCTTTCGCATTCCGGTTTCATCTGGAGTGCCATTGACTGTGTCTAGCGGGTTCTGGGATCAGAAGAGCTTCCCAGAAACCAGCGCTGCCATCGTTGGGGAAGAAATCCGAGCCGCGCAGCTGACGTTCCCAGCCCAAGCAGACGAATGGATAGTCCGACAACGACCACAAGCATGGCGATCATTGCGTTTGTTGTTGTCATAAGTTGATTCTACGCCTGCCCCGATCCAGCCTGCTAAAACATAGCGGGCTAACAACAAATAGCGCTAGCGAATGCGAATGTTCACCAGATATTGGCTGGTGAAATCCGTCATCTCACCCACTTTTTTCCCGGGTGCAGGCAGCAGACGCGCGGAAAGGGGCTTGTGCCACTTCACGGAAAGACTGGCCACGTCCGCAATGATGTTTTCCAGTTCCTGAGACGATACGTCGCCTGGCAATGGAATGGCGTCCAGGCCGGCGCTGCATACGGCAGAGTAGGAAAGCAACGCGTCACGATTGATTCTTCCTGCCTCCCATCGCCGTGCCAGCACTGAGTCCTCCAGCACAGGAAGCATCAGTCCGCTATACCCGGTTTGCAACACCGGAATACGTTTCAACGCGGAAGTAATGGTGTAAGTAACGCTCAAGGTCCCGGGTGAACCAATGGGTCCCACCAGGAGCGCCTCAATGGCGGCTCCAATGGAAACGTCTTTCAACGGAACCGGCGTAAGATCGATGCCGAAGTAAGTAAAGCCTGTCTGCTTTTCCAGTTGGCGCGCAAGCTTCTCCACTTGTGCGGCCTCTGCCCCAAGTTTGGCGGTGAGCTGCTCACCTGCGGCAACCAGATCTCCTCCCATGGAAGAAAAAACCTGGTTCACAATGCCGGCTGACTCAAGTCCGATGGCAAAGCCGCGGACCGGGCTTTGCGCGTACGAGACCGGAAAAAACGGAGCATTGCTGGGCGCAAATGAACCGGCGGCGAAGCGGAAGTTCCCTTCCCCACGATCGGTATGATCTTCAAGATACTTGATTGCGCGGGCAGCAGCATGGATGCCGTTCCAGTGAATTCCGGCGGCATCACCCACAACCACAAAGCCGTTGATGGTCTGCGTGCCGGCAATGATCTGGGCCAGCAGTTCCGCCTCAGTAGGATCATCTGAATCGTGCAGCATGGCAGGGCCTATGTCCGGGGTAAAGCCTTCCTGCTGGGCCAGCTTGTCATAGTCGCGGAAAAAACTCAGCGTTTGCGCGGGGGACAGACCGCGCACGATCTGCATGAAGGGCTGGCTGCTGACGCGGATGGTCTCCACTTCATAGCCAGCGCCCACCAGCTCTTCCTTGATGATGTGCAGGGCATGCACTGCAAGGTTGACTTGTTCACGGTAGTTTTTACGGTCAAGGTGAACAAAGGCGGTAATGGTCCGGACTTTGGGACGCGTGGTTTTACCGCTACTAGTTGACTGGGCGGCGAGGGGTAAAGACAGGAACACGGCCACCAAAACGGTGGACCAAAATAGCTTGCACATTGGGGGAGAACTCCAAAAGTTTACACAAAGACGCTTGCGACTTTCTTATGCCCAGACGAAGGAAAGTTCAGAATGCAGCGCCCTGGTGTGGATCAAAGCTTTGAGCAGCAGTTTACCCGTCAGAGTCTCTGGATGCAATGATTGAATCAGCTGCCCTTAGATCATTCCTACTGCAGTAAAGGCGAAGCGTTGCAATTGTTTACGATGATCGCGCGCAGTTCGTCACGGAGATCAACAAACTCCAGTCCATAGCGGAAGCCTTCACAGCTTCTAACTACTGCATTGACCCTTACTTCCGCGGAGGAGTAAGGAAAAGTCAGCTCGAGCAGAAGTCTGGTTCCAATGGCAAGGGAACACGGGATATAAGCGCCCATTCCACCCTGGCTTAGCGTGTTGGCTCGTCCAAATGTTGTAATGGCTTCGCCATCCTGCTTGCAGGAAGCTTTCAGGCGCACGTCAATCCTGTGACGGCTCCATCGCCTCTGGTCCGGCCCAGATTCCGGTTGGGTCATGTCAAATTGTAGGCGAGCTGTCCCCTTCTCCATTGACACTGATTCTCGGCACAAGAGAATCAGAGCATGACGTTGTGCGGGACATTGTACCCCGATGACCGGCAATTTTTGCCTCTATTTCCTGCACCATTGGCGCAAGCCTATTTCGTATGCGGTCTGATCCGGCGCTCCATTTCGTTGATTGCCGTGTTCCACATATCGATCTCCAGTTCGAATTGGTGCTTCAAGGGCGACTGTGTGGTATCCACAAAAGCGAGATTGGTTTCCATCTGCCCCAGAATCGCCCGCATACGGGCAATATCTTCACGCAGTGCGGCCACATCATCCTCACTGAGTGACGATGAAGCGCCGCGACTCTCAACCTGGGTCTTTTCTGGCTTATCTGGAGCAGACTTCTCCTGAGAAACCTGCGCAAACAGCAAACACGATGAGCAAAGGAAAATGACGGCAAAAATGATCGGGCGCATTACGGCCTCCTAATCAAGATTGTAGCCAAACCAGCGGAGTTGCCGGTCATGGTGAACTTGCCCGTGAAATGGCTTGAGACCAAACTTTAGATTAATTGCTTTGTCCGCTGACATGAGGCATAGTGAGGCAGCCCCCATGGGTGGATTTGAAGCTCTTTGAAAAAATAATTTGTGGCTATGAAACAGCCTGTGGTGCGGCCGGGCTGTTATTTAAGTAGTAATCGTTACGAGTTGAATGAAGGTAGGCGCGTGAGAGTGCGCCTACCACAGAGATATATGTCAGATGTGATTGGCAAATCCATTTTGCCGCTGATTAACGCAGATAAATGCTGAATAAGCGCAAAATTCGTTTTGGGGAGCATCCCTTTGGGATGTTTGGAACTAAGTCCTTTAGACCTTGGGATGGAGTGGTAGGGGTGGGGTAAGGGATAGTTAGCGAGAGAGTAAACCTAGTTATGTCGCTACGCTGACGCTGCGCTCCGGCCTGCGGCAGTGAGGTGACGTCTTCCGTGCCAGCTTACCCCGCCCTTATCCCTTAGCGTGGCTTTCCTCAGCAAACCGGGCGCAGCTCGGGAAGGGACGGGGCTAAACTTGGGCTAAACTCTGTCGCGCCTGCGGCGCTCTGTGTATGGGCAGTCCTGGAAAGCATAGTAGATTGCAGCCTGTGAGATTTTCTTGACGCCTGATTGGGCGCGCATCGCTAAGGCATAAAATCTGATCTTTGGACTGTTAAGCCTGTGAAGAGGGTGCCTTGTTATTTCTCTCGCACGTTCCACAAAAAGCCTAAACCAACGTCTCGAAAGAATTTCCTGCCCGGCGGCATCGTTCATTGAACATCCTCGGGGTCCCTCTCTCGCCGTCGTTCCGCCCTGCGGAACTCCGACATCGCTCGGAATGACAAAAGTGAAGATAATCGAGCGCGCCGACTTTCGCTACCGCACCGCTTTGCTGACCGCCATATCCTTCACCACCACTCCGCCCTTCATCACGAAGCTCACGTTTTCCAGGGCGCGGACGTCCTGCAAAGGATCAGAGGTCACGGCAATGAGATCAGCATACTTACCGGCTTCCACCGTGCCTACGTCCCTGGCGCGGCCAATAAGATCGGCGGCATTGCTGGTGGCCGCGCGGATGGCCTGCGCCGGCGTCATGCCGAATTTCACCATGTAGAAGAACTGTTTAGCATTGTCGCCGTGAGGATAGACTCCGGCGTCTGTGCCGAAAGCCATTTTTGCGCCGGCTTTGACTGCGTGCTCAAAATTCTCGCGTTGCAGGCGACCAATCATCTTTTCTTTCTCGACGTTCTCTTTGGGCAATCCGAACTCAATGGCTTTACCCAGGATGTAATCGTCGTTGTAGATGTCCATATCAAGGTAGGTTCCGCGCTCTTTGGCGAGACGAATACCTTCATCGTCAATGAGGCTGGCATGCTCAATGGAATCAATGCCGGCGAGAATGGCGTTCTTGATGCCCTGCGTTCCGTGGGCGTGAGCAGCAATCTTCCTGCCTGCCATGTGCGCTTCTTCCGCTGCGGCCTTGAGTTCTTCCAGCGTGTACTGTGGAGCTCCCGGGCTATCGCCCTTGGAAAGAACGCCGCCAGTGGCCATGATCTTGATTACGTCTACGCCGTACTTCACTTGTGAGCGGACCACGTGGCGGATCTGGTCAACGCCATCGGCGATCGCGAAATCGCGCTCAGCGGGAAACATGCTGACGCGTGTTTGCGGCGAGTAGTTGTTCAAATCGCCGTGACCGCCGGTAATCGAAATGCCAGGCCCACTGGCTACGATACGTGGACCGGGTATAAAGCCTTCATTGATTGAATTGCGCAGATCAACGGCAAGAAATGGATAAGAGCCGACGTCGCGCACCGAGGTAAAGCCCGCTTCCAGCGTTTTGCGTGCGTTCAGAACTCCGGCAAAAGCGGATTGAAAAGGCGTGTCCTTGAAGCGATAGATTTCATCGTAACGATCGGCGCGCGCGCCCAAATGCGTGTGGCAGTCAATCAATCCAGGTAAAACGGTGGCATGCGAAAGATCAATCACCAGGGCGCCGGCGGGGATGCTGACGGAACCGGCAGGGCCAACACTCTGTATGCGATCGCCAAGAATCGTGATCACAACGTTTTCCCGAACATTGTCTGAGGTGGCATCAAACAGGCGTCCGGCCCGGACGTACACCGGGTTGGGAGCAGGTTTTGGCGCGGTTTGCGCAACCAGAGTCAGACTTGCGAGCACAAAAAAGATCAGAGCAAGAGACCGTTTCGGCTTCGGTTTCATCCGGGAAACTCCTTGGGATCCGTTGTGAATCAGACATGAAAAGATTGAACGCAAGAGTATAAGCGGAGTGCAAGCTGGGAAGGAAAAAATCCTGCGTGTGCTTGAACAGGAAACTTAGCTGTCCATTTTGGCCGCGAGCTTTACGCGGGAGAACTCCATCCATACACGCCATCGGTCATATTCACGACTGTGGGAAACCGCAGTCACGGTAGCCATCTCCGTGCAGTTCTTGCTGAAGATGACGCTCATCTTTGCGCCCAACTCCACCATGGGCCCAATGAGCATGGTCGCGTTACGGTCACCCACGGGAAGGATCAAGTCGCGTTCCTGGAAAGGCATGCCGTTGCTGGCGATGCCGCGCAGGATTGCGATAGTGCCTCCTTCCGGTACTTGCAGCGCATTTGGTTCAGACGAAGTTTCCGGTATTTTGGTTTGCGCGCTTCGGGGTTGTGAAGCTCCCTGGATCTCTGTGCCGCCGTAAACGGTCACCGCGGGCACACCCAGTTCCCAGTCTTCCGGAGGAAAATAAATGCCCCAGAAGTTTTCCGGGCGATGCAGCTCAATGCCGTATTCGCTGTCATGAGAATCAGCCCACACCACTTGACCTACGCGCCATTTATAGGGCGCAAGCATGGCCACGCGAACTTCCATCCGCGGTTCCAGCGGTACGGTGGATCGAATTCTGGCTCCGTGGCGATTAACCAGGATGGTCTCTGCCGATCCGCTTACGTGCGAACCATCACTTTTCTGGCCGGAAACCGCCAGAGCAAGCGATACAAGGACACGAGAGCTCCTGCGACCACGCTCAGTTCCTGCAACTTGAGGCATAGAGGCTGCGAAGTAGGCTTTTGAAATTAAAGCTATTGAGAACTATAGAAGTTCCGGCCAGTGAACCGTATATTACTGCAAGTCATGCTCACGGCCCACCAAAAACCTGCGGGCAATGTCCCATGGTAACCTGCCGGGTTAATAACTTCAGAGAAGCTGGATTTGGCAGCAAAGCTGCGCCAGGAGAGAAATAACATGTCGAAAAAAACCAACCACCACGTTGATGAGAACGGCCCAAGTGGCACATTCGATCGTCGCAGATTTCTCGCGACCGCCGGCGCAACGGCTGCCATGATCGCAGCGCCGCGCTGGGCTAGCGGCGAAGCCTTCACGGAGTTCACTTACGGCTTAGGGTCGGCTTACGTCCAAACTGCCGGTCAGGCCGACCTTGCACCCATTCGGGCCCAGATTGAGAAGAACCACAGCCAGGCCGTGGAACGATTGCAGACTTGGATTCGCCAGCCTTCGATTGCCGCTGAAAACCGCGGCATGAATGAAGGTTGCGAACTGATGATGCAGATGCTGCGTGAAGCAGGGTTCCAGTCTGTGAACAAGGTACCCACGGACGGGCAGCCCGGCGTATTCGCCACGCTGGATGCCGGAGCGCCGAAGACTTTTGGCCTGTACTTCATGTATGACGTGAAGCAGGTTGATCCTTCGGAGTGGTCGTCGCCGCCGTTTGAAGCCAGGCTGGTCGATAAGCCGGGATTCGGCAAATGTGTGGTCGGACGTGGAGCGGTGAATCAGAAAGGTCCGGAAGCATCGTTTCTAGCGGCGCTGCACGCAATCAAAGATTCGGGACGCAAGCCGCCGGTCAACTTCGTATTTGTGGCCGAAGGCGAAGAAGAGATCGGCTCGCCTCATTTCCCGCAGATTGTGCGGCGTCCAGAAACGCTTGCCGCGCTGAAACGGTGTGCGGGAATCTTTATGCCTTCCGCGACGCAGGCGCCTGACGGACAGGTAACGATCACGCTGGGCGCGAAAGGCGTGGTTGAGTTGGAACTGGTATCGAGTGGCGAGAAATGGGGTCGCGGCCCCAAGGCTGACGTTCACTCCAGCAACAAGGCCCGCCTCGATTCTCCAGCATGGCATCTGGTACAGGCGCTGAACACGCTGGTCTCCGCAGATGGGAACGATCCGGCCATCCCAGGCTTTGCCGATAAGGCGCGTCCGATATCGCCCGAAGAAAAGGCAATGATTGCCGCGGCAGCCAAACGAATTGATGAAGCTAGCGCCAAAAAAAGCCTGGGCGTTGAACACTGGGTCCATGACGTCAGCTTTGAAGAATCGCTGGAATTGTTGATGTCGCGGCCGACCGTGAATATCGAAGGCCTGGTCGGCGGCTACACCGGTCCCGGCGGTAAAACCGTGCTGCCGCATCGCGCTGTAGCGAAGATCGACATGCGTCTGGTGCCGGACATGAAAGCCGATGAAGCGCTGGCGGCACTGAAAACCCATCTTGCAAAGAAGGGCTTCAGCGATATCGAAGTGAATATGACCGGAGGTTACGATCCCACCAGCACGCCGGCCAATGCGGCGTTGATCAACGCCCAGAAATCGGTGTTGAAACGCGGCGGAATTGATCCCGTGATGCTGCCACGCAACGCAGGATCATGGCCAGGGTATGTATTTACCGGCGATCCTCTGCACCTGCCCGCGGGACATTTCGGCCTGGGGCACGGAAGTGGTGCACACGCCCCGAATGAATACTACGTGATTGAGTCGAGCAATCCGAAGGTCCAGGGAATGGACGGTGCGGTAATGAGCTTTGTGGAGTATCTGTACGAGCTGGCCGCAGCGGGGTAATGACGCCAATCAGCGATAAGACAGGTATCAGGGCACGGCTTTAGCCGGGCCGAAAGAGAAAATAAAATCGGGCTTAGCCCCTGAGGCCCTGCTATTCCTTGTGTGGCTTCTAAGCAAGTTACCCATCTCCGCAATAGAGATGGGTAACGATTTCAAGGTTCGAGCTAGCTTGCTTTTGCTGACGCCTTGGCCAAACTGGTGTCATAGCTCTCGCCATAAATGGCGGGAACTTTGGCGCCCATGGGGCGAAGATAGGTGGAGAGCTGTCCACGATGGTGGATCGAGTGGTTCTGAGACATCGTAAGAAAGGCTACGGCGGGAAGCTGGAGCATCCCCCGGAAATCGACGATCTTGGCCAACTGCTCACCCGATGCCTGCTCAAGTTTGGCAAGGTTAGCTTTGAAAGTTTCTTCATACCATGCCGCGATGTCGGCGGAGTTGCGCACTGTCTCTGGACGGTGAATGGGATTGAAATCAAATTCACCAGCAGCGATCCCGGCGAGGAAGCGCTTTTCCGCGGCAACAACGTGCCATGCCAGTTCCAGTGCGGACTTGGCGATGTTGTCAGGACGATAGTCACCTTTGTCCGGCGGAATGGCTTCGATGATCGTCCTGGTTGTAACTTGCTCTCTCTTGATAGTGGGGAGTGCCATGTTCAACAAAAATTTGGCCTGGTCCGGCGTGAGCTGTGGAGATGACATAGGCGGAGTTCCTTCCTTTAAGTGCGATCTGGAACATCTTACCGGAACATAGTGCAGCCCGTCAGGCCCAGTAAGTTCTATCCAGTGTCCGATACTGTATCGCCTCTGCGATGTGCTTACTCTCTATCTCCGGACTGGCTTCAAGGTCAGCAACGGTCCGTGCGACCTTCAAGATGCGATCGTGTGCCCGGGCGCTGAGTCCCTGCTGCTGCATGGCGCGTTCCAGCATACGCTCGCTGTCGGTGCCAAGATCGCAGAAAGTGCGTATCTGGCGCGCGCCCATCTGGGCGTTGCAATAGACGCGTTCGCCGGCAGCGGCAAAGCGATTGAGCTGGATTTCACGCGCGCGGATCACACGCTCACGAATCTGGGCTGAGCTTTCAATTTTGCTGTCACTGCTGCGCAGCTCCTTGTAGTTCACGGCAGGCACGTCGATATGAATGTCAATGCGGTCCATGAGCGGCCCGGAGATCTTGGACACATAGCGCTGAATCATGGTTTGCGAGCACGGGCACTCACGCTGTGCCGATCCGTGATAGCCACAGGGACACGGATTCATGGCCGCTGCCAGCATGAATCGAGCCGGAAAGGTAAGCGACATGGAAGCACGCGCAATGCACACGTTGCCGTCTTCAAGAGGTTGACGCATCACTTCCAGAACGTTGCGGGGGAATTCCGGAAGCTCGTCGAGAAAAAGGACGCCATTGTGGGCCAGTGATACTTCGCCTGGACGTGGAATGATTCCGCCGCCGATCAGGCCGGCGTCGGAGATGGTGTGATGCGGAGACCGAAATGGCCTCACGCCAACCAGTCCGGACGTTGCGTCCAGCACACCCGCCACACTATGAATCTTGGTGGTCTCGAGCGCCTCTTCAAAGGTAAGCGGAGGAAGGATGCCGGGAATTCGTTTGGCCAGCATGGTCTTGCCTGAACCTGGAGGGCCGATCATCAGTATGTTGTGCCCACCTGCGCTCGCAATCTCGAGTGCCCGTTTCGCGGTAAACTGCCCGCGAACTTCCTTGAAGTCCGCTGCTGAAATGATTTCACCCCCCAGCATCTGTTGCGTATCCACCTTCAAGGGCTGGACACCGTTGCCGCTGTTGAGCAGGTTCACCACTTCCACCAGTGATTTCACCGGATAAACATTCACGCCGGCAACCACGGCTGCTTCCCGGGCATTCACCTCCGGAACAATGAGATTGGGAATCTTTTTCGCTCGGGCTGCAACCGCAATAGGGAGCGCTCCGCGCACGCCACGCAACCCTCCATCCAGTGAGAGTTCGCCAACCATCACATATTCGGTCAGCTCCTTCTTGATCAACCCGCCATAAGCGCCCAGAATGCCCATGGCCATGGGAAGATCAAATCCTGAACCTTCCTTCTTGATGTCGGCTGGAGCCAGGTTGATGGTGATCGTCGTGGGCGGAACTTCATAGCCGCAGTTGCGCAGAGCGGCACGAATGCGCTGGCGGCTTTCCCTGACAGCCGCGTCCGGCAGGCCAACGGTCTGGAAATTATCTTCCGGCTGGCGGTTGGGACTGACATCCACTTCCACTTCAATGATGTTGGCGTCAATGCCATATACCGCCGCGCTCTGCGTCTTAAAGAGCATGTTTTCTCTTTTCCTTTGCCTGCGCTGGATTCTAACAAGACTGGAGAGTTTTCAGTAGAAGGAATAATGCAATCTGACGAAAACCTGCCAGCAAGCCTTGAATGCGCGTTTCCAGCGGGTTATTCCGCCGCCTGCGTGCAATCGGCGGTTACTGAAGTGTATGTTTCCATTGAATCCATGCGGCTTTGAAAGTACTATCGAAGTCACTATTCTTGCTCGCAATTGAAGATCGGAACACGACGCATTTCAGGTCAACACGTTTACCCGTGGGCGGATTTACGGGTAGACAGCCACGAATCGCAATCGGGTGCAGGCACTCAGGAGCCTTATGTACGAAATGCCATCCAGCAGGAGAAAGTCGACGCGGTATCACTGCAAGGGCGGCGTGGAAATGCGACTGAGTCAAGGTGTACCTGCGATCTTCGGCAATCTGACGGACATCAGCCTCGAGGGCTGTTATGTTGAAAGCCACTCTCCACTGCCCGTGGGCAACGAAACGGTGTTCATGCTAAAGGTGGGTGACACGCTGATTCGCGGACGCGCTCGCGTGAAAGCTTCACATCACGCCGTTGGTATGGGGCTGGAATTTCTTCATCTCGCGTCTGAAGATCAGCAGAAGCTGGAATTTCTGGTGGGCACATTGGCCGGCAATCAGGAGATGCGCCCGATGGAGAAGCGGGCAATCGTGCCTGAAGATCCCATTCGTATCCCCGCACCCTTGACCACACCAAGACCTGTGAACACAAATTTCAGCGGAGCTGCGGCCCGCATCCCAGCTTTATCCGCCGCCGCTGCCGCGCCAGCAACACAATCTAATATGAACTCTCTTTCGCAACGCATTTCTGAATCGGTAAACGACCTGAATGGCCTGGAGCAGGAACTGGTCAAAGATCGTGTGGATCCCCGTTTGCTCGCGCAGTTCCATGACGCAATCGGCCACATACGCCAGACCGCCTGGACAATTCAACAATGGGTGGACCTGGAAAGTAAGGGCGGTGACCCGTTTGAGGTTCTTCCCCAACTGGAGGGCGAACGCATGCAGATGCTGGGCAAGCTGGCCCACAACGTGACGGCGGACATTGATTCCACCAGCATCAACCAATTCACGCTCGGCATATCGGAACTCTACGAGACAATCCAGCATCTCTATCGCCGGCT
>WNFG01003751.1_pt1 | contig 12739 bp, 12 predicted proteins | sample 5400431 | NCBI WGS metagenome assembly WNFG01 (sample SAMN13153346, study PRJNA577476) | soil metagenome | isolation source: 120 cm saprolite under Douglas fir tree site 2 hole 3 replicate 2 | place: USA:California | collected 2015-04-18
CAGCGCAACCTCCAGTCTCGTCTCCTCCGGCGGCTCGAGCGTCGCGTTCGGCACCTCGGGCACCGGCGCCAACTCGGGCGCGGTCACCAGCGCGGTCGGCATCGACGGCGGCGATGGCGACGATGTCATTTTCAACAAGGGCCGCGTCACCGCCAGCTCCAGCGCCAGCTTGAGCATGAGCAGCTCATCGTTCAGCTTCGGCGGCACGGGCGGCACTAGCGGCTCGCTCACCGCGTCGACCCAGTCCACCGGCATCGCGGGCGGAAAAGGCCGCGACAGCATCACGAACGAGGGCGAGCTCAACGTCAGCGCAAGCTCCAGTCTCGTCTCCACCGGCGGCTCCAGTGTCGGGTTCGGCTCCTCGGGCGCCGGCTCCGACTCGGGCGCTGTCACCAGCGCGGTCGGCATCGACGGCGGCGACGGCGACGACGTCATCCTCAACAAGGGCCGGGTCACCGCCAGCTCCGACGCCGCGTTGCGCATGGATAGCTCGTCGTTCAGCTTCGCCGGCGGCGGCGGCGTGAGCGGCACGCTCACCGCGACCACGCGCTCGGTCGGCTTGCAGGGCGGCGACGGCAGCGACGCGATTCGAAACGACGGAGACATCGTGGTCCGCGCCAATTCCGATCTGCACAACAACGGCAGCGTGAGCACGAGCTTGGGAGGCAGCGCGGACGCCAGCGGCGAAGCGGCGTCCACCATCTCGGCGCGAGGCATCGACGGCGGCGCCGGCGACAATTGGATCGTGAATAACGGAACCATCGACGTGAAGGCCGCCGCAAACACCGTTTCCACGCTCAGCAGCAGCTCCGGCTTTTTCGCCGGCCAGAGCACTACGATCGGAAATTCGCGGGCCGACGTGAGCGCCGTCGGCATCGACGTGGGTCAAGGCAACAACATCGTTCTCAATGCAAAAAGCATCGCCGTGGAGCTGTCCGGAACGGTGTCCACCCAAGCCTCATCCGACGGATCCAGCCTCGGCGCCGACGCCACTTCGATATCCCACTCGGCGCTGACGGCGACGGCGGTCGGCATCGCGGCCGGCGACGGCGCCAACCGGATCACGAACACGGGCAGCATCGATGTCAAGACATGGCGGCCCTTTGAGGTTCTCGGCATCGTCATACCAATTCCGGTGCAGACCATCGCCGGCGGTCACGGGGAAGGACACCTCGGCGGCGACGCAACGGTGTTCATCAGCGCGGAAACCAACGTCTTCGCCGCAGGCATCAGTGCGGGCAACGGCGCCAACACGATAAGGAACGAGGGCAGCATCGATGTAGACCTCCGCGCCTTCGCCACCGCGAGCGGCAGCACCGACCCGGGAAGCACGGGCGGCAACGGCGAATCGCACGCCGATACCACGATCTTCGCGAGAGCGATCGGCATCGCAGCGGGCGACGGCGCCAACCAGATCACTAATACAGGCAGCGTCAGGGTCAGGACCTTGGTGGGGACGTCCTCCGACACTTCCGCGATAGGACACACGACTGGCGACGCGACGGCGGCTTCCTTCGCGAGAACCAACGTCTTCGCTGCCGGCATCGATGCGGGCAACGGCTCCAACAGCATACGAAACGAGGGCGCCCTCGATATAGACCTCCGCGCCACGGCCAGCGCGTTCACCAATACCGACGCGGGAACTACGGGACACAATAGGGACTTCGCAGGGGCCAGCGTCGCTGCGCAGGGCTACGGCATCCACAGCGGCTCGGGCAACAACACCGTCATCAACAAGGGCACAATCAACGTCAGGGTTGAGGCGAGCAACAACCGAGGCTCCGGGGAAATCACGGCCGGTGCGACGGGCATCGCAACCGGCTCCGGCAACGATACGATCGTCAACGAAGGCACGATCACCGCCGCCACCATCGTCAACGGGGTGACCACGCCCGGAAAGGCGATCAGCGCCGGCGCGGGCGACGACGTCGTCAGGCTGACCAGCGGTTCGGTGACGAACGGGACCATCGATCTGGGAACGGGCAACAACCGGCTGATACTTGAGGGAACGCCGGTGATCAACGGGACCATCCTCGATGGAACCAGCAGCCTGGGGTTGGTTTTCAACGCCGCGGGCAGCTTCGCGGGCGCACTGCCCGGCGTCAGCGCCGTGAAGAACGGGTCGGGCACCTTCACCTTGTCGATGCTCAACAAGATGCAACGCATCGAGGTGAACCAGGGGACGCTCAAGCTCGACAGCGACTACACGTTCATGGGCAACGGCATGTTCCAGGCCAAGGTCGGCGGCGACGGCACCTACGGACAGTTCTACGTGAACGGGCGCACCGCGCTCGACGGCACGATGAAGATCGTGCGCGGCGGCGGCGCCTACGTGAACGGCGCCTCCTACGACGTGCTGGTGGCGAGCAACGGCATCCAGCCGGGCACGGCGTTCTCCCGCGTGGAATTGCCGGCCGATACGCGCCTGCTCAAGTTTCACACGGAACAGCTCCCGGACAGCGTGGTGGTAACGGCCGACGTGCTGAGCTTCACGACCGTGGCCGGAACGCCCAACCAGATGGCCGTGGCCAGGAACCTCGACCGCATCCTGCCGCGGACTTCAGGCCAGCTGAGTCAACTGTTGGGCACCATCCAGGCGCTTCCGGAGGCGCAATTCGCCTCCGCCTTCACCAGCATGAGCCCGGCCGTATATGCCGGCTACAGCGCCAGCACCTTCAACAGCATGCAGCAGTACACGAACGTGCTGCAGGATCGCATGGCGACGATGCGCTCGAGCGACGTGTCGCCTGAGCAGACTGCGGATGTCTTGAGCGGCGGGCCGATACGCCTGGCCTATGCGGGCAAGGGCTTATCGGATCTGCTGGAGGCGCGCGAGGCGGAGCGCGCGCTCTCGTCGGGCCTGTGGCTGCGCGGATTCAGCCAGAAGGGCGAACAAAACGCCACCGAAGGCATGAACGGTTACGACTACCGCCTGACGGGCACCACGGTCGGATACGATCGCCGCTTGACGAACAGCCTTTCCGCCGGCGCGAGTTTCGGTACCGTCAAGAACAAGGTGAACGTCGACAGCAACGTGAGCCACGGGGACGTCGACAGCACCATGGCGTCGGTCTATGCCGGTTACTTCGAACGGCACCTGTACGTGAACGGTGCGCTCTCCGCCGGCCGCAACAAGTACGACACGCGCCGGACCTTGTTCGACCAAAGCACGGCAATCAGCAGCCACGACGGCGACGTGCTCGCCGCTACTCTCGGCGCCGGGCACTACACGCAACTCGGTACCTTGTGGCTCGAACCGTTCGCGTCCGTGCAATACACCCGTCTGAAGGAAAAAGGATTCAGCGAAACCGGCAGCACCGGAAACCTGATCGTCGAGAGCCGCAGCCCGAACGGGCTGGTGTCAACGGTAGGCGCGCGCCTCTCGCGCCCCATCCAGGACGGCAACGGCGCCACCTGGTTCCCGCAGGCGAGCCTCGCCTGGCTGCACGACTATTCCAAGAATCAGGTGATCAATGCCTCGTACGTCGACGCGCCCGACTCGAGCTTCTCCATCGACGGCCAGCCGATTCAGCGAAACGGCGCGCTGGCCGGATTGGGTCTGAGCTACCGCACCAAGAGCGGCATCACCTCGACGTTCCAGTACAACGGCGAATTCCGCGACAAGTTCCACGCGCACGGGTTCGCCGGCGAGTTCCGCTTCGAGTTTTAGCGCCGGGCTCCTCAGTCGCAGCGCGCGGTCATTCCGCCGTCGACCACGATCTCGGTTCCGGTGACGAAGCGCGCCTCGTCGGAGGCGAGGAACAGCACCGCGTTCGCCGTGTCGCGCCCATCGCCTTCGACCCCCAGCGGGATGCGCTTCCGGCGTTGCGCGAGGAGCGCCTCGACGTCGCCTCCGGCGCGCTGCTTCGCCAGGCGCGCTTCCACCATCGGGGTGTGCAGCTGGCCCGGGACGACCGTGTTCACGCGTATCCCCCGCGCCGCGTACTGCACCGCGACGACTCGCGAGAACTGGATCACCGCCGCCTTGGTCGCGGCGTAGCCGACCTGGGGATTGCCGGTGAAGCGGATGCCGGAGGTCGAGGCGATGTTCACGATCGCGCCGCCTCTCTGCTTCTCCATTACGGGTATGACGTGCTTGCAGCCGAGAAACACGCTCTTGAGATTGAAGTCGATCTGCGTGTTCCAGGTTTCTTCGGACATCTCGACCGGGCCGCCGGGAGCCGAGCCGCCTACGTTGTTGACGAGCACGTCGATCCGTCCGTAGGCTTTCACGCACGCGTCGACCATCGCCGCGACTTCGCTTCCCTTGGTCACGTCGCAAAGGTGAGTCGCGATCGCGCCTCCCGTTCTTTTCACCCCTTCGACGGTTTCGCGCAGCCGCTCGGCGTCGCGATCCACCGCGAAGATCTTCGCGCCTTCCTCGGCGAAGCGGACAGCGGTCGCGCGCCCGTTGCCCCAGCCCGGGCCGACCGATCCGGCACCGGTGATGATCGCAACCTTCCCTTCCAGACGGCGCGTCATCGCTCGAACCGGTAGAAGCTACGCGGATTGTCGACCAGAAGCGCCTTGCGCTCCTTCTCCGAAGGCGCGATCTCGGAGAGCAGATCCACCAGCACGCCGTCGTCCGGAACCGCGGCTAGGTTCGGGTGCGGCCAGTCGCTGCCCCAGAAGCAGCGGTCGCCGAATTCGGCGACGAGCTTGCGCGCGAAGGGAATCGCATCTTCCCAGGGCGCGGGCTTGCGCGAAATGCGCTCCGAGCCGCTCACCTTGACGCGAAAGCGCGGATCGCGCATCAGTTCGAGCAGGCGCCTGAAAGCAGGTTGATCGAGCCCCAGCGATGCATCGACGCGCCCCATATGATCGATCACCACGGGCACGGCGGAGCGCGCGAGCCACGGCGCCAGCTCCTCGATGAGCGAGGCCTCGAAATGCACCTGCAGGTGCCAGCCGAACTTCGCGAGGCGCTCGCTCAGCGCTATCGCCTCTTCGATTCCCGCACCCCGGCCCAGGTGCGTCATGAAGTTGAACCGCACGCCGCAGAACCCGAGCGCATCCAGGCGCTTGAGCTCGGCCTGCTCCACCGTCGGCGGCAGGAGCGCGACGCCGCAGTAGTCGCCTTTCTTCGCGGCGATGGCATCGGCGACGACGCGGTTGTCGAAGCCGTGGCAGGTGGACTGGACGATCACGCAGTGCCGGATGCCCAGCATGGCGTGCAATGCGAAGAGTTTTTCCTTGGGCGCATCGGCGGGCGTGAACGGCCGGCTCTCCGCGAAAGGAAAAATCCTGTGCGGCCCGAACACGTGCACGTGCGCGTCGCAGGCGCCAGAGGGCAGCTTGAGCCTCGGCCGGCTCGGAGCGGGATGGAAGGACGGCTGCGGATCGGTCATCGACGGCTAATCCTCCTTGAAGCCGATCGCCCTGATGATGGTGCTCCACCTCGCCTGTTCCTCCGAGAGGAACGCGGCGTATTCCGCCGGCGTCGACGGAAAGGCGATCCCGCTCACCTTGGCGAACTGATCGAGAAGCGCGGGGGAGCGCAGCGCCACGATCGCGGCGTCGTGAATCCGCTTCAGGACTGCGGGAGGCGTCGCCGCCGGCGCCACCAGCCCGTACCAGTTGTCCGAGATCACTTTCGGATAACCCAACTCGCCCGTCGTCGGCACGTCGGGCAGAGGCGGTGCCCGCTTCGCGCTCGTCACCGCGAGCGCCTTGAATTTGCCCGACTGGATGTGCGGGAGCACCACCGGAATGTCGAAGATACCCATGTTGACCTGTCCGCCCAAGAGATCGCTCACCGCGGGCGCCGCGCCCTTGTACGGCACGTGCAAAAGATCCACGTGCGCCTCCGCCTTGAGCAGCTCGCAGGCGAGATGCGTGATGCCTCCGGCGCCCGCGGAGCCGAAATTGATCTTCCCCGGGTTCGCTTTGGCGTAGGCGATCAGCTCGGCGAGGCTCGCCACCGGGAGCGACGGATTCACCACTACGACTTCGGGAACCTTGACCACCGTCGTGATAAGCGCGAGGTCCTTCTGCGGGTTGAACGGCATTTTCGAAAGCGCGAACGGCGCCATCGCCACCGACCCCTGATTGTTGAACCCCAGCGTGTAGCCGTCGGGGGAGGCTTTGGCCACCGCGTCGATGCCGAGGACGCCGCCCACCCCGCTCTTGTTCTCGACGATGACCGGCTGTCCGAAGCCGGCGCTCAAACCTTGAGCGAAAGTGCGCCCAAAAATATCCGCCGGGCCTCCGGCGGGAAACCCCACGATCAGGCGCACGGGCTTGGAAGGATAGGACTGCGCAAATGCGGAGCCCGACAACAGCCATTGGGCCGCGGCAAGCGCGAGTACGGCGATCGGACTCCTCATCGGGTGTTCTCCCCAGGTCAACTCATCGGCTCTCGTTCACCAGCGACCGCGCAAGCATACAATAAGGCATGAATGGCCGATCCAGACGCAGATGCCGCGGAGCAGCCGCGGCGCTGCTCGCGTTGGGCATGTCGATCGCGCCGCACGCCGCGGCACAGCCCTCACCGGACGTCGGGCCGTTCTACGCCTTCGGAGGCTTCGCCCTGTTCGGCCCCGACTCGAACGACCAGCTGCGAGGCGAGCGCGGGGGCGGGGGCCTGATCGCCGGAGGCGGTTTCAGATTTCTGCCGTTCCTCTCTCTCGAGCTCGGAGTCCTCGGCGCGGGGCACAGGGTCGATACGCCCGCGAGCGCCGCCCCGGCTGCGGGAACGTTCAAGGACGGAACTCTCAGAACGAACCTGAGCGCCGGGGGATTGAACGTCGGGGTCAAATTCCACTTCACGCTGAATCGCATCGAACCCTATGTCGGGGTCGGGGTCGGACGCTACACGACGGATTTCAGGACGACGAGCGAGGCGACCACCTGTGAGCGCCGGTGCGCCGATACCGGTCCCAGGGTCACCTCGCGCTCCCGCGACACGGGCTATCACGCCGTCATCGGCGCGGACTACCACGTCACGCAGAAGGACGTGGTCGGCGTCGAACTCCGCCAGCTCAAGCTCGACACGTCCTTCGACGACATCGGCTTGGGGAAGGTGAAGGCGGGCGGCAGCTTGCTGTGGCTGGGCTACCGCCGCTATTTTTGATTTGCACCCGCCGGCGCGAACAGGGCGCGCTTAGCGCAGCGTGCGCCAGGCGCGCCCCGGAGATTTGCGTCGCCCGCTCAGTCGTCGTCGCTATCCCGCTTCACGATCCCCGCCGCGAACCAGGCGCCGTTCGGATTGCGGATAAGGAGCACCGGGCTGTCGCAGACAGCCGGCGGCGGCGGATCCAGTACATCATCGATCCGGAAATCGCCGTTGAGCTCGAGCGGAACGAGGCCCGTGTTGTGCAATACAGGGGTGGCGACCTCGCAAAGCAGCGTGGCGCGCACGCTCTGGCCCGCATTGCCACCGATGCCATTGCCGCCCGCGAGCAGCAGGCCGCGTCCCCTGACCTTGATGCTGCCGTCCGCCTTCACGTCGGCCCTGAGATCGGCGATCCTCCAGAGCTGGCCGGGGGGCTGGACCCCGCGGACGATGTTCCGGTTCACGCTCTCGACGGTCTGCGCCGTCGGCAGTGTCGGGGCGACCGCCACGCCTGCCGATACGGGGATGACCCCGATCCCGCCCTTGAATTTCACGAGAGAGTCGTCCGCCGCCGCCGAAAGCGGGGTGACGATCCCGAAGAACAGCACCCAAGCCGACAACTTCTTCAACATAACAAGTTCTCCTTCTTCCTTGAATGAAAAAGCAGGGAAAGGACCGGCCCGATCGTTTTTTCGACCGAAGGCCGCGATCTGCACCCCGCCGCTGACCCCGTCCTTACCGTTTTATTGCCGCGCCACTCCCTCGGGCAAAACGGGACAGACTCTCGTATACATTGACCGGAGGCAGGTTATTCCTGCTTCAGGGCTTCCGGGATTTATTTGGGCACGGCTTTTCTGCCATCGAGCGTGCGGCGCGGGCATACAATGTGCCACGGAGCACGAGTCGCGATCCGACTTGCGGAGGGACACATGAGCGCGAAACAGACCCGGAACCCGGGCGCAACAAAAGCGGGCGACGGCCGCTTTCTTTTCGACTTCGCCGAGCTCGCGCGAATGCCCGTCGGCGAGGGCTATTCCACTGCCGAAGGCCCTGTGGTCGAAGGCGAACGCATGCAGGTCGGACTGATCACCATCAAGCGCGGCACGGTCTCCCGGCCGCACTCGCACCCGAACGAGCAATGGAGCTACGTGGTCAAGGGCAAGGCGCGCGTCTCGGTCGGCGGCCAGCCGGCGACCGTCGCCTCACCCGGCATGCTGATCTACGCTCCTCCCAACGTCGTGCACTCGGTCGAGGCGCTTCCCGACGAAGACCTGGTGTTCTTCACCGTGAAGGATCTGTCGCACGGCATCGTCGGCACGCCCGCCGGCTGAGGAACTTTCCCCTCAGCCCGCTCCGCGCAGGCGCACGTTGGTCTTCCTGCTGATGACGAAGTGGTGAGGATCCAGCTTCTGCTCGGTCGCGGCGATCCGGTACTCCTCCTCTGGCCGCCGGCCCGGAGCCTTGACGGTACAGGATACGAGCTTGCCCTCGGCATTGAGCCGCGAGAGCTCCAGACCCATGCGCTGCGCGCCGACGCCGAGCTTTGCCGCCAGGGCCTTGATGCGCCACGCGGTGGGGTTGGACGTCATGAACTCGAGCACGCTCTCGCGCAAAGACAGGCTTGTCATGAATGCACTGCCTCTACTTGTCCCATTTGGCCATGTCGGCAAGCTCGACGTTGTAGCCGACGTTCTGCGGGCCCGCGGCCGCGTTGACCACCTTCTCCACTTTGCGGAACGTCTCGGCGAGCTGAAGGCTGAGCTTTGCGAGCTCAGCCGGATCGGGTTTGATCACGGCGGTATTCTCGGCCCTGAGAAAGGCGCGGCCGACCAATTCGACATAAATCCGCGACGCCAGGTCCTGGGTGCCTGGGCTCGCTGCGGGCTGCGTGGGGGAAGCCATGATGCCGCCTTGAAGGGGGACACGACACATACTACGCTTAACTCGAGGCGAGCAAGGGGAATTTCCCGCGTCCCGCCTTCCACGGAGAATGGAGTCGGGTCGGTACAAGGAGGCGGGCATGGACACCGGATCGAAATGGAAGCACCGCGGCGTTCGCGTGGTGCACGCGAACCAGCTCGACATCAACACGACGCAGACGCCCGGCATGAACCGCGCGGCGGCGATCACGAACGCTCGCGCGGGAGCGGAGAAGCTCTGGGCCGGGACGGTCGTGATCCATCCCAAGGCGAAGACCGGCGCCCACCATCACGGGCCGGTCGAGAGCGTGATCTACGTCGTCAGCGGCCGCGCGCGCATGCGCTGGGGCGACCGCCTCGAATTCGTCGCGGAGGCGGGGCCGGGGGACTTCATCTACGTGCCGCCCTACGTCCCGCACCAGGAGATCAACGCGAGCGACGAGCAGCCGCTCTCATGCGTCCTCGTCCGGAGCGGCCAGGAACCCGTGGTCGTGAACCTCGACATCCCGGCGGCCGAGAAGCCGGAGGAAGTGTACTGGGTGGACAATATTCATCCGGGGCCGACGAAGTGATGGCATGAACCCGGCCACGGCGCTCCGTTTCCTGTTTCTCTTTTTGGGTATCGGCGGCGCCACGCACGGCGCACTTGCGCAATCAGCAAAAAACCCCGGAGCCTCGGCGTATGCGTTCGCCACGCTTGCCGAAGGCCGCGCCATCCTGGGCGCCCAGGATGAGTACGTTCGGGCGACGAGCGCGCTCGAGCGCTCGGCCCAGCTCAGGACAGGCGACAAGGTGGACGAGGGCAGGTTCATGCAGTTCATGCAGGGTACGGTCCTGGATTGGACCGAAGAGGAACGACGCCAACTGCGGCCGCTGATCGCGCGCCTCGATCGATTTCTCTCGGGCCTCAAGTGGAAGCGCCCCGGGAGAATCCTGCTCGTCCGGGTGGACGCGGCGCTGGAGAATGGCGCGCCCCATACCCGGGCTAACGGCATCATGCTGCCGAAAAACGAGTTCACCACGGAACAATTCACCTATGTGGTATCCCATGAAACCTTTCACGTATTGACCCGCGAAGACAGCGCTCTGAAAGAGCGGCTGTACGGCGCCGTCGGATTCCGTCGATGCGAGCGCATCGAGATCCCGGAGTCCGTGTCCAGGATGCGAATCACCAATCCCGACGCGGTCGAGAACCGCCACACCATCGCGGTCAGCTATCGGGGCCGCGCCGTGGAAGTCATGCCTTTCCCCAGCTTCAAATCGGACGATATCGACACGCGATCAGGCTTTCTCGGTAACGCGCGGATCGCCTGGCTGCTCGTCGACCGGGAGCGAGCCGATTGCCGAGTGCGCAACGGATCGGCGGCGGGAGCGGAGGTCGCACCCGAGGAATTGCGGGGACTGTTCGAGCAGATCGGCCGCAACACGCAGTACCTTGCCCATCCCGAGGAGATTCTCGCGGACAATTTTTTCCAGCTTTTTGTTTCCACGTTCCGGGGCCCTTCCGCCGAGGTGCAGTCACCGGAGATTCTGGAACGGATGCGCGCGATCCTGTTTCAATAGAGGAACTCGGGCGGGCGCGACGAGCTCAACCCGCCGCGGTCCGCGCCCTGATGGAGATAGATCTCGCGGTTGGCCGACAGCCGATCCTGCGCGTGCGTTTCCGCGGCTGCGAATGCGGCGAGCGCGAAGCTCAGGACAAGAGCCAGGCCGGACATCGGAAGCTACTTGCCGGATCCAACCGCCGCGAGCAGCCGTTTCACGAATTCGTCGATCGCCTTGCGCTCGATCCAGCGCACCACGGCCACGATGTCGTGGTCCGGATCGACGTACACGATGTTGGTGCCGTTCCCGATGTGCGCGAAAGCGGCCGCCGGCGCGCTCGGAAAAAGTTTCTTGTCCTTGTTGTTGTACCAGTTCATGAAGCCGTAGCCCGGCTCGGCTGGAGTCGGGGAGAGCGCCCAGTCGACCCACCGGTCGGAGAGCAGCTGGCGGTCCTTCCACTTGCCGCGGCGCAGCGTTAAATAGCCGAAGCGCGCCAAATCGTACGCGTTGATAAACATGCCGCCGCCCCAGTGCCCGCCTCCCGTCACCGATTGCACGGCGCCGCCGTCGAGCACGATCCACGAATTTTCGTAGCCGAACCAGCGCCAAGTGTTCGAGGCGCCGATCGGGTCCATGACGACTTCCTTCAGCACCTGAGGGAGGGGACGCCGCCAGACGTTGAGCGCCGCGAGTGCGAGCACGTTGACGCGAACGTCGTTGTACTTGTAGACCGTTCCCGCCTTGTTGCGCGGCCGCGTCAGCCATTCGGCGGGCTTGTCGGTCGGCCGGTCCGCCCAGTCGGGCTTGCCCCACAAGGTCCCTTCCCAATCGCTCGTCTGACGCAGCAGATGGTTCCAGGTGATCGTGCGGTTGTGCGGCGTCTCGAACAGGTAGAGGAAATCGGAGCGCCCGAGGTGATCGGACTTGTTGCCTGCTGGAGCCGGATCGTAGAGCTGGATCGGCGCGACGTAATCCCTCACCGGATCGTCGATGCTCCTGATCAGGCCTCGATCGTAGGCGACGCCGACGACGCTCGAAAGGAGGCTCTTGGTCACGCTGTGAGTCATGTCCACGCGCGAGGGCTCGCCCCATTCGGCGACGAGGTAGCCCTTGTGGACGACCACGCCGGTCAGGTCGCCGCGGTCCTTGATCGGCCCGATCGCGTAGCCGAACGGCTCGCGCCCGAAGGTCTGGTAGTGGTTCAGCGTGAGATCGCGCGGATTGCGCGTTTCGTTCGCGACCGCGTAATCGATCGCGTCTTTGAGCCGCTGCGCGTTGATGCCCGCTTCCGCGGGCGTCTTGCGCTGCCAGGCCGCGTCGGGGTAGTAGGGCGCCTGGGCTAGAGCGCAGAGCGAAACGAGCAGCAATCCAAAGAGGCTGAAGCAATGGCGGAGCATGGCGACCTCGTTTCCCATCAGGTTGTGAATGCAGGTTCGCAGTCTCCCACGGTTCGCCGTAGATTGCCCACGCGCCTAGGCTTGGTCGAAGACCTCCAGCGCGATGCGGTGCGCTTCGTTCGAGGCCGGAACGCCGCAGTACATCGCCACGAGCAGGAGCACTTCGCGAATCTCCTCCCGCGTGCAGCCGTTGGCGAGCGCACCCTTCACGTGGATGCGGAATTCCTGCGGACGGTTGATCGCGGCGGTGATCCCGAGCATCGCGAGGCTGCGCGACTTGTTCGGCAGCCCCGGGCGGCTCCAGATGTCGCCGTAGACGTAGGCGTTGACGATGCCCTGCAGCGGCGCGCCGAACTCGCCCATCGATTGCATGCGCTTCTCGACGTCGCTGCCGCCGAAAATCTTCTTCCGAAGCTTCAGTCCGCGCTCGTAAAGCTCCCCGGTATCCATATCCGCGTCTCCCGATCGTGTTTTGAACGGTCCCATTGTACGGCGGCGCAGCTTGCGAAGGCCCGAAGTGTCCGGATACACTGCCGCGAGGTTTCCCGGAGGCGGCATGCAGAAGACCATTTGCGCGATTGCTCTCGCAGGCGCCGCAGCGACGGCATCCGCGCAGGATTATCCCAGCCATCCGGTGAAGCTCGTCGTGCCCTTTCCCGCCGGAGCCGGGCCCGATCAGGTTGCCCGCATCTTGAGCCGGCAACTGCACGAATCCCTCGGCCAGCCTTTCGTCGTCGAGAACCGCTCGGGCGCGCTCGGCGCGCTGGGTGCCGCCGAAGTGGCGCGCAGCGCGCCCGACGGCTACACGATCCTCATCACCACCA
>WNFG01007508.1_pt1 | contig 12735 bp, 12 predicted proteins | sample 5400431 | NCBI WGS metagenome assembly WNFG01 (sample SAMN13153346, study PRJNA577476) | soil metagenome | isolation source: 120 cm saprolite under Douglas fir tree site 2 hole 3 replicate 2 | place: USA:California | collected 2015-04-18
CCTGGTACCTTACAGATTAATCTTGGTTTGCAAAACCTGGGCATGAAGACGCACAGCTTCGGCCACTGCTTCAGAAAAGGTCTTCCAGGGGTCACTTGCGTGATTCACATATGCATTAATGTGGTCATAGAAGGCGCTGCTCGTAGCCCCCGGGGGAACGCACTCCTCGACGCGGACGGCATATTCTTCTAGACTCGTGGCTTGATTATACATACGCAGCGTGATGGCATGGAGCATCTCATCGATAAGTATGACCGCTGCGCCGTGGACTGGTGAAACCTGGACCGTGTCTACTACCCATCCACCGCTGTTGTACACTTTAAGCAAGGCAGGATAGCCGGCAAAGTTCATCTCCTGCTGGAAAGGCTTGTGGGTATGGCCGAAAAGAAAGGTGATATCCGCTGGGATGTACTGCTTGTTTTCTATACGGACCTGTTCGAGTAATGGGCCTTCCATATACCACTGTAGGCCATTCTGGGCGTCAGGGCTTAAAACCTGGTCTGTCCGATTTTTTTCGAAAGAAGGTAGTCTGTTGAAAACAAAGTCCAGCAGCCATTCTACTCCTCGCGCCTCAATTCCTTCGACCCACTTTGGCTGGTTAGTTTGTTCAAGCCAGCTGGTTGAAAAGTTTGCTATCAGCTTCTCAACTTGTTGCTTATCCTGCAACTTCGCATAAAATAAGCCGATATCCTGCCCCACATCGCCGGAGCGGCCCACTGTTGACCAGAAAAAATCGACCCAGGCAAAGTTTTCTGCCTCCAACTCCCAGACAACTTTTGGTCTTTTCCGGTTAGGGAAAAACATGCTATTGAGCGTACTCATCAATGAATAGATGGATTCGACATAGTGGCCGTGACTGAAAATGATGCATTTCTGCCCGTCATTACTGACAAGGGCGTAGTTTGGATAGACAACATTGACAGTAGCGTCCCTCAGATGCGGATACCGCCGCAGCAAGCTGGTTAAGAAGTACTCACGTACGAGGTCAGGAGCAAACATTTTTGTTGTATGCCAGGGAGCAGGGAGTTCAGCACCAGGCTGAATGCCGGCAATAAACTTCACATACTGTGTCTCGCGAGCGTTCTCCCAGATGTGATGGTCATGGTTGCCGGGGATATAGAGAATGTTCTTGTTAAAAAGCGCTTCGCCTTCTTGTGGGAAAATGAGTTCAATGAAGCGCTCAAAGACCATGGCTGCCTTGTTGGTATCACTCAAGTCCATTTCGAGGATATCGCCATTGAGCACCAGTGTGGGCTTTTCCGTGCCTTCATTTTGCGCAATAAGCTCCCTCAAGCAGAGAACGAGTTGGCTCATAACTGCGCCGGGTTGCGAAGTATCAATAGCTATACTATTGGGCTTTATGGGGGTTAGCACACTATTATCGGAACCCAGGTGCATATCTGATACGCAGACGTAACGAATATCTGGCATAGTGTCCTCCTCCTTGAGTATATTGCCGTACATTCACAGTGTTTTTGCATGTACATGCCGAATAAATGGATAGAACTACTATATAGCAGAGCCTCTAGTGCTTGTCAATCTCTTGTACTGATCACATGATACATTCCTTGGTTCCGGCACTGTTGGCTTTGCCTGCGCAATCGCATCGGACACCAGCATGGTATAATCTAGTACCTCAGCAGGTTCCATTGTATCCAACAATGCAGTTGTATTGAAGATAATGAGGAGATGCCATGACCACTTCAGAGAATAGCGTACCGAATCCACCCCATTTTCTTGATGCACATGCAGTCGTTCGTCCAAATAAAGTAGCATTGATCTGTGGAGAACACTCGCTGACGTATGCTGAGTTCAACGCCCGCGCCCGGCGCGTCGCCAACGCGCTCGCCGGGTTGGGTGTGAAGACCAACGACCGTGTCGCGGTCATGGCGCACAACTCCATCGAGTTGCTTGAAATTACTGCCGGCCTGTCAAAACTATCCGCGCTCTCTGTGCTGCTCAACTATCGCCTGCGCGAACACGAGGTAGCCTACATCCTCAACGACAGCGGAGCGAACGTGGTGATAGCCGGGCCGGGATTGGTGGCAGTGGTCGAGAAGGCCCGCGCTGAGGTAACGGGTGATGTCGCCTATATCGCCATAGGAGACGAGCTTCCGGCGGGCTGGCTGCGCTACGAAGACCTGCTGGCGGCTGCCGGCGAAGGCCTGCCGTCGAGTGAAAGCCGCCTCGGCTCGTCGATGAGTTACACATCCGGCACGACGGGCAAACCGAAAGGAGCCTATCGCCCGCGCGGCTTGCAGGTGAACGAAATCATTCCGGCCATCCTGGCGTTTGAGCTAGCCGAATCAGATGTACATCTGCTGGCAGGCCCCTACTACCACAGTGCGCCCAGCGCCTTTACTTCGCTTCACGCAATCCTGGGATCAACGATTGTGATCCAGCCGAAGTACGATCCGGTCGAGGCATTAGAGTTGATCGACCGCCACAAAGTCACAACGACGTTTATGGCCCCGACGCTCCTGCAGCGCCTGGTCGATGTGCCCGCAGAGGTGTTCTCGCGCTACGATGTCAGTTCGCTGCGCTCGATCATCCTCGGCGGCGCGCCCTGCCCATATGTGCTGAAGGTGCGAGCCATAGAACGCTTCGGCGAACACATATGGGAGTTCTACGGCGCGACGGAGACAGCTTTCGTGACGATCCTGAGACCTGAAGACCAGCTGCGCAAACCAGGCTCGTGCGGGAAGGCTGGCCCTGGTCAGGAAATATGGCTGCTCGACGCGGCTGGCAATGAAGTACCCGACGGCACACCCGGCGAGATGTGGTCGCGTTACTCCGCGTTAGCTGAATACTATAACAAGCCGGAGGCGACGGCTCGCAGCATGAGAGATGGCTTTTTCAGCGTGGGCGATATCGCCTATCGCGACGAAGAGGGCTATTACTACATCTGCGACCGCAAGATCGACATGATCATTTCGGGCGGCGCCAATATTTACCCGGCGGAGATCGAGGCGGTGCTGGCCGCGCACCCGGCGGTAGCGGACGTGGCGGTGATCGGCGTGCCGGACAACCTCTGGGGCGAATCGGTGAAGGCAGTGATCGAACTGCGCCCTGGAGTCGGCGCCACCGCTGATGAGTTGATCGCCTTCTGCGGCGAGCGGCTTGCCGATTATAAAAAACCGCGCTCGGTAGACTTCATCGCCGAACTGCCGCGCAACCCCGCGGGCAAGCTGCTCAAAATGCAGATCCGCGAGCCGTACTGGACGGACGTAGGACGAAGAATTTAGAGCAGGGGCGCAATGATGAACTTTCAAAAATAAATCGTGTCTATCCGTAGGGCGAGGGCGGTGAGGAGGGCCTTGCTCCTTTCGTCTTGCCTGAGTGCGCAGCACTAGCTGCGCAGTGCCTTGCGTCTCGGCTGACCGCGCAGCGGTAGCGACGCAGTCGCGTTGCCGAGACGGGCAAGAACCAGCGTTGCTCCTTTCGTCCGGCCTGAGTGCGAAGCACTAGCTGCGCAGCAGCGTTGGCCGGACGGATAAGTGCCAGGCAAGACGGATAGGTGCCAGTGGTCGCTCCTGTGGTATAATGAAACCAATGTATAGACAGATGTTTTCGATCAACATGCAATGCAGGAAAGAAACGATCTATGGCAGTACAACATAACGAACGCCAAGAAAGAAAAAGCCGCGAAGAATACTTTGCTCTTTTAGAGAGTGATTCTGAACATCGCTATGAATACCTCGATGGCTATATTTACATGATGATAGGGGGAAGCCCCGATCACTCTATCATAGGTAACAATATTGGGAGAATTCTTGGAAACTTACTTCAAGGACGCCGCTGCATTGTCTATAACTCAGATCTCTATGTAGAATTATCGGACAACTATCGTATCTGTCCTGATGTCACTGTTAGTTGTGATCCACGCGATAGAGGAGCACAGGAAGCTATCCACTATCCATCCCTGGTTGTAGAAGTACTTTCCCCTACCACGGAAGCCCGTGATCGAGGAAAGAAGTCTTTGCTATATCGCTCCTGTCCAACCATCCAAGAATACCTGCTCGTAAACGCTGAGTCTCCGATCATTGAGGTATTCCGTCGCGAAAAAAATGGTTTCTGGACGCTCTATACGCTTGGGCTAGATGACTCCTTAGCCTTAACAAGTCTCGGCTTACACTTTTCTGTCGCAGAAATCTACCAGAATACCTCCTTTATTGGCGATTAGACTAAATTCGGATCAAACGACCTGGAGACTGCATTGAGGCACTGTGAGGAAGAATATGGCTCAAGCCTTTCCTGGCTGGCTTCGTAAGAATCATCCCTCATCGGGTCTTGCAGCAGCCTTCTTAAGCTCGGATGGCGGCTGCTGATAGCAAGTGAGCGGTAAAAATTACCTTACATCGTATCGGCAAACAAACTGCTGACCGACTCGCCATTGTGTACGCGTCGAATCGTCTCCGCTATCAGCGGCGCAATCGAAAGTATCGTCATATTGGGCAGGCGTTTTTCAGGTGGCATAGGCACCGTATTAGTCGTAACAATTTCCTCGATATCCGCCCGTGCAGCAAATCGTTCGATAGCATTCCCTGTGAACACGCCATGCGTGCAGACAACCGCGATAATACGGCCTACATGGCGCTCGTGTAAGCGCTCTAAGACCTCGAGCACCGTGCCACCATTGGCAATTTCATCATCAAGGATAATCACATCCTTCCCCTCAACCTCACCCACGATGGTATCGATAACGACCCTCTGATCGCTCAAACGCTGCTTATTGGCCGCGGCCACCGGCAATCTCAGCAGGCGCGCAAAATGTGAGGCCGATTTGGCATGACCCAGGTCCGGTGAAAGCACAATCGTATTCTTCAAGCTCCGCTTACGAAAATAGTCGGCCAGTATTTTGAGCGCATTCATATGATCCGTAGGTACACTGAAGAACCCCTGCACCTGTGCCGAGTGCAGAGTCATCGTCAGCACGCGATTGGCTCCGGCAGTTGCCAGCAAATCGGCCACTAACCTGCCCGCAATACTGATGCGCGGCATATCTTTTTTGTCCGAGCGAGCATATGAGTAGTACGGGATAACAGCCGTCGTACGCGCCGCCGATGCGCCGCGCGCCGCGTCCAACATGAAAAGCAGCTCCACCAGGTGCTCCTGTACCGGCGGCACAAGCGGTTGGATCAAGAACACATCGTTTTCACGACAATTGGCATTCAATTGCACATACAGGCAATCATTACCGAAGTGCCTGACCGTAGCTGGGCTTAGAGTCACGCCTAAACATTCACATACTTCTCTCGCCAATTCAATATGAGCTGTACCGCTAAAAACTGTAATTTCACGCACAGAGCTATACCTCAGTCTGGTCTGCGTCCTTGCGGGGGCATGTCTCCGTAGGGGCGAGGGAGGTGAGGAGTGGCGGGGAGGGCCTTGCTCCTTTCGCCTTGCCTGAGTGCGAAGCACTAGCTGCGCAGCAGCGTTGCTCCTTTCGTCCGGCCTGAGTGCGAAGCACTAGCTGCGCAGCAGCGTTGGCCGGACGGATAAGTGCCAGGCAAGACGGATAAGTGCCGGTGGTCGCCCGCGTTACTCGTTCCCCTTCAAGGATGTAGACCCTTATGTTAATAAAGCGCGAGCGATAACCAGGCGCTGAATCTGGTTCGTCCCCTCGTAAATCTGCGTAATCTTCGCATCGCGCATCATACGCTCGGCTGGGTACTCCTTCATATAGCCATAGCCACCAAGTACCTGAATAGCGTCATTGGTGACCTCCATCGCGATATCCGAAGCATACATCTTCGCCATCGAAGAGTACTGGCTAAAGTGCTTCTCGTCCCGGTCAATCATCTCCGCCACGTTATAGACCAGCAAGCGCGCCGCTTCGACCTTGGTGGCCATATCCGCCAGCATAAACTGAATGCCCTGGTTTTCCGCGATCGGCTTATCGAACTGGATGCGCTGCTTCGCGTATGAGACCGCGAGGTCGAGCGCCCCCTGGGCAATCCCCAGCGCCTGTGCGCCAATACCCGGGCGCGTGCGATCCAGCGTCATCAAAGCAATCCTGAAGCCGTCACCCTCGCGTCCCAGCAGGTTCTCAGCCGGGACTTCGCAATCTGTGAAGATCAGCTCAGCAGTCTGCGAGCCTTTAATACCCATCTTATCTTCGATACGGCCCACCGAAAATCCCGGAAAATCCTTTTCCACTATGAATGCGCTGATGCCATGTGTCGCCTGTTCGCGGTCAGTAATCGCGAAGACGGAGTTGACCTTAGCCAGTCCACCATTAGTAATGAAGCGTTTCGAGCCATTGAGTATATACTTGTCACCCTTGCGTACGGCTACCGTCCGCATTGCTGCCGCGTCCGAGCCGGAACCGGATTCGGTCAGCCCAAAGGCAGCCATCCATTCGCCGCTTGCCAGGTTCGGCAGGTACTGGCGCTTCTGCTCTTCATTGCCTGCCAGCAGAATTGGCAGCGACCCCAGTTGCTGCACCGCCAGAAGCAGAGCAGTCGTAGCGCAGTGGCGAGAGAGTTCCTCTATGGCCATCACAATCGCCAGCTCGCTGGCCCCAATGCCGCCATACTCCGTAGGAAACGGCATCGCCAGGATATCTTGCTGCGCCAACAACTCCTTCATATCCCAGGGAAACTCCCCCGTGTGATCGATCTCCGCCGCGCGTGGAGCCACACGCTCCAGTGCTATCTCCCGAATCGCCTCAATCAGTGCCTGCTCATCCTCGGATAGGTGGGACACGGCCATATGCATCCTCCTTCGCTCGCGCTTGTCTATGAAACACACACTGTAATGGAGTATATCATATGTCCCTGATATCAGCTCAACACGGATCTACGAAGTAGTTGCAGGCAATCAACCAAACGGGAGCGAACAACGTAGGGGCCTCAGCGGAGCGCGTATCACTACTTCGCGCCCACCGCCGATGATGCAGTTTCACGACCAAAGTCGGTACTGTCATCCTGAGCGAAGCGAAGGATCTCTTTGCCCATCGAGCCAGCCCCTTCGCGGAGTTTACCCTGAGCGAAGCGCATGGGCTCAGGGTGACAAAACATTCCCGATCCTGGTTGTTAGGCATGGTTCATCGGGACTGTCATCCTGAGCGAAGCGAAGGATCTCTTTGCCCATCGAGCCAGCCCCTTCGCGGAGTTTACCCTGAGCGGAGCGCATGGGCTCAGGGTGACAAAACATTCCCGATCCTGGTTATTAAACCGCATTATCGGCCCTACACCCCTCCTTGCCTGCTGCGTTGGTGAGACGAATAAGTGCCAGCATCGCCCCTGATTCTTGGTGGGCCCTTGTTTCACCTGTCCCAGGCCGCCTGACCCCTTTCGCAGTTAGGCCCCTGCTGCCTGGAGGGACTGGATCGCCTTAATCGTGGCCTGGGTATAGTTGCCGTTGTTGGCAACCTGGGTGAAGGTATCCATCGCGCTGTGATATTGGGGGTCGGCCAGCGGCACCGCGATGCCGCCGATAATGTTGACATGCACATGGGGCTTCGGGTTGGTCGGTTCGATTCGGATGGCGATGACGATCAGCTGGGGGCTCGTCACCAATGATCGGGACAGCTGATCAAAGTCCCCATCGCTCATTTGAAACGTGTTGGTCGTGTACACCTCGATCGGATACGCGAACAGGTGAGCTGTCTGGCAGACCTGAGTCTGGTTGAGGAAGTGGGCCGTGTCAGTGACCGTACAGGCAACGCTGGCTATCGTCGGCGTGGGTGTGCGGTTCTGCGCGGGAATGGTAGGCATGGTGACGCTGGGCTTCGCCGTGGGCGCATGGACGCTGGGTTGCTGGGAACCAGCGTGGGTAGCGGGGTCACCGCGAGGCATGCCGGTCCAGCGCCCAACAGCCAGGAGCAGCAGCCCCAGGACAGCCAGCGCGAGAAAAGCCGCAGGACGCCGCACGCGCGAGCGCGTAGGTGCAGGTTCAAGCAACCATGAGATCCCTCCCGTGGTGGTACGCGTGTAGAAGGTGCCTCCCGGCTGGGGATCCCTGGCGGCTGGTGCAAGAAGAGCAGGCCCTCGGAATGCCTGTCGATAGGCGTTCGCCAGCGCCTGTGGAGTAGCATAGCGACGCTCTTGCTCTTTCTCCAGCGCCCGGAGCACGACATGTTCGACCGGCGGGGTGATGGCCGGATTGAGCTGCGAGGGAGGCAGAGGTGAGGCAGTCAGGTGCTGCTGCAGGATGGCCAGCGTCGTTGGGCCAGTGAAGGGAGTCTGCCCGGTGAGCATAAAATAGAGCAGACTGCCCAGGGCGTAGACCTCGCTGCTGGGACTGGCTGGCCGCTCCAGCAAATCCGGGGCCATGTACTCCGGGGTGCCGAGGACGAAGCCCGTCTGTGTCAGGTCGCTTCCCTGCTCCACTGCCTTGGCGATGCCAAAATCGGCGACATAGGCAAAGCTGTCGTCGCGCAGCAAGATATTGGACGGTTTGATGTCCCGGTGCAGAATCCCGCGCTCGTGCGCATACTGCAAGGCATCGGCGATCTGGTCGAGGAGCAGGCCCGCTTCCTGCAGGGAGAGCGGGCCATGCGTGCGGACGCGTTCCCCCAGCGTGCCAGCGTCCAGATACGGCAGCACCAGGTAGTGCCAGGGATCCTGCTCCCCGCAGTCATAGATGGGTAGAATATGCTCGTGGGTCAACGAGGCCAGCAGTTCAGCTTCCCGGCGAAAGCGTGCCAGGGCGTCTGTATGGCTGCTGCGAACCACTTTGATGGCTACCTCGCGACGGAGGTGGTCATCCACGGCCAGGTAGACCTCGGCCATGCCTCCTCGTCCCAGCAGGCGCTTGAGGTGATAGTGGCCAAGTGTTATTCCTTCCAAGGCTGGCATCGTGGGTTCGTGCGTGCTCCTTGTCTGTTCGTTTCCAGGGACTCCCTTCGCGCAAGCGCGCAAAGAACAGAAGCCTTCCTTCTGTAGAGAAAACGTCTAAGACAGCCGGATAGTATCAGAGGGGGAGAATCGTCGTCGAGGCCCGGGCAATTTGCTTGAGAGGTTTTCAGAATCGAGTCCAGACGCTGCTCTGCCATAGTTCGGGCTCTCCTTGCGTCCTGCCTGACGGACGCAGTCCATAGACACTTCCTTTGGTCTTGCCTGACGGACGCAGTCCGTAGACACTTCCTTTGGTCTTGCCTGACGGACGCAGTCCATAGACACTTCCTTTGGTCTTGCCTGACGGACGCAGTCCGTAGACGCGCAGCGTCGTTGGCAAGACCCATTTCACCTCCCACGCGCGTTCTGGCTCACAGTTTGGAGCCACTCCCCATGACGCTACTCATGACGCTTTCATGACGCTTCCCGGTCATACTATCACCAGAGAGGACGAAGTGCAGCCGGTCGTATCAGCAGCGATAAGGCCCCAACATAGCAGAAGCACTTCACGCCTCCTCATCTCACGGGAAATATGCAGATTAACAAATTACTCCGGCCATCGGTAGGGCCCGATTATGCACATTGACGAAATACTCCGGCCACATCGTAGGTGCCGATTTATCGTGCACACCGCCGATTTATCGGCCCTCTCGGTAGATGTTATAGTGTCCGCATTTAAAAGTTACTCTGCATTATCGCGGCCAGCGCCGATTTATCGGCCCTAATAGGCATCAACCTAAGCCTGGAGGCGAGACAGGAGGCCGGATGATCCGTAGGGGCGAGTGTATGAGGTACCAACCTCGTGACCCTGGGTGTTTCCCTACATCGTAGCCGTCGGGAGCAATTGGCGCTCCCTCTGGTAGCAGCATGACGGTTCGCTTGGTAGTCTACGATGTAAGTAAACAGGCTACGGATGTTGATGAGCTTTGTGTTAGGTGGATGCGTATTAGCGCCGATTTATCGGCCTTTGCCGGCTGTTCCGCTATCCCACTTAATTTGGTAAAGTTCATATCTCCTGCAAACTTATTACTAGATAAGAGAGAATAAGAAACAATGTCTGTTCACGAACAATTCGACATCATAGGCCTCAAAGCCGATAGAACGCTGCACACGTGGCTGGCGATACCCCCGAACTTCTACGCGATTGCCTTTGGACTGGTAGGGTTGGCCAGAGTCTGGCACCTCGCCGGCAGCCTCTATGGACTATCTGCCGCAATCGGTGACGCACTCTTCCTGGTCGCGGCGCTCGTTTTCCTGCTGTTTTCCGCCGCGCTTGTGATCAAGCTTGTGCTTGCACCGAAGACCGTCCTGGCTGACCTGGCAGACTCTGCAATCGGCCCAATGTTCTCGCTGCTCCCGATTACCGGTATGTTGCTCGCAGTCGGCCTCGAGCCTTACGCCTTCGATGCAGCACGAGTACTATTCCTGGTGTTCTTCGTCGCCACGGTGCTACTTGGTGGGTGGTACACGGGCCAGTGGATCGTCGCCGCCCTGGATGCCGGCAACTTCGGCCCCGCCTATTTCCTGCCCACCGTAGCCGGTTGTATCCTCGGCGCTGATAGTGCCGCCAGCTTTGGCCTGACAGGACTGGGCTGGCTGAGTTTCGGTATTGGGATGATCTCCTGGCTGATGCTCGGCCCGATCATCCTCAACCGGCTGTACTTCCGCCCTGGTCTTCCGGCGGCACTCACCCCCACGCTGGCGATCATAATCGTACCCTCGGTGATAGCCGGTAATGCCTACTTCGTACTCACTGGTGGAAGGATTGACCTGTTAGCTTACGCACTCGCTGGTTATGCAGTGCTGATGGCGCTCGTGCAGTTGCGCCTGCTGCCGCTCTACCTCAAGCTCAAATTCTCTCCAGGCTTTTGGGCCTTCACCTTCTCGTACGCCGCAACCGCCGCCTACGCGCTGCGCTGGATCCACCTTAACCAATTCGCAGGGACGGCCATGCTGGGCTATGTAGTGCTCGCAGCGATTACCTTGTTCATAGCTGCTATCGCGCTCCGTTCACTCGTTGCGCTCTGGCAGGGCAAGTTCCTGCCTGCTCCGGCAATGCCGTAACCGAGTCTTGGCTCACATCTGGAGGGGCTTCTGGGTTATGAAATGCCCTCATTTCCCCTCTGCATCCATAGCATCTACATCGACAGTATCCCCGTTATCAGTTTCCGGCCAGTCCTGTATAAGTCTCCTCAGTAGCGCATGCAAAGGTTCGTTAGCCTCGACTACCTTAGCCCAAACGGGATGGCTTGGCACAAGCTCCTTGGCTATTCCCAAATCTACTCCGTAAAGACTCCTGACTGCTTTCATCGAGTCCGTAATCGTCAGCCCTTCTGCATGAAGGCTTGCAATCACACTCTCGATACGTTCATCTTGAGCGATACGTCTCTGCTGTTCCTCAAGTATCTGTTCGAAGCTCTTACTCATGACCCCCTTCTTACTACTCTCATTAAGGCATGGTTCAAATGCACGTGACAGTTCCTCATCACAGCAAGGTCCAGCCCTGTCATGCTGAGCGCAGCGAAGCATCTCGCTGCCGCTCGCGACAGACCCCTCGCGGAGTTTCCCCTGAGCGAAGCGAATGGGCTCAAGGTGACACAGGGTGACTGTTCATGCACATTGACGAAATAATCCGGCCATCGGTAGTGCCCGATGATGCACCTTGACACATTCATTCGATCAGCAGTAGGTGCCTCAGCGAAGCGAAGCGGAGCGCGTATCACTCCTTCGCGCACACCGCCGATTTATCGGCCCTCTCGGTGGATGTGATGATGTCCGCATTAAAAAGTTACTCTGCATAAACTGTCAAGGACTTTTCTTCACATTGAACCTTGCCTATGGGTATCTGAGAGAAACGGGTGAGCACCGCTTCGGCGGCGTCCAGAATCACCTGCTTGCTGGTTTCGGCAGCCTCCGTTCTGCGTGTCCTTTTTCCCCGCCTTTCCATGGCTTCCTTCTCTCCTCTCGTCTAAGGTTCACGTCCAAACATTCATTCGCTGTCCGTATAATGAATATAGCACAAAAACCTGAGGAAGTCAAGAGAGAGTGACAGCTCAATCTCTTCGTTGCGATGATGCATTTCCTTGAATGGCTTTTCTTCTCCCTCATCTACAACTGTAGGACTACAAGCTATTCATAACCCTCAACAAAGCTGTACATATACATCCCTACTGCACCGTGCTATAATCTTCACCGGCACACAACAATAATGAATTTTAGGCAAGGTTCAATGTGAAGAAAAGTCCTTGACCGTTTGACCAGTCACCCTGATGAATGTTTCCAATCGAAGAGGGGAATCACGCCCATCGGGACGCTTGCGTCCCCGGCGTTCTGTAGGGACAAGGGGCGGATGCGGAGATGGGAGGGGGCCTTGTGCTTGTCCTGGTGAATGGCGATTCCGCCAGGGGTTCATGCTGAGCCGTTGGAGCAGCTCACCCGGACGAGGACAAGCACAAGGCCCCCTCATCCACCCCACCCAACCCCTTGTCCCTACAGGACGGCTTACGTCTCTTGCTGCATTCGGTCGGCAACATTCATGAGGGCTGGACCTTGCTGGTGGTGAGGCACTGTCACGTTCATTTGAACCTTGCCTTAACGACCAAAACCGGCCATGTCGTAGGCGGCGCGCCTACGGGGTATAACCGATGTCGCTTGTTAAACTTCATCATTGTATACGGAGAGGCGGCATGAGCACACACCGGCAACAACAGCAGAGCGATCAAGAGAAGAAACGCACGTGGTTCTCACGCAGGAATGTGGTCATTGCCACCATCGTCATCGTTGCATTACTGATTACAACCACCTGGATATTGAGCATTTTGAATGTGATTCCAGCTACGTGGGCCACTATCATCACGGCAGTTCTTACTGTAGCCGGTTTCGTGTTCACCCT
>WNFG01005955.1_pt1 | contig 12733 bp, 11 predicted proteins | sample 5400431 | NCBI WGS metagenome assembly WNFG01 (sample SAMN13153346, study PRJNA577476) | soil metagenome | isolation source: 120 cm saprolite under Douglas fir tree site 2 hole 3 replicate 2 | place: USA:California | collected 2015-04-18
GGAAACCCTCCACCCCACGCCGCCATACGCGCAAGCGTGGGGATGCCGGCCAAAAGCGATGGGTCGCTCTGGATAAAGTTGAAAAACTCCTGCGTGGAGACGCCGAACAGAGCTGTGTATGCCTTGTTCTGGGCCATCTCAGTGGTAGGGATCGGGGCGCCGTCCATCCGGCCAAAGGCCTTGAGATTGCCGCCGTCGTCGAGAATCGCGACGTTCTCGCTAACGCCAAGTTCTCTGGCTTTCGCCACCGCTTCATCCACCATTTTCTGTGCTAGCTCATAAGAGATGCTGTATTTCTTCACCACGTTAGCCATTGGAATCTTCCTCCATTCGATGTGTATTGCGTGTTGGTCATCCCCGCACTTCGCGCAATCGAGGCGGCCCTAGAATTAGTCAGCGAGCATGCCTCCATCCACCGGGATGGAGGCACCAGTCATGTACGACGCCTTTGCCGAAGCAACGAAGGCGATCACCTGAGCGATCTCCTCCGGTCTTGCTAGACGCTTGACGGTCTTATCGACCAGGTCGCGCACCTCGTCATCGTGACGGAAGTCCGCCTGGATGAACGCGGCTTCGGCGCCGAGGCGGCGAAGCTCGGCCTCGAGAGCCTTGCCTTCGGTCTCGCGGCGGCCGGAGACGACGAGGCGGGCGCCCTCCTTGGCGAAGGCGATGGCGGTGGCGCGACCGATGCCTGTAAGGGCACCCGTAATCAAAACGACAGGCTTTTCCACGGCGTTGCTCCTCAACTCCCTGGGGGGTCACGAAACCGCCGGATCGACGGTCGGAGCGACGCTGAAGCAATGAACGGGCCACCCTTGCCGCGCTCATCGATTCGAAATCTCGTCCTTGCATGCTTGCCGAATCTTCGGCAATCGCCTTCGAAAATGCCGAAGTCTCGGCGATGCTATGACGTCTTGAATCGTTGCTTGTCGATTCGGAGGGCCCTGATCTTCGATTCGAGCGTCTGCCGCGGAATCCCCAGTTTGGCAGCCGCGCCGATCGGGCCCGAGATCCTGCCCTCGCTCGCTGTCAGCGCAGCTTCGATGATCTTCTTTTCCTGCTGGACCAGAACACTCTCCCGCTCGGTGAGCGCCCCAGCATTAGAGACGGTCGGCCCGGACTGGCTCGATTCCCGTTTGAGCCAGGTATCCTCGACCGAGAACGTCTCCCCATCGCACAAGATGACGGCGCGCTCGACCACGTTCTGAAGCTCGCGAATGTTCCCGGGCCACTCGTAGGCTTGAAACAGCTCCAGCGTCTTCTTCCTGATATTTCTGATTCTCTTGCCGGCTTTCTTTGCGTAGCGCTCCAACAGGTACTCAACGAGCAACGGAATGTCGTCCACTCGCTCGCGCAGAGGTGGTATTTCAATCGGAAAGACATTCAGCCGATAAAACAAATCCTCGCGGAATGCACCTCGAGTCACCGCGGCTTTCAGGTCGCGGTTCGTGGCCGCCAAGACCCGCACATCGACCGAGATCGGTTTGCTGCTGCCCACGCGTTCAAACTCCCGCTCCTGCAACACGCGCAGGAGCGCTGGCTGCGTCTCGGCCGGCAACTCGCCGATCTCGTCGAGGAAGATGGTTCCACCGTCGGCCGATTCGAACCGTCCCAGGCGCTTTTGGAGTGCCCCGGTGAAGGCGCCCTTCTCGTGTCCAAAGAGCTCGGAGGCGATCAGCGAAGGCGGAATCGCTGCGCAATCGACGCGGATGAAGGCGCGCGACGCCCGTTTCGACCGCTTGTGAACCGCGCGGGCGATCAGCTCCTTGCCCGTCCCAGTTTCGCCCACGATAAGAACTGTGGAGTCCGTCGGCGCCACTCGATCCACCTGCGTCAGGACCTTGCGAAGGACTTCCGATGAACCGACGATCTCCTCGAACATCGAAGAGCGGTCGATCTCTTCGCGGAGTGCCAGGTTTTCGTTTCTCATCCTCTCTTCGACCTGCTTGCGATCGTGGATATCGGTTCCCGTCGCGTACCAGCGAAGGAGATTCCCTTGCTCATCGAAAAGCGGGTTGTAACGGATGAGAAACCAGCGATACTGCCCGTCTTTGCGACGCGCCCGTTGTTCGTTTTCGAACGGGATTCCGCGCGAAAGCGCCCTCTGGCGTTCGTCGCGAAGCCTTTCCACATCTTCTGGATAAAAGACCCGTGCCCGAAAGTCCGTCGCCATCACCTCTTCCATGGCGAGACCGGTGTAGTCGAGCGCCGACTGGTTCGCGTGGATAACAGTCCCGTCGGTTCCCAACACGATGATCGTCTGAGGGATGGCATCGGTGATCCGCCGAAGCTCCTGTTCGTCGCTCCGGAGCTTGCCTTCAGCCCGCTTCAGATCGTCGATATCCGTGTTCGTGCCGTACCACTGGGTCACCTGGCCGAGCTCATCGCGCAGCGGCTCGACGCGGAGGATGAACCAGCGGTATTCGCCGTCAAAGCGCCGCAGACGCACTTCGATCTCGCCCGACTTCCCCGAGGGGAGGACTTCGTGTGTCCATTTGTCGATCGCCCGCGCGGCATCCTCCGGATGGATAACGTCCTTCCATCCCCAGCCATGGGCCTCTTCTGGCGAAAGACCCGTGTAGTCGTGCCATCGTTGATTGAAGTAATCGACACTGCCGTCGGGTAGACCGCGCCATGCTTGGGCGGGTATCGTGTCGATGATCAGGCGAAGTCGTTCTTCGGACTTTCTGATCTCGGCGAGCGCCTGTTGCAGTGCGGCGTGCGTACGCTCCGTCTCGATCGCAATCAGTGCGACGTGACCTGCTCCTTCGATCAAACGCAGCTCGCTGGCGGTCGGGACCCGCGGCTCCGAGTAGTACAAGCCGAAGGTACCGAGAACTTGTTTATCTTTTGAAACAATCGGCTGGGACCAACCGGCGCCGAATCCGTAGCTCAACGCGAGGTCTCGAAAGGGAGCCCACAAGGGATCGTTAGCGATGTCTGAGACAACTACTCGTTCCTTCAGAAACGCCGCCGTCCCGCACGAACCCACGCACGGACCAATCGTCAGCGGCGCAATGGCCTGGATAAAGCCGCTGGGAACCCGACTCACAGCTCCTGGCCACAATCGTTTCCCGTCCGGATCCATCAGGAGGACGGAAGAAATAGCACCTGGAGCCTGCGCATCGATGGTGCGGCACAGGTCCTCGAGAACTTCAGCGAGGCTCGCGCCGCCAGCGATCATCTGCAGCGTTCGCTGCTCCGCCACGAGGAGCGATTCGGCCGCGCTCATCGGCCTGGCATAATGCACCTCGAAGCCGCCGCGCAAGTCTTGCTTCAGGAGATTTCTTGGAGTTGGGATTTGTCCGGACGTTCGAGCGGGCGATCGCTCAATATCAAACGCTCAAGGAAGGGGAGCGCCGGCTGCAACTGGGACCGGCGCCCACTCCGCTTCACCCGCTCAACGGGGCTCACGCAATCGCTCTTTCCCGCCCGGTACTCGAAAACCTTCTTGGCAACTCGTGGAAGTTCACATCGAAGCGACCCCACCCGCGCATCGAAGTCGGTCCAGGGCGGGGAGCCGACAAGGGATTCTTCGTTCGCGACAACAGCGCGGGATTCGACATGACGCATGCCCAAAAGCTTTTCTCCCCCTTTCAGCGCTTTCATTCCGAAGCCGAATTCGAGGGCACCGGAATCGGGCTTGCCACGATCCAGCGCATCGTCTCTCGTCACGAAAGCCGGGTCTGGGCGGAGGCGGCAACGGATCGGGGTGCAACCTTCTTTGTGACGCTCCGAGATGTCTGAGCCCACGCGGTAGTCAAGGCTGGCAAGGCGGTGAGCCATTCTTGTATACATTCAGGTTGGCCCCAACCCCAACGATCACCTCGGCCCTTTTCCAGCGTCTGAAAGCCCGGCAAGCTTTCCGCTCGGCGACCCTCGGAGAGTCGAGTCTCGCTGCTACCAGCCGCTTGCGGTGTCCAGCGCGCTGACCGGATGCGTCAATTGAGATCTGTTGACCTGCTCTATCCCCTGAGCTACGGGAGCTTCCCGCTCTCAACCAGTTTGACGGAGGTATCTCGATGAAGCGCACCGCTACGGCAGCAGTCGGGCTGTTGTTGATCTTCTCAGCAATCCCGGTCCTCGCACAATCTCAGGTCGGCACGACATTTCCCGCGGGCTTTCCTGTGATCATCAATCCCTACCTGGGCGTGCCGGTGATCGGATTCGGCTCCGATCAGGGACGCAGCGCTCGCGTTCCTGTCATCTTCCTGCACGGCAACAACGACACCCCATTCGCTACCGCCTGCAACCCGTTTGGTCATACTCACGACTTCGCTCAATTTTTTGTGAACCACGGCTACCGTCTCAAGGAAGTGTGGGCGCTCGGGTATCAGGGGGATCAATGCGATCTGCTGCAGGATCAAACGCGGCGTTCGGGCGTCTCCCATACGACTGCCGCCGCGGTCCCGCTGCTGCGCGCGTTCGTGCGCGCAGTCCTGGCCTTCACCGGCGCGGAGCAGGTAGACATCATTGGCCACAGCCTCGGGGTTACCGTGGCTCGCGAATGGATGCGGCAGGACAACGCCTATCCCTTGGTACGAGCCCTGGTCGCGGTGGACGGGCCGAATCATGGCATTGTCAACTGCTCGCCCTCACCGGCGAATTATTGGCAATTGCCCCAGAATGGGGGCTTTACCCCGAATAGCGCCGTTTGCAGAGAATACGGATCGGATCACACTCCGCTGCTTGCGGCTCTCAACGGTGCCGGGGAAACGCCTGGTCCGACGCAGTACCTTGTCATCCGAAATGTCGACGCCGACTTCGTGTACAACTCCGGTGGATATCCCAACGCTCCCGCGACAGACGGCTTTCTGCCTGCGGTTCCGGCAGAGGACCGAGACGGCAATCCCCACGACTTCGCAGCGAGTCCCCGCTTGCAGGGCGCCCTTACGTTTGAGCTTGTCGGACAGGGACAGCACGACTCGATCCTCGGCACCAGCCATCTGGGGATCTTGAACTCTCCGGAGACCTGGAGCCGAGCGTTGGCTTTCCTCCGATCTCAGCAGCAAGGGGACGATTAAGACGCGTCGTTTGGGATCTTCCACCGGGCTCGGGGTCGTTCGGCGAGCTCTTCGGCATCGGGCCAACGTGATCACCTGACTGGGCTACGGGCATTCCTCTGCGTCGCGCAGAAGAGGAGCATGTTTCACTTCAGTCCTGCCGTCTCGATGGCGATCTTCTGCGTCGCCCTCTCGACCAGGTCCTTCTCGATCGCTGGCCACCGATCGCGTGCTTTCCCGCCCTCTTGCAGCTCGGCTGAGGTGAACCCGGTGGGTGCCAGGTCTTCGCCGTAGATGATCATCAGCTCCTTTCGCTTCTGCTCATCCAACAAGTGCACCAGGCGCACGTACGCCATCCCCGGCATCTTGTAGCCTTTGGCGCGGATGAGCGCCTCGATGTGCTCGCGATCTGAGCCGGGGTTCATCGCGGCACCGTTCGCTCGGATCCAGGTATCGACGTAGAAATCCAGACCGCCGATCTTCACGTGCCGAGGTGAGTCGTATTGATGCTTCAGTTCTGGCTTCGTTGGGATGTAGCCTTCGAACTGCACCCAGTAGAGGCGATGGACATTGCTCCCATCTGCCTCCACGAACGCGTGCAGCTCGCAGTCCGCGATGTCATAGAGCACCCATCGGTCTGCGCCGACGTAGCGGACCGATTTCGGCAGCTGGATCAGCACCTTCGGGTCTCGCTCAGACAAGATCGCGTTGGCTTCGACTCTACGCTCCGGACTTCTTGTTCCGGCAGAAGGAAGTCCGAAAAAGACAAGCAGGATTGCGATTCGTCTTAACAAATGTCCGGTTCCTCCAAGCCCGCGACGCCCTCAGTGGGCCTCACCACTCACCATGTTCCTTAACCGTTGCCGTCCTGCCGTTGACGCCTGCAGACGTCGCTGGGTTGCTCTCCTCAGGAAGGCCCGCAGACACCGAAGTGTCAACGGGCAGGATGAACTGAAAGACGGCGCCCTGGGAGCCGTTCGGCGTAGCCCAGAGCCTCCCTTCATGTGCCTCGATGATCGAGCGGCAAATCGACAGGCCCATCCCCATGTCATGGGATTTTGTCGTGAAAAACGGATTGAATATCTGTTCGATGTCGTTCAGCTCGACTCCCTTTCCAGTGTCCTCCACCGATACCATCACGCGCCCAGAGTCGTGAACTTTCGCTTTCACGCTCAGCATCCGCACCCTATCGGTGGCCGCCATCGAATCGATCGCATTCGTGATCAAGTTCAGGAGCACCTGCTGCAACTGGATTCGGTCCCCTTTCACCCGCGGCAGCCATTCGTTCGGTTCGGCTTGGACCGATACCCGATGCGTCTGCAGCTCGCCACGCATCAGCTCCACTGCTTCCCGAACAAGCTCGTTGATATCGATCGAATTTCTGGTCGGGACATCCCTCTTGAAGATCGCTCGAATGCTTTCGATCACCGCTCCCGCACGATGGCCAGCCGTCACGATTTCCTTCAATACTGCCTTCGTCTCGTCGACATCGGGCGTCGCGCGATCGAGCCAGCGGAGGCCGGCCCCGGCATTCATGATCATTGCCGACAACGGTTGTTTGATTTCGTGAGCGATCGAAGCCGATACCGCGTCCCCGGTCACGAGCCGGGCAACACGCTCGCGACGTTGCGCCAAAACCGCATGGAGCAGCCGCGCATAAAGCGTTGTCGTCTCGTACAACAAGACAAACAGGACGAGACTCCCGGACAGGACCCCAAAGATCCGGCCGCCATACCAGCCAACGCTATAGCGGGCCGGAACGGGAAACGAAATCAAACACATTTCAATCACGTACGCGCACATCACTACCATGAGCCATAGATCGAGGACTGAACGTCGCCGCGCCCAGAGTAGAGTGAGGGCAAGGACGCTCAACAGCGATGCGAATCCGGCCGCATAAAGCCAGCGGGTCGAAAGATGGACCGAATCAAGCATGAGGCCGGGCAGGAATTTATCGCCCGCAGTCACAAGAAATGCCGCCGCACACACGATGCCCGCGGTCACCGCAACACTCGAAAGGATGGCCACCCGCGCGGAGCTCTGCCACAACCGCTTGGTGGGATCGCCGTCCTTTAGCAGAGCATAGGCGATGACGAATGCGGGGAACCCGGCGTGCCACAGGATGTAGAGCCAAACCGTGCTCTGGAGTCCAGCGTGAAGCAGGCCACTCGGCGCGAACACGCCCGGAAACGTAAGAGTCCACGGTACCAACATGAACGCGGTGAAGAGATATCCACTTGAGATGGCGAGGAGCGCGCGCGAACGCAGGATGGAGAACTGCGCGAACAGCAAGACTGAGGTAATCGAGTCATTCACAAACATCGCAGCGGCGTAAATCGGGACGAAGGCGTCGATCCGCGCCAGTTGGACTTTCGAGAGGAGCACGGCGATGATGAAAAACGCGACCAGCAACACCAGCACGACGCCCAGCGCGAGCCGCTTTTGGGCCAGGCTTGGCGACAAGCTCGAAAGGATAAAGTCCTGCTCCTCTGGGGCAGCGACCGCTGTCTTCGTCATCGAGGCGACTCCCGAGGCGAGGCGTGTTAGCACACCCTCGCGGCTGGGGGGAGACTCGCAAGCGCCGACAGGTAACGCTGCCGGCAGATCCCGCCCGCCCGCGACGCCATCGACGGCCTGCAGCCGCCGAAGCCAACCTCGCCGGGACGCTCAATCTTGAACTTTCTGGCCTAAGGGGTGCATAATCAGCCTCGGAGTAATTGAAAGCGCGGGCCGTTCTGTGCTTGAACGGTTGAAGGAAGGTTGGTCATGAACGAGGCTCCCAGCAGAGCGCATCTGTCGATGACGCTGTGTCTATCGGTCGTCTGTTTCGGATGCATGGGAACGAAGGCGAGTTTCATTCAGAGCGACAAAAGCTTCCAAGCCCGACCGGGGACTGCCCCGCCGATGGTTGTGGACAAAGCTCTAGAGCCCCGCTTCGCCCCCGTAGGCATTGTCGAAGTACGGGGACCGGTGACTGCACCCACCGACGATTTGATGAAGGCGGCGGTTTCCGAGGGGACGCAGATTGGTTGTGACGTCCTCGTTCACCAGGCCCTCTACGAGCAGCGTAGCGGTGTACGCCGCCGCCGTCTCAATGGCGTCGCATCCTGGTTGTTCACTTGTGGCGTCTTGGATCCGGCCAAGTCAACCGCGGAGAGCGAGAGACTGGCCGATGCTACCTTGAAAGAAATCATTCAATACGAATTCGGCGAGCCCATTTGCGATGACGAAGACTCCACGGGTACGCACATTCCCAGCACCATCTGCCGGCTGCCCGGCCCCTATCGTAACTGGACCGATGGGACGACGTGGGCCCCGTGGGTCCGCTAGGACCAGCAAACAGCACTCCCACCTCGACAAAAGGACACTGAGGCTGGCGGGACGGACAAGAGCCCAATCGAGTCCAGGAGCAAGTCCGGCTCGCGAAGCCGCAACGCGGACACCTCTTCTTCGGCGCTCCACCGCCAGAACCGCCGGGCATCCACCTATTGAGCTCCGGGCCCATCATCGCTGCAAGCCACAATCCGGCGGCGAACGCTTTCGCGTGAAACGCGGCGGTCTTTTCCGAGTCACTTAATTGAGAGTTTCGTGACGAAGGGCTCAGCGCGGCGAACGCTTATTGGACGAATTTGGAGGTTGCGTGGTGAACGACAAGAAGATCGCAAGTCTGGCTGGCGAAGTTTCGCTCGGAGGGGACCTTCCTGTTCATCGTCTCGGTTTCGGGGCGATGCGACTGACTGGCGCGGGCATCTGGGGTCCGCCAAAAGATCGGAAACAGGCCATGGCTGTTCTCCGCCGGGCCATCGAGCTCGGGGTCAATTTCATTGACACCGCCGATTCGTACGGTCCCGCGGTAAGCGAGGAACTGATCGCCGAAGCCCTGTTTCCCTATCCGCCCGATCTGGTAATCGCGACCAAGGGGGGATGGAATCGCCCGGGCCCCGATCAATGGACCCACGATGCCAGTCCAGCTCACCTTCGCCAAGCGGTGGAGGGCAGCCTCGAGCGGCTGCGCCTCGAGCAGTTGCCCCTCTACCAACTGCACGCTCCCGATCCTGCGGTGTCGTTTGAGGCATCGATGGAGACGCTGGCGGAGTTGCAAAACGAGGGAAAGATTCGGCTCATCGGCTTGTCCAACGTGACGCAAGAGCACATCCAGCGGGCGCGTAGATTTGTCCCGATCGCCTCCGTCCAGAATCGCTACAGCTTTGCCGATCGCGAGTGGGATTACGCGGTGGATTACTGCGAGCGCAACCGAATAGCCTTTATTCCCTGGTACCCACTCGGAGCGGGCGGGGTTGGCGGCGAAGTTCTCAACCGGATCGCCGAGGCGCACGACGCGAAGCCGATGCAGGTCGCGCTGGCTTGGCTGTTGCGGCGATCTCCGATCATGCTGCCCATCCCGGGGACCTCCTCGCTCCAGCATCTCGAGCAGAACGTCACCGCGGCGGCCCTGCAGCTGACCGAACGAGAGTACGAGCAGCTTACCGACGTTCCCGACCTGGTTCGACAAGGTCGAGTCTCCGCGGTTCGTGCTCAAAGCGCTGACGGAAGGGGACAAGTATGAAGCGGATTTCAATCCTTTTCGCCTCTTTGATGGTTGGCAGCTTTGCCTATGGAAAGACTCCGCCGGCGACGACGCAGGCCGACTTGATCAATTCGCAGGGCGAGAAGGTCGGTACGGTGAAGGTCACGCAGACCCGAAAAGGGGTGGAAATTGTCATCGATGCCTCCAAGCTTCCGCCCGGAGCGCATGGTTTCCATTTTCACGCGGCGGGGAAATGCGATCCCCCGGACTTCAAGACAGCGGAGGGTCACTTCAACCCCGAAGGGAAGAAGCACGGTCTCAAGAATCCGGACGGACCGCACGCCGGCGACATGCGGAACGTGACCGTTGAGCCGGACGGAACCTTGAAAGTGAAAGTCCTCGATCCGCGCGTCACGCTCGGTGAGGGGAAGGATTCGCTCATTCAGCCCAACGGCACGGCAATCGTCATTCATGAAAAATTGGACGATGACATGACCGATCCGGCCGGGAATTCCGGCAATCGCATCGTTTGCGGCGTCATTTCAAAAGCGAGCAGCTGACGGCGCTCAAGGTTCAGCGACGGGCTCTTGCATTAGCGCTCCTGCAGCGGGAAACTCTGTTATGCGGCGCACCCGCGCGCAACCCTATCCGGCCAGCCCATGCCTCGCATCCCTCCGCGATGTGGAGGCGCATGGGGCCGTCGGCCTGCTCGACGTCGCAGGCGTCAATCGCATGCGGCGCCTCTATCAGGGCGCCGACGTGTCCTGCAGCAGCCGGTCTGGGATGGCGTCCCCGGTCAGCGCCTCGAGAAAGGAGACGACATCGCTCTCCTCCGAGGAGGTCAAACCCAGCGGCACCATCAGGGAATCCTTCGTTCCCACGAAGAGGCTGTCGCCGCCACCCTGATTGTAGAGCTCCACGACGTCCGCCAGCGTCGCCAACCCGCCAGTGTGCATATAGGGCGCCGTCTGGGCGATGTTTCGCAGGCCGGCGGTGCGAAACGCCCCGGTGTCTCCAGCGCTCTGAGTGAGTCCACTGAGCTTGGCCTGACCCGCCGCCGGATCGTCGCTGAACCGACCTGCGCTGCTGAAGGGATTCGTCGACAAGCCGGATATCGCAGCGGAGCGACCCTCGTCTCGCGAGGGCACGTGAGGGCCGACCTGAGGTACGCCGAGATTATGAAAACTGTTGTCGGTAAACGCAGGTCCAGAGTGGCACGCGATGCAGCGTGCCTTGCCCACGAAGAGCTTGGCGCCCCGTTTTGCCGCCTCGGTGATCGCCTGTGCATCGCCGGCAACGAAGCGGTCGAACGGCGCGTCGCGGCTGACGAGCAATCTTTCATAGGCTCCCGTTGCCTTGCCGAAGTTCGCCAGGATGGTGTTGACGACGAGCTGATCGGCCGCGGTCATTCTTTCCCAGGGGCCGTCGGGATCGGTCGGCTGTGCTTTCGGCCTGCCGGATGGGGGAAAGCGGGCGGCGTCCGCAGCTCGAGGGTCGAGCGCCGGATCGAGCCGGGGGGTGAAGACGGCGTCGTACTCGCCCCGGTAGGCGTCGAACACGCGATGGGCGAGCGTCAGCCGCGTCCCATTGGTGGATCCAGCGCCCTCGACCGAGGTTCCAGCGATCCACAGGGTGTCTCGGCCTCCGTTGTGATTGAACCAGGTGTAGAACATGCCGTTCACGAGTGAAGGGGTGTTGCGCGTTTGAAAACCGTTGGCTCCGGATGACACGTTGTTTGGATTGGACCGCGTGTCGATGAACCAACTCTGGGACATGTGACAACTCGCGCATGAGACCTTGCCCACCTCGCCCAGGTTTCCCAGGCCGCCGCCGACCCCGGAGGTACCGAGCGGACCTGAGTAACGCTTCTCGAAGAAGAAGCGCTGGCCCAGCGCAGCCGCCGCGGCGTTATCGGCATATCGGTTGGAAGAATCCGCTGGAATCGCTGGAAGGGGAGACAAGCTTTTAATCTGGTGAGCTTCGACGGCGGTGAAGCTTGAAAATGGATCATTGCCCTGGCCGCAGGCGACCGCGATTGAAAACACCGCCACCCGCGAGAACCATAAAGCTCTCATCGCCACATCTCCTTGTGTCTTCGGTTGACTACCGGCAGGGCCACTGCGGCGGGACCGGATCGCTCGGCGACCGTCTTCCGCAGCCGTATTCGCAAGAAGTGCTGCCGCACAATCCTCTCGGTGCCTGGCAGAGCTTGGAGACGAACGCGGTTCGATCGGCGTTGCAGGTCACCTGAGCGCCTTGAGGAGCGCTGGTGCAGTTCGGACCGGTGCAGCCTCCGCCCGAGGAACCGGGGCCCGTGACGGCGCACATCTCGCGCGACAGCTCCGTTGCGGCGGTGAGGGAAACGGGGATTTCCGTCGAGAGCGGCAGGTACTGTTGCGTCGCCACGGGCAGGCAGGTCGAATCTCCCGGGGGCGGATCGACGACGGGGAGCTCTCGTCGCAGGTTGAAGCCAGGCTGCGCGCCGGATCCACCGCGCCGAACGGCTGAACCTTCGACATAGAAGATCGAGAGGTGGTCGGGTGCGCCCAGCACGCGATCGACGGTCGTCTCGGCGTCGGTGCTCACCAGATCCAGGACGCCGTTTCCGTCGACGTCCTCGTAAACCAGCAACGTGCCCGTTGCGTATCGCCAATTGGGATCGTACTGGCCATTGGAGAAACGTTGGTTCAAAGCTTCCGCCGGGGGGAGCGCGGTGATGTCCAATCTGAACTGGATGGGGAACTGCGCGGACACCGCCAGTTCCTGAGCGGCACGTAAGAGATTCCCTTCGGGATCGCGGTGTTTCCAGACCAGAGCCACGCGGACCTGCGACGGCGTCGCGATCTCCGAGGAAGAGATCACCCCAGACAAGGAAACGTAAGGAGAACGGTAGTCGGGGCCGGCGGCGCCTCCGCAGCCGACGTTCAACACCACGGTAATCGCAACCATCGATCGGCATGCCAAGCCGAAGACCGATCGCCTGCCGAAAAATGTAAACCTAGAACGCATAGCCCACCGCGGCGCTGATGAAAGTAGCAGGGCGAAAAACGGTGCGCCGCGAGCCAGCGAGGCTCTCTTCCCGCCGGAACAAACCCATCGCGGAGACGCCGAGGCTTGCCGTCAGATGGTAACCGAGCGGGAGCGCCAACCGCACACCCCCGCGCGGACCGACCGAGCCAAACGAGCGGCCTTCCGTTGCAGC
>WNFG01014468.1_pt1 | contig 12732 bp, 11 predicted proteins | sample 5400431 | NCBI WGS metagenome assembly WNFG01 (sample SAMN13153346, study PRJNA577476) | soil metagenome | isolation source: 120 cm saprolite under Douglas fir tree site 2 hole 3 replicate 2 | place: USA:California | collected 2015-04-18
TACGGACGCGGCACGGCCGACAACAAGGGCCAGCACTCGATCAATATCGCGGCGCTGGCTTGCGTGCTGGAGGAGCGGGGCTCGCTCGGCTTCAATTCGACCATCCTGATCGAGACCGGCGAGGAGACCGGCTCGCCGGGCCTGGCCGATTTCTGCAAGACCAACAAGGCTGCGCTCACGGCCGATGCGCTGATCGGCTCCGACGGGCCGCGGCTCGACCATCGCCGGCCGACCATCTTCGGCGGCACGCGCGGCACCTTGAACTTCAACCTAAAACTCACCTTGCGCGAGGGCGGCCATCATTCCGGCAACTGGGGCGGACTCCTGTCCAACCCCGGCATCATCCTGGCGCATGCGCTGGCCACCATCACCGACGCGCGCGGCCAGATCAAAGTGCCGGAATGGCGGCCCAAGACCTTGACCAACTCGGTGCGCGCGGCGCTCGCCGACGCCCATGTCGATGCCGGCGACGGTGCGCCGGAAATCGATCCCGAGTGGGGCGAGAAGGGGCTGACGCCGGTCGAGCGCGTGTTCGGCTGGAACAGCTTCGAGGTCCTGGCCTTCAAGACCGGCAATCCCGACCGCCCGGTCAACGCCATCCCGCCCAGCGCCATCGCCTACTGCCAGCTCCGCTTCGTGGTCGGCACCGATCCGCACGAGATCCTGCCGGCGCTGCGCCGCCATCTCGACAAGCATGGCTTCCCGCAGATCGAGCTCGAGCAGGCGCGCGACGTGATCATGAACGCCACGCGGCTCGACCCCGACAATCCATGGGCGAAATTCGCCGCCGCCTCGATCGAAAAGACGGGCGGCCAGAAACCCAACATGCTGCCCAATCTCGGCGGCTCGCTGCCCAACGAAGTGTTCACCGACATTTTGGGCATGCCGACCGTGTGGGTGCCGCATTCCTACGCCGCCTGCTCCCAGCACGCCCCCAACGAGCACCTGCTGGCGCCGGTCGTGCGCGACGGATTGCGGCTGATGACCGGCATCTTCTGGGACGTCGGCGTCAATGCGCCGCGCTAAAGCTCTTACCTCCCACTCAAATTCCTCTCCCTCAGCGCCTTCACAGGCGCGACTAGGGGGAGAGGCTAGGAGAGGGGGAATCGACGTGCGTGGCCCCCTCTCCCAACCTCTCCCCCTAGCGGGGAAGAGGAGCATGAAGGTCGCTTAGGCCACGGCCGATGCTGTCCCCCGACGAGGCTGCCGACCTGATCGAGGCCATTGCGGCCCGGCAGGACCGCGCGGCCTTCGCCAGCCTGTTCCGTCACTACGCGCCGCGGCTGAAGGCCTTCATCATGCGCGGCGGCAGCGATGCGGAGACGGCGCAGGAAGTGGCACAGGAAGCGCTGATCATGGTGTGGCGCAAGGCCGCGAGCTTCGACCGAACTCGCGCCTCGGCCGCCACCTGGATCTATGCCATCGCCCGCAACAAGCGCATCGACCTGGCGCGCCGCAGCGGCCGGCCGGTCCTCTCAACCGAGGACTGGCTGGCGGTCTTTGCTCCCGAAGAGGAGGACGCCGACAAATCCGTCCTGGCGGGCCAGACGTATACAAGGGTGAAGGAACTTTTGGTCAGCCTGTCGGCCGATCAGCTGGTGGTGATCAAAAAGGCATTTTTCGAGGACAAGACGCATACCGCCATCGCCGAGGAACTGAAGCTGCCGCTCGGCACCGTGAAGTCGCGCATTCGCCTGGCCCTCGGGCGCTTGCGCGAGGCGTTGGAGAAAGACGAGACATGAGCCGCCATCCGGCCCCTGACGAACTGCTGCTGGACTACGCCACCGGTGCGTTGGCCCAAGGGCCCGCGCTCGCCGTGGCGCTTCATGTCGCGCTCGATCCGACGGCGCGGCGCACGGTCGAGCGGCTGGGCGCGCTGGGCGGCGCGCTGATGGAAGGCGAAGGCGAGGCAGCGATGGATGAGGCGGCGTTGCAGCGCACGCTCGCGCGACTGGACAGCATCGCTGTCGAGCCGCGCCCCGCGCCCTACCGGATGCGGCCCGGCTTCGACTGGGCGCCGGCGCCGTTGGCGCGTCATCTCGGCGCCGATGCGCGCTGGCGGCGCGTCTTCGGCGGCTTCGAGGAGATCCGCCTGCATCTGCCGGGCGACAGCCATCGCGTGTCGCTGTTGCGCCTGAACCCCGGCCGCGGCCTGCCGATGCATCGCCACGTCGGCACCGAGTACACGGTCGTGCTGCAGGGCGGCTACACCGATTCAACCGGCAACTACGCCGTCGGCGATTTCGCCGTCGGTCCCGGACCCGAGCAGCACGAGCCGATCGCCGATCCCGGCCCGCCCTGCATCGCCCTGATCGTGATCGAAAAGCCGATCGTGCTGACCGGTCCGATCGGCCGCTGGCTCAATCCGCTGGTGAGACGCGACCTGATCTGACAGGCTTGTCGGCCTGAAGGGGAGGAGCGATGTCGCGGATTCCGTACTACGAGGTCGAGAACGCCATCGGCAAGCACGCCGAGTTTTTGGCCAAGCTGAAGCCTCACCTCAACATCTATCGCATGCTGGCCAACTCCGAGAACGGCATGAAGGGTTTTGTCCGGATGGGCAACGCTCTGCTGCATCGCTGCGAGCTCGATCCTGCCTTGCGCGAGCTGGCGATCCTGCGGGTCGGTCGGCTGAGCCGCGCCGCCTACGAAGTCTTCCAGCACGAGCGGATCGCCCGCGAGGTCGGCGTCGCCGAGGAAAAGATCGCCGCCCTGCGCGACGCCACCATCGAGGCGCCGGCTTTCAGCGACAACGAGAAGGCCGTGCTGCGCTTCACCGACGACGTCGTGCGCAACGTCAAGGCATCGGACAAGACGCTCAAGGCGGTCCAGGGCTTGCTGACGCCGGGCGCCCTGGTCGAGCTCACCCTCACCATCGGCTATTACATGATGGTCTGCCGCTTCCTCGAGACCACGGCCGTCGACGGCGAGGAAGGCCAAGCGGAATGGCTGAAGACGGCGAAGTTGTAAACCCCGAGCGGAGCGCAGCGAAGCCGAGGGGCCTGTTGCCTGACAGATCCCTCCACTCCGCTTCGCTCCGGTCGGGATGACGGAAGGAACTATCAATGGCGTACCGCGTCCTGATCGCGCAGTTCATGCACGAGACCAACACCTTCTCGAAACTGCCGACGACCTTGGACGACTACAAAAGGCGCTGGCTGATCGAGGGCAAGGCGATGGTGCCGCGCTTCACCGGCACGCGAAACGAAATCGGCGGCTATATCGACTCGGTCAGGAAATACGGCTGGCAAGCGATCTGGGCCGGCGCGGCCAACGCCACGCCGTCGGGCAAGCTCACCAGGGAATGCTGGGAGACGATCCGCGACATGATCGTCAATGCCGCCAGGAAGGCCGGCAAGCTCGACGGCATTTGTCTGTCGCTGCACGGCGCCATGGTGACCGAGACCGAGGACGATGCCGAAGGCGCGTTGCTCGAGCTTCTGCGCGGCGTCGTCGGACCCGACGTGCCGATCGCGACGACGCTCGACCTGCACGCCAATGCGACGGTCCGCATGGCTAAAAACGCCAATGCGCTGGTGAGCTACCGCACCTATCCGCATATCGACGGCTACGAGCGCGCGGTGCAGGCGGCTGCTCTGGTGCAGGAGGCGATGGAAGGCAGGAAGAAGCCACGCAGCCTGCTGGTCCAGCCGGCCATGCTGGAAGGCGCCGAGCACGGCCGCACGACCCGGCCCGGCCTGATGCTCGACCTGCTGGCCAAAGCCGACAAGTTCGAGAAGGAACCGGGCATCGACGTGGTCAGCATCCAGGCCGGCTTCACCTGGGCGGACATTCCCTACACCGGCCCGTCCGTTGCCGTGAGCCATGAGCCCGGCGCCGAGACGCGCGCGAAAGCGATCGCGCATGAGCTGATCGACGAGATCTGGCGGCGGCGCGAGGAGGGCGCGGCGAAATACTATAGCTCGATCGCCGACGGCATCGCCGCGGCGCGCGCCCCTTCGGATGAGGGGAGCGTCGGCCAGAAGGGACCGCTGGTGATCGCCGACGGCACCGACAATCCGGGCGGCGGTGGCTACAACGACACCACGCCCGTCCTGAAGGCGCTGTTGGACGCTGGGATCGACAACGTCGCCTTCGGCACGATCTACGATCCGGCCACGGTGCAACAGGCGATGAAGGCGGGCGTCGGTTCGGAGATCGAGGTCAGTCTGGGCGGCCACACCGACGCCTCGATGGGCGCGCCCGTGAAGGCCAAGGCGGGCGTAAAGATGCTGTCCGACGGCAGCTTCAAGAACGACGGGCCGATGAATGCCGGCGTCGAGACGTCGATGGGCCCGACCGCGGTGCTGCGCATCGGCGGCATCGATGTGGTGACCATCTCCAACCGCATCCAGACCATCGACCTGCAGGTGTTCCTGAGCCAGGGCATCGATCCCACGTCCAAGAGCGTGCTGGTGGTCAAGAGCGTGCAGCACTTCCGCGCCGCCTACGCGCCGATCGCGCGCGAGATCGTGGTGGTCGATTCCGGCGGCATCTGCTCGCCCGACATCAGCCGCCTGAAATTCACCAAGCTGCGCCGACCGATATGGCCACTCGACGGCATCAACGATCCGTATGCCGGAACCACAAGAGGCGGCTAGCGTTTCTGTCATTCCAGGAGGAACCGTGGCGTGTATCTGCCGGACCAGCCTTTGATGCGATACGGCGTGTTGGCCTTGGCCGGCTTGGGTGTCGTCTTGATGGTGGGCGGCGCGGTCTATTTCTTCGACCGCAGCGACACTGCGAAGCCGGCGGCGACCGCCCAGGGCACCACCCCACCTGCCGCTGCCAAGCCGCGTGTTGCCGCCAAGCCAACCGCCGACCCAGACGAGCCAAGTGCGCTCAGTCCAGCGGAGAGCGAGCGTATCGCGCAGCTTTTAGGCGAGGCCCGCCGCCTGGCTCAGGACGGCAAGTTCGCCGAAGCCAAGGCCGTCCTGGACAAGGTGGACGCAAGCAGGCCGCGTCTTGCCGAAACGGCGCAGGCGCGCCGTGAGATCGACCAAATGAGCACGCCGCAGAGCCAGCTTGCCTTGCAGCTCGAGCGGGCGCGCTCGGCGATCGAGCAAGACGACCGCGCGGCGGCGGAAAAGGCGCTGGCCGAAGCCGAACGGCTGAGCCCGCAGGCGTCCGAGATCGCCCAGCTGCGCCAAGCCTTGCAGGACGCTGAGCAGAAGGAGGCGCGCCGCCACCGTCGCATTGCCGAGTTGTTGACGGAAATGCGCCAAGCCATCGCGCGCCGCGACTTCGCGGCCGCCGACCGCGCCCTCAATGAGGCGACACGGCTCGACGTCCGCGATCCGGCGATCGACCCGGCGCGCGTCGAGCTCGCCCGCGCCCAGGACACCGATCGGAAGAAAGACGCCAAACAGTAGAGCGTCCGGCACAGACAGCGGCTACGCCCCGGGGCTGCCCGCCGGCAGACAGTTGTACAGGCTGTCGAGAATCGTCCGTCCATTCGCGACCGAGAATTTCACGTTGGGCACATAGCCCACCGGACAGGCGGTGAAGAGCCAGCCGCGCGCCATGTCGGACTCGGTCGCGCCGGTGTTGAAGCGCGCGCCGGGCGCCACGTCGCGTTGCACGATGCGCTGATCGCCAAGCGGCATGAACAGGATGGCGACCGGCCTCTCGCAGCTGTTGCGCGCACCGAATTCGCCGTTGGTGTAGTCCCACTGCGTGCAGGCTTCCATGTGTGCCAAGGGCTGCTGCGCCGACGCCGAACTTCCGGCGAGGAGCAGCGCGGGCACGAGCAGCAGGCGGCGGATCACGTCTTGGCCCGAAAGAAGGTCGTCAGCACGAAGCGCCGGCCGCGCGTCACCGGCAGAGCGCGGTGCAGCAGCGAACAGGAGAACACGGCGGCGGCGCCGGCGGGCGGGCTTACCTTGACGCCGGCATATTCGGGGAACACCAGCTCGCCGCCCAAAAAATCGTCGTTGAGGTTGAGCGACACGGCGAAGGCGCGGTCGGCCGTGGTCGGCGCGCCGTTGTCGCGGTGGGCGCCGAAGAAATGCCGGCCCTCGGCGCTGTAGGACAGCACGACGTGGGAGTCGAAGGCGAACTCGCGGTCGAAAGCGAAGACTTTTATGAGTTCCGGACCGATGCGCCAAGCCAGCCGGTCGGAAATCGCCTTCTGCATCATCGGCTCAACGACGGTGTAATCCTCGGTCTGCTTGAGATGCGAGACGTTGACGTTGCCGTAGCGGCTGGAGACGCCGCTGTCCTGGTGGTCGCCCTTGTGCCACAGGCGAATCACCTGGGCGCAGAAGTCGGGCTCGAACACGCGCGGCAGCACCAGGACGGGCGCCATCGGCGTCGACACGACCTGATCGGCGCCGCCGTCGGCGCGCACCGAAGCGGCCGTCGCAGCCATCGCCTCGGCGGCCGCCGGCAGCGCCCGGCTGTCGAACGTGGCGGCCACCCGCTGGTTGGGGTCGAGCACGATCACCCGCATGCGCAGCCCGCCGGCCGAGCCCAAGCCGATGCCGCCCGCGGAGAGCAGCGCCGGCAGGAATTTCTTGTCGGTGTCGCAGAGGAGCAGGGGCGTTTCGGCCGAACCGCCGAGCTTTGCCCACGGCGCCGCCGCGGCGGCGACGGCGTTGCCCGCGACCACGACCGGCGTCACGCAAGACGCCGTGCAGGCCAACAGCAATGCGCCGAACTGGGCGGCGTCAAGATTGGCGAGATCGTCGACCGCCAGCAGCGCGACCGGGTCGCCGGTGAACGACCACAGGAACTTGCGCAGCTTGCCGTCGAGCCCGGGCAGCGCAATGGTGGGCGCTGTAGGGATTGAACCTACGACCCCACCCGTGTGAAGGGTGTGCTCTCCCGCTGAGCTAAGCGCCCGGAAGGGGCGCGTATAGGGCCTGCCGGGGAAGGCGTCAACGGGCGGCAATCTGCTGCAGCGCCTCGGGCAGGGCGGCGAAGTGGTCGATGACGGCGTCGGCGCCGAGCTCGCCGGCGGGCTTGTCGGTATAGCCCCAGCTCACCAGTACGGCCGGCAGGCCGCCGCGATGGGCCGCCTCCACGTCGTGGATCGAATCGCCCACCATGACCGCGCGCTCGCGACGGCCGCCGATCTTGTCGATCAGCTGCAGGATGTGGCCGGGATCGGGCTTGCGCACCGTGAAGGTGTCGGCGCCGGCCACGTCGGCGATCGGCGGCATGAGTTTCAGCCCCATCAGGATCATGCGGGCGGATTTCTCGAACTTGTTGGTGCAGACGCCCTGTTTGAGGCCCAGCCGATCGAGCCGCTTGACGACCTCGGCCACGCCGTCGAACGCCGTGGTGTAGTGCACCGGATCCTGCTCGTAGTAGCGCACGAACTCGCGGGTGACGGCGCTGGCCTGGGCGTCGTCGAGGGTGCGGCCGTTCTTGGCGAAGGCCCGGCGCATCGTGATCTTGCTGCCTTCGCCCATGAACAGCCGGGCCTCCTCGTCGCTGATCGGCGGCAGGCCGTGGTCGGCCAGCACCGAGCTCACCGCCACGCACATGTCGCGGGCGCTGTCGATCAGGGTGCCGTCGAGGTCGTAGATCACGGTGTCGAATCGGGTGGCGATCAGATGATCGGCGTCGGGGTGCATGCGATCTCCTTAGCACATCCGCCTTGCCCGGCCGCCAGCCTCGTGGCATCGGACGGGCATGAAATCGCCTCTCGCCGTGGTCGTGCTGGCAGCCGGCGCCGGCACGCGCATGAAATCGTCCCTGCCCAAGGTCCTGCATCCGCTGGCCGGCTGGCCGATGGTGCGTCACGTCCTGGAGACCGTCGCCCGGCTGAAGCCGGCCAAGGTCGTGGGCGTGGTGGCACCGGGCGCCAAGGCAGTGGCCGAGGCCTTCGCCCCGCATCGGACGGTGATGCAGGCCAAGCCGCTTGGCACAGGGCATGCGGTGCGCGCCGCGCTCGGGGCGCTCCGGGGCCATGGCGGACCGGTCCTGGTGGTCTACGCCGACTGCCCGCTGATCGCGTCCGAGACCTTGCAGCGCCTGGTCGACGCCTGCCGCAAGCAGCATGCCGCGGTCGGCGTGCTGGGTTTCGTCTCGCGCGATCCCACGCCCTATGGCCGCCTGATCGTGCGCCGCGGCGTCCTGGAAAGGATCGTCGAAAGCCGCGACGCCGATGACAGCGAGAAGGCGATCGACTTCTGCAATTCGGGTGTCATGTGCCTGGACGGCACGCTGATCGCCTCGCTGCTGGGCGCGATCAAAGACGACAACGTCAAGCGCGAGTTCTATCTCACCGACGTGGTCGCCATCGCGCGCGCCGCGGGCCACACCGCCATCGCGCTGGAAGGCGAGGAGGCGGAGTTCCTCGGCGTCAACTCGCGCGCCGAGCTCGCCGCGGCAGAGAAGACCTTGCAAGGCCGCCTGCGTGCGGCGGCGCTGGAGGCGGGCGTCAGCATGACCGATCCCGACACGGTGTGGCTGTCAGTCGATACGAAGCTCGCCGCCGATGTCACCATCGGGCCCTGCGTGCGCTTCGGCACCGGCGTCAGCGTGGCGTCGGGCACCGAGATCAAGGCGTTCTGCGACATCAAGGGCGCGCGCATCGGCCGCGGCGCCATCATCGGCCCCTTCGCCCGCATCCGGCCGGGCTCCGACGTCGCTGACGACGTCCATATCGGCAATTTCGTCGAGCTCAAGGCCACCCGCATGGGCCGCGGCGCCAAGGCCAACCACCTGGCCTACCTCGGCGACTCCGACATCGGCACGGCAAGCAACATCGGCGCCGGCACCATCGCGGTGAACTACGATGGCTACGGCAAGTGGCGCACCGTGATCGGGGCGGACGCCTTCGTCGGCTCGAACAGCTCGCTGGTGGCGCCGGTGCGCATCGGCCGCGGCGCCAACGTGACGGCGGGCAGCGTCATCACCGAGGACGTGCCGGCCGGCGCGGTGGCCTTCGGACGGGCGCGGCAGGTCACAAAGAAGGAGCGGGCAGCCCCGCTTCGTGCCAAACTGAAAGCCCGCGCGGCCGCCGCCAAGCGGACCCAAAAGAAGTAGCCTCCGCTCGGACGATCCCCCATGTGCGGCATCATTGGAATCATCGGCAAGGCGCCGGTCACCCCCTTGCTGGTCGAGGCGCTGAAGCGGCTGGAATATCGCGGCTACGATTCGGCGGGCGTAGCCACCCTAGTCAACGGCCACATCGACCGCCGCCGCGCCGAGGGCAAGCTGGTCAATCTCGAAGCCCGGCTCGGCGTCGAGCCGCTGTCCGGCACGATCGGCATCGGCCACACCCGCTGGGCGACCCACGGCAAGCCGTCGGAACGCAACGCCCATCCGATCGCCACCGACCGGGTGGCGATCGTGCACAACGGCATCATCGAGAACTTCCAGGAGCTGAAGGACGAGCTTTTGGCCGAAGGCCGCACCTTCGACAGCGACACCGATACCGAAGTGGTGGCCCAGCTTTTGACCTCGCATCTCGAGCGCCAGCTGTCGCCCGAGGAGGCGATGGGCAAGGCGATGGAACGCCTGCGCGGCGCCTTCGCGCTGGTCGCCCTGTTCAGCGGCCGCCACGACATCCTGATGGGCGCGCGTCGCGGCAGCTCGCTGGCCGTCGGCTATGGCGACGGCGCGATGTATATCGGCACCGATGCGCTGGCGCTGGCGCCGTTCACCAAGCGCGTCGCCTACCTCGAGGACGACGACTGGGTCGTGCTGAGCGCCCAGGGCGCCACGATCTTCCAGGGCCGCGACGAGGTGAAGCGCGAGATCCGCCAGAGCGGCATCTCCGGCGCCATGATGGGCAAAGGCAATCACCGCCATTTCATGCTGAAGGAGATCTACGAGCAGCCGGCGGTGATCGGCGACACGCTGCACACCTATCTCACGCCCGGCACGCGCTCGGTGAGCCTGCCCGCCCTGCCGTTCGACTGGACGACGGTGACGCGCCTCACCATGACCGCGTGCGGCACGGCGTGCTTTGCCTGCATGGTGGCGAAGTACTGGTTCGAGAAGCTGGCGCGCCTGCCGGTCGAGGTCGAGGTCGCCTCGGAGCTGCGCTACCGCGAGCCGCCGTTGCCGGAAGGCGGCGTGTGCATCGCCGTCTCGCAGTCGGGCGAGACGATCGACACCCTGGCGGCGCTGCGTTACGCCAAGGCGCAGAAGCAGACCATCCTGTCGGTGGTCAACGTTCCCGAAAGCGCCATCGCCCGCGAATCGCATGTCGTGCTGCCGACGCTGGCCGGTCCCGAGATCGGCGTCGCCTCGACCAAGGCGTTCACCACCCAGCTCACCGTGCTGCTGGCCGCCGCCATCGCCGCCGGCCGCGCCCGCGGCACGCTGTCCAGCGCCGAAGAGGAGCGCCTGACCCACGCCATGATCGAACTGCCGGCACAGGTCAACGAGGCGCTGAACATGGAGGAGCAGTACCGCCGCATCGCCGAGGACATCCTCGCCGAGGCGCGCGACGTCCTTTACATGGGCCGTGGCTTATCCTTCCCGATCGCGCTGGAAGGCGCGCTGAAGCTGAAAGAAATCTCCTACATCCACGCCGAAGGCTATGCCGGCGGCGAGATGAAGCACGGTCCGATCGCGCTGATCGACGAGGCGGTGCCGGTGGTGGTGGTGGCGCCGACCGACGCCATCTTCGACAAGACGGCATCCAACTTCGAGCAGGTCAAGGCGCGCGGCGGCAAGCTGGTGCTGCTGAGCGATGCGGCAGGCAACGCCCGGCTGGCCCGCCACGCGGCGGCGGCGATCAGCCTGCCGACGGTCGATCCGATGGTGGCGCCGATCCTCTACACCGTGCCGGTGCAGCTGCTCGCCTACTACACGGCAGTCGCCAAAGGCACCGACGTCGACCAGCCGCGCAACCTCGCCAAGAGCGTGACGGTCGAATAGCGCTGGGGGCGCGCCACTCCAGTGGCGCGGTCTTCCTGTGGTGCCGGCAAAGATGCGCGACTGGAGTCGCGCGCCCTGCTAACGCGTGCCTTGCGGCAGGCCGGGCGCCAGGCCTTGCGGCGCGGCGGGCCCGGGTTGCGGCTGGACAGTGCCGCGCGGCGGGGCCGGCGCGGGCGCCGGGCGGGGCTGGGCGGGTTGCGCCGGCTGCATCGCCTGGATGATGGCGCGCATCTTCTTGGTTTCGGCTTCCTGCGCCTTCTTGAACTCCTCCTCGGTGAGGAAGCGGTCTTTGTTGGTATCCATTTCGATGAACTGCTTGACCGCATAGCCGGTGTACTCGACGCGATCGAGCTGGCCGTCCTTGTTGGTGTCGATTTCCTGGAATTTGCGCATGACGAGCTGGCGGCGGATGTCGTAGGGCAGCAGGTTCTTGGCCTGCTCGCCGTCGGCCGGCCCCGCCAGCACGGCATATTCCTGCTGGCTCACCTTGCCGTCGTTGTTCTTGTCGAGCTTGTCGGCTTCGCGCAGCTGCATGTCGATGAAGTCGCTGATCGTCAGCATGCCCTGGCGGCGGCGCTGCTCGATCTGCTGCCGTTCGGCGGCCTCACGCGCCAGCGAGCGCTGGATGATCAGGCGCAGCTCGGGTTCGGTCACCTTGTTGTCGCGGTCCGTGTCGTACTGATTGAATTCGGAGTGGACCACGGCCTCGGCCTCGGCGCGCTCGATGAGGCCGTCGCGGTTGGTGTCGAGATTCTGGAACTCCGCCTTGGCCCGGTTGCGGCGTTCCTCGAGCGTCGGCCCGCCCGGCACGTCGCCCGAGAACGGCGGCTCGGCGATCTTGAGGAATTCCTCGAGCGACAGCTTGCCGTCCTTGTTGGCGTCGAGCTCATCGAACGATTTCATGCGGTACTTCAAGAACTCCGCGCGGGTGACCTCGCCTTTCTTGTCGGTATCGATCTCGGCGAACCAGTGCGGCAGCGGCACCGGCCCGGGCGTGCCGGTCGCCGGTTGGCCTTGCGGCGCGCCGGGAGCGGCCGGCACGGAGGCCTGCCCGCCTGGAGCGGCGGGCGCGGACGGCTGCGGCGGCTTGGCTTGAGGGGCGGAGGGATCGGGCGGACGGTTGGCCGGCCAACCTTGGGTCGGTGGGGTTTGCGCGGCGGCCGGCAGAGTGAGGACGAGTGCAGTGAAGAGAATTGGACTGAGTAGGCGCTTCATCGGCGGTGAACCCGCATTGAGAGAGGTCGCTTCGTATCGGCGGCAATGCTTGGCGTGTCAACGTCCGCGGTGCGGATCAATCCTGCGGCGCAATCGCGCCCAAAGCATGGCGCGCGGCGCCATTTGAGTTGCGTCGCCCAGTCGGATAGGCCATCGTGACCGGGGTGCAGACTCCGGAGAAGGGTCGCAAGTACTTGGGAGGCAAGGGTAATTTCGCGGTGCCGGCGCGTTGAATGGGCCGGCCAACGAAACCAGCGTGAACATGGCAGGACCGTCCTCATCCAGCAGCCCACCGCTGCTCAGTGTGCGCGATGTCTCGGTCCGTTTCGGCGGCATCGTGGCGCTCGATGGCGTGACTTTCGACGTCGTCTCCGGCCAGATCGCGGGCCTGATCGGTCCCAACGGCGCCGGCAAGACCACCCTCTTCAACTGTCTCAGCCGGCTCTACACGCCCAACGGCGGCGACATCCTGTTCGAGGGCGCGTCGATCCTCGGCTGCCAGCGCTACAACATCCCGCAGATCGGCATCGGCCGCACCTTCCAGAACGTGGCGCTGTTCGATCGCATGTCGGTGCTCGACAACGTCAAGGTCGGCTGCCACAGCCGCAGCTCGACCAGCTTCTTCGACAACGCGCTGCGCCTGGCCAAGGTCGCCCCGGAAGAGGCGCACATCTC
>WNFG01019864.1_pt1 | contig 12732 bp, 14 predicted proteins | sample 5400431 | NCBI WGS metagenome assembly WNFG01 (sample SAMN13153346, study PRJNA577476) | soil metagenome | isolation source: 120 cm saprolite under Douglas fir tree site 2 hole 3 replicate 2 | place: USA:California | collected 2015-04-18
AATGCCGCCAGGGCAACTATCGTGCCAAACATTCCACCGTGGAATCGGCGAGGGTGGGCGAGCCGCAAGGAAGATTTCGAACTGCGGCGCGACTCGGTCACAAAAGAAACGTTCCATTGCCGGACGCGATGATCCGCGACAGCGCCTCGGCATGCCCGGCACCTGCCGTCGCGGCTCGACGGGGCGTTCGTCTCGACCAAGGTGCGCATTTAGCCTAAATCCGCCCGCCAGGGAGGCGCGCTGCCGTCACAATAATCAATTTCCCGGTTCGAGGACGAATGTCCCCCCAAGGGGTCGGGCGCGGAAGCTTGAACGCGGTTGCGTGGAGGTCCGGTTTCGGCGCATCGTCCTCCTTGCCATCCCAGCGAGGTCGCTTCACCCAGCGACAGCGGCCACTCAGGCTTGGCGACGGGAACTGGTCTTCCTGCCCCTTTGCAGACCTTGACGATCACCCGACCGGCCGTGCACACGATGTTATGCGGCCGACAGGCTACGGCGCGGCGATAGCGACAACTCAGCAAAACGGATTCTTCAAAAACTCCTCTTCAGCTTTCGTACTCAGGCGTCCCAGCACTTTATTCCTGTCCGGGAAACGACCGAACCGGACAATCTGATCCCGATGGCAGAGGGCATGCTGAAGGAATGGTTCGCCTAGATTTACGAACAGGCTCACACTTTTTTCCTGAAATTCCAAGGCTTCAGTATGCCCAAAAGGAAGATAGAAAAAAAGCCTCTGGACCGTCAGGATATTCTTGTCGAAACGCTTTTCGAGTGCATACTTCGCCAAATACCTAGCTTTGGAATCGTTCGCAAACGCTTGCGGTGCCCCGCGAAAAATATTCCGCGAGAACTGATCCAGTAATATGATCAGTGCCAAGGTTCCCGTCTGAGTCTGCTTCAGCTCGTCTAACGCTCCCGAAGAGGCAAGCCGGTTGGCTTCAGAAAACCTCTGTCTGATCTCCTGATCAAATTCACGCGTTGCTTGAAACCAAACCTTGCGACGACGGCCTAATTCTGCCGAGTCCGGTGAACCAAACCAGAAATCGAGGATTTCCTGCACAAGATGGTTGCTGTCCATATCGGAGACACTCCTTTGATCGAGTATCGGCCCCATGCCCACCCGTGCCTGACCAACTCGTCTAACGCGGCGGGCGATAAGTCTTAAGTCAAGACCTTGGGCGCCATTCACGCCTCGCGGATCCTCGGGCTAAGCCCGAGGATCCGCGAGCCGCTCTCCCGTGAATGGCCGGGTCAAAGCCCGGCCATGACGGATAAAAAGGGCGATCAACCTGCACGGACGTCGCTCTAGCGTTTCAGCGCGCCGGCGCCGCAGCGGGGATGGGTTTGCTGCTGCGCGACCGGCAGAGAGCACCAGGAGTGCGGCCAGCAGGCAGAGGGCGCCGGCGAGATAAAAGGCGGGACGTGGCGATCCAATCGAGCCCATAGAACACCGCAAAGAACGAGAGGCCGTAAAGCGTGAATGACGAGGACGGCAGATAAAGCAGCGAGAGGCCGCGCAATCCGTAATACCAGAACAGCAATTTGCGCGAGTCGTAGCGGTCGGACAGCCAGCCCGAGCCGATCGTGCCGATGACGTCGAAGATGCCCATACCAGCCAGTACCGATGCGGCGGCGACTGGCGCCATGCCGAAATCGGCGCAGAGCGGGATGAAATGGGTCTGGATCAGACCGTTGGTCGAGAGGCCGCAGATGAAGAAGGTGGCGAAGAGGATCCAGAATACCGGACTGGCCGCCGCCTCGGCCAGCACCGCGAAGGCGTGGCCGATTGCGGCCCCCGATGGCGCTGGCGGGGCCAATGTCACCGGACCGGTCTCGCCGTAAGGCGCCAGCCCCAGGTCGGAGGGGCGGTCGCGCAGCAACAAGGCAGCGAGGATGGCGGCCAGCGCGAGGCTCACGACCGGCGGAACCAGCGCCGCGCGCCAGCCCCAACTCTCGGCGAGCGCGCCGGCGAGCGGCAGGAAGACCAGCTGACCGGTCGCCGAGCTGGCGGTCAGCAGGCCAAGGACGAGCCCGCGCTGTGCCGCGAACCAGCGGTTCGCGACGATGGCGGACAGAACCAGCGCGGTCATTCCGGTGCCCACGCCGACGACCACGCCCCAGAAGAGAATCAGCTGCCATACCCGGGTCATTGCGAGCGCGCCGCCAAGCCCCAGGACGATCAGGGCGACCGCCGTCACTACCATGCGGCGCATCCCATAGCGTTCGATCAGGGCCGCCGCGAACGGCGCCATCAATCCAAAGAGCAGGAGACGCAAGGCCAGCGCGCTCGAAATCTCGGCCGTGTCCCAGCCGAATTCGCGGCCTAAGGGCAGGATCAGCGCTCCCGGGATCCCGACCGCCCCGGCCGTCGTCAAGGCGACGAGAAAGGTCACGGCGGCCACAACCCAGGCGTAGTGGATGCCGCGACGATGGAGGACCGTGGCAAGGCGCTGTGCGAGCGTGAGCATGCTATCCTCCGGATCGCGACAGCGCCCCGCATTAGGGGTATATGCCCCTAAATAGGCGCATATGCTCCTTCGTCAAGGGGCGTCGATTTTTTCCGAATAGTTGCAATGAGCCCCAGTGCAAGCACCAGATTTCAGGACTGCAACTGTCTGGCGACTCCGCCGAACCCTACTTCCTGACGAAGCGATCGTTGACAGGAGACACATCCGAGCGGGTTGACACCAGGGTGCTCCAGGCGATCTACGCGTTCACTCAAGTACTTCCCGGCATTCGTCGGCCAGCAGGTCGACGTGTTCATCAAGGCGCCGAGCCGGTCGGCGGCGACCAAAAATCCAACCTCAGGCCATATCTTCTTCGGCGAGCCGCCCAACGGGCGCACCGCTGCGGTGGTCATCGCGGGCCAGGGCGCTCGGTAATGGATCGCCGCGAACGACCGGAATCGGCGCTCAGCAGAAGCCCGGCCTGGGGCGTTTCCGCTTCTGGTTTTGCCCCCAAATGCGTCATTCGAGACCACGCGTTGAACCGCCGCTTGGGTAGCGAGCGGCTATTCGCAGTCGAACGTGATGCGTATGCGCCGGATCCGGCCATTCGCAGGGTCGGGTGGGCCTTATACTGCTCCGGCGCCGCTCCGGATTGGCGCGCGCCATGTATCGGCATCTCGGAGGTGGCAGGACCCGCGGCGGCTAGGCGCTAGCTCGGACAGCGTCTGCACCGCCGAGACATGTTCGAAATAACCGCTTTCACGCTTCCTGGATCGGGTATTTCGCGAAGATCGCCTCGACCCGCTTGAACGCCTTGTCGATGGCCGCTTCCGACGCCATCCCATCTTTGATGACATCGAACATGGCGACGCTGAAGAGATGCTCGGTATTGACCTGGGCCATGGCCGGGTTGAACACCTCGTAGATCGGCAGCGTCGGACCGAGCAGCGTCTGTTGCGCGTAGGCCGTGCGATGCGGATCCTCTTTGAGCCAGAACGGGTCGCTCTTGGCGATCTCGGGGACCGGCAGCATAAAGCGGCCGAGCCTACCCTTTAGATGCTCGTTGAGAGCGGGCGCGCGAAGCGGCCGCGGCTGCCGACGCCGCCCTGGCGAAGGGCGAGCGCCGGCCGCTGCTCGGCTTGCCGATGACCGTCAAGGAGCAGTTCAACGTGGTCGGCATGCCGACCAGCTGGGGCGAACCGCAATTCTGGCGCTGGTATCCCGCCGCCGATGCCCTTGTCGTGCAGCGCCTGAAGAATGCCGGCGCCGTCATCCTCGGCAAACCAACGTACCGCTGCACCTGACCGACTTTCGGAGCTACAACGAGGTTTACGGCACCACCAACAATCCGTGGGACCCTTCGCGCGGTCCCGGCGGGTCGTCGGGCGGCTCGGCAGCAGCGCTTGCCGCCGGCTTGGTTCCGCTCGAATTGGGTGCTGATATCGGCGGTTCGCTGCGCGCGCCGGCGCATTTCTGTGGCGTCTTCTCGCACAAGCCGAGCCTCGATCTCGTGCCGGAGCGCGGCTCGGGTCACCGTGGAACCGCGCCGATAGCGGTGCGCGGCGATCTCTCGGTGATGGGCCCGATGGCGCGCAGCGGCGCCGATCTAGCCCGCGAACTGGCGGTCATCGCCGGCCCGGACGAATGGAGCGAGGGGATCGGGGGCGAGACGTTCTGACGATTGAGAGGCTGCCGGCCCAACATTGTCAGACCTGGCGGTAGGTAGGCTCCCGCCCAGGAAGCGCAAACTCGGTAGCGGCCACCCGATGGAGCAAACCCCTTAGAGCGCCCGCAGCGTCGCGGCCCATCTCGGCTTCGAACGCATCCTGCGCCTGGCGCCAAAGTTTGCGGGCCTCGACCAGAAGATCGCGTCCGGCCTGGGTGATGGAGAGTTCACGGCTTCGGCGGTCGCTCCCCACATTCAGCTGGACGAGGCCCATGGCCAAAAGCGGTCGCACGTTGTGACCGAGCGTCGCCCGGCCCATCACCATCACCTCCGCCAGCGGCTGCAATGCAATGGGTCCTAGGGCTTCGGCCTGCTGGAGCAGCGAGAATTGCGTAACGCGAATTCCGACGGGCGCTAGTGCCTGATCATAAAGTTGAGTCACCCGTCTCGTCGCTTGCCTAAGCGCAAAACAATTGCACAACGGATTCATGATCCTCCTGCGCCCGGGTCAGGGCGATCGTCAAAGGTGCGCCGCAGACCAACTATTTCTGGGTATCGACCGCCGGTGTGAGCTTGCTGATGTCCAACGCCGGCGTATAAAGGCAACAGCGGACGAGTTTGACAGCATTGATAGCGATCATTGTATGGGGCACATAAGCATACTTTCCTAGCAAAACTACCCTCTTGGGTGCGTCTCCGCTGAACGTAGAACCGAAATATGGCCCAAGAAGAGCGCCTCAACGATGCCGGTCGGATGAGCACAACTCCCAGGCTGCCTAAACTGGACGATTGTAACTGCCTTGCCGTCCGGCAGGCGGCGCTGCACATCACGCAGTTTTACGATCGGTTTCTCGCGGACGTCGGGCGGCGGACGACCCAGTTCTCCATTCTTGAGCGCCTTCGGCGCAACGGGCCCATGACTGTCAATGCTCTTGCTGCCGAGATGGTCATGGACCGCACCACCATGGGACGCAACATCCGGCCGCTCCAACGGGACGGGCTCATAACCGTCGTGACGAATGAGGCCGATCGCCGCTGCAAAAAGCTGGTACTGACCGAAGCTGGACTGTTGCGCCTGAGTGCATGCTATCCTCGCTGGACCAATGCCCAGACTCAGTTCCATGCGGCATTCGGCGCAGAGCAGGTGACCGAGCTACGCCGCCTTTTGCATGCAGTCTCGACCAGTGAACTCAATCGGACACCCGTGATGGCTTGATAAGGCGCGAACTCCTGCAGGGCAGGGCGGGCGCCAGGGGCAGGTATCGGTTCGCCAGCGCCGTGATGCTCACGTCCCGAGAGGTAATGAGAGATCACCTAAATAATCCATCTTCCCTAGAACCACCCCGTTGTGCCTCATAATGTTGTAGGCTGTTGTAAGGTGAAAATAGAAGTTCGGTAACGCAAAACGCTCAATATATTGGTTTGCTGTTAATGAGACCGTATTTTGTCCCATTTTGAGTTCAACTGTTCGAGAGACAGCGCCGGCTAGAGCATCCGCTGCATTTGTCCTGATAAATTCGGACGTCTTGGTGATCCGCGATTGCAGCTCTTCGAAGGTTGTCTCGTTGTCTTCATAACCTGGCGGCTCGATGGCAGCTAGGCGGGCAACTGCTCGCTTTGCGGTATCGCACCCGAGTTGGACTTGCCGCGTAAGAGGAAACATATCCGGGAAGAGCCGCGCCGTTAGCAAAACCGAAGGCGCAATCTTCCGTTCAAGGGCGTGCGCCTCTCCCTTCCGCAACACCTCCGAGAAGATCGTGTGGCCTCGCAAAAGCGCTGAAAATGGAAACTCGTAGGATTGTTCCGGCATAGCTTTCCTCATGCGTTAGGGTTTCTCGAGCACGGCCTGGATCAGCCCAATCCGCCGTTCCCGGAGATTCCGGCTGAGATTGGCGGACATGTGCGGGAAATCAGGGCCCATCGCGATCTGGATCCCAAGGATCGGCGCGGAGCTCTGGCTGACGTGGGCATGCAGTTGCTGGTCAAACCAGGCGATGCCGTCTTCCGTCCGGTCGATCCAGGAGACGACGACACGAAAGCCGGTCTGTTCGAGCACCTCCTGCATTGCCCTGGGAGTAACTAAAAAGCTCGTGTCGGGACCACGAGCCCATGGCACCGGAAAATGCAGAGCGTCCCCAGAGCCGGCGACAACATCGTAAATGGCAAAACGTCCGCCGCCGCGCAGCACCCGGTAGACCTCGCCATAAAGCCGCGTGCGGTCCTGAATGTTCATCGCGACGTGCTGGGTCCACGCCACGTCGAAGCGCCCATTATCGTAGGGAAGGGCGAGTGCCTCGGCGCACTCATAAGCCACCTGGTCCACAAACCCTGCGCGCTCGGCCAGATACCTCGCTGCCTCGACGAACGAGGAATTGAGGTCAATACTTGTCACGTGGCAGCCATAGGTCGCCGCCAGATAGCGCGAAGGACCCCCGAGGCCCGATCCAACGTCCAGAACCATCGCGCCGCGGTCGACCGGCACCGCTTCCGCGAGTTCCTTCGTTGCAGCGATTACCGCGGACGTGGAATTGGTCGAGTGGCGCCAACACCATCGGTGAAAGCACCTGGCTCGACAGCCCGGCAGCATACAGGGCGCGGCTCAATCGCTCCTTGAGGTCGCCTTGCCCATAATGCTCTACGACTTCGGCCTTCATTTCGACCATGAGATCGATCCGTCCTTTATCTATTTAGGGGGATATAAGCGTATATGCAACACCCTTGAACAAACTCGACTTGGCCGCAAATCGCGGCGCGACGCATGTAATACCGGCCGATCAAGCTCGGCGACTACGCCGTTTGGTTTGCCGCGCAGCGTTACAACCACATGGCCAAGGTAGAAATTAAGTCTGAATCCGAGATCGCACCCGGCGGCGAACGCGCCACCTCCCGCTGGAAGAGTTGACCTGTTGTGCTGAAGCCGCGTTGCCAGGCGTTGAGCTTAAGAGCCAGATGCCGGAGCAGACACGGCATCGCCGTCGCTGGGACCGAGCGATACTATGCGCTGTTCGACCTTGTTACCTTCGCCAACGACATAGAGGTATTTGCCGAGCTGGCTCGATCCGACCGCCGCCTGCGGAACCATAAGGGTATCAGACAGCCTTCCAACGTGCAGTCGAACGCGGACATACTGACCGGGAAGCAGCGCGAAGTCGGCGTTAGCAATCGTAGCGCGAGCACTAATTGTGCCCGTTGCGCGGTCAACGACGTTGTTGATGAAGGTGAGTTCGCCCTTGTGTCGAACCTGCGCTTCTGAGGGCAGGTACACCTCTGCCTCGATAGGACCGGCCGCGCGAGCTCTATCAATCGCCGCCATATCCGTTTCGCTGGGATTGAAGCTGACGTAGATCGGATCGAGTTGCACGAGCGTGTTAAGAGGCGTTCCCCCGGTGGTAATCAGCGTGCCAACCGATGCCTGGTTGCGGCCGAGGCGTCCGGCGAACGGTGCACGAATTTCCGTGTACCGGAGATTGAGCTCAGCGACACGAATCGCGGCTCGGTCCATCGCTAGCGCCGCTTCCGCCTGGCTCGCCGTGCTCGCCCGCTGATCCAGCGTGTCTTTGGGCAGGAAACCGCTTCTGATCAGTTCCGTGCCGCGACCTAGGTTTGCGCGCGCATATTCGAGGGCGGCCGCGTCGCGCTGGGCTTGCGCGTTCGCTTGATCGAGCACCGCCTGGTAATCCAGGGGATTAAGGCTGTAGAGAAGATCGTCCTCGCGGACGTCCGCACCGTCGGGCACGTGCTGTTTCTGTACGTAGCCGGTCGCCTTGGCCAGCAACGTGACATTCCGGATCGCTTCTGTGCGCGCGGAATAGTCAAGATAGATCGGAATCGTCCGTTTGACGACTGGGGTAACGGGGACCGGTATAGCGCTTGCTGAACCGGGAACGGGTGCTCCGATACTGTGCGTTGAAAAAGGGTCGATCATGAAGAAGGCACCGGCGGTCACGGAGATCAAAGCGAGTGTGCCGAGGCCGAGTTTCAGTCCACGCATAGGGTGATCCTCCGAACTATTCTGCCGCCTGAGCGCGGGCGCTGCTGACACCGGTCTCAGTAGTCGGCTCAGCCTGGGCGGATATCCTGGCCGTGCGAAGCCGCTCGATGATGGCGTAGAAAACCGGAACGAAAATGAGCGTGAGGACCGTAGCGGTGAGCATGCCGCCGAAGACGGTCGTCCCAATCGAGTGCCGGCTTGCCGCTCCCGCACCGGTCGCAACCATCAGCGGCACGACGCCAAGAATAAATGCGAATGCCGTCATCAGGATTGGGCGAAGACGAAGACGTCCTGCTTCCATCGCCGCCTCGACGATGCCGTCGCCTTCTTCGCGCCGACGTCTGGCGAACTCTACGATCAGGATGGCATTCTTGGCCGCAAGACCGATCAACATGACGAAGCCGATCTGGGAGTAGACGTCGATCTGCATCCTGCGCAGCCAAAGCGCGCTAACTGCGCCGAAAAGCGCCAAGGGCACGGCGAGTAGCACCATGAACGGCATAGTCCAGCTCTCGTACTGGGCCGCCAGGACAAGGAAAACGAAGATGGTCGCCAACGCGAAGATGACTGTCGCAAGTGAGCCGGTCTTCAGCTCCTGAAAGGTGATGCCCGTCCATTCGAACGCGAAGTCTCTCGGCAAAGCCGCCCCAGCAGCGCGCTCCATCGCTGCGATCGCCTGGCCGGTAGAAAAGCCGGGCGCCGCTGCACCATTAATCAAGGCGGACGGATAGCCATTGTAGTGGGGAACGGTCTCAGGACCCACGATCGGCTTTAGGTTACCAAGCGTTGAGAGTGGCACCACGCCGCCGGAAGCATTGCGGACATAGAGTCGGGTGATATCGCTCGCGGAAGCGCGGCTGTCCCGGTCGGCCTGTAAAGTCACTCGGAAGGTGCGGCCGAATAGGTTGAAATCATTAATATAAAGCGATCCCAGATAGATTTGCAGGCTATTGAACACATCCGGCAGGTTTAGCCCCAGCAGCTTTGCCTTATTGCGATCAAGATCGAAGAAGAATTGCGGCGTCGACGTTGAGAACGACGAGAAGATCTGTTGCGGACTCAGCTCCGGTTGCTTGCGCGCCTCGGCGATCAGCCCTTGCACCGCATCATTCAGAGCAAAGCTTCCACGTCCGGCTAGATCTTCTACCTGGAACTCGAAGCCACCGGTTGCTCCGAGTCCGCGGATAGAAGGCGGATCGAAGCTGAGCACGATCGCCTCCGGCACTTGACGAAGCCGTGCGCGGACATCCGCGACAATCTTCGAAGCGATCTGATCGGACCCACGCTCGTCCCAAGGCTTTAGAACCCCGAATTCGAACGCTGCGTTCGACTGCGCTGCTCCCGTCAGGAAGTTGAGACCAGTGATGAAACCCACGGTCTCGACGCCGGGCGTGCCCTGAATGATTTGGCGCACTTTCATCGCCACCTCGTCCGTCCGCTGGAGCGAGGCGCCGTCGGGTAGTTGAATTACTGCAAAGAAATAGCCCTGGTCTTCTACGGGCAGAAAAGTCGACGGGATATGTGCCCCAGCCACGTAAGTGCCGATGCCGCCGGCGACGAACAGGGCAAGGAGAGCCCAGCGAAGCCGTATGAACCTGCGGACGCTTTCCGCATAAGCGTGTGACAGCCGATAAAATCCAGCATTAAACCAGCGAAACAAGACAAACTGGGCGTGGGGCCGGGGACGCAAGAAGGCGGCGCTCAACGCGGGACTGAGGGTCAGCGAGTTGAACGCCGATATTCCGACCGAAATGGCAACCGTCAGCGCAAACTGATTGTAGAGGCGTCCGGTAACGCCGGGGATAAAGGCGACGGGAATGAACACGGCCATCAAAACGGCGGTCGTGGCAATGATAGGCCCAGTGACCTCGCTCATAGCCTTGCGCGTTGCTTCGAGAGGTTTTAGGCCGGCTTCGAGTTGGCGTTCGACATTCTCGACGACGACAATCGCGTCATCGACCACGAGGCCAATTGCCAACACCATGCCGAGCATGCTGAGCATATTCAGCGAGAAACCCAGAACCTCCATGATCACTAAGGTTGCAATCAACGAGACCGGGATGGCGATGACCGGTATGAGGGTGGTGCGCCAACTCTGCAGGAAGACGAACACTACCAGCACGACGAGCATGAGAGCCTCGCCGAGCGTGAGCAGCACATCATGCATCGCCGCCGCGACAAATCGGGTCGTGTCATAGTGCATCGCGTAGTCGATTCCGGCGGGAAATCGCCGCGACAATTCCTCCATCTTCTTCTGGACGTTGCGCTGCAGACTCAGCGAGTTTGACCCTGGCGTCTGGTAGATCGGGAGCGCGATTGTCGGCTTATCGTCCCAAAAGGCCGTTGATGTGTATTGCAGCGCGCCCAATTCAATGCGGGCTAAATCCCGCAGGCGTACGATCGATCCCACCGCTGGGTCCACGCGCACAACAATCTCACCAAACTGCGACGTGTCGCTTAGGCGGCCGAGAGCGCTGACTTGCATCTCGAACGGCGTACCAGGGGGTGCCGGCGATTGGCCGATCTTGCCTGCCGCAACCTGCACATTCTGTTCTGCGAGGGCGTTCTGCACATCGACAGCGGTAATGCCCAAACTCGCGAGCTTGTCTGGGTCGAGCCAAATTCGCATCGAATAGCGTCGCTCGCCACGGACATCGAATAGCGTCGCTCGCCACGGACCACGACGTCGCCGACACCGGGCAAGCGTTTCAGCGGGTCGATGATCTGGGTGTAGGCGTAGTTGCTAAGAGAGATGGGATCGACGGAGTTGTCCGGCGAAAACAGGTTCACCAGAAGAACGAAGCCAGGATTCTGTTTTCTGATGGTGATCCCGCCCTGGTTCACGATAGGCGGCAGGGAAGCCGCCGCTTGTGAAACGCGGTTCTGCACGTCGACTGCCGCGATATCCAAGGAATAGCCCACGTCGAAGGTGATGGTTATGGTGGACGAGCCGTCGTTCGAACTCGTCGACGCCATGTAGGTCATGCCGGTAACGCCGTTGATCTGTTGCTCGAGTGGCGTTGTCACCGTGTCGGCGACCACCTGCCCGCTCGCGCCGGGATAACTAGCGGTTACGACGACCTGTGGCGGGGCGATCTCGGGAAACTGGGAGATCGGCAGCAGAAAGCCGCAAATACCCCCGGCGAGCACCATAATGACAGCGATTGCCGCAGCGAAGATCGGCCGATGGATAAAGAAGTTTACCATTCTGGCCCCCCGTAATCACGCCCTGCCCCGACAGGCGCATGGTTTGCATCGCTACCGACTTCAGCACCGTTCGTTGCCGTAGTCGCGCTCCGAGCAGGTGTCGGCGGGCGATGAGCCATATAGGGGTATATAAGCGTATTTCAACTAAGCGCATTTTCAAACAACGCGCAAATGCGCTCATGATCGCGCAAGTGGAGGAGGAGCCAGCGGGCTATCCTGCCCGCTAAAATCCGCCAGGAAGTTGCAGTCCGACGATCCTGAGGCAGCGCTTTTCTCCATGCCGTCCTGTTCTTGACTAGGTGCATATGCGCCCTATATAGGGGCATATAAGCCGGATTTCCCAGGCACAGCACCCCCGGAGGATAGCATGCCCCTGGATGCTACGGTCGCTCGACTTCCGGCGCAGTGAGTTCGGAATATCGCGGGGAGGAGGTATCGAGGACGCGTCTCACCGGATCTGACGGTGTAACCGAGCGGGGACTTCGGGGCGTGTAATGAACTAAAGGAGCGACGACAATGGGTAGACTAGCGGGCAAGAATATCCTTATCACCGGCGGCAACAGCGGGATCGGGTTGGCCGCAGCGCAGGAATTCGACAGGGAGGGGGCGCGCGTCGCCATCTGCGGCTTAAATGAGCGGACGCTGGAAGCGACCAAGGAGACGCTCAGAGCCGGAAGTATTGCCGTTCGCGCGGACGTCAGCAATCTCGCGGACCTCGACACCATGTTCGCCACGATCAAGCGGGAGTTCGGGCACTTGGACGGTGTCTTCGTAAATGCAGGTCACAGCGAGTTCCTGCCGTTCGAAGAAGTGACAGAGCAAAGTTTCGACAAGGTGATAAGCGTCGATTTCAAAGGGGTTTACTTCACGATTCAAAAAGCCTTGCCGCTACTGAGGCAAGGCTCGTCTGTCATCATCACTTCGTCCGTTGGTGCGCGCAAAGGGTGGCCGACCACGTCGACCGTATCGAGCTGCAAGGCCGCGGTTGTGCATCTCGCTCGAATCCTCAGCGCCGAACTCCTCGGCCGCGGGATTCGCGTGAATACTCTCAGCCCCGGCCCGACGGACACAGCAATGTTCGGTCGCGTCCCGGGCGAGGAACGGGGCGAGGCGGTTAAGGACATCCTCCGAACGAACAATCCAAGTAAGCGGATCGCCGATCCGTTGGAAATCGCGAAGCTGGCAGTTTACCTCGCGTCGGACGATTCTGCATACGTCGTCGGGGCAGACTTCCTGATCGACGGCGGGGTCTCAGCCATTTCGGCCGTGGGCGCTTGAGCCTCGTTGCAGAGAGTCGAGGCCGTTGCTGTTCCCGCTCCGGCAGGGGACGGCTCGCACACGTCATCATGAACAAGCCGGACGAGAAGGAGATAGGAAATGAAGGTACGCAAGGTAGTCACCGGCCACGACGCCAAGGGTCG
>WNFG01004101.1_pt1 | contig 12731 bp, 10 predicted proteins | sample 5400431 | NCBI WGS metagenome assembly WNFG01 (sample SAMN13153346, study PRJNA577476) | soil metagenome | isolation source: 120 cm saprolite under Douglas fir tree site 2 hole 3 replicate 2 | place: USA:California | collected 2015-04-18
AATCCGCAATTCGCAATTCGAATTGCGAAATTCGAATTGCGGATTGCGAATTGTAAGATGGACAAGGTCGAGCTGGAAAAGAGAACTAAGCAATTCGCGCTGCGAATTATCGCTTTCGCGGCAACCTTGCCAGTCAAAATTGGCGATGTAATCAGATATCAGCTCGTAAAGGCCGAGCTCCGGGAGGACAACTAAGGCTGCCAGGGCCTAAACATTTCGCAATCCGAAATCCGCAATTCGAAATTCTGACTATGTCAATCATCACCGAAGTTATCGAATCGACGCGCGCCATTATTTCCGGCATGGGCGTCACGCTCTCGTACATCCCCAGGCGGAAGCAGACCGTGCAGTATCCGGAGGAACCGGTGACCGTGCAGCCACGCTATCGGGGCCAGCACCTCTTGCACGTTGACGAGAGTGGCAAAGAGAAGTGCGTCGCCTGCTTTCTGTGCGCGGCGGCCTGTCCGGCCGAATGCATTTACATTGAAGCCGTCGACGATCCGCGCCCGCCCGCGGATCGCGTCGGGGTCGATGAGCGTTACGCAAAGGTTTACAACATCGATTACGGCCGGTGCATTTTCTGCGGTTACTGCGTCGAGGCTTGTCCGAAAGACGCGATCACGCACGGCTATAACTTTGAACTTTCCGTTTATAACCGCGCTGATTTGCTGAAGACGAAAGACGACCTTTTGATCACGAAGCAAGTGCAATCAAAGAATTATCGGGTGGCGTTTTCGGATGAAGACGTCGATTCGGAATACAAGGAAGTGTGAATAAAAGGCAAAAGTAAAAAGGCAAAAGTAAAAAGGTAAGAGTAAGGATGGACGGCGCCTTGCTTTTGCCTTTTAACTTTTTACTTTTGACTTACCTGCTATGCCTTACCGCGACTTTCATTATCGCTGGGAATTCGATCTCGAATCGTCGCCGGAACAGCTCTGGCCGCTGGTCGCCGACACGAATCGGTTCAATCGCGATACCGGCGTCCCGGAGGTGGAAGCCGTGTCGGCGAAAGGAACGCGGCGGGGAAATGCTCGCCGCCGCCTGCGGCTTTTCTTTCTGGGGATGGCCGTCGAATGGGAGGAGCAGCCGTTCGAGTGGACGCGGCCGCAGCGGTTTGGCGTCGTACGGCGCTACACGAAAGGCCCGATCGCTGAGCTGCGCGTCCTGGCGGAATTGATTCCGCGCGAAACGTCCTTACCGGAAGGCCGCAAATCGACCGGAACAAAACTCGTCTATCAACTGTGGGCAAAGCCGCGCAACATCCTGGGCTTGATTATCGTACCGCTTCAGATTGGCATCGTCAGCGCGCGAAACTTTGCGAAAACGTTTCGTGAATATGACGAGCTGGCCCAGGAGGGGCGCACGGTCGCGAGCGTTGCTCCGGAAGTTGATTACGTTCCGGGCGGGAGGGCGCGCCTGCTGGCCTTAAGCGAGAAGCTCGCTGCTCAGGGAATTGAGACTGAGCTGGTCGCGTTGCTGGTCGATCATGTCGAGAACTCTGACGATTTCGCGCTCGCGCGCATACGGCCTTATGAGCTGGCGGCGCAGTGGCAACAACCGCGTCGCGCCGTGCTGGAAGCTTGTCTGGCCGCGACCCGCGCGGGGATGCTGGACCTGCAATGGAATTTGATTTGCCCGATGTGCCGGGGCGGCCCGGCAACGGAGTCGCTGCAAGAGATCGCTTCGCAGGTTCACTGTCCGGCTTGCAATATCGATTTCAACGTCAACTTTGAACAGTCAGTCGAACTTACTTTCCGCTTGAATCCATCGATCCGCGAAGTGCATGGCGAGACCTTCTGCGTCGGGGGGCCCCAGGTGACGCCGCACATCGTCGCGCAGCAATTGCTCGCGCCGCGCAGCAATCGCGCCATTGAGTTGGCACTGGAAGAAGGCCGCTATCGTTTGCGCACGTTGGGTCTTCCGGGCGGGCAACATCTTCGGGCCGCTGAGAATGGCGCGAGTAAAGTGACGCTGACGGCGAACAGCGCCGGCTGGCCAGGTGAAGAGTCAGTGATCGCCAGGCGAGCGCAAGTGGAATTGGAGAATCAGACCGACGATGAGCAGTTGTTCATCCTGGAACGCACCGTGTGGACCGACGATGCAGCCACGGCTGCTGAGGTCACGGCGCTGCAGGTGTTTCGCGATCTGTTTGCCAGCGAAGCGCTGCGCCGCGGCGAACAGATTTCCGTCGGCACCTTGACGGTACTGTTCACGGACTTGAAAGACTCGACGCGAATGTATCGCGAGATTGGCGACGCCACTGCCTTTGGCCGCGTGATGAATCACTTCGACGTTTTGAAACAGGCGATTGCCGACGAAGACGGCGCCCTGGTCAAGACGATCGGCGATGCGGTGATGGCTGTGTTTCGACAGCCCGCCGCGGCCGTGCGCGCCATGCTGCGGGCGCAACAGCAATTGGGGTTTCCGCCGGAGGGAATGCTGCCGCTGACACTGAAGGCGGGCTTGCACACGGGCCCCTGCATCGCCGTAACGCTGAATGATCGGCTCGACTATTTTGGCTCGACCGTTAATCTCGCCGCGCGCCTGGAAGCACAGTCGACGGGCGGCGACGTGGTGATCTCTGCTGCCGTCTATTCGGATCCGGGCGTGCGAGACTTGCTGAGCGATTCCGACGCGTCGCTGGTCGCAACCCGGTTTGAAATCCCGTTGAAGGGATTTGCTGAAGAGCGTTTCGAGCTTTGGCGCGTGTCGGCACAGAACCGCCCCGTGTCAGAACCGAGAGCGGTAGCGACCGGATCTTCGACTCAACCTTGAGTGTATGATCCCGTCGCTACCGCTCAGGGTTCTGACACAATACTACGTACTATGTTAATCGAAACCCGCGCGGTGACACGCGTCTATCAGATGGGCAGTAACGAAGTGAAGGCGCTGGACGACGTGTCCATCGGCGTCGCTGAGGGAGAGTTCGTCGCGATTCAGGGAACGTCGGGGAGCGGCAAGTCGACACTCTTGAATTTGCTGGGCGGGCTCGACAGTCCGACGAGCGGGGAAATACTATTTGATTCAAAATCGCTCGCGCCGCTGACCAAGAAACAGATGGCGCGCTATCGACGCCACTCCGTCGGGATGATCTTTCAAAACTTCAATCTGATTCCGACGATGACCGCAGGCGAGAACGTGCGCCTGGCGCTCGCGTTTGGCGGTCTGCGGGGCTGGCCGCGTCGCCAGCGCGCCGAAAGTTTGCTCGAGCGAGTTGGATTAACTGATCGAGCTGAACATCGCCCGGGGGAATTGTCCGGCGGAGAACAACAGCGCGTGGCGATCGCCCGCGCCCTGGCCAACAGTCCGCGCGTTTTGCTTGCCGACGAGCCGACCGGGAACTTAGACTCGACGCGCGCGCATGAGCTGTTGGCGCTGCTGCGCGAAATGGTCGCGCGAGATAAGCTGACGGTGCTGCTTGTAACTCACGATCGCGAGTTGGCCCAGACTTTCGCGGATCGAATCATCTTGATGAAAGACGGGCGGGTGCAAGAATGAAAGGCAAAAGTAAAAAGGAAAAAGTAAAAAGGAAAAAGGGAAGAGGTGGACGGAGAGGCGCTCGTTGGTCTTGACTTACTTTTGCCTTTTACCTTTTTACTTTTTCCCTGAGGTACGCCATGTCAACACCAAATTCCCCCGAGATGACGCTGGAGGCGCTTCGTTCTGTTCCGCTGTTTGCGTCACTCGATGATGAAGCCGCGGGCGAACTGCGCGACCTGCTGCGAACCCGCGATGTGGCCGCCGGCGCCGCGCTCTTTCGCGCCGGCGACGATGGCGACGCGATGTATTTGATCGAAAGCGGGCGCGTGCGCATTACGATCACGGATGACGACAAGAAAACGATCACCCTGGCCGAGCTGGCGCAGGGCGACTTTTTTGGCGAGATGGCGATCATCGACGGCAAACAACGCTCAGCCGACGCGATCGTCTCGGAAGCGGCGCGGCTGGCGATCCTTTCCCGAGAGAACTTTCTCCGCTTCATTCGCAACAATCCGACGGTCGCGTTGGAGATGCTGAGCGCCACCTTCGGACGCTTGCGCCGCACGGACAAACTCCTGCAACAGCGCGTCTCGCGCAATGTCAACGAGGAACAGGACAAGCGCATGACCGTCGCCGATCGCGCGGCTGATGGTCTCGCTGAGTTTGGCGGCAGTTGGAAATTCATCGGAGCGTTCCTGCTGTTCCTGGTCCTATGGTGCGCGGTGAATACGTGGCTGCTGCGCGACAGAGGCTTCGACGCATTTCCGTATGTCTTCCTTAATCTCGTGCTGGCGGTGGTAGCGTCGCTGCAGGGCCCGATTATCATGATGTCGCAGAACCGGCAACAGGGTAAGGATCGGTTGCGCTCCGATCTGGACTTTCAGGTGAATCTGAAGAATGAATTGGCGTTGACGGAAGTTCTGCGCCGGCTCGACGTGCTTGAGAGCGAGCGTTTGCCACAATTGTTTTCACAGCAGAACGAGAAGCTTGAAAGGTTAAGTCCTCCCCCGAGTATCGCCTCTGGCAAGAGCGCTCAGTAGAGGATATGTCCTACTTTGATAAGCCGCGTTCAGAGTACCGACTTTAGTCGGGTTTTTTTAAGGCAAGAAAAGGCCCAACTAAAGTTGGTACTCTATATGCCGTCAAATCAGGACACTACTTGGCGTTCTCGCAAACTTGCTCAGACAGGCGTTCCCATTCATAAATGATCAAGGCGATCCTTTTCGATTTTAACGGCGTCATCATCGATGACGAGCGTATTCACTTAAAAGCCTATCGGGAAGTGCTTGGCGGTGAAGGCGTCTCGCTTTCAGACGAAGAATATCTTCCGTGTCTGGGGATGGACGACGCCGCCTTCGTGCGGGCCGCGTTCGCGCGCGCCGGACGCCCGCTGACTGACAAAGCGATGCGCGCAGTGATCGACCGCGAACACGAGTTGCATCGAGCACTAATTGAAGCAGAGCTGCCCGTGTCTCAGGGAGTTGTTACGTTCATCAAAGCCGCGGCGCGGAAATATCAGCTCGGCATCGTCAGCATGGCGGAACGAAGCGAGATCGATCACGTGCTTCGTCTCGCGTCCCTCGGTAAAGTCTTCTCGGTGTTTGTTAGCGCAGAGCCGGGCTTGAGACATAAACCCGCGCCAGACTGTTACCAGCGCGCGCTCGATCTACTTAATGCGCAGCGTCGCGCCGATCGCCAGCTGCCTTTGCTGGCGCCCGAATGTCTGGCGATCGAAGACGCTCCGCCGGGAATTAAAGCTGCGCACGCCGCCGGCATGCACACAATTGGCGTGACCGCAACGGTTTCGGATGCTGAATTACGTGCGGCCGGCGCTGAGGTCGTCACCGCAAGTCTGGCTGACTGGAGCGTCGACGCGGTGCATCACTTATTCGACTAAGGATTGTTTGTGGGCCGGACAATTGTCATCGGAGACATTCATGGTTGTTTTGACGAGCTGATCGATCTGCTCGATCTGGTCAGGCTTCGTAAGCATGATCGTGTGGTCGCCGTCGGAGACTTGACTGTCAAAGGTCCAAAGAGCCGGGAAGTTTTGGATCTCTTCATCGACGACCCACGGTTTTCATCGGTGATCGGAAACCATGATCGCGCGCTGAGACAACACTGGCGCGGCGAGCCTGTCCGGCTAGTGCGAGCACAGAAGGCAGCGCGCGACGAACTTGAGTTCAACCGCAATCGCTATTCGGCTTATCTGCAATCGCTCCCATTCACGATCGATCTCGGTTCGCATCTAGTGGTGCATGCCGGAGTGCGTCCAGGAGTTCCCCTCAAGCATCAGATGGCCAGCGATCTGACCGGGCTACGCACGATGGGCGCAAATCCCTCTGGCCGCGAGGGCGTGCCCTGGTACGAAGTCTATCGGGGAAAGAGAATAGTGCTCTTTGGCCACTGGCCGGCCATCGAGCCCCGCCGGGCTCCGCGCGCCATCGGCGTCGATACCGGCTGCGTATACGGTGGTCGTCTGACCGCGTACATTATCGAATCGGATCAGTTCTTGAGTGTGTCCGCCTATCGTACATACGATGCTCCGAAGCGAAAGCTTCGTTGATGTTATCGTGCTTCTGGCCTTCCATCTGGAATACTCTACTGTTAATTCACCGCGCTTGACCGAAGTGAAGTATTACGATTCGGTTGTGCCGAATTTGCAACCCAATTCTTATTGCGTCCCGCCCGTGCTCGCAACCTGATCGAGCATCGCTGACTTCAGAAAAATGGTTTCAGGAACATTGGTTGCAACGTGAGGGCCGAGGCAGCTTTGTGCATTCGTGTATGCATACGGAAGAGAGGCATCAGCCACCCGGGGAGAATCGGCTGCTGTTTAAAAGATGAGTTCGAACCTACAAAGCAACAATCAAATTAAGGCCGCGGGTGCGGCGAAGCCGAAGCTGGTGCTGGCCGGCGCGCAGCAGGCATCGGAAACTCTGCTGTTCAATCGCGAACTGAGTCTGGTTGAGTTCTTCCGCCAGGTATTGGAAGCAGGACTGGAACAAGAAGTTCCGCTGCTCGAAAGATTGCGCTTCCTTACTATCTTTTCAAGTATTGTCGACGAATTTTTCATGATCCGGATCTCGGGCCTCAAGGAGGAATTTGAGGAAGGCTGGGTTCAGCCGTCACCTGATGGCCTGACCGCCGAAGAGCAACTGCGAGAGATCAGGCATCGCCTGCGGCCGATGATCGCCAGGCAGAGGCGCTGCATTTTGGAGGAAATTCTGCCGCAGCTCGCGGAGCAAAGAATTGTCCTTGCCTCTTACGAATCCTTATCCCGCGCGGAACGCAACGAGTTGGACGAGTATTTTAGGCAGAATGTTTTTCCGGTGCTGACTCCGTTGGCCGTCGATCCGGCTCATCCATTTCCGTATATCTCGGGGCTAAGCCTCAATCTCGGGGTGATGGTCGAATCGCGGGACGAACCCCGATCCATTGGCCGGAGTGAAGCGCGTTTCGTGCGGCTGAAAGTTCCGCCGGTCCTGCCCGGTCTGGTCAGGATTGGCCGCGAATCCAAATTCATTTTCTTAAGCGAACTCATTGGCGCAAACCTAGGCGTGTTGTTTCCCGGCATGCGCGTAGGCCGCGCGCACGCGTTTCGGGTGACGCGAGATGCAGACATCGAAATACGTGAAGACGAAGCCGACGATCTATTGCACGCTTTGCAGAAGGAACTAAGCAAGCGGCGCTTCGGCACACCGGTCAGACTGGAAGTTGCTGCCGACATGCCGGACGAGATGCTTGACTATCTGACAAACTCGCTGGGACTGGAGTCCGACGACATTTATCCGATCGATGGACCGCTGAACCTTGGAGACTTGTCAGTCTTGTGCGAGCTCAATCGTCCGGATTTGAAATATCGTGCGCTCCGCGCATCTGTTCCGGAAGTGCTCAAGGAGGGACGGTCGATCTTTGACGCAATCAAAGAGCGCAACGTCCTGCTGCACCATCCATACACGGCCTATGCAGCCGTGACTGATTTCATTCGGACCGCCGCGAATGATCCGGATGTGCTGGCAATCAAAATCTGTTTGTATCGCACCGGCCAACAGTCAGCGATTGCCGAGACCCTGATTGCGGCCGGCGAACAGGGGAAACAGGTGACCGCGGTGATTGAGTTGAAGGCTCGATTCGATGAAGAGAACAACATCGAGTGGGCCCAGCGGCTCGAGCGCGCCGGAGTACACGTCGTGTATGGACTTGTGGGTTTGAAAACTCACTGTAAGCTGACGTTGGTCGTGCGTCGCGAGCAGGGGTCGCTGAGAAGATACGTGCACATCGCTACGGGAAACTACACCCCAACGTCGTCGTCGACCTATACCGATCTGGGATTGTTAACGGCCGATCAGGAGATCGGCACGGACGCGACCGAGTTCTTCAATTATCTGACCGGTTATTCGCGACAACAGAATTATCGACGGCTCCTGATCTCGCCAGTCAACCTGCGCGAGAAACTAACGGCGCTAATCGAGCGGGAAACGGCGAACGCAAAAGCCGGGCGCCCTGCGCAAATCATCGCCAAGTTGAACCGCCTGGCCGATCCCAACATCATTTATGCGTTGTACGACGCCTCAGCAGCCGGCGTACCGATCGACTTGATCGTGCGGGGGATTTGTATGCTGCGACCCGGGGTGCCCGGTCTTTCAGAGAACATCCGCGTGCGCAGCATCGTCGGACGCTTTCTTGAGCACAGCCGCATCTATTACTTTGCGAACGACGGTGATGAAGAGGTTTACATCGGCAGCGCGGACTGGATGCCGCGCAATCTGAACCGCCGCGTTGAGGTCGTCTGTCCGATCAACGATCTCAAATTGAAAAAATACCTGCGGCTGGAGGTCCTCGACGCTTACCTGCGGGACAACGTGAACGCTCGCGTATTGCGGGCGGACGGCTTTTATGAACGCGTCCAGCCCGGTCCGGCCGACGAAAGACTCGACAGCCAGATCTATTTTGAAGGAAGGACCGAGATGAACTTTTGAGTTCCCCGAGTGATCAGAAATGAATTTCAGGAGGGAAAAACAATGTTCGCACCAAAATCCTTTCGGCGGTTGGCAATACCTGCGGTTAGCTTAGTCTTATTGCTAACTGTTCCAGTTCTCCGGGGGCAAAAGCAAAAGGAAAAGAAAACCAAAGCGATTCCCGAAGGAACGCCAGTTCTCTGGAAAGAACCTGCTGACCTCGCATCGCGTGATCTTTTTCTTGGCCCGGGTGGGGACGCGATGAAGCCAGATCTGACAAAGGTGACCTTTATCCGCGATGAAACCCACGGTTATTCAAAGAGGTACCGAGTGCGAGACGGTTCCGGTCGCGAGTGGGTCGTTAAGATAGGTAAGGAGGCTCAACCCGACACGGCCGCGAGCCGTCTTATCTGGGCGGTGGGATATTTCACCAACGTTGATTACCTGGCGCCCAGCGTCGAAATTCAGGGCAAGGGAACCTTTAAGAACGCAGAGTTCAAGGCCCGATCCAAAGAGGTGAAGCGCCTCGGATGGTGGGACTGGGTCGACAATCCATTCGTCGGCTCCAAAGAGCTTCAAGGACTCAAAGTGCTAATGCCGCTTATCAATAATTGGGATCTTAAAGTCTCGAACAACACCATCCTAAAAGAAGCTGATGAGTCGCGCTACATCGTTAGCGACGTGGGTGCGACCTTCGGGAAAACCGGCAACAATATTACGCATAATCGGGACGTCCCAAAGGATTTTGCCAAGACAAGGCTAATAAAGGGCGTCCGAAACAACATAGTTCAATTCGATTTCCATGCTACTCATGGCGACATACTGCGCGACGTCACTGTCGACCAGGCGAAATGGATCGGAAACTGGTTGTCACAATTGACTGACCAGCAGATCAGCGACGCCTTTCGCGCGGCCAACTACAGCCCGGAAGAAATCGAGGTGCTGACCAAAACCGTGCGGGCGCGAATCAATGAGCTGGTCAATCTGCCGGGTTGAGCGATTCTTTCTTCTCCTATTTGGCAGAAGGTCCGGGGAAGGGGCGTAGCTAAGGTGCTATCGACACTAAGGCCCTCTCCCTAACCCTCTCCCAGAGGAGACGGAAGACAGTCGAATGCAGAAAAAGATTCGCATCACCGATCTGCTGTACCCGCACTGGCCGGCCTTGACGCTGGCGTTCGTGGCGGTCATCGGCGAGAGCGTGACGGATCTGCTCGAGCCGTGGCCGCTGAAGATCGTTTTCGATCACGTCTTTGGCTCAAAGCGCATGCCCGATTGGCTGGCCGGCGCGGTGGGATGGCTCGGCAGCGATAAGTTGTCGATCCTCAACTTCGTCGTGCTGGCAGTGATCGCAATTGCGATCTTCGGCGCGCTGAGTTCGTACTTTGAGAAATATCTCACCACCAGCGTCGGCCAGTGGGTGATGCATGACTTGCGCCGTGTGCTCTACAGTCATATCCAGAGACTCTCCCTTTCCTATCACGATCAAAAGCGCACCGGCGATCTGATCAGCCGGGTTACCACCGACATCGACGCGGTACAGAATCTGGTTTCGTCAGTGCTGTTGGGAATGCTGGTCAACGTCCTGACACTGGCCGGCATGGTGCTGGTGATGCTTTATCTCAACTGGGAATTTACCTTGATTGCGATGCTGATTGCGCCGGGATTGTTCCTGGTCGTCTTTTATTACACGCGGACGATCAAGAAAGCTTCGCGGGCCGTGCGTCGCAAAGAAGGTGAAGTTGTTTCGGTGCTCGAAGAAGTTCTTTCCTCGATTCGAGTGGTCAAGGCATTTGCTCGGGAAGATTATGAGCAGCGGCGATTCGAACAGGAGAGCCGAGAGAACGTAGAGCTGGCTTTGCAGGCAAGAAACGTCAAAGCAAAATTGCCTCCGATCGTGGAACTGATTGTGGCGGGCGGCACGTGCCTGGTGCTGTGGTACGGAGCGCGTCTGGTGCTCGCGGGCGGACTGACTTCCGGTGAGTTGCTCGTGTTTCTGCTGTACCTCGGCAAGATGTATAAGCCCATGCGCGAACTTTCGAAGATGACCGACACGATCTCGAAAGCTTCGGTGGGATGGGAGCGGATTCGTGAGGTGCTGGAAAACGAAACCCAGGTTCGCGATCTGCCCGGAGCCAAACGTGCGCCGCGCTTGAAAGGCAAGATTGAGTTCGATCAAGTAAGTTTTTCGTACGATGGGAGGCAGCCCGTCCTCGCAGACGTGGACCTGAAGATCGAACCCGGCCAGCTGGTCGCTCTCGTCGGCCCGACCGGTGCGGGCAAGACTACTATCGTCAGCCTGCTGCCGCGATTTTACGATCTGACTTCCGGAGAGATCAGAGTCGACGGCACGGACATTCGCCGGTTCAAAATCAAATCTCTCCGGCAGCAAATCAGTTTTGTGCTACAGGAGACGCTGCTGTTCCGCGCACCCGTCTGGCAAAACATCGCCTACGGAAAACCCGAGGCCAAGCGCGGCGAAGTTATTCGCGCCGCGAGGCTCGCTTACGCCGACGAGTTTATCGAACAGATGCCGGAGGGATACGACACGATGATTGGCGAACGCGGCATGACCCTCTCTGGCGGCCAGCGACAACGCATCGCGATCGCGCGGGCGATCATTCGCGACGCGCCGATCTTGATTCTCGACGAGCCTTCATCGGGATTGGATCCGGCCGCCGAGAAGCTTGTGTTTGATGCGCTGGGAAACTTGATGGCCGGCAGAACTTCGATTGTCATCGCGCACCGGCTGGCAACCGTTCGCCGCGCCGATGTGATTTTCGTCATTGACGAGGGTCGCGTTGTAGAGCAGGGAACTCACGAAGAGCTGCTGGAGCAGGGCGGACTCTATTCGCGACTTTATGAGTTGCAGTTCAGAGGAGAAGAAGAGGATTCGCGAGATCTCGTGACGGTTTAGGCGGCGAGTCAGCATCACAGCGCCATTTGATCGATCGGGGCAGTAGCCCGACCGTAAGGGAGGGGTCCGTCTCCACTCAAAGGTGGGCGTTACGCGTCGAGGAATGGCATCGGACGAAAACAAAAGGGCCGCTTCGAATGAAGCGGCCTTTCTTGAATTCGCAAATCGGAAGTTTCGGATTCGGGGATTCAAATACTTACTGCCTGGTCGCGGTCGCCGCAGCGGCTGTCGTCGCATTCGCCGGCATCCGCTTGGCGTAATCTTCCACGAACGTCTTCAAGTCGCCGTGGCCGAAACGGGTGTAGAAATCATAGTCCTTCATTTCGGCGTAGACCTGGTCGTAATTCCAGTGGTTTACGTTATATCGATAGACCGCGCCCATGACTCCCGTGCGGTGACGGCCGCCGGCGCAGTGCACGAACATCGCGCCGGTCTGACGGTCATTAACCAGCTTCAGGAAAGCATCAACCGACTCCGGTTTCGGATAGCTGGAATCGCTCATCGGAATGTTCACGTAGCGCATTCCCAGCGCTTCCACGTCGCGCTTCTCATAACTGGTTGGATGGTCCTGCAAATCGATGACCGTCTTCACCCCCAGCGCTTTGAGGTCTTTGTAATCTGACTCGTCCGGCTGGGCGCCGCGATAAAACCGGTCGTCCATTTTGCCGAAATTCCTGATCTTAATGTTGGTAAATGCGGGGTCTGAGTGGGTTTTTGCGACGGTCCCGGAGGCGATCAAGAGGATTAACCCCACTAAAGCGGCGATTCTGACAGAGGTATTTCTAAAACTTGACATCTTAAGTAACTCCTAAAATCTTTAGAGTTTCTAACAGGATTTTCTGCTTTTCGCAAGACCAGTATCAAGTGAGGGCGCCAACGCCTGGGGTCATCTTGAAACGCCTGGGGTCATCTTGACGGGTGGATCTCGCCTGCTTATTAACTCAAGTCTAGTAGCGTTGTCGGGAACACTACTTAGATTCGTCAAGATGCGTCGGAGTTGTACCGGCGAGTTTTCCGAAAGGGTTATTTCCGGCTTAGACCACACAACGGTTCAAAGGCCGAACCACCAGGTCCGCTGGCTACCGCCATCGGTTCTATACCGGCCTGTTTCTAATGCCCCAAGAATAGGCTAATCTACGCGAGATTAGTTGGGGTTTTTGATTATGTCTTTGCTGGACATTCTTTATCTGTCACTTCGAAACCTGCGCGAAGCCAAGCTGCGCGCGACGCTGACTTCGATGGGCGTCATTGTGGGCGTGGCGGTGATCGTCACAATGGTTTCGTTCGGGCTTGGTTTGCAGCGGAATCTCTTGTCGCGTTTCAAGGCGCTGGATCTCTTTAACGAGATGAGCGTTTACGGAAAGAGCATTGCGATT
>WNFG01008619.1_pt1 | contig 12729 bp, 13 predicted proteins | sample 5400431 | NCBI WGS metagenome assembly WNFG01 (sample SAMN13153346, study PRJNA577476) | soil metagenome | isolation source: 120 cm saprolite under Douglas fir tree site 2 hole 3 replicate 2 | place: USA:California | collected 2015-04-18
TGCCTGTCGGACCGGTCGAGGCGGCATTGGCGGAGCGTGTGGCGTCGGCCCTCTGGCGTTTGCGCCGCGTGACGGCCTACGAGGAGGCGGCGATCGCGGAGCGCCAGGACCTCGAGACGGCAAGTGCGCGGCTGCTACCGCATCCACTCGACATCGACAAGGTCATTCGCTATGAAGCACACCTGAGCCGGCAGCTCTACCAGGCGCTCCACGAGCTCGAGGCCATGCGGGCCGGGCGGCGCGGCCAGGCGGCGCCGCTGGTGCGGGTCGACGTCCACGGCGCCCCGGACCTGATCGCCGCGGCGGGGACGCTGACGTCATGAGTGGCCGGCGCCTTCGCGATGACGGGCGCGCCCGGGTACAGCCCGGAGCCGGCGCACCGCAGTCCGTCAAGACCGCGGCGGACGTGCGGAGCTTGCTCGCCGCGCAGATCACGCAGTTGACGGCCAATCCTGATCTCGATCCGTTGCGGAAAGCCGGGCAGCTCGCGCAGCTGGCGCGGGTGGCCCTGCGTGCCATGGAACAGGAGAACCTCGACGCGCGCGTTCAGGCTATTGAATCGGCGCTGAAACTCCGGAAGGGCGCTCAAGCAGAAGGGGACAAGCGATGAAGACACTGACAACGCAGTACTCGCAGTTCACCCCAGAGGAACGGGTCCGCCTCACCCTCGCCGCCTACGAGCGAGAGGATCTGACGGAGGTCGACCGGCTCATAGGCAGTTGCCCGCAGGTGACGCGTGTCGTCCGGGATCCGCGGTACACGGCACGACTTATCTGCATGCGGGTCGCGGTCAGCGCGGAGATCATTCAGTGGATGAACATCTCCGTATATGTCCTTCTATGCGCCGCAGGCATCGAGGGCATCCCACCCGAGGACATCGCGCTCGCGGCCAAGGCCGATGCCGCGTGGAAGACATCGAGCGCCGTCTGGCGGGGTCTTGAGATGGGGATCAGGGGGTTTGCGGCGGACGCCGAAATCACGGTCGACGAACTCCTCGCGCTGGCCGGTGGGCGGCCAGCGGCCGTCGAATACGCCGGCCCCCTGCTTCATGTAGACGCTCGAGCCGACCGCGGATGCGAAAAAGCTGTCCGCCAGCGGCTCTGGCGAGCATGGCAGATTGGAAGCGAGCCGTGAGGCAAGAATTGCAAAACAATTTGCCGCCGGATGCGCAATATCCGACGGCATTTCCGGCCAGGTCACCCAGCTCCCGCTGGGGCCCGCCAATAGCAAGGTCTCGCCCGACAAGTTCCCCGGCCCCCGGTCGAAATAGCCTCTACTTCTTCAGCGTGAAGGCTCCCGGGCCCAAGAGGACCTGGGCGACGGTCGCGCCGAGGAGGAAGAGCGGATACTCGTACCCGTTCTTGCCCGCGAAGATGAAGAAGCCCTGACTCGAGTGAACGAACCACACGGCCCCCGCCATGATCGGAATATTGGCGAGAGCCGCCCAGCGAACGAGGATGCCGAGGATTAGCAGGATCCCGCCCAGCCCATGCGCGAGCAGCAGGTACCAGGCCCCCAGCTCGGGCAGCGGGATGCCCACGCTGCGCTGGTAGGCGATGACTCCCGAGGGAAAGCCGATCTTGTACACGGCCAGGTAGGCGTGACCGAGGTAGATGAAGCCGAGACAGATGCGTAGCACCAGGGTGCCGTATGCTTCCAGACCGCCTCTGCCCACCCTCGGCCCTCCCTCCCGTCGCGACCCGCGTTCAGGACTTTCGGAAGAGGATCTCGCCGACGTACGCCTCGGCGCGCGAGCGCGTATCGTCGGAGTCGATGCCGATGGAGATCGCCTCCATCTTCTCCTCGGGCTCCTCGCCGTAGATCTTCTTGTAGTCCTGGCAGACATTGCGGGACTCGGTCAGCCACTTGTTGAGGTCCGCCTCCCCAGAGCGGACGACCACGTAGGTCACGAGCCCCGTCTTCTGGCTCTTGAAGATGCTCCCCGCCGGCGCCGTCGTGTCCCAGATGTATCCGATGATGCGCGACCGCACGGCCGAGGGAAAGCGGGGGAACGTCACGTAGATCTGCGCGGCCTCGTCGTCGGTGGCCTTCTTGCGGGCGTCGGCGCCCTTGGGAAGCTCGATCACCTTCCACTTCCATTGCAGGATCTGGTAGTCCTTGCAGTCGACCTTGATTTCCTTGTTGATCGTCGAGCTGTCGCCGTTGCTCTTCATCTGCAGGACGCGCGTGGCGTCCTCGCTCACGATCTCGAAGTCGTAGCTGGGACTGCCCCAGTTCTGCGCCTTCCACCCCGCGGGCACGCCCTTCTGGCCCACGGGCGTCTTGGACCAGTCCTCCACGACGAGCTGAGCGCCCTGGCCCCACACGGCGGACGCGGCGGCGAGCAGGACCACGGCCAGGATCGTGCCTCGTCGCATAGTGTCTCCGCGCCCTCCTGTTGAATGGGGTGCCGCGCGCCGACGGATGAGGCGCCCCGGCGAGTATAGCCCACCGCCTATGTTACGGTAAGCGCGTCATGGCGGATCTCCGAGTGGACAAGTGGCTCTGGGCCGCTCGCTTCTTCAAGAGCCGGACGCTCGCCTCCGCCGCGTGCGCCGGCGGCAAAGTCGACGTGAATGACGAGGCCGTCAAGCCGTCGCGTGCCCTTCGGCCGGGAGATTTCGTGCGCATCACCCTGCCGCGCGGCAAGAAGATCGTCAAGGTTGCCGTCCTGTCGGACCGGCGAGGCTCGGGCGCGCAGGCCGCTCTCCTCTACGAGGACCTGACGCCGCCCCCTCCGCCGCGTGAGGGGCGCGTCTTGCCGCCCGTCATCCGCGCCAAGGGCCTTGGTCGCCCGACCAAGCGCGAGCGGCGTCTGATCGAGCGGCTGCATCGTTTCTGACGGCGCCCCACGGTAAGCCTTACGTGGGGCCGTAAATCTTTCGCGTCCTCACGTCCCAGTCGCGGCGGCGAACTTGATCCAAAGCGTGAGATTTCAAGGCCTTCCAATCTTTGCGCCAATCTCCAGCCCTGGCATCCCGGTTGCGATCTCTTACTACCGCGTTTTCATCACGGCTGGCAAACATCTGGGCAGTCAACGGGAAGGAGTGCGAGCATGGCGGACGGCGGCTGGAACAATCCGTGGAAGCTCACGGCTATCGGCATGGCCCTCGTGATCGTGACGGCGCTGGCGACGGGCCTCGTCGTGGCCAACTGGTCGGGCAAAGACAGCGACAGGAAGGTGGCCGATACGAGCTCGAGCGGTCCGGCGTCCCGCGTGGCAAGCTCCCCGGCGCCGGCGGCGCCGGCTGTCCCCACCCAGACGGCGATCAACGCGTGCAACCAGCAGGCGGCCACGCAGGCGGGTCACCGGGATAAGACGGTCGACACGATCAAGGACGGCGCCATCGGCGCGGTCGCCGGCGCGGCCCTCGGTGCAGCAGGTGGGGCCATCGCCGGCGGCGGCTCGGGAGCAGGCAAAGGCGCGGCCATCGGCGGCCTCGTGGGCGCCGGCGGCGGCACGCTTTACGGGCTGAACGAGAACCAGAAGCACGACGAGCACTATCGCAATGCGTATGCGAGCTGCATGCGCTCGCGAGGCTACACGGGTTAGGCGAGAAAGCCGGTTAGGCGAGAAAGCCGAAACCGAAGTCGAGGCCCGGCGGGGCGGTGCCCGCCGGGCTTTCGGCCGCCAGCCGTCTCATCTCTTCTCTTCGCGGGACTCAGCTTGGCCGTGGCGCCGCGGTCGGGCTTGACGGAGCCGTCCAGCTCGACGCCCCCGCTCGTTCCTGGCATCGGTGTCCGAATCGCCGTCGCCTCCGTGTTGAGCTAGCCGCCGCTTGCATCGTGATTGTCCATCTGCTACGGTTCATCGCGTCATTGGCGTCCGGGCGGCTCGCCAGGTGCGAGCCCCAGGGAAGGCGGTGCGAATCCGCCGCGACCCCGTCACTGTAATCGGGGACGAAACCCGCGTGAAGCCACTGGCCCGAGAGGCGCTGGGCCGGGAAGGCGCGGGGAGTAGGACGATCCGAAAGCCAGGAGACCTGCCCAGGCGCTCGCCCTCCAACCGGTCTTCGCGGGAGGACCTGGGTGAGCATGTCCCGTCAACCCGAGCTTCATCGATCGGATCTGATTCTCGGCGGTGTTCGTAGCGGCAAGAGCCGCCAGGCCATCCTGCTCGCCTCCGCTTCCTCCTCGGGCCGGCGCACGGGCTTTCTCGCCACCGCGCGGGCCGACGATCGCGACATGGCCCGGCGCATCGCGCGGCACCAGGCCGACCGGCCCAAGGGTTGGTGCACGGTGGAGGAGCCCTACGAGATCGTCGAGGCCTGCCGGAGACTGACCGATCGCGTCGATCTCATCGTCCTCGATTGCCTCACCCTCTGGGTGTCGAACCTCTTGCTTCGTGGTGACCTCCCGGACGACGTGCTGGCGGCCACGGAAGAGCTGGCGAAGCTCGTGGTCGAGCGACGCGCCGCGATCGTCATCGTGTCCAACGAGGTCGGCTCCGGCGTCCACCCGCCGACCGAGATAGGGGTACGCTTCCAGGACACGCTCGGCGGCGTCAACCGGCGCCTCGCGGTGGCGGCCGATCGCGTCACCCTCATGGTTGCCGGCATTCCCATGCTCATCAAAGACAGCGCGCCACGGATCCCCGCGGATGCCCGTCCTCCAGAAGCTCCTTAGCAGCATCGGGATCCCGGACCCCGCGCCGGGTCTCGAGGCCCAGCGAGCCCTCGATCGGCTGACCAAGCCACCGGGCAGTCTCGGGCGGCTCGAGGAGCTGGCGCGCCGGCTCGCCGAGATCTCGGGACGGTTCCCGCCCACGCTTGACCGGCCCGTCATCTTCACGCTCGCCGCCGACCATGGCGTGGTTGCCGAAGGCGTGAGCGCCTATCCGCAGATCGTGACGTCGCAGATGGTCGAGAATTTTCTCCGCGGAGGGGCGGCCGTCAACGTCCTGGCCCGCCACGCGGGGGCGGCGGTGGTGGTGGCGGACATGGGAGTGGCGGGACCGCTGCCCGCCCATCCCGCGCTCGTGAGCGCGCCGATCGGGCGGGGCACGCGCAACATGTGTGACGGCGCCGCCATGACGCGCGAGGAGGCCCTTCGCGCCATCGAGGCGGGCGCGAGCCTCGTCCTGGCCGAGGGCGGGCGCGGGCTCGATCTCATCGGCACGGGCGAGATGGGCATCGGCAATACCACGGCGGCCAGCGCCGTGGTCGCCGCGCTCACGGGCCTTCCCCCCGCGACGGTGACGGGCCTGGGGACCGGCATCGACGCCGAGGGACGCGCCCGAAAGGTGGACGCCATCACGCGCGCGCTTGCCGTCAACCGTCCCGATCCGGCCGATGGCGTGGACGTGCTCGCCAAGGTCGGTGGCTTCGAGATCGCCGGGCTCTGCGGGGTCATCCTGGCGGGCGCGGCCTCGCGCATTCCTGTGGTGCTCGACGGCTTCATCGCGGGCGCAGCGGCCCTGGCCGCGGTCAGGCTCAAGCCCGAGGTCCAGGCCTATCTCCTGGCCTCGCACCGTTCGACGGAGCCGGGCGCCGCTCACGTGCTGGAAGCCCTCGGCCTCAAGCCCTTTCTGGATCTCGACATGAGGCTCGGGGAGGGGACGGGCTCGGCGCTCTGCATCAGCCTGGCCAGGGCCGCCGTGAAGATCCTGGGCGAGATGGCGACCTTCAAGTCTGCCGGCGTCTCCGAGCGCTCGCCATGAGCCTCTCCCCGCGCATTCCCTGCGTTGTCATCGCCGGCGTGTCGAGCGGAGTGGGCAAGACCACGCTGGTGCTCGGCCTCCTCGAGGCGCTCCGACGCCGAGGCCTCACCGTGCAGCCTTTCAAGGTGGGGCCCGACTTCATCGACCCCGCTTTTCACGGGCTGGCCAGCCATCGGCCGGCCGTCAATCTCGACGGCTGGATGTGCGGCCGCGACGCCGTCCTGGCCGCGGTGGGGAGGTACGCCGCCGACGCCGACGTGGCCCTCGTGGAGGGCATGATGGGCTGCTTCGACGGGCGCGACGGCGGCAGCGACGAGGGATCGACCGCGCAGATCGCGAAGTGGCTGGGTGCGCCCGTGGTGCTGGTGGTGGACGCGGGCGCCCTCGTGAGGAGCGCCGGCGCGATCGTCCTGGGCTTCGAGCGCTTCGATCCAGAGCTGCGCGTCGAGGGTGTGGTGTTCAATCGCGTGGGCGGCCCCCGCCACCTCGAGTGGCTTCGACAAGCCGTGACGGGGGTCTGCCGGGCGCGTGTCCTCGGAGGGCTGCCCCATGAGCCGGCCCTCGCGCTCCCGGAGCGGCACCTCGGCCTCGTGACGGCCGCCGAGGGGGGCTACACGCTTGCGCTCGCCGAGGCGCTGGCGGCCTCGGTCGAGGGCGCGCTCGATCTCGATGCCCTTCTGCGTTTCGCGACGAGCGCGGTGGAGCGGAGGCACCAGTCGCTGGACTCCGCTGTCGCGAGCCGCCGGGTGAGAGTCGGCGTGGCTCGGGATCGCGCCTTCCAGTTCTACTACACGGAGAATCTCGACCTCCTCCGCGAGGCGGGCGCCGATCTCGTCTTCTGGAGCCCGATGGACGACGCCACCCTCCCGGAGGTCGACGGCCTCTTCCTCGGCGGCGGCTATCCGGAGATCCACGCCGGGCGCCTGAGTGTCAACGTCGCCCTGCGCCAGGCGGTGAGGAAATTCGCCGAGGCTGGCCGTCCTGTCTACGCGGAGTGCGGGGGCCTCATGTACCTGGCCGAGTCCCTCCAGGACGCTCAAGGTGTCACGTGGCCCATGGTGGGGCTCCTGCCCGCGCGCACGCGCTGGGTGCGGGGACGACTCCATATCGGCTATCGCGAGATCGTCACGTCGTCCGGGAGCCTGCTCGGGCCCGCGGGAACGCGCGCGCGCGGCCACGAATTTCACGCTTCGGCGCTCGAGCCGCCCCCCGCCTCCGTCGAGCGCGTGTATCAAATCGACGATGGGCGGGCCGAGGGCTACATGGTCGGGCGCACCCTGATGAGCTACGTCCACCTGCACTGGGCTTCGTGTCCGGGCATCGCGACCCGCTTCGTCGAGGCCTGCCGCGCATGACGACGAGCCTGCGCGCGCTCGCCTTCTGCCTGTTGCTCTTTCCCGGGTCGGCCTGGGGATTGGAGGTGGTGGACCAGACCGGGCGCGCGCTGACGCTTCTGGCGCCGCCGCGCCGCATCGTCTCGCTCGTGCCGAGCGTGACGGAGATCCTCTTCGCCATCGGCGCGCAGGACGCGCTCGCGGGTGTGACGGACTTCTGTGACTTTCCCTCCGAGGCCAAGCGCAAGCCGAGCGTGGGCGGCATGATCAATCCGAGCCTCGAAGCCCTGGTGACGCTCAAGCCTGATCTGGTCGTGGCCACGCGCTCCGGGAATCGCGCGGAGACCTTCGACCAGCTCAAGCGGCTGCGCCTGCCCGTCTATCTGGTCGACCCGATCTCGGTGGACGACGTGATGCGGCTCGTGACCGCCCTCGGCGAGCTGACCGGCCACCGGGACGGGGCCGCCGCCGTCACCGGCGATCTCGAGCGGCGGATCAAGGCGGTGGAAGAGCGCGTGGCGGGACGGCCGCGCCCGCGCACGCTCTACGTCCTTTGGCCCGATCCGCTCATCGTGCCGGGTCGCGACGCCCTGGTCTCCGAGCTGATCGCCCGGGCCGGCGGCGAGTCCGTGACGACGGACCAGGGCGCGGGCTACCCACGCATGAGCCTCGAGGCGGCCGTGGCGCGGGCGCCCGAGGTAATCATCCTCGCCAGCCACGGCGGCGGCACGCCCGTGGGACGCGACAAGTGGGAGCGTCTGGAAAGCCTCCCCGCCGTCAAGAGCAAGCGCCTGTACACGGCCGACGGCAGCGTCATGCATCGCTACGGTCCGCGGGTCGTCGACGGCATCGAGTCGCTGGCGAGACTCATCCACCCGGAGGCCTTCGTCAAGTGACGGGACCGAAGAAGCTCCTGGCGGTATGCGCGGGACTCGCGCTGGTGCTCGGCCTCGTGGCGCTCCTCTCGCTCCTGGTCGGCAGCGCGCGCGTGGCCCCCGGGGCCATCGTCGACCTCGTGATGGGGCGCGGGCCCGTGGAAGGCACGGAGCGGGTGGTCATCCTCGGCATCCGCCTGCCGAGAATCGCCGCAGCGGCGCTCGCGGGGGGCGCGCTCGCGGTGGCGGGTGCCGGCTTCCAGGCCTTGACCCGGAATCCGCTCGCCGAGCCCTCGATCCTCGGGGTCTCCGCGGGCGCGGCGTTCGGGGTGGTCCTGGCTCAGATCTCCGGGCTCGGCCAGGGCCTCGTCGAGGCGCTGGGGCTGACGGCTTTTGCCTTTGCCGGAGCCCTCGTGGCCGGCGTTTCCGTGTACGTGATCGCCGCCACGGGCCGCGGATTGCCCGTTCACACACTGCTCCTGGCCGGGGTCATCGTCGGCATCTTCTTCTCCGCCGCCATCACCGTGCTCATCTCGCTGGTGGACACCAACCGGCTGGGCGGTGTCATCCACTGGCTGCTCGGGAATCTCGCCCCCATTCCCGCGGGCGCTCTCGGGGTGTTCGCGGCGGTGACGGCGCTCGGCGTCTGGCTCGTGCTCGGGAAGGCGCGCGCCCTGAATCTCCTCGCCCTCGGCGAGGAAGGCGCGCAGGAGCTCGGGGTGGATGCCGAGCGGCTCAAGCGGCGCATGGCCCCGACAACCGCGTGCTCATCCCCGCGGCCGTCCTGGGCGGCGGCGTCTTCCTGCTTGCCGCCGATACCCTGGCGCGGACGGTGGTCGCCCCCGCCGAGCTCTCGGTCGGCGTCATCACGTCCTTCTGCGGGGCGCCGTTCTTCATCTACCTCCTGCGCTCGCGCGCGGGACGGGTCATGCCGTGACGCCCCTCGTCCGGCTTGACGGCGTCGGCTTCGCCTATCCGAACGCCGCGCCCGGACGCACCCGCTTCGAGATCCGGGATCTGTCCTTTGCGGTGGCGCCCGGGGAAGTCCTCGGGCTGATCGGACCGAATGCCGCGGGCAAGACGACGGTCATCCATCTCCTCTCCAAGGTCCTGATGCCGTCCCGGGGCGAGATCTTCGTGGAGGGCGAGCCGCTCCGGTCGCTCGGCCGCGCCGAGGTGGCGCGCCGGGTCGCCGTGGTGCCGCAGGACGTGGCGCCGGGCTTTCCCTACACGGTGCGCGAGCTCGTCCTCATGGGCCGCTTCGCTCACGCGCCGGGCCGATTCTTCGAGAGCGCGGCGGACGCGCGCGTCGCGCGCGAAGCCATGCGGCTGACCGGCGTGGAAACCCTCGCCGGCGAGACGCTGGGCCGACTGTCGGGAGGGGAGCGCCAGCGCGTGGTCCTCGCGCGCGCCCTCGCCCAGGAGCCGCGGCTCCTCTTGCTCGACGAGCCGACCGCCCACATGGACCTGCGCTACCAGGCCGAGTGCGTCGGTCTTCTGCGGCGGCTCAATCGGGAGCAGGGGCTCGGCATTCTCCTCGTCTCCCACGATCTCAACATGGCGGCCGAGCTATCGGATCGCCTGCTCCTCATGTCCGGAGGAGCCGCCGTGACCATGGGCACGCCCGAGGAGGTGCTGCAGGAGTCGACGCTCGAGCGCGTGTACGGCTGTCGCGTCGTGGTGGACAAGCACCCCGCCACCCGCCGGCCCACCGTCAACGTCGCCTGGCCCGATCGATGAGACGAGCGAAGCTGTCGCCTGCGCCGCCGGGGGAGCGCGGCCGCAGGTCGATGAGCTAGGCGGACGGAAGAGGCGAAGCTGTCGCCGGCGCCGCGCCGGCGACGATGGGGGAGTGCGGGGGCCATCTGGGCCCCCGCTGACAAAGAAGACGGGAGTGCGGGGGCCGTCTGGGCCCCCGCTGATAAAAAAGACAGGAGGGAAAGCAGGGCATAGTTCAAGGGAGTCGCGATCAAAGGGAAGCCGGTGAGAAACCGGCGCGGTCCCGCCACTGTGAGTGGGGAGCCAAGCCCCTGCCTGTATGGAAGCCACTGGGAAACGTCCCGGGAAGGCTGGGTGACGGCGTTGAGCCACGAGTCAGGAGACCTGGTCGCGACAGGGAAGCAGACACCCTTTCGAGAGAAAAGGAGCGGTCATGCGAATCGCGAGCAAGGTCCTGGTACTGACGTGGCTTCTGGCGGCGCTGCCGGCAGCCGCCCAAGAGACGAAACCGGAGGAGAAGAAGGCGGAGACGAAGAGCGTGGACCCGGTGGTGGTGACGGCGACCACGGTGCCGACGAAGGCCGAGCAGCTTGGCGTCGCGCTCAGCGTCATTACGGAGGACGACTTCAAGACCTACCACTACGCGACGGTGGACGAGGCGATGCGGAACGTGCCGGGAGTGGACATCCGGCGCTCGGGGTCTCTTGGCAAGACCTCGAGCATCTCCATTCGCGGGGCCAATTCCAACCAGGTCCAGGTGCTGGTGGACGGAGTCCGCGTGAAAAGTCCCACGCTGGGCCAGGTGGATCTCTCCGACCTTTCACCGGACCTGATCGACCGGATCGAGATCATCCGAGGGCCGCAGTCCACCCTCTACGGGGCCGACGCCATCGGGGGCGTGGTCAACATCATCACCAAGAAGGGCAAAGGGCCCTTCCAGGCCTCCGTGCAGCAAGAGGCGGGCAACTACAGCACGCTCCAGTCCCGCGTCCAGGCGAGCGGAGCCTGGAAGATCTTCGACTACTCCTTCTCCGTCTCGCACCTCGAGAGCAACGGACAGTTCCAGAACGACGGCTCCAATATCAACGCCCTCAACGGCCGGTTCGGAGTCTCGTTGCCCTTCGACTCCTCTCTCTCCTTCATCATTCGCTACAACAAGAGCGACACGGGCGTCCCCGTCAAGGGCGTTTTCCCGGGGCCCCAGCCCATCGATCCCATCATCAACCCGAATGCCAAGCAGCAGAGCGAGACGACCGTGATGCTCCTCGAGGCCAAGACGCGGCCGGTGGCGTGGTGGGAGAGCACGGCGCGCGTCTCACGCTACCAGAACAATGTCGGATTCCAGGATCCCGCGGACCCCGGGGTCGACTTCGATTTTCCGACCTTTGCCCAGATCAACGTCGAGCGGCGCGAGGTCGAGTGGCGCAACTCCTTCTTCATCGGCCCGTGGAGCACCAGCACGGTCGGGATCGGATACCGCAATGAGGAAGGCAACAACAAGGGCGTCTTCCGCACGGCCCGTCACGTGCCGTCCGTGTTCTTCGAGCAGCAGTTCCGCTTCTTCGACCGGCTCTTCCTCACGGGCGGCTTCCGGAAAGAGGATGACAGCGTGTTCGGCAGTGCAACCACCGAACACGGATCGTTGGCGTTCGTCATCAAGGAGACGGGCACGCGCATCCGCGGGAGCGCGGGCACCGGCTTCCGGGCGCCGACCTTCAACGACCTCTTCTTCCCCGACTTCGGCAACCCCGATCTCCAGCCCGAGCGCAGCATGTCGTGGGACGCCGGGGTGGACCAGAAGCTCTGGCAGGGGCGGATCCGGCTCGGGCTGACGTACTTCCACAACGACTTCACGAACCTGATCACCTGCTGCGTGTCGATTCCCACGGCGCCCTTTGGCGGCCCCGTCAATGTCGGCTCGGCGCGATCGGCGGGCATCGAGTTCACGGGCGAGGCCGACATCCTGCCGAATCTCGTCGCCTCCCTCAACTACACGTACACCGACACCAAGAACCTGCAGACGGGACGGTGGCTGCCTCGCGAGCCCCAGCACCGGTGGAACATCGGACTCACCTGGGAGCCCATCCGGCGCCTGTCCCTGTTCACGCAGGTCTACATCGTCACCCAGCAGTGGGAGACCTTCGGCGAGGTCTACAACAGCGGCTACACACGCGTGGACATGGGCGGCACCTATCGCGTGCTCGAGAAGTACAACTGGGTGCAGGGGCTGGATCTCATCGTGCGGGTCCAGAATCTCCTGAACGAAGGCTATGCCGAGGTACGTGGGTTCCCCGCCCTCGGAACCAACTTCCTCGTCGGCCTCCGGGTCGGCTTTTGAGACGGCGCCCATGATCGACGGCTTGGGCCTTCGGATGGATGACACGGCCGTGGTAGTGACGAGCCAGCGGCTCCTCACGGTCCTGTCGTCGGCCGTGCACGGCGGCGGCTTCCAGAGCGCCCGCGCCATCATCAACCTTCACGTCGCCAAGCACGATCCCTGCGTCAACCCAGCCGCGATGCTGGAAGCCTTCGCACGGCGCGCCGCAGTGCCCGTGCCCTACGTCGGGCTCTTGACGGGCGCCTGGACCGAGCTCGCCACGACGGGAGAGGAAGGCGGGGCCGGGATCGCGACGCTCGCCGTGGCCACCGTCGGCCTGAGCAATCGCATGGCCGCCGCCCACGGGCCGATCCAGGTCTGGATGCCCGGCACCATCAATACCATCGTGGTCGTTGATGCCAATCCCGATCCACCCGCCCTCGTCAATGCCGTGATGACGGCGACCGAGGTCAAGGCCCTGGCTCTCCACGAGGCCGCCCTGCGCGATGCTGCGGGCAGGCCCGCCACGGGCACCTCGACGGACGCCGTGGTCATCGCGGCCACCGGACGGGGCGGGGGCATCCGCTTCGGCGGGCCTGCCTCCGAGCTCGGCTGGAGCATAGCCCAGGCCGTGTACAAGGCCTTGACCGCGGGAGTTCGCAGCTGGCAGGAGCGCAACCCGTGAGGCTTCGCCACCTCGCGACACTCGCGGGCTCCGCCGCGCTTCACGCCGTCGCCGCGAGCGTTGTGCTCGTGCTCGCCGCGGGCCTCCGGGAGCCGCAGCCGCTCTTCATAGATTTGACCGGCGGGGACTTGACCGGCGCG
>WNFG01005135.1_pt1 | contig 12727 bp, 10 predicted proteins | sample 5400431 | NCBI WGS metagenome assembly WNFG01 (sample SAMN13153346, study PRJNA577476) | soil metagenome | isolation source: 120 cm saprolite under Douglas fir tree site 2 hole 3 replicate 2 | place: USA:California | collected 2015-04-18
AAGACCGTTTGCATGCCAGCCACCCGCAATGATGTCCGCGGCACGATTCATGTTGCCGCCCCACTGCCTGCCCCTGCCGAATGGCACGTCGTAATTAAACGCGCTGGTGAAACTGTGCCGGATGTCCCACGATGCGCTGGAATATCAGGAACCCCAGTTGGTGTTATCCGGGAAGCCGATGTTGCTCGATCCGCTGAGCGGTGTTCCGGCGTTCGCCAAGGCATGGCTCCAGGTATACGCCGTCAGGAATTGCAGACCCCGCGAGAAGCGTTTTTCGAGCTTCGCTGAGCCTGCCGCATAATTGCCAAAGCCGTTGGAAACGGTAATGGAAAGGCCACTCCCAACCGATTGGCACGTTGGGCACGCCGAGTTGATGTACCGCAGACTATCGGCACTGATCGAGGAGTTGGTGGTGCCAAGGTTTGCGTAAGTATCGGTGTTTCCGAGAATCACAGAATGTGCCTGATGATTTCCCGTATACGCGAGCTCGAGCGCCATATCCCAAGGCAACTCGCGCTGCACGATCAGGTTCCATTTATGCACCATGGAGTTGCGGAAGTCGGGCTGAACTCCGCGGAACTGGATTTGGGCGTTCAAGGTAAAAGGACTGGCCGGGAATCCCCCTGTAAGCCCGCCGGGCATGAATTGGCAATTCGGGCAGTTCGCATCTGAAATGCCGAGGAACGAGGATACCGCGCCAGGTGTCCGATTCATCTGAACTGTTTCGTTGAAAGGTATGCCTTCGCCCCGGTTAGGACTGCCGCCCTGATTCTCCTCGCCACCGTAGAAAATCCCATAACCCATGCGGATCACGGTCTTGGGAGTTACCTGATAGGCGATGCCCAGACGCGGGCCGAAATCAAGTTTGTCCCAGGGGATCAAGTACTTGGACACCTGTCCACGGGACACTTTGACGTTGGGGAACGCAGCCGCGAAATTCGGCGGCAGTGGCAAATCCTGCTGCTTGCCTTCGGGAATATAGAGAGTCAGGGTCTGCAAATCGAAGTTGGCCTGTCTCCCGAATCTCTCGCCGATGGGCGACCACAGTTCGTAGCGCAAGCCGATGTTGAATGTTAATTTCCTGGTGATCTTCCAGTCGTCTTGCACATAGCCGGCCCATGCAACTTTCTGGGACGAAATGAAGTTGGTCGTTGAAATCGAGGCGCTATCAACCTGCCCGAGCAGCGCTGAAGCGATCGAGTCGCCCGTGCTATTCCCGACGGTGGGCCCAAGAGAAGATGATTTCGACGATGGGAAGGCAGTTTCGTTGGCGCTATAGTTGACTATCCCGTGCGGAGCGGGAACCTGGAAAAACGGGAACTTCACCTGCCTGAACTCCGCGCCCATCTTGATCGCGTGAGATCCCTTGGTGATGGCAACGTTGTGGACAAAGTCCAAAACGTTGTTATATTCGAGCGTGGGCCCCCATTGCGCGCCACCGAATCCGGTATAACCTCCGGGATTGATATTCGGAAGACCGCCATTAGCCGCGTAGGCGGAGGTTGGATTGTACCCGCCGATACCAAATTCCTTGAACAAATCCACGTTTGGGTTGGCCCCCACGCGCGACGTCACCAGTCGCGTGAAACTGGCGCGGGTTTCGGTGAAGATCCTCGGAGTCCAGACGCGAGTGAAGCTGATCTGTCCATTCCGGTTGAGGTCGATTTCTCCGGTACCGTTGAAGCCGCTGTTGTCGAGAGCGCCGGGGAAGGGCGCCACGCTGGTCTTGTTCGTGTTCCCCCAACTCAGAGAGCCAAATATACTGTTTTTCTCACTGAGCCGGTAGTCGACACGCACGTCACCCTGATCCGTTACTTGCGATCCAGGCGTGTTGTAGAAGTAGTCGCCGGTGGGCTGGGTGCCGGTAATGATGTTCTGGTTCGGGCTCGGAAACTGTTGCAGGAGCTTAAAGAAAGCGGCATCTTTCATGCGGCTGTCGGGGATCTTATTTCCAGGAAAGATCGTCCGCGAAATTGGCGCCGTAGGGGTGCCGGTGGTCGTAAGAGGATCGTAGATCGCGCCCTTGAGGAAAGTAATCGGATTGCCGGCGCTATCCGTTCCGGTAGCGGTTGTGCCCAAAATGCTCGAGAAATCTCCCATCTTCATTGCCGCGGTAGGGACTGTGGCGGTGGCGTTGAGGAAACCCAAGCCTTGGATGCCACCGGAAGAGGCGATGCGGGTCCCCTGATAGTCGCCAAAAATGAACAATTTGTTCTTGATGATGGGAGCGCCGGCCGTGGCGCCGAACTGATTTTGCACGTAGGGTCCGCGCGGTTTACCGGCCTGGTTGTTGGTCCAACTGTTTGCGTTCAGATCTTTGTTCTGTAGAATTTCAAAAACACTGCCGTGCAACTGGTTGGTGCCCGACTTTAGGTTGACGTTGATTACCGCGCCAGCCGCGCGGCCATACTCGGCGTTAAAACCGTTCGTCAAGATGCTCATTTCGCTGATCGCTTCCACGGATGGCCCAACCGAGTAAGAGGTTTGGTTCAAAAAGTCAATGGTGTTGACATTGTTATCGACACCGTTCAACAGGAAGTTGTTCTGGCCGTTGCCGCGCACGCCGCCCGCGGAGAAACCGCCATTGGCCCCATCGCGAGCGCCAGGCTCAGCCGGAAGCACACCCGGGGAAAGACGCGCCAGATAGGCGAAGTTACGCTGCCCCCCAAGCGGAACATCGGTCAGCGTTTTGGTGTTTATCGCCGCTCCAACCTGAGTGCTTTCGCTCTGCAGCAAGGGCGCCACTGCCGTGACTTCCACAGTCTGGCCCACATCGCCGATGGTCAAAACGATATTGACACCCGTTCGCTCGCCAGCCTTCAAAAGGATGTCCCTCTGTTCGGCGGTCCTGAACCCAGGCGCGCTGACGCTCACGGAGTAAGTGGATGGCTTCAATGCCGGGCGAACAAAATCTCCGGTAGCAGTGGTTGTAAGCGTGTACACCTGACCGGTTTCGAGTTCGGTGATAGTAACCTTCGCGTTGGCGACAACACTGCCTGACGGATCGGTCACCGTTCCTACCAGAGTTGCGAGATCGCGTTGCGCGAACAATGCGCATCCACAAACTAAGGCAAGTAAAGCTATACGTAGCCCTACGAAGTATCGATACATGGATCTCCCCTTTCCCCGCCTACTGAGCTAGACGGAAAAATATCACCATCGGCCCACGAAGTCAAGATCTTTGTAATACACTGCTTGTAAACAAAAATCGCAAACCTCGTTGGCTCCCGCAGCCTGATATGAATTCAGCCCGTAACTGACTAGGCTTGCAAGAGTTAGTAGGATTCGCTGGGAGTACCATGAAACTTACGATTGCAAGCGGTTGCAAGCGAGTAATTCACCTAGGGTGCTCGCTTGATGGTTATACTCAAGTAACCGCTGAGTTGCCGGAAATAGATCGGGAGCGTGGGCATTTGAGACGGATCGGGCCACCTTGGAAACTGCTGCTCCTGGCAGGAATCGTCATCATCGGTTCGACACAAGCCGCCCCCGAATACGTCGACCCTCGAGTGTGCGCCTCGTGTCATCGGCTGATCGCCGAAGACTACCGCCAGACCGGCATGGGCCGCTCATTTTTCCGGCCAGCCGGCGCGAACACCATAGAAGACTACACAAAAAACAACGAATTTTATCAGTCCCGGTCCGAGACTCACTACTCGATGATTCGACGCGATGGACAATATTATCAACGACGCTGGCAAATCGGTTTTGCGGGAAAAGAGACGAATGTCGAAGAGCTGAAGGTGGATTACATCATGGGTTCGGGCAACCATGCGCGATCGTATATGCATCGTACGCCTGCCGGCACCCTTATCGAATTGCCCCTGGGCTGGTATTCGAACGCAAACTCGCAGCCGAAGACCGGATCGTGGGCTATGTCGCCGGGTTCCGATTCCGATCATCCGCGGACTCGGCGCTTCGTCGCTTACAAGTGCATGTTTTGCCACAATGGATTTCCACGAATACCCGCGGGGCACGAGACGCCGGGTAGCGATCCTGTTTTCGTCGGCGACCTGCCCGAAGGGATCGATTGCCAGCGCTGTCACGGACCCGGAGGCAAACACGTTCGAATAGCCGGCAATACCGCAGCCAAGCCGGAGGACATTCGCGCGAGCATCGTCAATCCCGCCCGCCTGAATTCAAAACTCCAAATGGAAGTTTGTATGCAGTGCCATCTCGAGACCACCAGCGGTCGTATTCCCGCTACGGTGCTGCGATTCAACCGCGGCCCTTTTTCATTTGTGCCGGGAGAGCCGCTCGAGGATTTCATGATTTCCTTCGATCATGCGCCTGGCACCGGACACGACGACAAATTTGAAGCAGTCAGTTCTGTATACAGGCTGCGGCAATCCCGTTGTTTTGCCAGGAGCGAAGGCAGGCTGACTTGTCAAACCTGCCACAATCCACATCGCGTACTTGCCGGCGAGAAAGCAATGAACCACTACTCAGGAATCTGCCGGCAGTGTCATGCTACGCAGCAGGGCTCCATTGCAGCGATCGATTCCCTGATCTCATCCGGCCAGCATCCACGCGCGGCCGATTGCACCACGTGCCACATGCCCAAGCGGCGCGCGGAGGATACGCCGCGCATGATCATGACCGATCATTTGATCCAGCGGCGTCCACCTCCAGGAAACCTGCTTGCCGAATTTACCGAACCTCCACCCACGGATTATCACGGCGAAGTGGTTCCATACTACCCTTCGCCGCTTCCACGAACGGACGAGAATGCGCTTTACCGCGCCGTGGCACAGGTGGGGCTTGGAAATAATGAGGAGGCTGGTTTGCCGGAGTTGGCGCGCGAAATCGACCGGCAGAAACCGCGCGAAGCCGAGTTCTACATCGTGCTCGGAGACGCCTGGCACAGCGCCGGCAAACATCGGGAGGCTGTTGCGGCCTATGAACAAGCGGTCCGGCTGAGTCCGGACTCGTTGCGGGGTTTGCGAGCGCTGGCCGCCTCACTGCAGGATTCCGGGGATTTCGCGCGCGCCGCGGAAATGCTGAAGAGGGCCATTCAGATTTCGCCGTCCGACCCCGAGTCCTGGTACAAGTATGGATTGTTAGACTCCAGTGCAGGGCGCATGGCCGAAGCGATCGATAAAATTCAGAGGGCTATCGCACTCGATCCTAGTTTGCCGGAGAAGTCGCGAAAGCTCGCCGAAATTCTGATGAAAACCGGGCAACTGGATCGCGCCCAGGCCGCTTTGCGTGACGCGCTTCGCATCGATCCTTACGATGAGGATGCTTGGGATCTGGCCGGCCGGGTGCTCGCCGAAAAAGGCGAGTTCGCAGAAGCTATGTACGACTTCGAAAGAGCGGTTCGTCTGCGTCCCGGCTCCGCAACGCATCTCTACGATTTTGCGCTGGCGCTGGCCCGCGCCGATCGATTCGAAGAAGCTCGGGAACGTGCCGAGGCTGCGGTGCGCGCCGATGGTAATCTTGCGGAAGCCCATGAATTGCTGGGAGGGCTGTTTGAGAGGAAACGGCAATTGCTCGACGCTGCGCGCGAATATCGGAAAGTGTTGGAGCTGCAGCCCGATTTGAGCCGTGCGCACTTGCGATTGGGGAACGTGTTGGCCGCCCAGGGAGACTTTTCAGGCGCCGCTGAACATCTACGTGAAGCTGCCAAAGCGAGTGATACAGCTATTGCTCAACAGGCGGCTCGGGCGCTGCAGCAGCTCGGAGCCCGTTGAACGATGCTTAGTGCTCCTATCTCCGATGTGGCGTACGCACTCGTGCGTGCCGTGTCGAGACTCGTCTCGACACTTGCTTGTGATCTATACCACTTCCGAGGCAAGCGTCGAGACGAGTCTCGACGCGGCACGCACGAGTGCGTGCGGTACGGTCTGTCGCCGTATTTTGGAGCGGCCGGGGCGTTTTCGATTCTTGCGGTTCTTTTGTTGGCCGGTACCACCACAACCACCGTCCGCTTCGTCGATATTGCAGCGGAGGCGGGCCTGACTATTCCGAACACGTTCGGCGGCAAGGAAAAAAAGAATTTCATTCTCGAAAGCACTGGCACGGGAGCGGCGATCTTCGACTACGACGGGGACGGGGCTAATGACATTTTCATCGCGAATGGGACCACGCTCGATCCCCATGCCCCGCCAACTCGCTCGCAACTCTATCACAACGATGGAAAGGGTCACTTTACCGAAGTGGGTCGACAGGCGGGTTTGACGCGGTCCGGCTGGGCGCAGGCCGCGTGTGTTGGCGATTTCGACAACGACGGGCATCCCGACCTCTTCGTGACTTACTACGGGCACAACAGTCTCTATCGGAATTTGGGCAATGGACGGTTCTCGGATATCACCGAGGCCGCCGGACTGCCTGTCACCGGAACGCGCTGGGGTTCCGGCTGCGCGTTTATCGATTACGACGGTGACGGCTATCTCGATATTTTCGTCGCGAACTACGTCGACCTGGATCTGAATAATACTCCGAAGCCCGGCAGCAGCCAGAATTGCGAGTGGAAGGGGATGGTAGTGGTATGCGGTCCTCGCGGGCTTCCCACCGCGCACAATGTCCTGTATCACAACAATCGCGACGGCACGTTCACCGACGTTTCGGAGAAAGCCGGCATCCTCGCGCCGGGCGGCCGCTATGGCCTGGGCGTTGTCGTCGCGGATTTCGATAACGACGGCTGGCCGGACATCTATGTAGCCTGCGACCAGACCCCCAGCCTGCTGTACCGCAATAAACACGACGGCACCTTTGAAGAACGCGGCGACGCGGCCGGAGTTGCCTACAATGCCGATGGCCACCTGCAGGCGGGCATGGGGATCGCTGTCGCGGATTACGACGGCAACGGATTCCTGGATATCGCCAAGACCAACTTTTCCGGCGACCGGCCGTCGCTGTACCGGAATGAGGATGGCAGATTCTTCGAAGACGTTTCAGAGCAGTCCGGGCTGGGCCGGAATCAACTGCTCGGTTGGGGGATCGCGTTTCTGGACGTCGACGAGGATGGATGGCCCGACCTGGTCATGGCCAACGGGCATGTGTATCCGGAAATCGACCATTCGCCGATTGGCGAAACCTACCGGCAGAAGACGCTGCTCTATCGTAATCTAGGCAATGGTCGCTTCTCCGACATCACCGCTTCAGCCGGTCCGGGCTTCGCGCCCAGCCGTCCTTCGCGGGGCTTGGCAACGGGCGACCTGGACGGCGATGGGCGGCCGGAAATTCTAATTGTTAATATGAACGATCGGCCAACGCTGCTCAAGAACGCCGGCCCGCGCCAGAACGCTATTGCTATTACGCTGGCTGGGACGCGGTCGAACCGCAGCGCCATCGGCGCGCGATGCACGGTGGAAGCGAACGGCCGTAAACAGATCGCCGACGTCGTGAGCGGCGGCAGCTACTATTCGCAGAGCGCATTCACGCTTTATTTCGGCATCGGCAGAGCCGATAAAGCCGATAGGATCGAGGTGCGCTGGCCAGCGGGAGAGAAGCAGTCCTGGCGGGACGTCGCCACCAACCGTACCCTGCTCATCACCGAGGGCCGGGAGCAGTTTGAAGAGCGGCCGTTTTCGGGAAGCGCTTCGCCGGGTAATCGACGATCTGCTTCCGCTGCCGCCCCATTGCGCTAGCGCTGCGAACAACCATTTCATCGACCAATGAATTTCGTCCTTCCGTCATCTACGGTCGTGTCCCGCGTAATCCAGCGTGCGCTCGGGTTTCCGGGTTTCTACGGGCGCAATCGTAGTCGCCCGGCAGTCCAGGCACAACGCAGATTACAAAAGACGATCGTGTGTTCCACCATTGGGCTCTTTGCATTCCCTTAACCATCGGTGAATGACTCTTGAAAAACTTTCACTTCAAATCCATCACCAATTGTTGTACCCGTCAATCGCGAAAAGAGGGCGTCCGCTATGCCACGTTTGCAAACCACGTTCATGGTTCTCCTTATAGCCTCTCTAGGCGCAATCCCGGCGCTCGGTCAGAGCGGTGTCATCCAGGCAGCATTACCGATCCACAAGGCGCCGTCATCCCGGGCGTCAGAGTGACGGCACTCGACGAAGAGAAGATAGTCATCGTGCGAGAGACGGGCTCCGGGCGGGATGGCTCGTTTCAATTGCGCCCCCTGCTTCCGGGCGTCTACACCGTCAGAGCTGAAATGAAGGGTTTCAAGGTGCTCGAGCGGAAATGACAACCTTCTTTATGTCTGATTTCTGTCCCTTGATTGCGCCGTCAAGTGAGTCAGTTCACGGTACGACATGAGAAACAGTGGCCGCTGAATGACTCTGGGCGTGATTCGCCTCGAGACGCAGGCCCAGCCTATTCAGTACTTCTCGGGTGCCCTTGACGAGTCCGAAAAGCGGTTTGGGATCCGGGGCCGGCAGGCCAAATTTGTGAAGTGCAAGGCGCGTGTGGATTCTGACGAGTTGATATTGAAACCGAACGTGCTGTCTGAGCAGGAACTTCAGCTCCTCGGAACCGCCGTCCGGTGAAATCGCCACCAGATATCGAGCCGCTCTCTGAAGCTGTCGAAAGTCTTCGATGAGGTCCCGGAAGTACACGGCGAGAATACGCCGGCGCTCAATATCGAACTGCTTGATGTGGCTGGTACGGAGTTTGACGACGTCGCGAAGGTGCACGACATCGTCCTGGGAAACGAGCCTACGCATCACTTCATACCTGGAAAGCGAAAATCGTTCCACACGCGCTCTGTCGAACTCGCTCGAGCCGCGAAGAAACTGGACCAAAGGACGGCCAAGCGACCAAGCCACGAGAATGGCCAAGACCACAAAGCTGACATCGAGCAGACTCATGTCGTAACTGCCATCAAGAATAACCGATATAAGCACAAACTCCAAGACCCATTTTGGTCTGCCGCGATCGGGATAGTACTAAGGTTGCTCAAGGCTTTAATTCGGAAAGCAGGTCATTGATTCGCTCCAACTGTGCATGGAGCTGGGCCTCTTCCTCAGGCGTCCGGCGGAAACTCGAAACGCGGATTATTTGTTCGCCGGCGCGATTCAAGCGGAGCGCCCAGTACCAGGTCGTAAGGAAAAATACCAGGTTGATGAAGATGCTTGCGATCTGATCGACGATACCGCCATGGCGCGTTACGATCAGCAACGCGGCCGCCTTTGCGTAGAAGTAGAACGCATAACCCGTGAAATACGCCTTGATGTTCTGGCTGACTTCTATTGGGAACCATACGAACAGACTCAAGATGACTGCGAGCATCACCGTCATGCTAATGGTCACCCCGAGTTCCACGGTCCGGTAGTGGTGCAAGATCGGAAAGTTGGTAGCCTCGCCCCCAAACGCTGTAAAAGCGATGAGAACCGCGGCCACCAGAACCAAAATCAGGAAAGCTAGAAGCACCATACGAGATACTCTCGCCATCCCCGGATAGTTTCGAAGGACAAGAAGGTATAACTCACGGAGCACGATCGCGTCGCAAGTCCACCGCATCGGGCCCGTAATCACAAACGCCTGCCCATAAGCGTTGGGATGCGGCGCCAACACCCACAAAAGGATGTCACGCGAAACTTCAACAACAACAAAAAGTGAAAACGCGGGGTAATTCCTCCAGAGTCTGGTGCGCGCAAACTGCCACAACAGAACCCCGCACGCAATCATTGTTCCGAGCCAGACCGCTCGCTCGACCATAGGAACCCATGCCATTGCGCGGAATTACCCCGAGTGCAACGCTATGTGTGCAAATTGTCTAACGGACAGGGTAGACACTGAGGATAGGGAGCATCGAAAAGGCGCGGGCCAACATCGGTGACCGCAGCCAACACAAACATCCCCAGAACGACCATCAGAATCCTTTTCGTCATGTTACTTACTCCTTTGCAATCGTTAGATTTGAGCCGGCGCGAGCCGGTCCATTTTAGAATAACCGCACTGCCGGAGAAATTGAGATTGTTTTTGGATAATTCGGGTGAGTAAGGTAATTTTGTTGCACGCACGTTCCGGCCCATATCATTTATCTCTTTTGTCCCGTGGGAGTTGAGGAATTGCTCGGAGGGTTCTGGGCGCTGGGATCGATTCTCCAAGGCATAGGGTGAGTCCAACGCTCGTCTCACTGCTCGCTTGCGCCAGAGTAAAGCCTTGAGGGGAGTCTCTTGCTTCCCGGCGGACAGTTCGAGCGAGGGGGCACAGCGGGAAAACTACGCAAGCTGTTGAGCATTCGAAGAAAGCCGGATTGCTGCGGACGGATCCGCCCAACGATTCCCGAATCTCCCGGTTTCAATATAAGATGTAACTTATAACGGCTTTAATGTAACCTTGGCTTCAGTGACGGGTTCGGAGGTGGGTGCTGCTTGAGTCCGTTGTTAATGCAAGGAAATGGGAGTGATAGAATCCTAAGGGTGACGTCTGGGAGTGGCGTCCAATTCTCTATATGCCTGAGCGTGTTCCGCGATTCAAAGTACGTAAACGTGTCTTCACGTCAATGACCGACGCAGATTCTGTCCTGAAGGATCTAATCGAGCCTGCCACCAAGGCGTCGATAACGTTCCGGCCGGGACTGGATCACAGGTTGATGCCGGCCGAGCCAGAGTTTTCCATCCGGCAACGGCCCCGCACTATCGAGAGCGCGCTGGAATATCTGGACACCCGTATTCTGTCGCGGAGGGCTGGGGCGTTCGACCAGCTTCTTTATTTGGCTTCGTTTCGAGATCTCACATCGGGCGTGTATCTGGACAATAGCCTGACAACGGATTTCGGTCCGGAGCTGGCTGCGGAAGCAATGAAACGCGCACATCGCAGCGTGTTTCACAGGATACTGGACGCGCCTTTCGCGGTGACCATCGAGGAGTTCCGGAAATACCTGACGCAACTCCCTGTGCCGGCCGAATCCGTCATCAGAACCTGGAGGAATTTGCGTATCTGCCGGACTCTCATCCCGAACGATGCTGAAAGCCGCGAGGTCGTTCTCTTCGAGTGTTTGATGGATGTTGTGCTCGGCGCGTCCGAAGGTCAGGCCTAGCATCGCGTAGCGATTGCGATCACGCGGCCTAGCCGGTCTACGGATCGTGTACGAAAATGCCTTCGGCCTCGCTCAATACCCCACACCACAATCCTTCGGGCGTATCGACTAATTCCAGCACGGGCTGTTGCGCCGGGCCGGCCTGCCATCGCGATTGCTTGCGGTTGATCAACAGTAAAGCGCCGGCTTGCACCGCCGGCGCCAGCAGATTATCGTCACGGCCCAGGATCGCGAGGTTCTCCATCCGCCAATCCGGCAACAACGACAATAGATGCAGCGGCAACTCTCCCCAGAGCTGCATTAGATCGCGGAAGTAATCAGACCGCGCAAGGGGGATCGTGTCGCCGAAAATCGAGCGCTGAGCGGATTCCACCACTCGTTCGGGGAAGAGTGGTTTCTTCTCTTCCTCATGATCCATATAGCCGTACTTTCGGAGCAAATCTTCGAGTTGCAGCAGGCAAACCACCGCGATGCCGACAAACGTTTCGATCAAGCGTGGATTCCTCTGGTTGAGCTCAATCTCATCCAGCGTCGTCTTGCCGATCGAATACGCGTCGTCTTCCCAGTGTTCCGCCAGGCGCTGGCTCTTCTCGGCGGCTACACGCACACTCAGGTTGGCCCGAAGCCTGCCCTGCTGAACATATCCGCCAGGCGTCCACGATCCAGTGTCGCTGGGAGGCAAGGCAGTTTTCTTCATCACTCGGCGCAATGATTGCGGCGAGGCTTCCACCATCGGATTCGCCCAGTCCGCGTACCAGTGAATTAGACCATCCACGATTCCACGGATTCTATATTCGGAGTGCTGGAAGTAGCGGGACTGATGAGCTGCATTGGCCGGACGGCACCAAATCCCGTTTGGTCCTGGCTCGACCGCCGAACACATCGAGCCACGAATGGTCTCTAAGAACCAAGACGGATTAGACACCTCCTCAACCGATGATGTTGTATTCGGATCCAGGATTGCGGGGTTGTATCGAAAAATGGAACGTGGCCATAACGTGGGCGCCATCGATGCATCGCGTTCTCCGATCCATCCGTATTGGCGCCGCACCTTGCTGTGATCCGCGATGCTGTTATCCGCGATCGTTCGGAACCGCTCCTGGCCGAATGCTCTGAAGGCTTCACTCGCCAACGCGGTCCGCTTCAGGTTTGCATCGAGGCTGGCGCCGGCGGGGAAGCGCATTCCCTTGTAATCGATCCCGAACAGATTGCGCGGCAGCGCATGGGTCCGCTCTTTGTGAAGATCCCGCTGTAGCTCGGCGATTTCATCCAGCGGATAGCCCAGTGCCTCGAGCCAATCCAAGAGCCGCGTGCGAGTCGTCTCGCTCAGGACGCGGGCCTGATCAAGTGTTAGCCTCTCGCCCCCAGCGAGCCACGATTCGAAATCGGGCAGGCCGATGCCTAGACGCGCGCCCATCTCGCTCGCCTCCGCCCAACTGGATCCTTGCAGACGGAGGACCTCGCGCACCCGTTCAGCGTGCACGTGCCGCTGCACACGACGCTCACTCGGGCCTGCGGCTTGCTTGGTCATGGCGTGCCTGGAGGAGACTCTCCCCATGATAGTACTCGAAAAACGAAACTTTTGAGATTTTATTTAGCAGCAACTGCTGCAAGCCAACACAGTCCGCCGCTGTTAAAGGATGGGCAGTAATCTGAAAGCAAAAGGATTGGCCGGTACTCTACAACTGCAAGCCTGATATTTGGCTTGGAACAAAATCTGTTTTCGATGATTTTTGGGTATTTTGATCCTCTCTGCGGACAGTTGGCCGAGTCTGC